>Ga0209168_10002535_pt1 | contig 13130 bp, 14 predicted proteins | sample Coa_R1_FD_187156 | JGI IMG/M metagenome (GOLD analysis project Ga0209168, IMG submission 187156) | Surface soil microbial communities from Centralia Pennsylvania, which are recovering from an underground coalmine fire - Coalmine... | ecosystem: Environmental > Terrestrial > Soil > Unclassified ... | reverse complement strand
CGACATGCATTTCGATGATGCCGAAAGTTGGCACGTCGGCACCGAGGTCGACGTCTTCAGCGTGGCTTTGCATGAGTTGGGACATGCTCTGGGTTTGGGCCACTCCGACAACCCCAATGACGTCATGTATCCCTATCTCAAACTTGATTTAGGCCTCGCCGACGGCGACAAAACCGCCATCCTGACCCTGTACGCCCCACAGACGGGCGTCGTCCCGCCGCCGGCGCCCGGTACTTTGACCCTGACGATCGATAGGACGCCTTACACGGCCTCTTCGCCGACAATCTTGCTTGTGGGAACCGCCACCGGTGGCACCGGCGAGGTCGCCGTAACGTGGGTTTCGAGCGCAGGTGGATCCGGTACCGCTTCGCTCAGCGGCGTAAATTGGGTCGCTTTGAACATTCCACTGTTAATGGGACTCAACACCATCACAGTAACCGCTACGGACGCGGACGGATCCGTTGTCCAAACGGTGAGAGTGAACCGCATTTCGCCTCCGCCCGTTGCGCTTGCCCTGACGATCAACATACCTCCCGCTGCGACTACTTCAGCAGCGATCTCGTTATCGGGAACCATCACCGGCGCAAGCGGAACGCCGGTCTTGACCTGGGTTGCGGTTACAGGCGCAGCCGACAAGGCGACGGTCAGCGGCGCGAATTGGTCCATATTAAGTATTCCGCTGAAGGTCGGGCTCAACACCATCATTGTGACGGCGGTGGATTCCACCGGGAGCATCTCGGGCACCGCGAGCGTGACCCGGACGGCCAGTCCGCTGGCCCTGACGCTCGATATTCCGCCTGCCACGACCACCTCGACGACAATCTCGATCTCAGGAACCGTAACCGGCGGCACCGATGCGCCTTTGGTAACTTGGATTAAAAATACCGGCGAGTCCGGCGGATCCTCGATCAACGGCGCGAACTGGGTCACATCGAGTATTCCGCTGGCGATCGGGCTCAACACGATCACCGTTACCGCTGCGAATTCAAGCGCGAGCATCTCGCGCGTCGTCAACGTGATCCGAACGGTCGCCCCGCCCCCTGGTGCCCTTGTGCTGACGATCAATGCCCCTCCGGCCACGACTACCGCAACAACGATGTCGCTCTCGGGGACCATCACCGGCGGGAGCGGTTCGCCAGCAGTGAGCTGGAGTAATAGCATGGGCTCATCCGACGGATCGTCAATCAGCGGTTCGAACTGGGTGATATCGAATATTCCGCTGGGGGTCGGGGTCAACACTATCACCGTGACGGCCGCGGATGCGACCGCAAGCGTCTCCCAGATCGTAAGCGTGACCCGGACGGCGCCCGGAGGGACGGACACCACCGGACCAGCGCTCACGATCACCTACCCGTCATCTACTTCGGTGGCGACCATGCTCGCTTCGTTCACGTTTAAGGGCACCGCCTCGGATTCATCGGGAGTCGCCAGCGTGATGTGGTCGACCAATACCGGGGGGGCCGGAACAGCATCGGGTACAACCGCGTGGACCGCCACGATCCCGCTGCTGGTGGGGTTCAACCAGGTGGTCATCCGGGCGTACGATAGCGTCGGCAACATGAGCTGGCGCAGCGTAATCGTAAGGAGAAGATAGCTATTTGGCTTCTAGAATTACCATCGCCAGCGCCTGCCCGGCAGTGTGCGTAATCGATAATGCGACATTGACCGCGCCCAGCTTTTCTGCGATCTCCGCTGCCCGGCGATGGAACTGGAGCGTCGGGCGGCCCGAGGGAAGATTGACCACTTCCAGATCCTGCCAGCCGAGGCCGCCACGCCAGCCTGTTCCGAGCGCCTTCATCCCCGCTTCCTTGGCCGCGAATCGAGCTGCGTAGCGTTCATAAGGGTTCGCCTTGCGCTCGGCGTAGGCGATTTCCCGAGGTGTGAATACACGTTCCACCAAACGGTGTCCATGCGGCGAAGTAATGGCTTTCTTGATCCGATCGACCTCGCACAGGTCGACGCCCGTGCCTATGATCACGTCCACGCTCGCATGTGTTCGATTGTAAGCTACGACATTATGCGACGACGCGGTGACACCGATTCGGCAATCGTGTTACCAATGAAAGAGCGCCCGGCGTCCGTTTTAAAATAGGACCGCGCGTCGTAATTTCTCCAATGCATATTCCGGACGGATTCCTGAGTACGCCCGTATGGGCCACGCTGGACATGGTCAGCGCACCGGCCGTGTGCTGGGTGGCTCGCCGCGCCCAACGCGATACGCAGGATCACCGGATTCCTCTGCTGGGCGTGATGGGAGCCTTCGTTTTCGCGGCTCAAATGGTGAATTTTCCGGTGGGTCCGGGCACCAGCGGACACCTGGTTGGCGGCGCGCTCCTGACCATCGTGCTCGGACCGGCCGCCGCTTCCCTGGTGCTGACCGCCATCCTCGTTCTTCAGGCGCTGATATTCCAAGACGGAGGCGTTCTCGCCTTGGGCGCGAACATGTTCAATATGGCGCTGGCGGGAGTCGCCGCCGCATCACTTTCATACCGTATATGGGGACGCGGTTCCCGGTCGGGTGCGATCTTCGCGGCTGGCGCGCTCAGCGTCATGACCAGTGCATGCCTCGCGCTCGGACAACTCCTGATCTCGGGCGTGCCGATGCCGGGTGGCGTGTTGTGGGCCTCGCTGGGACTCTTCCTGATAAGCGCGTTCATGGAAGGCGCGATCACGGTCGCAGCAGTGCGCGCGATTGAGCGGCTGAATCCGCAGTGGGTCGCCGGTCCGCAGCCGGCATCTTCACGGACCTTGGCCGGCGTAGGGCTGGCCGCTCTGTTGTTGGTCGTGGTTGGCACGCTGATAGCATCCGCCGCACCCGACGGAATCCAGCGTCTGACTGGGCAAGGAATCGGCTCGGTAGCGTGGTCTCAGAAGACCGCAGGCGGACTCGGGGGCTTGGTCTTGATCTTTACGCTGTGCTATGTAGGCGGGAAGCTAATCTCGCGTCGGCGGAGTGCCTGACGGTGCACCATATCGTTATCGATCGCTGGAGCCGCGGGTCTAGTTCGTTGCACCAGCGTGATCCTAGGGCCAAACTCGCCGCGCTGCTGGTGTTTTTGATCGCGCTATCGACCACTCATCCGGTTGCGCAATGGGCCTTCGCAGCTTTCGCGGTTCTGCTGATCTTCGCTGCAAGCCGGGCTCACCTGCCAATCCTCGGACTAGCGGGCCGCGCTGCGCTGGTTCTTCCGTTCTCGGCCACCTTCGCGCTGCTCACCTGGTGGTCGGGAGATTCCATGCGGGCGTTGGCGCTGGCTGAGAAAAGTTTCCTCTCCGGCATGGCTGCGCTGTTGCTGGTGGGAACCACGCCGCTCACCGGCTGGACGGCCGCGCTCGAAAGCTGGCGGGTCCCGCGCATGCTGATTCTGGTGATTCAGTTCGTCTACCGATACCTGTTCGTCATCGCCGAGCAGGCCCAGCGCATGCGATGGGCCGCCCTATGCCGCGGACGCGGATCATTCGGGTTGGCGGCGGGCCTGGTTGGCGTGCTCTTCGCGCGCAGTTGGCAGCGCGCGGACGGAATCTATCACGCCATGCTCGCGCGCGGATTCCGGGGACGTTTCGTTCCCGCTACCCCCGCGCCCTTCCGCGCATCCGACGCGTTGTTTTTCTCCGGATGTCTCGCCGGATGCCTGGCCGTCCGCATCTTGCTGTGAGTATGTCCCATTGAACAAAGTCATACAAATCCAGGGGCTGCGCTACGAGTATCCGGACGGAACTCAGGCGCTCAACGGCATCGACTTTCATCTCGATGCGGGAGAATCGGTGACACTGTTCGGCGCCAACGGATCCGGCAAGACCACCTTCGTCCTGCACTTGAATGGATTGCTACGGGGCGAAGGGACCATCGAAATCTGCGGCCTGCCTCTGACGGACACGACGCTGGAGCAGATCCGCTCCAAGATCGGCGTGGTGTTTCAGGATTCCGACGAGCAGTTGTTCATGCCCACGGTTCTGGAAGACGTGGCGTTCGGTCCGCTGAACCTGGGCTTGTCCCCCGACGACGCTCTGACGCGGGCGCGAACGGTCCTGAAGCGGGTCGGCATGTCGCATGCGCTCGAACGTGCTCCCTATCACCTGAGCGCAGGGGAGAAAAAGCGAGTGGCGATTGCGGGCGTCCTGGCGATGGACCCGGAAATCCTGGTGCTCGACGAGCCGACCACCTTCCTAGACCCGCCCACGCGCCGCGATCTTCTGACGCTGCTTCGGGGCCTGCCACAGGCGAAAGTTGTGGTGACGCACGACGCCAATCTCGCGCGAGCGCTTACTACCCGGGCGGTATTCTTCGACCAAGGACGAGTCGCCGGCGAAGGCGATGTGATTGAGATCGTCCAGCGTTTTCACTGGGAACATTCGTAGTGGGGGAGGCGGTCTTGCTGTCTGCCTACTGAGACTCGACGATCAGCGTCACGGGCCCATCGTTGACCAGCGTCACCGCCATGTGGGCCTGGAACACACCCGTCTCGACGTTTAGGCCCAACCCCCGTGACGCTCCGACGAAATGTTCGTATAACCTCCGAGCTTGTTCCGCCGGCGCCGCCTCATCGAAACTGGGCCGCCGGCCCTTGCGGCAATCGCCGTACAGCGTGAATTGCGAGACCGCTAGCATCGCGCCACCGGTATCGAGGAGACTGCGATTCATCTTCCCGGCGTCATCATTGAACATGCGCAGGTTTGCGACCTTGCCGGCCAGGAATTCCGCGTCCGCCGCATCATCCGTGCGGGAAACTCCCAGCAACACCAGCACGCCTGGACCGATTTCCCCTCGTATAGTTCCTTCTACTTCGACCTTGGCGTAAGTTACACGCTGAATCACCGCACGCATCTATGGGAGAGTGTACCGCTCGATCTAGGGTAGAAACCCTATCGCCGCACCGGTCCGTTGGTCCCATAATGAATTCGGTAGTATCAGCCACCATCATGATCTACGGCAGGACGCGCAAGAGACAACAACTCCCGGGTGGCTTCTTTCATCTGGAAGAAGAGAAAAGCAAAACCCGAGTCTTCGGTTATGGACACGGCGATCACATCAAGCTCAAAGATGAATACGGCAACATCTGGCAAGGCTCCGCGATCCGCAATCCGGACAGTTCAGTGGTGTATCGCTTCCGCGATCCTAAGGGCAATGCGTTGAGCGGCATTTCTAGCGGTGGAACCGTCACGCTGAGGGACGATCGCGGCAACACCTGGAAGGGTTTTATCGACTAAGCCGGGTTTTATCGACTAAGCCGGGTTTCATTGATCGAAGACCTTCACTTCAACTCGACAATCGTAGCTCCCGTTCCGCCTTCTTCCGGCCGTGCGGAATAGAACTTCGCGACGTGCGGATTGCGCGCCAGCAGCTCGGCTATCGCTTTTTTCAGGATTCCCATTCCATGGCCGTGAACGATCCTCACAAGCTCAGCTTGCCCCAGCGCCGCGGTGTCCAGAAACTTGTCGACACGATCGCAAGCTTCTTCGGCGCGCTGGCCGATCAGATTAATTTCGCGAATGGAAGTCGCGAACTCGGGGCCCTGATTGAAGGTGATTGACGTGTTCCGCGTCTGCGTGGGAACTTTCGGAATGACTTCTTCGATGTCCGCTGCGGGGACGCGCATTTTCAGATAGCCGGCTTCCACTTCGACCTCGCCGCTGTCTAGGATGCGCCGCACAGTCGCCGGTTGACGGATCCCCTTAAGCCGCACCTGCGCGCCGACTTCCAGTTTCAACCGTGCTGCGGAAGCTCCCGCTGCAGGCGCGGGCGCAAGCGACGCGACCTGCTCCTTGAATTCGCGCTTGGTTTTGGCGATTTTAGTGCGCGCCTTCTGGCTCAGATCCTCGATGGTCTCCTGCGCGCGCCGTTCGAACTCAATCGATAACTGCGCCGCGCGGTCCTCCACTTCTCGAAGCTTCGCCGTGTACTTTCGTTCCCAGGTCTGCTCGAGTCCCTGCTCACGCAGAGTGAGCGCCTGGCCGCGCGCACCCAGATCCGCGCGTTCGATCTCCAACTGCTCCAGCTTCTGATGCATCTCTCCCAGGAACCGCGAAACATCCCGATCCGATGCGGCCATTCTGCCACGCGCCTTCTCGATCAGTTCTGGATCCAGTCCCAGGCGGCTGGCAATATCGAGACCCGCTGATTTTCCGGGCGCGCCCAACCGCAGCACATAGGTCGGCTGGAGCGTCGAATCGTCGAACCCCATGGATCCGTTCAACACGCCGCTGGTGGACGCCCCGTAGACCTTCATGGCCATCAGGTGCGTGGATGCCAGCGTAAATGCACCTCGTTCGCGGAACGATTCGAGCACGGTCACGCCCAACGCTCCACCCTCTTCAGGATCGGTCGCTCGGCCGAGTTCGTCCAACAGCACCAGCGAATCCCCTGTGGCCCGTTCGAGCATCGAACCCACCGCCAGGATGTGCGACGAGAACGAGCTCAAGCTCTCGGCCAGCGACTGGTGATCGCCGATATCGGCCAGCACCTGGTCGAACAGCGGGAACTCGGCTTCTTGCGCGGGCGTTGGCAAACCGGCGTGGGTCATGAGCGCCAGCAATCCGATGGTCTTCAGCGCCACCGTCTTTCCGCCGGTATTGGGTCCGCTGATCAATAGCGTGTTTTGAGTCTTGTTCAGCTCCAGCGAGACCGGAACCACCGTTTTCTTCTGCCCTCGCAGTATGTCTTCGAGCAGCGGATGGCGCGCGCCGCGCAATACTATTCTGCGTGAGCCCTCCGGGCTCAACCGAGGCACGGAACATCGGAACTCGATCGTGAATTCCGCCTTGCCGAATAATAGTTCAAGCCGGCTTAGGGCTGCGACTGAAGCCGCAATCTCGACAGCATGTTCCCGCAGCCGTGTGGTGAATTCGCGCAGCAGTCGATGCACTTCCCGCAGTTCTTCTTCGTGCAAGCGGACCAATTCGTTGTTGAGTTCGATGGTCTCCAGCGGCTCGACGAACACCGTGGCTCCGGAGCCGCTGGACCCATGAATCACGCCGTCCACGCGCCGCTCGCGGCCCGTCACAATCGGCACTACGAACCGGTCGTTGCGAATGGTGATGAAGTCTTCCTGCAGCGTACCGTCTTCGTGATGCGTTCGCAGGAAACGCGCCAAGGATTCTTCGATCTGTCGGCGCTGTCGTTCGCTATCGCGGCGCAGTCGTGCCAGCATGACACTCGCGTCGTCCGCCAGCGTGCCGTCGGGCAGAATCTTGCCGCGAAGATCGCGGGCCAGCTCTTGCAGATCGGCGATCGCCGATGCGTGCGCCGCCAGGCGGGGATAACGTTCGCGCGCCGAGAGTACCACCGATCGCGCTTCGGACGCGAGATCCAGCAGCCGCGCCAGCTCGAAGATCTCCGTGGCTTCGAGCGTGGCTCCTTGAATCCGCAGGCGGGCAACTAAAGGCGCCGGATCGGCGCCCAGGTCGAAACGCGGCCGAATCGCGGCTCCCCGGCCTGCGGGCTGTGGATTTGAAGCGGCGCGCAAATACTCGATTGCTTCGGCGGCATCGGCCAACGCGTTTTCGATCGCGGGCCGGTCGCTCAAGGGCGTTACGCTCCGCAGCTCCGCTTGTCCCATGGGACTGCGCACGTAGCGGCCGAGAAGCGCGCGCAGGTCCTCGAATTCAAGGGCGCCCGCGGCTTGATTAAGGGAGCTTTCGGCTTGCACCTGAATATGCTCGCTCGATAACTTCGCGAGTCCCTTCCGTCATCCGATAATCACCCAGTTTGCCGCGTGGGACCCATTCGACCCGAGCCACATCGTCAGCCGCCTGAAGTTTTCCGCCGGTAACCTTACACACATAGTCAAAGAGTAAGTAGTGATATTCAGTCCGGCCGCGCGAATCTTTCATCACGCGTTCGAAAACTCCGAACATTTCCATCGGTTTCACTTTCAGTCCGGTCTCCTCCAGAACCTCGCGCCGGACGGCTAAATCGAGACTCTCTCCGGTCTCCACCAGCCCACCCGGGAGCGACCAGTAGCCTCTCAGTGGATGGCCGCCGCGTTCCACCAGCAGAATCGGTCCGGTCCTGCCGCGACCACGAAAAATCAACGCACCCACGCCGGGTAACGGATGTGCAGGATATCTTCTCGACGTTTTCGACGACGACTTAGGGGGAATACGGCACCGCCCCCTTGACGCCCAACTTGATGCGATACACCGACGTCTTCGCGGTCACATATAACGTCGAGAAATCGGGATCGCCGAAGGCCAGATTGGACGGAGTCTCGCCGGTATCAATAGTCCGGAGCAGCTCGCCTTGCGGCGAATACACCAGAACGGTCTTGGCGGCGACGTAAATGTTGCCCATCTCATCGGTGCGCAAACCCGCGGGAACACCTGGAATTGTCGACACCACCACGCGCTCATTGGATGCCGCACCCGCGCGATCCAGATCGAAGGCATGAATCGATTGCGCGTCTGAATCCGACACATACAGAGTCCGTCCGTTGGGCGAGAGCGCCAGCCCGTTGGGTCTCGTCTTCCACTTCGCAACCGCTTCGACCTGTCCGCGTTGCGTCACGCGAAACACGCCATTAAAATCCAGCTCGCGCGTGTCTTCCTGATTGCCGAACGCCGGATCGGTGAAATACACATTGCCGTCACGCCGCACGACCACATCGTTCGGAGCGTTGAAGCGCTTGCCTTCAAAACGTCCTGCGATCACCTCCACCTTTCCGTTCTTGGCCGTGCGTGTCACACGCCGCTCGCGAAATTCGCAGGTGTAGAGATTGCCCTTCTCGTCATACGCATTTCCCGCCGTGCCGCCCGGACGGCTGCCGACATCAGACACGCCTTTCCCCGGCGTGAATTTGTGCTGCGTGTCCGTGACCGTGTCGCTGAACAATAGAAAATCTTCGAGCGACCACACCGGCCCATCTGCGAACCGCATACCGGTGGCCACGGTTTCAATTGTGTATGGGGAAGAGGAGTATCCCTGAGGGGCTTGTGCCCAGGCGACAGCGGCGACAATCAATGCGGCGGCGCGGATCACTTTTTGTTGACTTATTTTTTCACGAGTGCGCTGTGGTAATAAACCGGCTGTTTTCCAGGTTTCCACTTAATGTTGCATCCGGTGGCGGGATGCTGATCGGCTGCGGGGCGTGCGCCTTTCAGCAAGGCATCCATGGCCGCCCGTAGATCGCGGCCGTCCACGGGAACAGTGTTGCCCGGCCGGCTGCCGTCGATCTGGCCACGATACGCCAGCCGGCGGGCGTTTTTAATCCGATCATGATCGAACAGGAAAATATCCGGCGTGCATGCTGCCGAAAAGCTGGTAGCGACGTCTTGCGTCTCGTCGTAACACAGCGGGAAGTTAAATCCCAGCTCTTCGGCCATTTCCTTTAGCTTCTCCGGCGAATCGTCGGTGACGTGTCCGGCATCATTGGACGAGATCGCGATGATCGCAACCTTACCCGCGTAATCCCTGCCAATCCGCGCCAACTCGCTCTTGACGTGGATCACGTATGGGCAATGGCGGCAAATGAACATCACCAGAATTGGTCCTGGGGCACATTGTTCCGGCACGCGGACTATTTTTCCGGTGCGCACGTCCGGCAAGGAAAATGGAGGGATCTCGGTCCCTAGTTCCATCATGGTTGAAGCGGTCAGCGACATATCTCTAGTTTAGAAGCTATACCGTATCGCGAGCGACCCGTACGAATTTCTCCGGTACTCGCCCAGGAAATCCGTCATGTCTCCGCGGATCCATGCGATCCCTCCCGTCGCGCGCCAATGCTGCCCGAACAATTGTGAGTATTCGAAGCGCACGAAGGATCCCTCGGCTCGCACTGCTGTCTCGATCGCCAGGCTGCGATTCACATCGATCGTCCACCCGGCGCGCCCCACGAACGATTTTGCAAATCCTCTGTCGGGCGCGAATTGCAACGGCGAAGCCGCCTCGCGAGTCACCACGTTGCCCGCGTATCCCCCCACGAACGACCACTCCTTCACTTGCCGTTCGAGTTGGATCACGTACAGCGCGTACTCTTCAGCCCCTGGAGTTGACGAAGTGAAATACGCCGCTTCGCCTTTCACGGTTAGCCAGGGCAGCGGAACAGCCGCGTCGCCACCGTACAACCGCAAATCCGGATAGGTGCGCGTCAGCGCGACCGACGACAGTGACGGCTCCAGCGCGGCATCGAACGACGGCAGGTTCTGATTTCCGTCAAAGAAACACAGCGAGTACTCATATCCTGACCCGATATGGTTCCAGCGCGCACCATACTGCGATCCGCCCGGATAGCGCGCACCTCCATCGATGATGCTCACACCCGCCGCTTCCGGCGGCAGTGCCGTCCAACGCTGATTCAACAAGGGCGTGCGGCTGGGAGTGAACCAGGGCTGCCAAATCAAATCAACGGTGTTGCCGCCCGACTCGTACGTCAAGCGCGCTGCCGACACTCCCAGGAAATCCGTATCGACAACGTTCGATAAGTAATCCCTCGGTGCGAATCGGTCCGTGGGATTAAGAATGTCTGTCTTACCCCAACGAATCAGTTGCCGCCCGATTTCGGCTGTGATCTTTCCTCGATGAACGGTCCCACTCATCCGGCGTAGGGAGAATGCCGGACGCTGGATGCTTCGGTCATCCGCGTCGACAACGCCGTCCCGGGCGGTTTGCCGGTGCGAATCCGTACGAGCGTCGAAGCCACCGTTAATAGTGAGCCACGGCGCGACCTTGTACGACGCCTCATCACGGAACAGAAGTTCATCGACAACGCGGCCGCTGTCATTCGGAGCGATCTGCGGATAAACTGCTGTGCTGTTCTCGATAAACCCGCGCTGTTCAAACTGCTGGGCAAGCAGAGCGACGAAAATCAGCGCGGCGTCCATCATAAATCGCGACGCAGAGCCTGTAATGTGAAGTCGTCGTCCTTCATCGGCAAGTTGTATTCGAGCTTTTCATACTTCAGAACAGTTCGGCTCTTGCGTGCGACGTCGAACACCTCAGTCGAGCGAGCGGTCCAGATGCCCTGGATCTGTTCGTAATTCTTGTAATCGATGGTCCGCACCAGGCCCTTCTTGTTGTAGGCCTCGATCTTGACGAACGTATAGTTGTCTTTCTTGATCCAGAAGTAGGAATACTCGTATTGCGATGACTTTCGTGGACGCGATTCCAGTTTCCACATGCCGCCTTCGTCCGTCAGCAATTTGTAACTGTACTGGTCGACATCGCGCTCCTCCAGATCCTCGAAACTGAAATCCGTGCCGAAGAATCGTGTTGATCGGTCCTGTAGTGCGATCCTCTGGTCCCGGCCGATCGCAGGCCGCCACATCCACTGGTCGCTTGCGCGTTCCGGATGATTGACGATCAGCAGTCCCACGCCCTTCACTTCCGCCGGAGCCGTGAATCGCAGAATCGCCTTACTATTGCCGAACGATCCGATGCGCTGGTACACCCAGCGCTTGGTGGCTACCTGATTGCCCTGGCTGGTCACCTCCAGCGTTCCCTCATAGCGTTGCGACTCTGAGTGCTGGCGTTTCTGCACTTCGAGAATGATCTGGCGCGGATCACGCGTATCTTGCGCAAGCACCGGTAGCGCCGCCAGCGCTACCAGCAGCAGCTTACTCATATTCCAACGCCTCGATCAGCGATCCGCGCACAGCGCTCTCCGCCGGACCCAACGCGGCCAGCAACGCCGACCCCAGAATCACTGGTATCAGGATCAGCGCCGTCTGGAACGGATACGCGTAATTGATGCTAATGCCGACAAGGTCCCTGCGCGCGATCTCGACGCTATAGAACAATTGCACCGCGCCCAGCGCCAGGCCCAGCGCCACGCCGATGATTCCGATCGCGATCGCCTCCATCCAGATCGTATGCCGGATCTGGTTCCGTAATCCGCCCACCGCTTGCAGCACCCCCAGCTCGCGCCGGCGGTCGGTGATTGAAACCGTCAGCGCGTTGACGATGCCCAGGATCGCCACCAGCACCGCCACAGCCGTTTGTACGTTGGTCAGCCCGAACCACTGGTCCGTCAACTTCGTGATGAAATCGCGCACTTCGCGGTTGGTCAGGACGAACAATCGCTGCTGGCTTCCGAACGCTTGTAGAATGCGCTGGCGAACTTGCGCCCCGTCGGCGCCCGGAGTGATATACACGCGAAATACATTGACGGAGTCGTCGTGCCAGTGGCGAATGAACAGACCCCGGTTTAGCAGCAAGGTCCCCTGCTGATCGGAAAAATCGTCCACCACGCCCACAATTGGCAAACGAAGGATCCCGTCAGGCGCGGGGATCGCCAGAACGTCGCCCATGTGCGCGTCGTGCAGCCGCGCAAAATTTGCGGAAACCACCACGCCTTTCTCTTCCGCCGCCAGATGGTACATTTCGTCCGAGTTCCCCTCAACCGGCGGAAGGTGAACGTGACTGGCTACAGCAGCTACATCGATCGCGATCACCATGATCGGAGCATTCTTCACCATTACGCGAACGCTGCGCACCGGCTGCACTTCGGCAACACCCTCGATCCCGCGCAAGCCGTCTGCCAGCGAACCCGGAAACACGAAGCTCCGCGAGGACAACGTTTCCGCCGTAGTCACGAAGAAATCCGGATTCAAAGCGATGCGCATCCACTCGGCCAGCGAATCATAGCTGGAACGTGCAAGTCCACCCAGCGAAATCACCAGCGCCAGCGACAGCATCAGCGCGGCAATGGTACCCGAGGTACGCCGGGGCGCTTGAATCAGGCTGTCCGCGGCCAGCGTACCTTCCACTGGTCTCAATCTCGCTAACACTGGTCGAAGAGCTCGCGACAGCCAGAAAGACAGCGCAGGCGAGAGCAGCACCGCCGCCAGAATCGCCAGCACGAAACCCGCGTAAGTTACGATCCAGAACCGGTTGAAGGCGAATGCTACGATCGAAAGCACGCCAAACGCGATTGCCCATCGTCGCCGCGCGCGGTTCTCGCCTTCGCCCAGCGATTGGAATCCGCCCTTCTGCAGCGCCTTCACGGGATCCACGCGAGCCGCGCCGCGAGCCGGGATCACGGCCGCCACCAGGCTCGTGACTAATCCCATCGCAACAGCGGTGCCGATGAGCCATGGATCCAAAGTCAGATCACCCGGGCTTTGTGCGACTCCGTAAATCTCCGTGAGCATGCCGCCGATGTATCCCGACATGGCGCGCGCCAGTGCGATGCCAAACA
>Ga0209168_10002534_pt1 | contig 13131 bp, 12 predicted proteins | sample Coa_R1_FD_187156 | JGI IMG/M metagenome (GOLD analysis project Ga0209168, IMG submission 187156) | Surface soil microbial communities from Centralia Pennsylvania, which are recovering from an underground coalmine fire - Coalmine... | ecosystem: Environmental > Terrestrial > Soil > Unclassified ... | reverse complement strand
GAACGCTATTCAGCAAGGAGTTCCTTGAAATGGCGGCCACCGGCGACGACCGGCCCTGCGGCGTATGCCGACTGTCCTGGCTCACTTCCACCGTGCACTTCGACAAAGCGGCGTCGCACAACATCCGGATCCAGTACGAATCCGTCTATGAAAACAGCTCCGGCGGCCCGTCCGACGACGACTACTACAACAACGACTGTTTCCGGCAAGATCACGATCCAGGGCGCGACGTTGACCTCAAGTCGGTTACCCTCAAACCCGCCAACCGCTTCAAAGAAACTCCCGCTGGCCTCGTCTGGGAGTTCACCAACCTGAGCCCCACCTTAGCCGACAACATCGAAATCTCGATGAACGACAAGTTCAATACCGTCGGAGTCTATGACGTGGAAAACGACGGAACCCAGAACAGTTGGTACTCCTTCGAGGGCGACCGCTACTATCTCGACTTCCACGGTTACATTGCCAAGGCCTCCTCCGAGCGAAAAGGATATCCGGTTCAGAACATCGCCGACCTCATCAAGGCGACCGCCTGGGTAGCGGACAAAAGCGGCGGCACCGATGAAAGCATCACGTTGACGCTCGCCAAGCCCGCGCACGTCGATCAGCTCGGGATCATTCCCGGCTACACAAAATCCAAGGCGATCCATTTCGCAAACAACCGCATTAAGGATCTCGAAGTGAGTGTGAACGGCGGGACCATCACGCTTAAGGTGAAACAGGTCTACCCCGGAAGCAAATACAACGACACCTGCATCAGCGAACTCCTGATGCGAACCGCGCCTCAAAACGAAACCGAACGTCCGTCATGCTCGTTAGATCCGGGCTGCTGTTCGCCATCTCGGCCTCCGCCTGCGTCTCCGCGCTGAACCTGCCCATTTACATTGAAGACTCCCACGGCGGGACCTTCTACTGGGCCATCCGCAATTTGCCGCTGGACGCCGACGCACAGTTGGTTCTGATAGACGCCCACAGCGACGCGAGCGAAGTCTTCAACTCTGACGCCGTCCGGCAACAGGTGCTGCACGCCGCAAGCGCCGGCGCACTCGACGACGTCATTCAGAAATGGCGCTCGCGCCGTAATTCCGCGCTGTTACTCTAGCCGTTCTAGCCGTAACATACCCAAATTCGGTGCCCTCGCGCTTGCCGTTTCCTATATACTGAACGAACTGTAGGAATCCAAGTCAGCACCAAGGAGACAAACTCAATGTTCAGAGTTTCACTGCTAACCGTCTGTGTAGCAGCTTTTGGCAGCGTTGTGTCTGCTGCCACGTGCACTCCGACCGGTTTTATCCGGGACAACATCAATATGACAGCGGTCCTGATCAACCCCAGCGGCACCGTCTCGGGTGACATCGATGCCACCGGATGCAACATCGGTATTTACTACGATCATGGCAAAGGTCAGGTGAAGAACGCGTCCGTGCACGACGCCAACTACTTTGGCATAGCGGTGAACGGCGACCTCGCCTCTGTCTCGGTCGACGTGATCAATACCAACGTTCACGATATCGGCGAGAAGCCCTTTGACGGCACGCAGCACGGCGTTGGGATCTACTATCGCGCCTTCGGCGTTGGTAGCACCAGCAGCAAGATCACCGGCAACACGGTCGCCCGCTATCAAAAGGGTGGAATCGTCGTCAACGGCAACTCCGACTCCAACATTTCCGACAACATCGTCACCGGACTTGGGCGGGTGGATTTCATTGCTGGCAACGGCATTCAGGTTGGTTACGGCGCGAGCGCTCAGGTGATGCGTAATACCGTGACCGGAAATGCATACACTGGCGCGAATGGGGCTTCGTCAGGCGGGATTCTGGTTTTCGGTGGAGACTGCTACGGCGGCGCATTTACGACCGGAACACAGATCGTCGGCAATACGCTGGTCAACAACGACGTCGGAGCCTATCTTTCGAATCTCGATACCAGTTGTTTGGCTCCGCTGACGGCCACCAACATCAAAGTCGTCAACAACACCATCACGAATGACGCGCTGTCCAATATCAGCGGCGACGGAGGAACCCAAGGCTACCAGGCCGGCGTCTCGGACGTGGGCAACAACGACAAGATCATCAATAACAATATCTCGGGCCTGGGTTATAGCACCGTCAACACCCCGACAATGTATGCGATAGACATTGACGCCAGCACGACATTTACAAACCGGCCGAAAGTGCACGCGAACAAGTAGAGCGAACAGAACAGAAACCAAACCGAAGCTGGCTTCCGGAGGGTCCTTGTCGCCATCCCGGTGGCTACTACTATTCAGGCGGGGACAGCTCATGGATCAAGAGCCTGTCCCCTGTCCTATTCGGCCGAAGCATTTACAGACGGCGGCTTCAGCTCAACTACGATCCGTCCAGCTCAGTACTCCAGTACCTCGTTTCCGAGCCTCGTTATTTCCGAGGCATGCCCGGACGGTCTCCATTCGGTTCGCGCCCCGCCCATTGGTTCTGCCTCCGGATTTCAACGCGCCGAGTCCCCGCATGCCTCGCTATTTTGCGGGAAGCAAACTACCCCAATCCCGCCCGCTATGCTGTTCGAAGCACGATCTCTGCGGGGAGTGCGGGGAGTAAGAGAGCCACGTCGAGCTGGAAACAAAAAAAGACACATACCGCGGGAGCCGCTGACGATAGGGACCGCACTGCACGAAGAAGCCTGCAGTGCTGCCGCGGTCCCCGCACACGCCCCGCCGGCCGCATGTTTACAAACGGTTTAGTGCGGGGTCGGAAGCGGGATGTCCCGCGGACGACAATTGCCACGTTCTCTCTGCCCGAGTCTCAGAGAATCATCCGAGCATGTGAGCCCTGCAGCATCAAAGTTTTCCGCTCGTTGGACACAAGATACGCGGATCGTCGCGGCGCGCACGCTGTTTCGTCGCTCTGGTCGAATCTTCGCCGTAAGCACCGAGTCGCGTCGTCACAGTCAGCAGGGCAGGCGACACCCGAGGCTTACGGCTGTTGAGTTCAGTACATCGCGAGCTGGCGCGCCTCCCTGACCTCTTACCACCGTGTGTGTGCGTGCGTGCCGCTCTTGCGAGGCTATGCCTTTCTATGCCCAGTTTTCGGCCTGCGCGCGGTGTATGATGACTTTCTCAGCGGCAGCAAACCACAAATGAAACCCGCACTCCTTCCCCTAGCACTCCTCCTTGTCGTGGCCACCCCCCTCCTAGGCAACTGGGGTAGTGACGCCGGCGGCAGCGTCGCCAGCGGAACCTTCCGCGCTTACGGAACCAGCCAAATCGAAATGCAGTCCGAAAATCTGACCATCGTCCTCTATCGCGACCGCGCCAAGGTCACCGTCGAATACGTCATGAAAAACACCGCCGATGCTGTCGACGTCAAAGCCGGCTTCCCCTGCATCGGCGTTGGCGCGCCCGAGATCACCTGCACCGAGATCGAGGATTACCAGTTCACTGCCGACGGAAAGACCATCCCTTTCCAAACCGAAAAAGGCGACGTCAAAAACTGGAGAACGCTATTCAGCAAGGAGTTCCTTGAAATGGCGGCCACCGGCGACGACCGGCCCTGCGGCGTATGCCGACTGTCCTGGCTCACTTCCACCGTGCACTTCGACAAAGCGGCGTCGCACAACATCCGCATCCAGTACGAATCCGTCTATGAAAACAGCTCCGGCGGCCCGTCCGACGACGACTACTACAACAACGACTATTTCCGTTACCTTCTCTCCACCGCGGCCGCATGGAAAGGGCCCATTCAACGCGGCAAGATCACGATCCAGGGCGCGACGGTCGACCTCAAGTCGGTCACCCTCAAACCCGCCAACCACTTCAAGGAAACTCCCGCTGGCCTCGTTTGGGAGTTCACCAACCTGAGCCCCACCTTAGCCGACAACATCGAAATCTCGATGAACGACAAGTTCAATACCGTGGGAGTCTATGACGTGGAAAACGACGGAGCCCAGAACAGTTGGTACTCCTTCGAGGGCGACCGCTACTATTTCGACTTCCACGGTTACATTGCCAAGGCCTCCTCCGAGCGAAAAGGATATCCGGTTCAGAACATCGCCGACCTCAACAAGGCGACCGCCTGGGTAGCGGACAAAAGCGGCGGTACCGATGAAAGCATCACGTTGACGCTCGCCAAGCCCGCGCACGTCGATCAGCTCGGGATCATTCCCGGCTACACAAAATCCAAGGCGATCTATTTCGCGAACAACCGCATTAAGGATCTCGAAGTCAGTGTGAACGGCGGCCAGCCGGTACCGGTCTCGCTTCCCGATGAGTACATTTCGTTCGCGCCCGGCTCCAAAAAAGCTTATCAGCTCATCGACCTCGGCGGTTACACCGGGCCCGCCAAGACCATCACGCTCAAGGTGAAACAGGTCTATCCCGGAAGCAAATACAACGACACCTGCATCAGCGAACTCCTGCTGCGAACGCGCCTCAAAACGAAACCGAACGTCCGTCATGCTCGTTAAATCCGGGCTGCTGTTCGCCATCTCGGCCTCCGCCTGCGTCGCCGCACTGAACCTGCCCGTTTATATTGAAGACTCCCACGCCGGGACCTTTTACTGGGCCATCCGCAATTTGCCGCTGGACGCCGACGCGCAGTTGGTCCTGATCGACGCACACAGTGACGCGAGCGAAGTCTTCAACTCTGACGCCGTCCGGCAACAGGTGCTGCACGCCGCAAGCGCCGGCGAACTCGACGACCTCATTCAGAAATGGCGATCGCGCGGCGTAATTCAAAGCTTCGACTGGATCGAGCCGCTCATTCCCCATCCGATCTCGAAGGTCTGGTGGGTGCCCGCCGCGCCACAACACTCGCCTGACGCTGTCCAGCAGATCAACGCTCACCAAATGACCGCGCCCCGCCAGGGCGGAGATTTCAGCCGCCGGTACGTCATAACCGACCTGAATTCCGTGATGAAACAGGTCAGAGGACCCGTTGTGGTCAGCATCGACCTCGACTACTTCTCCCAGGGAACCGCTAAGGTGGACCATCTGCTGCAATCCATCCTTACCCTCCCCGGCCTGCAAGCGATGACAATCGCGATCTCTCGACCGTATCTTGCCTCCGAAGCTCAAGCCCATCAGCTCTTGTACGAGGCTCTCGCCTACCTGACCCGAATCATAAACATCGACATCCACTTTGAACCCTTCGCATCCACCGGTGAGGATCGTTCCCGAAAAGCTCAAGACTTCTATCGCAAGCACATGGACGTACCGCACTACGACATCGCAAGTGCGCCAGCCGTTCTAAGAAGCCTCCTGCTACGAAACGTCACCCGGATTGAAGTGGGTGAGGATCGCGAAAAGTGGAACAGACTCCTCGACACGTGGCGAAACGAGGGAGCCGTGCCGCGCATCGCCTTAATCGGCGGCGGCGACGAAAACCTGGTGCCCGTCGGCCGCCCATTCCAGATTCGGATCGAAAACTACAAGGCACAGCAATGCTCCCACATCCGCTGGAAGATCCTGGTCCCCGCTCATGAAAAATACAACCTAACCAACGAGGAGGAAGGCTTTGCCGCGGGCGCGCCCCGGTTCCTGCTGTTCGATGAACGCCCGCTCCCCGCGGCTGACGGTCTCGCAGCACTCGATGAAGCAACCCTTCTACCGTCCTTTGATCCCAGGACAGGCTGGGGAACAATCCGCGTCTTCTGCGAACTCACCGTCGGAACACAAACGTACACTTCCAACGTCGTCCCTTTGTCCCGCTACCAGGGCGACGGTTACCTCGGCAAGCTGACCGAGATCTTCAACCTCCCCTACATCTACGGCAGCGCGATGTTGCACGAGAACGGAAAAACCAGCGCGGACGCCCGCTATGGAGCCGACTGCAGCCATTTCATAATCTACGGCCTACGGCGGCAAGGATTGAACCTTCCGTACGTAAACCCAAAGGAGTTGCTTCACTACCTGGACGATGTAGACGAGTTCAGCGCATTCCACGACGGTATCGCGCTCGGCCGCACGGGACCAATTCACCTGACGGACAGGCTGCTGCTGCACTTCGGAAACCACGTGGCGGCGGTCTTTGAAGATACCGGCGTGCTGAAAGAACAGACCCGCGTAGTGCATCAACTCGAAAGCTATCCCGAAATCACAACGTTCGGAGCCATGGCGCGAAAGTACCGGAGAATCCGTATCATGAGAGTTCAATGAGCTTCGCAACAAATCTTGCAAAACTGTTTCGGCGCGACCTCTCCAGGATGATCCAGCAGATCGATGCCTTTCGGGACGACGAAATGCTATGGAGGCTATTTCCAGGAGCCACCAATTCCGCAGGGAATCTTGCACTTCACATCGAAGGTAATCTTCGCGAATACATTGGTCGGCTGATCGGCGGTCTGCCCTACCAGCGCACCCGTGAACTTGAATTCAGCTCCACAGGAATTTCGAAGCCGGAACTGATTGCGCGTGTCGAGGAGTTGAGAGAGGCGATCCCATCCATCATCGCCGGCCTGTCATTCGAAACTTTGGAGCGCGAGTACCCGCAAGTCGTCCTCGAAGCGCCGCTATCGACTCACGCGTTCCTGGTCCACCTATATGGGCACCTGAACTGGCATCTGGGACAGGTGGATTATCTACGCCGAGCCCTTTCCGGGGACGGAGCGATCGAGCGCGCCGGCCTTTAAGCTGAAATCAGGGCAAAGAATCGCACATGGAAAGGCTCTTCGGATGATTGGTGTTTTCGACAGCGGCTTCGGTGGCCTGACAGTGCATCGCGCACTCATAGAGGCGCTACCCGAACGGGATTTCATCTACCTGGGTGACAACCACAACGCGCCCTATGGAGCACGGCCGCCCATTGAGGTGCTGAACCTGACTTGCGCCGCCCTGGAACGCCTGTTCGCAGAGGGCTGTACCCTGGTGGTCCTTGCGTGCAACACGGCTTCTACCGTGGCGCTGCGCTGGATTCAACAGCAATGGCTGCCCGTCCGGCAGCGCGAAGATGGAATCGCGCGGAACGTCATCGGCATCGTTGTCCCGACCATCGAGGCCGCCACCGGCATGGGGTGGGGCACCATCGGAGTTTTCGCAACGCGCCGCACGGTGGAGACCGCATGCTACCCGATCGAGATCGGCAAACGCCGGCCCGACATCACGGTCGTGCAGCAAGCCTGTCCCGAGCTTGCCGGCTCAATTGAGCTCGGGCTGCCGCGCCACGATTTAAAATCTCTCGTCGACCGCTATGTAAGCGAACTGTTGCGAAAACTCGAAACCGCGCCCGCGTGTGTAATCCTCGGCTGCACCCACTATCCGCTGGTCGCCGATCTGTTCGCCGCTTCCCTGCCCTCGTCTGTGCAGATGATCCACCAGCCAGATGCCACCGCGCGCGCCCTGAAGGACTATCTTGACCGGCATCCCGAGTACGACGGCTCAAACCGGGGGCTGCGGAAGTTCCTCTCGACCGGCTATTCCGCGGAGGCACTCCCCCTGATCGAAAGATTCTGGGGCGACAAAGTCCCCTTCGTTCAGTCGTGAAGTTTAGATCGTTTTGCCCTCACACTTTCCGTGACTGTACCGTCCATCAGTTACCCCGTCTTCTTCGCCATCCGGGTATCGTATGCCTTCGACATTACCGTATGCAGCGGAGTCGGCAAGAGCATTTCTCATACCGGTTAAAACTTCGCGTCGCATCTTTCAAGTTTCAGAATGAGACTCATCATCACAGGCGGACGAAGGACGCTCCAGCGCAGCCCGATCCCAGCCGCCCAGTGTCGCGCCCGCGTCATACGTGCTTTGCAGGAATTCCATCACTGCCTCCTTTGGCGAAGGCGCTTTCCGGGCGTCCTCATACATAAGGAAGTATTCCTTCAGTTCGGGATGATAGAAGGCTCCCTCGGGACGAACAGAGTTCTGTGAGTAGCCCGGCGGTTCCGGTGACATATACGAATAGAACGCGGCGTCGGTGACCGGCCCGCTGCCGGGCCAAAAACCGGCGCTGCTGCACTCGTGCGAGTAGGCTTCGCGAGTGATCGCGTCCGCGCCTGGGCGTTCCGGAGCGCGCCGTCCGGAAAAGCGCGTAACCGCCAAATCAAAGCTGCCCCAGAAGAAATGCACTGGGCTCTTCCCCACGAAACCGCTGCGGAATTCGCTGAGGACAGAATGAACGCTCATGAGGATACGGTGGAATGTTGCGACTGCGCCGGCGTCGTATGAAGCGTGCACCGTGTCGTCTTGAAAAGGAATGGCATCCGGAATTTCAATCGGATGCGGCCAGATCTTGACATCGATAGACACGGAATACAGCACCGCCATCACTTCGCGATAGAAATCAGCCACCGATCGTGCATAGAGCGGCACATACCTGGTTGCTCCAGCACTGTCCCGAATCGCGAGGTTATTGTCGAGAAAGTCGAATTCCATCTCAAATAACCGATCACTGTACGGGATGACGGATGTGGAGAGGCCGCGCGCGCTGACGTAAAGCGGAACCTCCCACCAGTGATTGACGTGTGGACTCAGTGCCATTCGAATCTTGCCGACGATTTGCGTCCACATGTGGAGGGTGGCAGCCGTTTCAGCCCAACTCGCCAATGGCAACTCGGGCCAGCGCGGGGCCGGAACACTTTGAAGGTTTCGCTTGTCCAGGATGCCCTCCTTTTCGCCACCATTTTCCCATGTCGCGAGCACGCCGACCGCTTCGACAATAAAATGGATGGTTATGAGGCAAAGCGTACCCAAATCGGTTGACGAGTATATTGCCGCGCAGCCAGAGGCAATGCAGCCGAAGCTGGAACAGGTGCGCGCCGCGATCCGGAAGTCGGTCCCTGAGGCAGTGGAAGTCATCGGGTATCGCATGCCGGGATACAAGCTGCACGGAAAGCCGATGCTGTACTTCGCCGCCTTCAAGGAGCACTATTCGCTGTTTGCCGCATCCGGATCTTTCCTTGCGGAGCTAGAGGATGAGCTGAAGGGCTACGAACTGCGAAAGGGAACCATCCATTTCCCGCTCAGCAAGCCGGTTCCAGTGAAGCTCATCAGCCGGATCGCGAAATTGCGAGCGGCTGGAATCGCTCCCATGGCAAAAAAGCCTGCGCATAGGGGCATTTCGAAGAAGGCCGTATGAGATATCTGTCTCTTTTAACTCTGCTCATCGGACTCGGCCCGGCGGCAGCCGGCCAGACCAGTTCCGGCGTCCCGCGCCTCGCCAGCGGCCATCCGGACCTCGAAGGATACTGGACCAACGCAACTCTGACTCCGTTCGAGCGCCCCGCCGAGTTTACGGGCAAGGAATTCCTCACCGAAGTCGAAGCAAGCGCGTTCGAAAAGCGCATGCGCGAGAGGAACGATCGTGACCGCCGTGGTTCCACCGCCCAAGCCGACGTCAATCAGGCTTATAACGAGGCCTGGTTCGATCGCGGGACCACACTCTTCCCCTCGCGGCGTACGTCGATCGTTGTCGATCCAACCGACGGGCGGGTTCCGCCCCTCACGCCCGAGGCACAGCTTGCGGCAGCGGCGCGAGACGAAGTGCAGGGGCGTCCTCCCCAAGGCCCCGAGGATTTGGGTACGACGACGCGCTGTATCGTGTGGCCAACCGCCGGGCCACCTATGATTCCCGGCCCCTATAACAACAACTATCAGATTGTCCAGACGACCGGCTCCGTGGCCATCAACGTCGAGATGATTCACGATATGCGCGTGATACCTATGGATGGCCGTCCCCATCTCAGCCGCAATATCCGTTTGTGGATGGGCGATTCGCGAGGCAGATGGGAAGGCGACACGCTAGTAGTGGACACGACAAACTTCACGGACAAGACCCACTTCCGCGGATCGGACGAGAATCTCCATCTCATCGAGCGATTGACGCGCACAGGACCGAATACTCTCGTGTACCGGTTCACGGTCGACGATCCTTCCGCTTTTACGGCGCGCTGGACAGGCGAAATCGTCATGACCAAGATGAGCGGGCCGATCTATGAGTACGCCTGTCACGAAGGAAATTACTCGATGACCAACATCCTCCGCGGGGCACGATATGCGGAGAGTGCCGAAAAGAAAAGGTAAGCTGAATCATTAACCCATGCGACCCAAAATACCCGTGGAAGCGATCCAACTCTACAACCGCTTCATTCATGGCGAGATCAATCGGCGTGACTTTATCGAGGGGCTGCAGCGGTTCGCCATCGGAGGGCTTACAGCCGCAGCGATGGTAGAAGCACTGATGCCGAACTACGCACTCGGCCAACAGGTATCCAAGACCGATGATCGGATTCATGCCGCATACGAAACCATTCCGTCGCCAAATGGGAATGGAAGTATAAAGGGATACCTGGTTCGGCCCGTCAGCGCTGATTCACGAGCCGCTAAACCATCGAAGCTTCCCGGAATCATCGTCGTCCACGAAAATCGGGGTCTGAACCCGCACATCGAGGACATTGCGCGGCGCTTCGCTCTGGCAAACTTCATGGCCCTGGCGCCGGACGGTCTCACCTCACTGGGTGGTTTTCCCGGCGACGACTACCACGGCGGTCAGTTATTCAGCAAGATCGATAGCAAGAAGATGGCAGAGGATTTCGTTGCCGCGGCGATGTGGCTGAAATCTCGTGAGGACTGTACCGGGAAAATTGGCGCCACCGGCTTCTGTTATGGCGGCGGGATGGCTAATGCCCTGGCTGTCCGATTGGGTGCCGATCTCGCCGCGGCTGCTCCATTTTACGGCGCGCCCCCTGCCAAGGAAGATGTTCCGAAGATCAAGGCGGCTATTCTGGTTCATCACGGAGAACTCGATACACGGCTCGCCGCAACGTGGCCGGCCTATGATGCCGCATTAAAGGAAGCGAACGTTACTCACGAAGGCTTCATCTATCCAGGCGCCGTTCATGGTTTCAACTGTGATGCGACACCCGAGCGCTACAACAAGGCTGCTGCGGACCTGGCCTGGCAGCGGACGATCGACTGGTTCAACAAATACGTGCGAGCGGCCTAGGTCGGCATCAGCCTACGCAGGCGAAACCGCCCGCGCCACCCTTATGGCTCAATAATTTGCGTGCCAAGGTCGGGCAGGCATTCAGCCTGTCCGATTTCTCCGACGCGCTGCTAGGCTTTCTCGATTGCGCCGCTTGCTTCGGCCCATGCTCTGAACCCCCCGCCGAGGTGTGCCACCCGCGTCAACCCCATGGCTTGCGCCGTGTCTGCAGCCAAAGCCGAGCGGGCACCGCCCGCACAATAGAATACGATGTTCTTTCCCGAAGAAAACACCGGATTGTGATACGGCAGGGTCGGATCCAAAGCAAACTCCAGCATGCCGCGAGTGACGTGCACCGCGCCCGGTATCTTGCCGTCGCGCGAAAGTTCTGCGCTATCTCGAAGATCCACGAACACGGTATCCGGATCATCGAGCATCGGCATAGCCTCCTGCGCAGTAACCGTCTTCACGCGTGCATTTGCCTGTGCAACCAATTCCTTAGCACTCTTCATTCTTCCCCCGGCTTTCGATTATAGGACAGCATATGAGCCCTCGGATGATCGCGCCTCTTCTTTTGACGATCACATCTTGACAATCAAGTGGAACTGGGCGTACTCTAAGTCGAACACCGCGTTCCGGAGGACGAATGGACGAGCCCAGCACTGACTTAATCCAGGGCACACTGGACATGCTGATTCTCAAGACGCTCAGCCTGGAGCCGATGCACGGCTTCGGCATTGCACGACGCATTGAACAGGTGTCGCGCGGAGTGTTCAAGGTAAATCCCGGGTCGCTCCTGACCGCCTTCCAGCGTTTGGAACGAATGGGGTGGCTGGAATCGGAATGGCGCCAGACGGACAACTCCCGCCGGGCGAAGTTCTATTCGCTCACACGCTCCGGCAGAAAGCGGCTGGAAATCGAGACGGCGAGCTGGAACCGGCGGGTGTCCGCGATTGCGCGGCTGTTAAAGGCAGAGGGATAACCCAATGTCGCTATGGCGTCAATTCACCCGCGGGCTGCGCGTGCTCGGCAATCGGCGGACCGCCGACCAGGACATCGACGATGAGGTCAGCCACTATCTGGATGAATCGGCCGCGGCCTTTGAGGCGCAGGGGCTCTCTCGCGACGAGGCCCGGCGGGCCGCACGCATCGAAATTGGCACTCCCGCCGCTCTGCGGCAAGAAGTCCGCGAGTCCGGTTGGGAGAACAGTATCGACACATTGCTTGCGGACCTGCGGTATGCGGTTCGGCGGCTGTGCGGAAACCCAGGCTTCACCGCTGTCAGCGTTCTCACCCTGGCGTTAGGGATCGGCGCCACCACGGCAATCTTCAGCGTGATTGAAGGCGTCCTTTGGAAGCCGCTGCCTTACCCGCATTCCGAGCAGTTGGTGGCGCTGCGGCACACGGCGCCCGGAATCCACATGAACGATCTGAACCAGTCTGCCTCGTTGTATTTCGTCTACAGCGAGGAGAACCGCGCATTTCAGGAAGTGGCTATGTGGAACACGGACTCGGCGACTATCACCGGCCTCGACGAGCCGGAGGAAGTTCCAGTGCTCGTGGTGACTCACGGATTCCTGCCGGCCCTCGAGACTGAGCCTTCTTTAGGACGCCGATTCACCGCTCTCGACGACAATCCTTCGAGCGAGCGCACCGTGATTCTCTCGGACGCATGGTGGCGGGCCCGATTCGGAGGGGATCCTTCGATACTTGGCCATCGAATCCTTATCGACGGCAATGCCCACGAAGTGATCGGCGTTCTTCCTCCTTCCTTTACGTTCATGGATCGCCGGTTTTCCCTGTTGTTGCCGCGCCGGCTCGATCGCGGCAACGTTCCTCTGATCAGCTTCTGCTGTCAAGGCATCGCCAGGCTGAAACCGGGCGTAAGCCTGGCGCAAGCTGCCACCGATGTGGCCCGCATGATTCCGATGGCTCCGTCGAGATTCAGACTGAATCCCGGCGCCAGCGCGACCGGCTACAAGAACGCGCGTATCGGACCGAACTTGCATTTCCTGAAAGACGAGTTGGTAGGCGACATCGGCCGGACGTTATGGGTGTTGATGGGAACCGTGGGAATGGTGTTGTTGATCGCCTGTGCCAACGTGGCCAATCTGCTTCTTGTTCGCGCTGATAGCCGGCGGCAGGAACTGGCCATCCGCGCCACGCTCGGCGCCGGCCGGAAGCGGTTGGCGCGCGACCTTCTGATCGAAAGCACATTGCTGGGCATTATCGGAGGGGCGTTCGGCGT
>Ga0209168_10002532_pt1 | contig 13137 bp, 7 predicted proteins | sample Coa_R1_FD_187156 | JGI IMG/M metagenome (GOLD analysis project Ga0209168, IMG submission 187156) | Surface soil microbial communities from Centralia Pennsylvania, which are recovering from an underground coalmine fire - Coalmine... | ecosystem: Environmental > Terrestrial > Soil > Unclassified ... | reverse complement strand
ACGTACTCGACGTGGGCTGCGGTACGGGAGACTTTCTTCGCCTGTTGGCTCCGATCGTTTCCCCGGGGAAAGCTGTTGGTCTGGACCTGAGTGAAACCATGATTGCCGAAGCAGTCCAGCGTTCCGGGCAAGATAGCGTGAATCTCTCATTCCGCGTGGGTAGCGCACTAGAGCTTCCATTTCAAGCGGAAAGCTTTGATCGCGTCCTTGCGACGCAGGTGCTTCTCCACGTTCCCGATCCGTGGAGTGCGCTTGCAGAGATGAAGCGAGTAATCGCTCCCTCCGGACGAATGTGCATCACAGAGATCGACTGGGGGACGCTGGTCGTGCAATCGTCCGAAAGTGAACTAGGGAGCCGCTTCAGCGACCTCGCCTGTAAGGAACTGCGAAATGGGCTCATCGTGCGGGAGCTTCCAGGCCGCCTTCGCGATCTCGGGTTCGATGACATTGTGATCCGCCCGGAGGTTGAGGTGTCATTGAATCTTGACGCGTTTTACAAATGGTTTGTGGTGCCCTCGCTGAATCACTTCAAACGTATAGGTGCATTCTCGGAAGTTGAAGCGGACGCATTGCTCCGCGACCTTGAAGAACGTGCGCGTGATGGGCACTACTTTTCTTCTCGCACTTTTTACACAATTCTCGCAGCGCAATCGGGCAAAGCCTCTTAACATTATGCAGGTGCAGGCGGCACAATTGACGCTTCGCGAAGTCTGCGACCGCCTTGATCGCCTTCCTGCGTCATGGTTCCACGCGAAGATTCTCGTTGTCGCTGGTCTGTCACTCCTGTTCGACGTACTGGATACGGCTGTCACCGGTTTTGTTCTCGCGTCACTTCGCCCCTTGTGGCATTTCGATGTGAAGACCATCGGTACGGTGTCCGCCATCGGATTGTCTGGTTATCTTGTGGGCTCTTTCATTTGTGGTTTTGTTGCAGATCGTCTGGGTCGAAAGAAAACAATCCTGTTCACGATGATTCTCTACTCCGTCTTTTCCGCAAGCCGAGGATTGACTCATACGATCGCTGTCTTTGCCTTGTTGAATTTCTTCACCTGGTTTTTCGTCGGGGCGGAAAGTTCGACGGTTCCTCCCTACCTGGCGGAATTGTGGCCCGCACGAATACGCGGCAAATTGGTTGGCTGGATGATGGGGTTTTTCGGAGCCGGTATTGCACTCTCTTCGGTCTGGTCTCTGCTGACGATTCCAACTTTGGGCTGGCGCTGGGCGTTGCTCCTTACCGCTCCCTTCGGTTTTATTGTAGGCATCCTGCGATGGGTGCTGCCCGAATCGCCGAGATGGCTGGCTCGATCCGGTCGTGTTTCCGAAGCGGAGCAGGTTCTGAACAGGATTGAGGAGGCGGTTGCGAAATCAACAGGTCGGGCACTCCCAGCTGTCCTTCCAAGCGCGGGCGAGTTACAACTAGTCTCAAAGCTAGCAGTTCCTCGTGAATTGCTTGGCGGAGCCTATCGAAGGCTCACGGTTATGCTCTGGGCCGCTTGGTTTGCAGAATTCGGAGTCCTCTACACCTATCAGATTTTTCTGCCGACGATACTCGCTGCAGAGGGTCATTCTATTGTTAAGTCGTTCTTATACTCGGTCGTAATTTATTCCTCGGTCGTTCCCGGCTATATCGCTGGAGGGTACGTGGCGGAATGGCTGGATCGCAAATACGCGATTGTCCTGTCATTCATTTCGGTAGCTGCCTTCGGAACACTGTTTGCGCACGCGCAGTCGCCAGCACAGATTATGGCGTTTGCCGGGCTGACGGTCTTCTTTCTCTCGATTGGCTCCACTGCGATATACACCTACACACCCGAACTCCACCCGACAGAGATTCGAACGACGGCCATGGGGATCGCATCTGCCTGGGGAAGAGTGGGCGCCGTGACGATGCTGCTGGTCTTCGGACATTACTTTGCAACACTGGGGAAGTCACTGTTTTTTCTGGTCATCGATCCGGTTCTCATTGGCGCCGCAATTGTGGTTCTCTGCTTTGGCCCGTCAACTCGGGGAAGGCCGCTTCTAGAGACATAGCTCAGCCACTGAGTGGATAACGGGCAATCCGGAAGTGATCCGCCAGTTTCCGGATTGCCGACGATTCTGAAAGCTGATGGCGATAAGCGCTTTACCAGTACTGATCCTCAGTCTTGAAAATCAGTTCCAGAATTTCCCATCTCAGAGAATTGCTTTCACCACGCCGCCGTCCACCCGCAACGCCGCGCCATTGGTGGCCGAAGAAAGCTCACTGGCCACGTAGCTCACCATGGCCGCAACCTCATTCACGGTGGCAAAGCGCTTTAGTAGGGACGAGGGTCGCACATGCTCGAAGAACTCTTTCTCAATCACTTGCTTCGACTTGTTCTGCTGTTTCGCCATCGCCTCGACAAAGCCACTCACACCTTCCGACTCGGTCGGTCCGGCAAGAATACTGTTCACCGTCACGCCGGTCCCGGCCACCGACTCCGCAATGCCCCGCGCCACGGCAACCTGCGCCGTCTTGGTCATCCCGTAGTGCACCATTTCAGGCGGAATCTGGACCGCCGACTCGCTGGAAATGAAAAGAATGCGGCCCCAGTTTTTCTTCAGCATTCCCGCGAGATAGTGTCGCGAGAGCCGTACACCGCTCATTACGTTTATCTCGAAAAGGCGGTACCAGTCCGAATCAGGGATCTCCGCAAACGGCTTGGGCTCGAAGATGCCTACATTATTTACCAGCACATCCACCACAGGCAGCTTCGCAATCACAGCTTCAGCTCCGGCTGAATTGGAAAAGTCCGCTACAATGCCATCGACTTTGATAGTTGCAGCTTGCGACCGGATCGCCGCCACCGCCGCATCCACACGCTCCGGCGTGCGCCCGTTCAGATAGACATGCGCACCTTCGCTCGCAAGCGACCGGGCAATCGCAAATCCAATCCCCGCCGTCGATCCAGTTACCAGCACAACCTTATCAGTGAGCTTCAGATCCAAAGTATCCGTCCAGAAGAAACTAACGCCCTTTTGATTCACCAACCATCCCAAACGACTCGAACCGACGCACCCAATTTGTGTCAGGACAGTTTCCCAATTGCCGACTATCCGTCCGGAGCGCCAGCCCTTCGAAGAACGGAAGCCTGACAAACGTCTATTCTCCTTATCGCTTACAATTCCTCTCTGGAAGGAACGACGTGCAGACTGGACTTAGCAGAGCATCGTTCACTTACGCCCTCGTTGCTGTGGCCCACCTTACCGTTGCTGTGGCCAGCGCGCAATCTTCGCTAACCACGAAGCTCGCGCCAGAGGTGAGAGAGTATGTAAAACTCGATGATTCCGTCATCGCGCTCTCCCATATCCGCGTGATCAACGGCACGGGACAGCCTGCCCGTGATGATCAGACCTTAATCATTCGAGACGGGGCCATTGCTGCTATTGGAGACGCGATCTCCACGCCGATTCCGCCCGGTGCGAAGGTGCTCGACCTTCCGGATCACTCTGTTATGCCCGGTTTGGTTGGGATGCATGATCATATGTTTTATCCCCAGCCCGTGAACTTGGCAGGTCAACGAGTGAGAGGAGTACTCCAGTTCGAACAGCAGTCCAGTTTCACTTTTCCAAGACTCTACCTCGCGGCGGGTGTCACAAGCCTCCGCACCACTGCGAGCGTGGAGCCGTACGCAGACCTAAACCTGAAGAACTGGATAGACGCTGGCAAAATGCCTGGCCCGAAAATCCATGTGACAGGGCCGTATCTGGAGGGCGAAGGAAATTTTCGTCTGCCCGTCCACGAACTTAGCGGTCCTGAGGACGCTCGCAAGTCAGTTGAATTCTGGGCCGATCAGGGTGTCACTTCCTTCAAGGCGTTCGTGCACATCACCACGGGCGAGCTTAGGGCTGTGATTGATGGAGCCCACAAGCGCGGCCTCAAAGTGACGGGGCATCTCTGTTCGATCACGTACCGCGAGGCCGCCGAACTTGGCATCGACGATATCGAACACGGATTTGTACTTGCTACGGACTTCAATTCGGAGAAAAAACCGGGCGTTTGCCCGCCGTCCACCGAGCAGTCGCGGGCTGCTTTCTTGGCTCTCACTCCGGAGAGCCCAGCGGTTCGCGAGCTATTCCAGATACTGATACAGCATCATGTTGCTATCACCTCTACCCTTCCAGTGATGGAGGCGTACTCCTCCGATCGCCCACCATTGCAGGATCGTGTTCTTGATGTCATGTCGCCGCAGGCTCAAGCTGGGTATTTATCTCAGCGAGTCCAACAACCCGTCGCCCGTAGTCTGAAGAAGGAAATGGAATTGGAACGTGCGTTTGTCAGGGCTGGCGGAACGTTACTGGCGGGGCCAGACCCAACTGGCATCGGCGGTGTGGTGGCAGGATTCGGTGATCAGCGCGAAGTGGAACTTCTGGTGGAAGCCGGCTTCACGCCCTTGGAGGCCATTCATATCGCGACTGAGAATGGCGCACGATTTCTACAAGAGGAAGACCGGATTGGCACATTGGCTCCTGGAAAGCGCGCCGACATGGTGGTCGTTCGCGGGGACCCATCATCCAAAATCGCGGACATCGAGGCCGTAGAGATCGTCTTTAAAGATGGGGTTGGTTACGATCCTGCAAAGCTGCTGTATTCGGTCCGCGGCCTCGTCGGGCTTCGCTAGCGACCCTTATCCAAGTGCCTTTGAGCGGTCACAAACATACCTTAAACAGAATCTGTAACTCTGGAGTGGGATGGAGAGAATGAGAGTCCAGGCTTCGAGATGCTCTGTGCAGATTTCCGTAACGGTCGTCCTCCTCGGATTGGTGGGAGTCATCTCAGTCGCCGAGACAGGGCTTGCGGCGCCATCCGGCCAGCACGCCGTGCTTATCGACAATATCGGCACCTATGGGCGGAAAATATCGACGACGTCTCCTCTAGCCCAGAAATTCTTTAACCAGGGTTTGCGCCTGGTCTATGGATACTACTTCCCTGAGGCGATCGCGTCGTTTGAAGAAGCACAGCAGTACGACCCAGATCACCCGATGCTCGATTGGGGCCTGGCGCTGGCGATGGGTCCTAACCCCAACAGCAGGAAGAATGGCTTTCCCGATGACCCACACGGTGATGGACGAAAGGCAATTGCGACTGCACGCGCTCATTTGGCTAGGGCAACAGTGGTCGAGCGGGCGCTAATCGAAAGCCTGTCAGTCCAATACGACAATGACCAGTATCCGGATCGGGCCATTCGCGACGAGAAGTATATTGAGGCAACGCGATCAGTTCTGGAGCGGTACCCCGATGACCTGGAGGCCGGGTTCCTGTATGCGGACGCCGTGATGATTCGGGGGGCTTGGAACTACTGGGAGCGGGACGGTTCCGCCCGCCCAGGGACGCGTGAGGCCGCCGCCGCGCTCGAACATGCCATGGCGCTTGAACCTAGCCACCCTGGGGCTGTTCATCTCTATGTCCATCTGTTCGAGAGTTCCGCTGAGCCCGAACAAGCTCTGCCGCAAGCCGACCGACTCGAGTCTCTCATGCCGAAAGAAGGGCACATGGTTCACATGCCCTCGCACATTTATCTTCGTGTGGGACAGTATGAGAAAGCCGTCGCCAGCAATGAGCGGTCTGTAGCAGCAGATCGGGTTTTTCTGTCTGAATGGGGAGGTAGGCCCTTTCCAACGGCGGGAACATACCACCTTTCTGCCTCTACACACGCTCCGCATGCGTTGGACGTACTGCGATACACCGCGATACTCCAGGGGAACTACGCGCGTGCACTCCAGGCGGCACGCGAGGTCTCAGCTACACATAGCATGATGGCGGCAAATTCACGGCAGCAGCGGCTTCCGGCCGTTTGGCTTGTGCATAAGGCCTTTGGCAAGTGGCAAGCCCTTCTGGCTGAGCCTGCCCCGCCAGCCGAGCGCGTGTACTTGAACGGAGCGTGGCACTACTTCCGTGGCAGCGCGTTTGCGGGACTCGGGGAGATCAAGCAAGCAGAGGGCGAACTGGAGGCGCTCGCAACAACGTCACGCGATCCGGCGTTGAAGGACGTGCTCTCCGGGGCAAATTCCGCAGGGCCTATTCTTGCCATGCTGTATTGCGCGCTCTCAGGCGAAATCGCAAGGGCACGCGGTCAGCGCGGTGAAGCGGTTCTTGCGTTCGAGCAGGCTGTGCGAATGCAGGAAACACTCAATTTCAATGAGCCTCCCGATTGGCCGCAATCGATGAGACTGTACTTGGGAGCAGCGCTGCTTGAGGCTAGGCGGGCCAAAGATGCTGAAGGAGTGTATCGCGAGGAACTGCGAGATCTTCGTGACAATGGGTGGGCCTTGTTCGGCCTATGGCAGAGTGTCCGCGCCCAAGGCCGGACCGTGGAAGCCCAGGAGATTCGAGAAAGATTTGATCGAGCATGGAAGAATGCCGATGTCGTGCTGAGTGCGTCCGTATTCTGAATATCGAGCAAAGCCCTTCCGCGCCTGGAGGCGTTCCGCCGATTCGGGGGAGTACTGACCAGATAACGGGCCACTCTGACGTATCGCGACTAGATAAGAGTTGCCGACGACTCGCTCATAACGAAGGCTGTTGTGCCTCGCGTGCTGCGCATGCCTAAATTCGGAACAACTGCGCTGCGTTGCCACGCCCAATTTTTGCACGGTCGGCTTCGCTTATCGCGGCGTGATCGAACCACTCCGCTGCAAGACCCATTTCCTCGAAAGGGTAGTCAACAGAGTACAGAATGCGGTCAGGGCCGACCTCAAGCATCACCTCCGTGAGCGTCTGGGTGCGGAAGTTGCCACTCGTGGTTATGTGGAAGTTTTCCCTAAGATAGTGGCCGATGGGATGTTCCGTTTTCGGGCGATCTTGCAGTGTTCTAGAAATGCGGTTATCGATCCGCCAAATATTGCATGGAAGGCCTTCGCCAAGGTGTCCGAGAATGATTTTCAACTTCGGATAATCGTCGAAGAGGCTGCTGCCCATGAGGCGCAAGGCATGAATTGATGTCTCAGCAGTGAAGCCCCAGATCGATCCGGTCAACCATGGATGTCCCTGGTAAGCGGGTTGATGTGCTGACAGAGCCGATCGCGGGTGAAGGTAGAAAGGGACATCAAGCTGTTGGACGGTCGCCCAGAAATCCCGATATTGCGGCATGTCGTAAAAGGTGATCGAATCCGCGTCGCCATTCTGCGTAAAACCATTCACCAGCGCGCCACAAAAGCTCAATTCCTTGATGCAGCGGGTCAGTTCCTGAGCGCCAGCTTGCGGGTCCTGAAGGGGCAATGCAGCGAAACCCTTCAGACGTTTGGGATTTTTGGCAATGTTTTCTGCCAAATGGTCATTCGCGCGGCGTGCAACGTCGGCGGCTTGACCGGGATTCGGGATCGCTTGGATTCCAGGTCCGACAAGCGAGACGATAGAGATTTCCACGCCTCCTCGATCCATCTCCGCGATGCGTCCACTGCCTAGGTCTTGGATTTGGCGCTGAAATTCCGGTCCCCCGAACGAGGCGTAACTGGACTTTACTGTTGCGGCAAAATCGAAATGTTCTTCCAGCGCGATCTTGCCCGGCATGGATCCAGGATTCGAGCTCGAACTCTCCCGCACTGCCGCTCTTGCGGGAGCGATAGAATCGACTGCTGCCAATGCTCCAGCGCCAGCTACGGCTTTGGCTGTATCTTGGAAAAAGCTACGTCGGCTAATCCCGCCCTTCCGCTCGATTGGCGTCATAGTAATTCCCTTTTCTTGGCTCTAAAAAACACTCAGGAGTTTATAACAACGAAGGTCTGGACCGGACCGCACAAAACTCTTGCTGAGCATGAAGGTCTGAGCGGATCACGGGCAACCCGTAAAGTGGCCGAGGTAGGCAGACCATCGTAGAGCGGGTTAAGGAGGACCGCGAACGATGTCTCGCAAGCCTACCCCGAAATGAACTCGCCCCAAGCCCAAAGCAGTTCTTCGCCTGCCTGATTTGGACCAGGCAAAATCTGCCGTTCTGAACAGCTTGACCTCAGTGGACGCCCAACGTGGTTATCGACACGCCATTGATGAATTCGTGGACTGGTACTGCTCGGAACCTAGGCTCTCTTTCAACAGGGCTGTTGTGCTCCGTTACCGAATTCATCTCGAAGGCCGCAGGCTCGCTCCCGGGACAGTCAATCTTCGCTTAGGGGCTGTGCGGCGGTTGGCCTATGAGGCTGCCGACTGCGGGCTCCTTAGCCCTGATCTGGCTGCCGGCATCCGACGAGTGAAAGGCGTCAAGAAGATCGGGGTGAGGCTAGGAAACTGGCTAACCGCAGAGCAGTCGCAGAAGTTGTGGCAAGCTCCCAGCGGTGAACGCTTGAAGGAGAAACGGGATCGAGCACTTTTGGCCGTGTTGCTCGCGTGTGGGCTGCGGCGCCATGAGGCAGTTGAGCTGAACTTCAGCCACATTCAGAAGCGTGAAGAACACTGGACCATTGTCGATCTAAAGGGAAAGGCAGGGCACATCCGCACCGTCCCGATTCCTGCATGGGTAAAGGATGTCCTCGATCAGTGGCTTCAGGCAGCGAACATTACATCGGGAAGGTTATTTCGTCGTGTACACAAAATGGGGAAAACCTGGGGGGAGAGGCTGACGGAAAAAGCTGTGTGGCACGTGGTTCGGGAGTATGCCATGAAAGCCGGTATCGACAAGTTAGCACCGCACGACCTCCGCCGGACGTGTGCACGGCTTTGCCACAGTGCGGGAGGCGAACTGGAGCAGATCCAGTTTCTACTCGGTCACATTTCCATTCAGACAACCGAACGATATCTCGGTTGCAAACAGCGCATTCAAGGTGCCGTCAACGACAAAATTGGAATAGAGCCGTCGGGCTGAGCGAGCCGCTCGCTGTCCGGTTTGCCGACCATCCGCCCAGAATCGTCAGGTTTACTGGGACGGCGTGCTCAGGGCTATAATTCAACGCGCTGATGGCCCTTACCTCTGGCACGAAGCTCGGACCTTATGAAATCCAATCACCGTTAGGTGCTGGCGGGATGGGTGAGGTGTACCGAGCCAACGACACGCGTCTTGACCGTACCGTCGCCATCAAGGTTCTGCCGGCGCATCTTTCCTCTGATCCAGACCTAAAACAACGCCTCGAACGGGAAGCCAAAGCAATCTCCGCGCTGCAGCATCCCAATATCTGCGCACTTTACGACATCGGTACGCAGGGCGGCACGGAATTCCTGGTCATGGAGTATCTGGAGGGCCAGACTCTGGCTGAGCGCCTACAAAAAGGTTCGCTGCCGGTTGAACAAGTTCTGAAGATTGCGACCGAAATCGCACAGGCTCTCGAGAAAGCACATCAACAAGGCATTATCCATCGGGACCTCAAGCCGGCGAACATCATGCTTACTAAAGCGGGCGCCAAGCTGATGGATTTTGGATTGGCCAAACCGAAGGTGCCGATCGCTTCGCAGGTCGCAGGACCCTTCACTACCTCGACGCCTACGATGAATCTGGCTTCGCTGACCTCAGCGGCATCGCCGCTCACGCAGAAAGGTTTGATCGTCGGAACGTTCCAATACATGGCTCCGGAAGTCTTGCAAGGAGTGGAGGCGGATGCGCGCAGTGATCTTTTCGCTTTTGGATGTGTTCTCTACGAAATGATTACCGGACACCGCGCTTTCGAGGGCAAATCGCAACTAAGCGTGTTCACTGCCATTCTGGAGAAGGAGCCGGAGCCGATCATGCGGCCGCTTTTGCCACACATGCTGGATCGCTTGACACGAGCATGCCTGGCAAAGGACCCGGCAGACCGTGTTCAGACCGCGCACGATGTTGCGATGAACTTGGGCTGGGCGGCCGATGCCGAACCGGAGAAGACTGCAAAATCTAGGCCACAATTCAACAAAGCCTGGACTGCTGGTTTGATTGTTCTTGCCCTCGCATTGATTGCCGTCGCAGGCTTTGTCGGCTATCGCTGGGCAACACCTTCGAACGTGCCAGTTTCGCTCCATTCTGAAATTCCACCCCCCGAGAAATTTCTGTTCGATGCGACCGGCGACGCAGGTGGCATGCCCGTACTCTGTCCGCAAGGCGACAAGCTTGCGTTTGTCGCTCACTCCAGTGAATCCAAGCTGCTCTGGATTCGCTCGCTGAATGGCGACGTCGCGAAACAGCTCGATGGAACGGTGGGGGCAGCGCACCCCTTCTGGTCGCCCGACGGTCGCTACATCGGCTTCTTCGCCGGTGGCAAGCTGATGAAGATTCCCGCCAATGGCGGTCCAGTTGTCACTCTCGCCGATGCTCCCAATCCTCGTGGCGGCACCTGGGCTGCTAGCGATGTCATTCTGTTCGCTGCAAACTATACCGGCGGGTTGATGAAAGTAAATGCACAGGGTGGCACTGCTGAACCTGCGACCTCGCTGGATCGCACCAGGCATTCCACTCACCGCTGGCCCTGGTTTCTGCCCGACGGTAAGCACTTTCTTTTTCTCGCCACTAGCCACACCGGCGGAGATCCCAAACAGAACGGAATATATTTCGGATCGCTGGATAATAAGGAGACCCGGCTGATCGTGAATGCCGACTCCGCAGCTCAATACGCGTCTGAGTACCTGCTTTACCGCGTAAATACGGCACTGGTTGCGCATCCGTTCAACCCGCAGTCCGGAATTTTGAAGGGCGAGGCAACTCCACTGTTGAACAACCTTCGCGATGACGTCGGTGTATGGCGAAGCATTTTCTCCGTGTCTCAAAACGGACTCATGACATATGAAATAGGCAATGGCTCTGCGGTGAAAAGCCAGCTAATGTGGTTTGATCGGACGGGGCACTCTGCGGCCGAGTGCGACCCCGAGGAAAAGGGCATTGTTGACGTGCGCCTGTCGCCCGATAACAAGAAAGCCGCGTACGCGGGTGCGGGAGCCATTTTCACTTGCGATTTGGAGCGCAACACAAGAACCCGTGTCACATTCGACGAGCACTTGCTTTTACTTCTACAGCCTGCGTGGTCGCCCGATGGCAACACGCTGCTGTTTACCACTCCGGTCGCGAAAGGCGGGGGAGAGGTTGACATCCGTTCCAAGGCCGCCGACGGTACCGGCCCGGAAAAGACGTTGCTCTCCCAGAGCGTCTATCGCTACCCTGCCTGGACGCCCGATGGAAAATACATCACGTATCTGTGGAGCAAGGGCGATACGCAAGTTTCTCTCTGGATTAAGCCGGTAACTGGAGATGCGAAGCCGGTAGCGGTCGTGCAGCCGCCTTCGACACAGTCGAACATCACCAGTTATCGCGTCTCACGCGACGGCCACTGGGTCGCTTACACTTCTGACGAATCGGGACAATGGGAGGTTTACATCACGACCTTCCCAGAAGGAAAGGGCAAATGGAGGGTGTCGACGAATGGGGGAACCGATGCCGCGTGGAGTGCAAATGGAAAGGAAGTGTTCTACAAAGATCAGACAGACGATTTCTTCGCTTGCCCAATTAATGCGAAAGGATCGGAAGTCGCAGTCGGTAAACCCCAGCGCTTATTCCACGCCAGCACACCTGGAATTGGATCGTCATTCGACGTCTCTTCGGACGGGAAGCGCCTTCTTGTAAACCACGCCGATGAAGAAATGCAGGCCCCCCTGCATTTGGTCACGAACTGGCCCGCGGAGTTGAAAAGATAACTACGCCACCCATGCTGGTGCCTTCTTGAACGTGTAACGGGCAAGCCGGAAGTCAACTTCCCAATGGCCGACCATTCGGGAGTTAATGTCGACAAGCGGGGAGTCTCGCTACACCATCTCAAACACTGTTGGCACAAGTTGATCGCTCGAAGGTAACAAACCAACGGCGCAGTTCTTCCCGGTCCTCTTAGCTTCCCCGAGGGCTCGATCAGCGAAACTGAGGACTTTTTCGTAATTGATAGTTTCGGGATGTTCGAGAAGCCAGGGGAATGCAGCCCACCCAATCGAACACGTTCGACAAATCGTTTCATTCGGACTCGCCAGTGCGAAAGGTGTATTGCTGACCGCGGCGAGCACTCGCGCGCTGAGAATTTTAGCCTCCCGGCGATCCGTATAGCGCGACAGGATTAAGAATTCTTCACCGCCCCATCGTACCAACACATCAGAGTGCCGGATAGCCGAACTGATTCTGCGTGCCATTTCTACTAGCACTCTGTCACCAACATCGTGTCCATAGCGGTCATTGACTTCTTTGAAATTATCGGCGTCAATCAGGTAAAAGACTAGGTCTCGGGTTTGGTGATCACGATCGTCCGCGTAAGAGCGCAATACGTGGTTGACATCTCCTTCGATAGTTGCCAAGAAGTATCGGCGGTTGCGGAGGCCGGTCAAAGGATCGGTCAGAGAAGCTTCCTGCAGCACGTTATTGGTACGCTTCAATTCCTCATTCAAGCGGTGATGCTTGAGAAAGATGAGAAATGCCATCGCAAACATTGTGCCGAGCGTTACTAGTGCACGAAAATGCGCCACTGAAGCAGGAATGTCGCGGCTTAAAAGGGCGGAGCCACCCATTACCGGCAGCGACAACACCGCCATCATCGCGAGCGTTGCAATCCAGGAGCCGTATGTTCCATTTGTGGAGGTTTCTGTCGTGGAAGACAATCCTTGTCCGACCAGCGCGACCACGGTGAACGCGGCAAACGATGCTGAATAGGGAAGGTCATACCAGCTACCCGTGTAATACACTCCTTTGTCGAGTTCGCGATTCAGAAGGTAGAATGCCACGCTATTGAATAACACCACTCCAAAAAGATAACCGTAAAACTTTCTCCACCGCCCCGAGGCTTGGTACCAGAACACTCCCAAAACAGACGCAATCACGAGGGCCTCTCCTGCATCAAGCAGGTCGTAGTTTCTATCGTAGTGGGCCAGATCGGGGGAGACATATTGCCAGCAAATCACGTAGAACACATAGAGATAGACCCACCACAGCAGGAGTAGCGAAAAATCCAAAGCGCCCAATCGAGCACTGCGCTCCGAGGGCTGAAGATGCGGCCGAAGCAACACTCCAGCTAGGATTGGAACGCTTGCCAAGAATAACAGCCCATCGGCAGAAAACATCACCGGCATTTCTTTCTTCAGCACAAGATCGAAAGCAATCCACAGCAGTTGATCTGTCAGCCAGAGTCCCCACCCAGTGGCTTGAAGTATCCAAAACACGCGCAGCCGCCCGTTGCTCGATATACCGTTCAGAGTGG
>Ga0209168_10002531_pt1 | contig 13141 bp, 14 predicted proteins | sample Coa_R1_FD_187156 | JGI IMG/M metagenome (GOLD analysis project Ga0209168, IMG submission 187156) | Surface soil microbial communities from Centralia Pennsylvania, which are recovering from an underground coalmine fire - Coalmine... | ecosystem: Environmental > Terrestrial > Soil > Unclassified ... | reverse complement strand
GTGTTTGGACAACCCCACGCGGTGCGGCTGCAGGTCCGCACGGTCGCGTCGTTCAGCGCACACGCCGATCAGGCGGAACTGACCGCGTGGGTGCGACGGATCCCGTCGGTCGGGCGCGCCTACTGCGTGCACGGCGACGAGGACGAGGCCGCCGCGCTGACCCAGTATCTCCGATCAGTCGGTTACCGCGCCGAGGTCCCCACGCGCAACGTCACGGTCGAGGTCTAGCGGCGCTCACGCGTCCCCCGGGGTCGCACGGTGCAGCCCCTGTTCGAACAGCGTGACCAGCGTGGCCAGCGCGGCCGCTTCGCCGTCGCCGTCGGCCCGAAGCACCACCGTCGCCTGATCCGGCACGCCGAGCCCCAGCACCTGGATGATACTCTTCGCGTCCGCGACCCGCCCATCGTACTCGACCGTCACCCGGCACGCGTGCGGCCTCGCCGCGGCCACAAGCGCGGCGGCGGGCCGCGCGTGCAGCCCGACTCCCGTGCGCACGACCACCTCGGCCGACGTCATCGCCGCGGATCACGAGACGCGTCTTGGGACCGGACCGCGGAAGCGCGCGCCCCCAGCAACGCCCGGATCTCCGCCGCGGTCCCGCAGGCGAGCGCACGGTCGACGAGCGCCCGCGCCTCGACGAGCGCGATCGCCCGCACCGCCGCCTTCACCTCCGGCAGCGAAGACGGGGTCATGCTGAGCTCGCTCACGCCGAGCCCCACCAGTAGCGGAGCCGCAAGCGGATCTCCTGCGAGTTCTCCGCACACGCCGACCCACCGGCCGCCGCGGCCGGGCGCGCGCGTGACTGCGGCGATCAGCCGCAACACCGCGGGGTGCAAGGCGTCGGCGAGCGTCGCCACCTGCGGGTTCGTCCGGTCGACCGCGAGCGCATACTGCACCAGATCGTTTGTACCGACGCTGAAGAACTCCACCTCGCCGAACAGCGTGTCCGCGAGGACCGCCGCGGACGGGATCTCGATCATGATCCCGAGACGCACAGGACCGTGCGACACCCCCCGCCGGGCGAGTTGCGCCCGCGCGTCGCGGATCAGCCGCCGGGCTTCCCGGACCTCCCCGGCGTCGGAGACCATCGGGAGCATGACCCAGACGTGCCCATGCGCCGCGGCCCGGAGGAGCGCTCGGAGCTGCGTGAGGAACACGTCCTCGTGCCTGAGACAGAGTCGCAGCCCGCGGAGGCCGAGAAACGGGTTGTCTTCCCGCGGGATCGCCAGCCAGGGCACGGATTTGTCGCCGCCGATGTCGAGCGTGCGTACGATAACCGGACGTGGCGCCATCGTGGCGGCGGCCGCGCGGTACGTCTCGTACTGCTCGTCCTCGCCGGGCGGCGAGGCGCGGCGCATGAACAGGAACTCGGTCCGGAACAGACCCACGCCTTCCGCGCCCTGTCGGAGCGCTTCGGCGACGTCCTCCAACGATCCCACGTTCGCCGCCACCTCAATGCGATGCCCGTCTGTCGTTTCGGCCGGGAGATCGCGAAGCGCCGCCAACCCGGCACGCCGCTCCGACGCCACCTGGCGCTGCTCCTCCCATGCCGCCACCGTGGCGGCGTCCGGCGCCACCAGGACGACTCCCTGGGCCCCGTCCACGATCAGCGTCTCACCAGGCAAGACCGCCGACGTGGCCCCCGGGACGCCGACACACGCCGGAATCCCGAGCGCGCGCGCCAGGATCGCGGCGTGCGCGGTCGGACTGCCCACCTCGGTGACGAACCCCAGGACCTTTCTGCGGTCAAGCGCCGCCGTGTCGGATGGTAGGAGCTCGTCGGCCACGATCACCGACGGCGAGGCGATCTCCGCGAGCGGGTGGGTCGCGCCCTCGAGCACGGCCCGCACGCGGGCCGCGACATCCCGGACATCGGCGGCCCGCGCGCGCAGGTATTCATCGGGAAGAGACTCGAGCTGAGCGGCCACACGTGCGCCCGCATCCTCGATCGCGCGCTCGGCAGAACACCGGGCGTCTTGGATAAGTCGTTCGGCCCGCCCGATCAGCTCCGGATCGTCGAGCATGAGCGCCTGCGCCTCGAACACGCCCGCTTCTTCCCGTCCCACGGCGGATGTCATTCCCTTCGTGGTCTCGGCGAGGTCCTCCCTGGCACGCGCGACCGCGGCCGCCAGGCGCGCCGTCTCCCGCCCAACGGCGTCGGCGGAGATACCGTCGGCCGGCGCGGGCGCGTGCCGCCGGAAGAGCACCGCCGGACCGATCCCGATGCCGCTCGAGGCCCCTGTCCCGCGCAGTTCTCTCACGACCGCGTCCCCCCTACAGCGCATCATCGCTGCGGACGTCCCCGACCAGGATCCCGCGCCCGTCGGGGGCCCACCATCGGGTCGAAGCCTGATTTGGACAACCCGCGTTCGCGTCGGCGTAGGGACGAGAGGCGGGTCGAACGCCCCGTGAGCAGACGCGATCCCGTACCGCGCCACCCCGTCGTGTGTCAGGACTCCGGCGAAGCTCTGACGCTGCCACGTTGTTGACGCCGAAGTTCAGGAGCGCTCCAACGAAACGAGCCTCGCCAGATCCCTACGGCGCGCAACGGCTACAGGGCCGGTGGCGGTCAGTTCGTCGTCAGTTACCGACCAGGATCAGGCGTGGCGGCTCGGGCGCTGGCTCACGCCGGGGTCCATCGATGGCGGCCCTCCATTGTCGGGTCGGCCGTCTCACCCGGCTCGGCGCCGGCGACGACGAGTTCCACGGCCACGCGCGTGCGACAGACTGGGCGGAACCCGAACATACAGAACACGTGAGCGCGGCCCGCCGCTAATGCCCCTTGAGGAGAGGAAGCCGTGCGAGGATCGTGGTCCCGGCCCCGGGCACGGACAGCACCTGCAAGCTCCCGCCCACCAATTGCGCTCGTTCGCGCATGCCGTGCAACCCGAGGCTCTTCTTCGGATGCGCCTCTTCCAGGACGAAGCCTTTGCCGTCGTCGCGGATCATCACGATCAGCCAGTCATCCCTGCGATCCACCCGGATCTCGAGTTGTTTCGCCTCGGCGTAGCGGAGCGTGTTCGTCGCGGCCTCCTGGACGATGCGATAGGCCGCGGTCTCGACATCCCGCGGCAGCCGATCTTCCACCCCGATGATCTTGAGACTGACGTCGAGCCCGGTGGGTTTCAGGTGCGTGTCGACGTACGACCGCACCGCCGCGGTGAGCCCGTGGTCATCCAGGATCAACGGCCTGAGGTCGTAGACCAGCTTGTGCAACTCGTCCAAACTCTGCTCCGCGACGGCCCGAACGCGCCCCAGGGCGCCCGTGACCCTCGCCCTATCCGTGGTATCGATGTGTTCGATCAAGTGCGTTAACTGAATGATGAGCGCGGTCATCATCTGGCCGGCGTGGTCGTGGAGGTCCTGCGCGATGCGCCGGCGCTCCTCTTCCTGCGCCATCAGCAGGCGCTGCATCAGGTCGCGTGTCGTGGCCTCGCGGTCGCGCACCTCTTCAAACAAGCGGGCCCGCTGGATGGCGACCGCCACGTCGTGGCCGAGTGCTTCCAGGACATCGAGATCGTGCTGGGCAAGCACCCGGCCGGGAGGCAGCAACAGGTTCAGGATGCCGACGGCGCTGTCGCCCTGCGACATCAGCGGGATCGTGGCATGCTGGTGCCGATCCGGGCTCTGGGGCAGCGCCTGCTCCAGCCTCAGGCAGTCGATCAGGTTGACCGCCTGCTTGAGCCGTCCCTCCCGGAGCATCTGCATACACCGGCACTCGCCGGACATCCGCCGCTTCCCCGACACCGCGAGCGCCGGGGGCAGGTTGACGTCGGACGCGAGCGAGAACGTGTCGGTTTCCGCGTCGTGGAAGAAGATCCACCCCGCGTCCGCTTCCGCCAGTTCGATAATGCGAGGCAGCGCACCGTCCAGCGCTTCGCGAAGCGTGAACGAGCGGTTGAGGATTTGCGAGAACGCGCGCAATACTCCTGTTCGGCTCTCTAGCGGCATCGTCGCCCTCCGAGCCCTAGCACACTCCCTATGATACACGAATCCGCGAACCACTAGCCCCCCCAACAGATTTCCACCGCGCCCGAACGGCTCCTGGCAGCGCCGCCGATGCGTCGAGCTCGTCCGGCGAACCGTGCGGGCGACATCGGGCCCACGCCGGATCGCGGAACGCGGTCTTCCAGGGCGACGATGAACGGACCGTGCGGAATCCGCACATCGTGTCGTCGCGCCGCCGGACATCAGCCGCGTGCGGGTGCGACACCGGGGAACCGACAGGCCGCTGCGTCGACGGCGGCGATGCATCGTGCTGCTGGTCGCAGAAGCGCCGGAACCGATCCGGGGAGCCGCGCGCCGGCCGGGGGATCTGCGGACACGCGGGCGAAATACCCACTGTGACGAAGCGCCGCCAGTCCAGGCACGGTGGCGTCGCGCGGTCGCGGGTGCGTGTTCGCCGCGCGGCACACGCCGGCCCGCCGCGAACGCGGACGTCGAACATCATCCCCATCCGGGCGCTCGCAGGCTACCTCTTTCGCGTGGCCGCCTCGCGCCTGCGGCGCCAACCGCGCGCCACCGAGCTTGCGTACGATCAGGTCGTCCGGGGACCCGTGTGGGCATGCACCGATCTCGGCGCGTTCCCCCGGCCGTTGGCTCGGCTACCCGGTGTTGAGGCCGTCGTGCTGATGGAGGATCGGCACCCGCAGTTCTTCCTGTCGTTTCGCGAATATACGCCGCGGGCCGACACCGGGCTCGACCGCCACGGCCCGCTGCATCGATGGTCGACACAGCGGGATCTCCTGGAGTTGGTGGGCGCGCTGCACGCGCAGGGCATTCGGGTGGTCATCGGCTGCTGGAACTACGGGGGCTGGTGGCCGCTGCCCCCTTCCCGCTGGCTGCGCGGGCATCCCGAGCTTCGCCGTGTGCCAGGCAGCGCCGACCTGAACCCGTTTGTCCGCCTCACGCGCGAGGGCGTGTCCTACGCCGAGTACATCGGGTGTCAGTACGAGCGCCTTCGCGCGGCGTTCGGGTTCGACGGCCTGATGTTGGGAGACGGCTTCTGTGGGTTCGGCTCGTTTGTGGCGCCGGATCTGCACTCTGATCGAGCGGATACCATCCCGCAGTGGACGGAGTTCTACCGGACCGTCGCGACGCACGTCCATGCAAGCAATGGCGTCCTCGTCGCCTACGACTACATGGGTTTCCCCCCTCGCGACGCGCGCCGTCACGGCGCCGACTACCGAGCGCTCGCCGGCGCCGGGCTCGACATCCTCGTGTACCAAGCGTATCCGCAGGCGTGGGGCCGATACTGGCTCGCAGAGCAGCGGGGCCGCTTCGGGCTCCACGCGTGCGCCCGCAACCTCGCGACCGTTCGAGCCGCCCTCACGGGCACCGGGACGCGAATCCTCTACACGGTCGAACTCATGGACTCGGTCGAACGGTGGACGGCGGAAGCCCCGTCAACGAGCAGGCAGATGGTCGCGCTCGATCCCCTGGCAGACGGGCGGTTCTTGGTCTGGGCCAACGACCTCTTCGCGCGGCGTTGACCGGCACCTCGGACCCAGCGGCCGCGGGCGGCTCCGGCGGTCACACCGCGAACACGCCGTCGAGTTGATAGAGCGAGAGATCGAGGGTCCGCGAGCCCGCGAGCGCGTCGGCGAACCCGGCCGCGACGACCGTCCCGCCCCGCTGCACGGCAAGCGTACCCGCCTGCCCGTCGAGGAGAGATTGCACGGCCGTCGCCGCGAGGCGGCTCGCGAGAATCCGATCGAACGCCGTCGGCGCGCCTCCTCGCTGCACGTGACCGAGCACGGTCGCGCGCATCTGCATCCCGACCGCTTGGCTCAGCTGCCCGGCAATCGCCGCGCCGTCGCCTGCACCCTCGGCCACGACGACGACCGTATGGGCCTTCTGCGCCCGCTGCCGCGCCAGGACTCGCGTGACCACCTGGTCGAGCGTCCACGGGACCTCCGGAATGAGCACCACATCCGCGCCCGTCGCGAGGCCAGCGTGGAGCGCGAGCCACCCACAACCCCGTCCCATCGTCTCAACGACGAACGTGCGCTCGTGGGCCGACGCGGTGTCCCGGATGCGGTCGATCGCCTCGACGATGGTGTTGAGCGCGGTGTCCGCGCCGATCGTCATCTCGCTCCCGGGGATGTCGTTGTCGATCGTCGAGGAGATCCCCACGACCGCCACGCCGCGCCGGTACAGCGCCAGCGCGCCCGCCTGGGTGCCGTTTCCGCCGATCACGACCAAGCCGTCCAGGTCCAGACGGCGCCACGCCTGAAGGGCCGCCTCCCGTCCGGCGTCCGTCGCGAACTCCGGACACCGGGCGCTGCGAAGGATCGTTCCTCCCGTCTCGATGATCCCGCCGACGGCGCCGGAGTCCAGCGGCACCGTGTCGCCGACCATCAACCCGGCGTACCCGTGTCGGATCCCGACCACGGTCGTATCCCGCGCGATCGCCAGCCGCACGACGGCGCGGATCGCCGCGTTCATGCCGGGCGCGTCTCCTCCGCTCGTCAGCACCCCGATTCGCCGCATCGCTCACTCCTCCGCGCGCTCTCTCAGCACCCCTACCCTGCCGGAACCATCCTACCCCGCGCCCGGGGACCGGCGCCATCCTCCGGCCACCCGATTGCGCCGTCCGGCCGTGGCCCGACGCCGTGCACACAAAAAGACGGGGAAGGCCGTCCTGACCTCCCCCCAGACGATGACCTCGACGCTGCCGCTACGCGGCCTGCACTTTGACCGATACCGGCTTGGCCTCGGTGGCCTTCGGGATCTTGACCTCCAGGATCCCATCCTTGTATTGGGCCACCGCCTCCGCGCCCTTCACCTCGACCCGCAGCGGAATCATCCGCACAAATGCACCGTAGCGGAGCTCCCGGCGGTAGTAGTTGCGGTCTTTCTGCTCGGTCTCCCGCTTGACTTCACCCTTGATCGTTACCGCATCCCCGGCGACCGTAATATCGAGGAACTTCGGATCGATGTTCGGCAGCTCGGCTCGCACCACGACTTCTCCACCGGTCTCATACACCTCGACCGGCGGTTCCCACTCCGCCGAAGCCAGAGCAGGTAGTGGCGGCCTGGTGAACACCTCGTCGAACAGCCTATCGACGGACCGCTGCAGTGTATCCACGTCCCAGACAGGGCTCCATCGCACAAGCTTCATCGCCCTCACCTCCCCTACGCCCAACGCGCCCCGCCTCATTTTCACGCTACGCCGACGATCCCGAGAGCACAATCGGGTCCGAAATGCATTTTCGGGCGGTCTTCCGGAATGCTCTCGAAATACTCCCACGACCCGATAGCCAATCGGCGGGTTAGACGCTACAGTACTGGTGGAGCGCACGCGGCGATGTGCCGAGTCAAACGCGCGGCCTGGGATGTCCGACAGTTGGCCATGTTCACTCTGGGCGGGGAAATCCCGGAGAGCACCAGCCGACAGTAGGCCCTGGGGCGAGCCAAAGACGGCACCGGCTGCACCAGATGTGCGCTCCCTAACTTTTGTGTCCGGGACGCCTCGAGGACAAGGGACGCGGCGGGGCCGGACGGAAGTAGCTGCCCATCGATGCGGCTCTGGAGGGATCATGACGACGCCGACCGTCCGGCGCATTCTGGTAGCGATAGACTTCTCGGAGAGCGCGGCGCTCGCCCTCGAGTGGGCTCGAACGCTCGCGCGCGCGTGCGGCGCGCAAGTGACGCTCCTCCACGTCGTGGACCTCGGGTCCACCTGGGTCCCGCTGAGCGGCCCCGCCGTGTTTCCGGCCCCCGTGCCAGCCGAGGTCGCGAAGGAGGTCGAGGAACTCGCGCGGGCGTCGCTCGACGCCGTGGCGCCAGGCGCTCCGGAGATCACTCAGCGGATCGTGCGGGCGGGACATCCACGCGAGGCCATCGCCGCGGCCGCGCGGGAGGCCGGCGCCGACCTGATCGTCGTCGGCAGCCACGGGCGCCGCGGAGTCTCGCAACTGTTTATGGGCAGCGTTGCCGAACACGTGGTCAGGCACGCGCCCGTGCCAGTCCTCGTCGTGCGGAACGGCGGCCGCTCCGCCTAGCGTTGGTCGGCGCGCGAGCGCGCCGCCGGAGGCTCAGTCGATCGTCAGCACGGCGGCGCCGCGCACGCGGCCGGCCCGCAGGGTGTCGAGCGCGGCGTTCGCGGCGTCCAACGGAAACGGTTGTACCTCGGTGCGCACCGGGACGACCGGGGCGAGGGCCAGAAACTCCTGAGCGTCCTGCCGGGTGAGATTCGCCACGGACCGGAGGATGCGCTCGCCCCACAGGACGTCGTACGGGAACGCCGGGATCTCCGTCATGTGAATGCCGCCGCAGACCACCGTCCCGGCCTTGACCACCGCGCGGAGCGCGGCGGGGACGAGCCGGCCCACGGGGGCAAAGATGATGGCGGCGTCCAGCGGCTCCGGAGGGGTCTGCAGCGAGTCACCGGCCCATACGACCCCGAGGGACCTCGCGAATTCCTGCGCGGCCGCATCCCCGGGGCTCGTGAAGGCGAAAACGCGCCGGCCCTGGTGGCGCGCGACCTGCGTTACGATGTGCGCCGCCGCGCCGAATCCGTACAGCCCCAACCGCTCGGCGTCGCCGGCCAATCGCAGGCACCGGTAGCCGATGAGCCCGGCGCACAGCAGCGGCGCCGCCTGCAAATCGGCGTACCCGGCGGGAATCGCGAAACAGTAGCGGCCATCGGCGACGGCGTACTCCGCGTATCCACCATCGATCTGGTATCCGGTGAACCGCGCCTCGTCGCACAGGTTCTCGCGACCCGACCGGCAGTACCGGCACCGGCCGCACGTCCACCCCAGCCATGGCACACCGACGCGGTCGCCCACCGCCAGGCCGGCGACGGACGTACCCATCGCTTCGATCACTCCGACGATCTGGTGACCGGGAATGAGCGAGATCTTTGGCCGGGACAGCTCGCCGTCCACGATGTGCAGATCCGTCCGGCACACGCCGCACGCGTGAACGCGGACCAGCACCTCTCCCGGACCGGGCGACGGGCGTGCCACATCGGCCAGGCGCAACGGCGCGCCCGGGCGGTCAAACACCATCCCGCGCATCCGCTGCCCTCCGCCCCGCGGGCGCCCTCAGGACGGCTCGAGCCCGCGATCCGCGTCTTCTTCAGCGTTCTTCAGCAGCAGCCCTTTGACCCCTCGCAAGTCCTTCGCGTCTTTGGCGCCCCGCCGGCTCCGCGCCCCGTGAAACGGGGCCTGCCCCTTCTCGATCGCGCGAACCAGTCTGGACTTCGAGATCTTCTTGGCGGTGACCAACCGCTTCTTCATCGCGACCTCCTGTGGTCCGCCCGCCGGTGATCGTCCCACCGGCTCGTCCGTGCGCGGCCCCGAGCGACCGGTCCCCCCCGTTCCCGGTCGCCCGGACAATCGCTACCGCACGATCAGCACGGGCGTGTGGGCTGCGTGCAAGACGCGCTCGCTCACGCTGCCGAGGATCAAGCCGCCCAACTGGCCGAGCCCGCGGCTACCGATCACGATCAGATCGGCTCCCTTGGCCTTCGCGGCTTCGAGGATCTGGGACGCAGGATCGCCGCGACGATACTCCTTGACGACCGGCGCGTCGACCCCTGTGAGCTCGAGCACGGTGGTGTCCAGGATCTCGTGGCCGGCGCGCTCAAGGCCTTCCTCGAGGATCCCGAAGTCCACCATCGCGCCGGCCCCGGGCCCGCCGAATGCCACCGTCGGCACGTGGCCGACATTGACGACGGTCACCTCGGCCTCCCGCACCTCCCGCGTCAGCCGCGCAACGAACGCGGCCGCGCGCAGCGCGTGAGGCGATCCGTCGGTCGCGAGCAGAATCCGCATCATCGTGATCCCTCCCTACGGCGCCCGCCGGTGACGGCCGTTCGTCGCGGCGCCCGCCGGGGCACCGCGACGGTCCGCCGCGGCGCCTGCTCGACCACGGCACCCGGGCCCGCACGGCGTGCGTTCCCCCGCGGCGTCCGTTCGTGCAGATTCAGGAACACCTGAATGATGTCGCTCGCGCTCACCATGCCGACTACGCGTCCACCCTCGACCACGGGGACGCGACGCACCATCTGATCGAGCATGAGCGCGGCCACGTCCTCGACCGTCGTGTCCTCGCCGACCGAGAGCGGATCGGGGGTCATCACCTCGCGCACCTTCCGGCCGGGACGCGAGGACAGGTCCGTGAAACTGACCATACCGATCATCTGTCCGGCATCGTCCACGACGGGCGCCCCGTGAATCCGGTAGTGAAGCAGGGCGTCCTGTGCCTCCGTGACCGACATGTCAGGGGCGAGCGTGACGACGTCCCGGGTCATGATTTCTCGCGCTTCCATCGCGACACCACCTTCCGGATCTGGACCGTGCCGTCCGTCCGTGTACAGCCTAGCATCGGCGTCCGGCCGGCGGGATCGGGTGCGGGACCGATTTGGGCGAGAGACGCCGGGCCTTGTCCCGGAGGCCTCAACGATATCAGCCCGCCACCCGATGGCAGCGGGCCCGGGCCGCGGCTATCCTGAAGGTGGCCGCGAAGAAACGGATCGACGGCCGAGCGGGTCTGTCCGACAGGGGTCGGGCGCCCCCGGTCGCAGCGGTGCACAGCAGGTGCCGCGAGCGGCGCGAAAGCAAAATTGAGGGACACGGACAGAAAGGAGACCGACGATGCGTGCGCGTGAGGTCATGAGCACCCCCGTCGTGACGGTATACCGGGACGCCCCGCTCAAGGAGATCGCTGAGACGATGGCCGCGCACCACATCAGCGGGGTTCCGGTAATCGAGCGAGACGACCGGCTGTGCGGTATCATCTCTGAATCGGACTTCCTCACGAAGCTCGAGTACGGCACACCGGACGAGGGCACCCGCTTCGGATTGTTCGACCGGCTGGCAAGCACGCTGGGTACGACGCCGAAGCTGCACGCGCGCACGGCGGAAGAACTGATGACCGATCAGGTCGTGACCGCGGGCCCGGAGGTCACGCTGCGCGAACTGGTCCATCTCATGACCACCCGGGCCGTCAACCGGGTGCCGATCATCGAGGGAGGGCGTGTCGTCGGGATCGTCACGCGCGCCGACATTCTAAGGACGCTGGCCCGCCCGGACGAAGCGGTGAGCCAGGAAGTGCGATGGAGCCTCCAGCACGATCTGTGGATCGATCCGGCGGATATCACGGTCACGACGCGCAACGGCGTCGTGACGCTTACGGGCATGCTGGAAACCCGGGCGGACGCGGATCTGGCAAAGCGGCGGGCCGCGACGGTCGCGGGGGTCGTCGACGTCGACGCCATCGGTCTCCGCTTCCGCACCGACGATCGGAAGGTCCGGGGTTTCACAGACCTGCTTCGCTAGTTGCCCGGGTGATGACGCCTAGCGCCGGCGTCGGGCGTGACCGACGCCGGCGCGAAGTGTGTGTCCGTCGCCCTAGGGTACGCCCTCTCTGAGGGTTTCCGCGTAGATCCAGGTGTCGCACTCGAGCGGATCGTCAAACGGAGGCAGCGCCACGGAAACGAGTCGAAACTCCGGCAGTGCGAACTGCGCGCGCAAGCGTCGACAGAGGTCGGCGTCGATCCCGGACGTCGCGTGGCGAACTAACAGCACCTCGACGTGGTCGGCCCGGGTCAGAACCGACAGCGTGGCCAGCGTTTCCGGCGTCGTCTCCGGCGTCGTCTCCGGATGGTCGCACAGCGCGAGCACTACCTGCGTGCCCCGCCGCGCCGCCACGTCCACGCGCAGCCTGCGCTGGCCGACGCGCACAACCGGCCGAACCAGCAGCGTGTGATACCCCGATCTCGCCAGCGTGCGTGCGACGTAGAAGCGCAGCAAGTGACGGTGGTGGTCGGCTTCCCGTGCGGGTTTCGGCGAGGACGCGCGGAACGCGAGATAATTCCGCGTCGCTCCGGCCGTCACCTCCGCCCCGAGATTCTCCGGAAGGTCGAGATCGACGCGCATCGCCGCCTCCTCCCCGCCGGATCGGTACTTGTAACGACACACCCTTTCGACTTTACGCTACATCCCTGGGCCACCGCCCGGCATCCGGCGGGGACCCGATTTGCGCCGGCGCGCCGCCGACTCGCTGAGAACGCAAATCGGGTCGCCGTCCGATGGAGGACAAGCCGCGAACACGCTAGCCTAAACTTAGTAGTGGTGGGGAGGCAAGGAACCATGGTCGATTCGGAACGGTCGCGTGCGCCAAGTGAGGTGACGTCCATGCCATCGTCGACGCAGATCAAGCGCGTCCAAGGCACGGTGCGGTGGTTCAACCGCGTGAGCGGCTTCGGGTTTATCCGCGTCGAAGGCGAGCGCGATGTCTTCGTACACGAGTCGGCCATCAACGCGGCGGGACCCCGGGTCCTCAACGAGGGACAGCCGGTCGAACTCGAGATCGTGGACCACGACGGACGGCGCGAAGCCGCAGACGTGACGCTGGTGAAGGAACTGTAACGCCACAGACGGGCTTGGGCAACACGGGGGCCGGGGCGTATCAGCCTCGGCTTTCGTCGTCGGCGTATGGGCCCGAGACCGGATGCGAATCCGCCCGGGACCGGATAGGCGACGCCACCAGACCCGTCTACTCTGAGAGCAATAGGGTCGTATTCGCGGACCGCCACAGCCGTTGCGGCGTGGCATGGGCCAACGAAGGGACGGAGCCTCGAATGACGGTGCGCGCACGACTGTGGGCGGGGCTATGGATCGCGCTCGCCATCGTTGCGGCGATCATGCTGGGGCTGGTCCTGTCGGAGAAGCTGCCGGCCTCGGACACCGGGGTCTCCTATAGTCGGCTCCTCGACCTCATCCGCGCCGGCACGGTCACGGACGTGGTCTGGCGGAGTGGCGACAACGAGGTCCTCGGAGCGTTGCCTGGACAACGCCCGTTCCACACGTATCTCCCGCCGAACGATGCCAGCGTGCTCGCGCTTCTCCGCGCGAGAGGCGCGTCGATCACGGTCGAACCCGGCGGCCATTTCACCCTCGGTCCTTGGATCGCGGTGATGCTGCCGATGGTCGTGCTGTTCGTCCTGTTGGCGGGGCGGCAGAGCCGCGCGTCCGGGGGACCGGAGGCCCTGTCGCTCTTGAAGAGCCGGGCGCGGCTGCACACGGAGGCGAAGACGCGGGTCACGTTCGAGGACGTGGCGGGGGTGGAAGAAGCGAAGGAGGAGCTCGAGGAGATCATCGAGTTCCTGCGGCATCCGAAGAAGTTC
>Ga0209168_10002530_pt1 | contig 13142 bp, 12 predicted proteins | sample Coa_R1_FD_187156 | JGI IMG/M metagenome (GOLD analysis project Ga0209168, IMG submission 187156) | Surface soil microbial communities from Centralia Pennsylvania, which are recovering from an underground coalmine fire - Coalmine... | ecosystem: Environmental > Terrestrial > Soil > Unclassified ... | reverse complement strand
TGCGCGTTGGCTGGCGCGGTAGTGCTTCACCGCTTCCCAGAGCAGATCTTCATTGACCGCGCCGAAGACCTCATGGGCGAGATCGAACGTCCCCACCTTCTCGCCGCTCAGATTGTGAATATCAATCGTTGCCATATTGCTTTTGCCTTGGGTTAGCCAACGACCAGCGGCTAACGACCAACGACTGCTCCTATGCTTTCTTCGCTGCTCGCTTCGCAGCCTTCAACGGATCGACCGTCGCCGCGCCCGCGAATCCACGACGCTCTCTCGGCGGTTTCTTCGCCTTCGTAATCACGATGTATCCGCCCTGCGGTCCCGGCACGCTGCCTTCCACCACCAGCAGATTCTCATCCTTGTCGACGCCGAGCACGCGCAGGTTGCGAACCGTCACCTGCTCGTTTCCCATGTGTCCCGACATCCGCATACCTTTGAACACGCGCGAGGGAAACGCCGAACTACCGATCGAACCCGTAATCTGGAACATCGAACCGTGCGACTTCGGACCGCCGCCAAAGTGATGCCGCTTCACGACACCCTGAAACCCGCGTCCCTTGCTCACTCCAACGATATCGACGAACCTCTCGCCATCGAAAATTTCAACCAGCACCCGGTCGCCAACTTTTACGGCGCCGTTGCCATCAGCCGCGACCTCTATCTCTAGCGGGACTTCCCGCATGAACTTCACCGGAGGCAGATTGTTCTTAGCCAGATGCCCCTTCGCAGGCTTTGTGAGCCGCGACTCCTTCACAAACTCGACCAGGCCGATCTGCGCCGCCTCGTATCCATCTTTTGCAGCCGTCTTGTGCTGCGTCACCACGCAAGGACCAGCCTGCAACACGGTGACCGGGCGAACGTCGCCCTTCGAGTCAAACAGTTGCGTCATCCCGACCTTCTTGCCCAGAATTCCCGCGACCTTCGTTGCCATTTCCTTCTCCATCCCCAGCGTGGCTTATAGCTATTGGCTGAGAAGCTCTTGCTGAAAGCTGATTGCTGACGGCTGAGAGCTTATTTATGCTCTTTCCCGAACGCCTTGATCTCCACATCCACGCCCGCTGGCAGATCCAGCTTCATCAGCGCGTCCACCGTCTGCTGCGTCGGCTCGAGAATGTCGAGCAGTCGCTTGTGCGTGCGGATCTCAAACTGCTCCCGCGACTTCTTGTCCACGTGGGGTGAACGCAGTACCGTGTATTTGTTCTTCATCGTGGGCAGCGGAATCGGTCCCGCAATCTGTGCGCCCGTACGCCGCGCCGTCTCCACGATCTCGCCCGTCGACTGATCCAGGATGCGGTAGTCGTAGGCTTTCAACCGGATTCGAATTCTCTCTTTTCCAATCACGTGTTTCGTTTCCTAACTCCTCCCGGCACTCCGGAAGGAAAGATCCTGCGGCAAGCTGCAAGCCGCGTACGTTTTTATCTGACAGCTGTTAGCTGACTGCTGCGTTACTGAATTATCTCCGCAATCGTTCCGGCTCCCACCGTATGGCCGCCTTCACGGATCGCGAACCGCAACCCTTTCTCCATCGCCACCGGCGTGATCAGTTCGATCACAAGGCTCACGTTGTCTCCCGGCATCACCATCTCGGTTCCCGCCGGCAACTCCGCCACGCCCGTCACGTCCGTCGTTCGCAAATAAAACTGCGGACGATATCCCTTGAAGAACGGCGTATGACGCCCGCCTTCTTCCTTCGTCAGGATGTACACCTCCGCCTTGAACTTCGTGTGCGGCGTGATCGATCCCGGCTTCGCCAGCACCATGCCGCGCTCCACGTCTTCCTTGCCAATGCCGCGCAGCAAGAGGCCGGCGTTGTCGCCCGCCATGCCTTCGTCGAGTTGCTTCTTGAACATCTCGACGCCGGTCACCACCGTCTTTCGCGTCTCGCGGAAGCCGACGATCTCCACTTCCTCGCCTACTTTGACCTTGCCGCGCTCGATTCGTCCGGTCACCACCGTGCCGCGGCCCGAGATCGAGAAGATATCTTCAATCGGCATCAGGAACGGCTTATCCAGTTCACGCGCCGGCTGCGGCACGCTCTTGTCCACCGCTTCCATCAACGCATCAATCTGCTTCTCCCACTTCTCTTCGCCGTTCAATGCTCCAAGAGCCGAGAGACGGACAACAGGCACGTCGTCTCCGGGGAACTTGTACGACTTCAGTAGCTCGCGCACTTCGAGCTCAACCAGATCGAGCAGCTCAGGATCATCGACCGCATCGCACTTGTTCAGCGCCACCACGATGTACGGCACGCCCACCTGGCGAGCCAGCAGCACGTGCTCGCGCGTCTGCGGCATCGGACCGTCCGTCGCCGCCACGACCAGGATCGCGCCATCCATCTGCGCCGCACCCGTGATCATGTTCTTGATGTAGTCGGCGTGGCCCGGGCAATCCACGTGCGCGTAGTGACGGTTCGCCGTTTCATACTCGACGTGCGCCGTCGCAATCGTGATTCCACGCGCCTTCTCTTCCGGCGCGTTGTCGATCGAATCAAACGACCGGAACTTGATGTTCGGATTGTGCTTGGACAACACCTTGGTGATCGCCGCCGTCAACGTCGTCTTGCCATGGTCGATGTGCCCAATCGTCCCCACGTTGCAGTGCGGCTTTGTCCGATCAAATTTTTCTTTCGCCATAACCTAGCTCTTTGCTCCTAGCTCTTTGCTTCTAGCTCAAAACCAAACCCGCTTCGCCTCCGCCCTCGAACTTCTCGTAATAGGCGCCGAGGAATTGCTCTCTCTCAACCATTCTCTCGGAGCGAATCCACTCTTCAAACTGCTCAAACTCCGCATGAAACCGAGCTCGAAAAATCTCAAAGTTTCGATGCCAGATCCAAAAATCCCTTACTCGATACTGCGCAACCTGAGGCGACTCGCAACAGCATTCGCTGTGTAAGTACCCATCAGCCTGCGATAGAAGCCTCGACCAACGTCCACCAACCGCAAACGCCGTCTCAAACTCAACCCGCCGGCCATCCGCAACCCAGAATCTTCGATCAACCACGAACCGCGGGGAGTGCTGTCACTTCGCTGTCCCCTGCACTTTCGCGATGATTTCCTCCGCAACCGATCGCGGAGCCTCCTCATAGCGCGCAAAGTGCATCGAGTATTCCGCTCGACCTTGCGTTGACGAACGCATGTGCGTCGCGTATCCAAACATTTCCGCCAGGGGAACGATGGCCTTGATCACCTGCGAGCCCGCGCGGTGTTCCATACCTTCAATGCGTCCGCGCCGCGAGCTCAGGTCGCCCATGATCACACCGGCATAATCCTCCGGCGTTACCACTTCCACGGCCATCACTGGCTCCAGCAATACGGGAGAAGCTTTCCGAGCGGCTTCTTTGAAGGCCATCGATCCGGCGATCTTGAACGCCATTTCGTTCGAATCGACATCGTGATAGCTGCCGTCGAACAGCGTCGCCTTCACATCCACCATCGGATACCCGGCAAGCACGCCACCCTCGAGCGCCTCCTGAATACCCTGATCGATCGGCTTGATGAATTCTTTCGGCACCGAACCGCCCACGATCTCATTCACAAACTCGTAGCCAGTCCCCGGCGGTTGCGGATCGAGATAAATCTTCGCGTGTCCGTACTGTCCGCGTCCGCCGGTCTGCCGGATGTACTTGCCTTCCGCCTCGGAATGCTTGCGAATCGTCTCGCGATACGCAACCTGGGGCTTGCCGACGTTCGCCTCAACCTTGTACTCGCGCATCATGCGGTCGACGATGATTTCCAGATGCAACTCGCCCATGCCGCTGATGATCGTCTGTCCGCTGTCGGGATCGGTGTGAACTTTAAAGGTGGGATCTTCCTGGGCCAGCTTGCCAAGCGCCATGCCCATCTTTTCCTGATCGGCCTTGGTCTTAGGCTCAACCGCAACCGATATCACGGGTGCCGCGAATTCGATCGATTCCAGCGCGATCGGATGATCTTCGTTGCAGATCGTATCGCCCGTCGAAACGTTCTTCAAACCGACTGCCGCACAGATATCGCCCGCCAGGATTTCGCTGATCTCTTCGCGCTTGTTGGCATGCATCTTCATAAGGCGGCCAATGCGCTCGGTCTTTCCCGTGCGAACATTCAGCACTGAGTCGCCAGTCTTGAGCTGTCCGGAGTACACGCGAATGAAGGTCAACTGGCCGACAAACGGATCGGCCATGATCTTGAACGCCAGCGCCGAAAAAGGTTCTTTGTCTTCCGGTTTGCGCGTGACTTCCTGGCCGTTATTCGGATTCTTTCCGTGCGTCTCGCCCACATCGAGCGGCGAAGGCAGGTAATCGACCACTGCATCGAGCAGAGGCTGTACACCTTTATTCTTGAATGCCGTTCCAACCACCACCGGGAAGACCTTCAATTCAATCGTCGATTTCCGCAGTGACTTCTTTAGTTCGCCCGACGTGATCTCTTCGCCTTCGAGAAACTTATGCAGAATCTCGTCGTCATTCTCGGCGATCGTTTCTACCAGTTGTGCGTGGAAGGCTTCTGCTTTCTTCTTCAGTTCAGCGGGAATCTCTTCGGTGACGTACTCGGCGCCCATTGTCTCGTCGTTCCAGAGGATCGCCTTCATCGCCAGCAGGTCGACGACGCCTTTGAACTTGTCTTCTTGTCCGATGGGAATCTGAATCGCGACCGGCTTGGCACTGAGGCGCTTGCGGATGGTATCGACGGCATGCTCGAAATCAGCGCCCATCTTATCGATTTTGTTAATAAAGCAGATGCGCGGGACCCCGTATTTATCGGCCTGGCGCCACACTTTTTCCGACTGCGGTTGCACGCCATGAACGGCATCAAACACCGCAACCGCGCCATCGAGCACGCGCAGCGAGCGCTCCACCTCAGCCGTAAAATCGACGTGGCCAGGCGTATCAATAATGTTGATGCGGATGTCGCGCCATGTGCAGGTGGTTGCTGCGGATGTGATAGTGATGCCGCGCTCCTGCTCCTGCTCCATCCAGTCCATGGTCGCAGTGCCTTCATGCACCTCTCCGATGCGGTGCGTCCTGCCCGTATAAAACAGGATGCGCTCCGTCGTAGTGGTCTTGCCGGCATCGATGTGCGCCATGATGCCGATATTCCTGCAACGCTCTAATGGGACTGTTCTAGGCACGTCTCTCTTACTTCCTTCTGGGCTCCAAACCGTTCTTATCTAGCGATTTTGCGATTGCGCGATTTGGCGATTTTCAATCACTCAATCACCCGATGACTCAATGACGCAATTTCTTACCAGCGATAGTGCGCGAACGCCTTGTTCGCTTCCGCCATGCGGTGCACATCTTCTTTCTTCTTGATGGCGGCGCCGCGGCTATTGGCCGCGTCCAGCAATTCATTGCTCAATTTGTCCACCATTCCCTTTTCGCCGCGTCCGCGCGCGTAAGTAATGATCCAGCGGATCGCCAGCGAAGTCCGACGGTCGGCATTCACCTCAACCGGAACTTGGTAGTTCGCGCCACCGACGCGGCGGGTCTTGACCTCGAGCAGCGGCTTCGTGTTCTCGACAGCCTTCTTGAAGAGCTTCAGCGCTTCATCGCCGCCCTTCGACTCCAGCTTCGTCAGGGCTTCATAGAAGATGCCCTCGGCCGTCGACCGCTTGCCCTGCCACATCATCGAATTGATGAACTTCGTTACCAGGTCCGACCCGTACACGGCATCGGCTGGAACGGTCCGCTTTGCGATATGTCCTTTACGAGGCATGTAAGCTCTCAGCTCCTGACTGCCAGTTTCAAGTTTCGTGTTTCAAGTTTCCAAATCGACCACTCGAAACTCGACGCTTGAAACTCTTATCCCTTCTTCGGCCGCTTCGCTCCGTACTTCGAGCGCCCCTGCATGCGGTTCGCGACTCCAACCGCGTCCAGCGTTCCGCGAATCACGTGATAACGCACGCCCGGCAGGTCCTTCACGCGGCCCCCGCGAATCAGCACGATCGAGTGTTCCTGCAGGTTGTGCCCAACGCCGGGAATGTACGTTGTGACTTCAATGCCGTTCGTCAGCCGCACACGCGCCACTTTCCGCAACGCTGAGTTCGGCTTTTTCGGCGTTTGCGTATACACGCGCGTACATACACCGCGTTTCTGCGGACATCCCTGCAGCGCGGGGCTTGCCGTCTTGTAACGGGGCCGCTTCCGGCCCTGGGCCACTAATTGATTAAACGTAGGCACTCTCGCCACTCCTTGGCCGCACACTCGCCCGCTCATCGCGCGGGCAGCGGCACGTCAATTCCACCGCTTCAAACGCGCATTTTTGGGCATGGCGGCACGAGCCAACCATTACTTCTCGCCGCGCAGACTCGGGACTCGAAGCCAGCGCCGCAGAGATTCTGGATTCCCTTAAGACTTACGCCGCCGACGGTGGCGCCCGGCCAAACTCCGGGGGCACTCCGTTTCGTCAGCCTTGCCCTGCATATCCTTCCGCATAAGGGCGAAAGGCGCCGCAGGCACGTTTCAGCGAGGAATATTTCCGGAACTCAAAACCCTTCCGAAAACCTGTTTCTCGACAGCTTCACTCCCGGCTTCCTGACACACATCCGCAGAAAACCAGCAGCGTACAGCAAGCTTGGATGAACTCGCGGAACCAAACTACTATAGCAACGCTCAGAAACATCGTCAACTCGTCTTTTTGCATCCCACGTTCGGTAGCCGCGAATTCCGCAAAAGGGAATATTTTCATCGCGCTTGCCTGATTCCGGCTCTACCCTCTACACTACAGGTTTTCCAATTCATTCAGTGATGTACGGCGCTCCCATGGGTAAGACTGCGCCGGAACACCTAAGACAGAAGAGGAGTGCATGGGTAGGTTCTGTTCTCGCGGAGTGTGCCTGATCGTTGCGGTCCTTGGCCTGCTTGACCTTGCCGGTTGCGGGGGCGGCTCAAAACGCGGCACCCCTCTTTATCCCGGCCACATTACACTGACCCCAACCGCCACGCTATCGCTGACTCTCGGCGGTTCCATCAACTTCACAGCTTCCGTTCAGACCTCCTCCGGAACCAACCTGAACGTCCCCATTACTTTTACCTCGAGCGATACTTCCGTCCTCACTCTTGCTTCGAACGGCGTAGCATGCGCTGGCCAGTGGGATATCGCCTTCACGACATGCACTCCTGGGAATGTCGGCGTCGCGACTGTCACCGCTAGCGCCCTCGGCGCAACCAGCGTCCCGACTTACGTCTTTGTTCATCCGCCGATCGACAACATCACGGTTGAAGGCATGTTTCCCACAGGAACCCCCGTTCAGGAACCATGCCTATCCCAAACCCAGTCCATGATGGTTGAGGCCCACGCGTACAGTCAGGGCACCGATATTACGGCTTCCGTGGGACCGTTTACCTGGACATCCAATAATCCAACGGTCGTCAATCTGATTCCCATCATCAACAGCTATTACAGTTTCCCGACAAACCAGGCCACGGCCAGAGCGGTCACCCCCGGCATTACGAACATCATCGCCAGCGCGAATGGTGTTTCCAGCACGACGTTCCAGCAACCGCAATACGCGAACACCCAGGGCGCAACATCCCCGATTCTCGACTTCTTTGCGACGTGTCCCGTTCAAAATATCAGTCTTGAAGTAGGCCAGGCAGGATCGGGGCAGACCACATTTATCGCCTCGAAATCAACCTCGCAGAGCATCGTCGCCACCATCACTGACGTGATGGGGAACTCGTCTCTTCCCAACACAGACGGCGGAGTTGTACTCACCAAAATTCCTCTGACATGGGCCTCGTCTCAGCCCGGAGTGTTCACCATTGCCGCCAATTGCGGCCAGACATGTTCGGCTGCTACGGGTTCGCCGGGATCCGTCGCCATCACAGCCTCTTGCTCACCTCCGAGTTGCAATGTCGGATTCCCTCTGATTCCGGCGACGCTCTCCACTCCCGCGCAAATCACGGCCTGCACGCAGTTCTTTCAGCCGCTCGTGCCCAATAAGTCGTTCAACTGTCAGGAACTCATTCCTGTCCCGGTCTACGCTTCTCCCGTTTTCATTTACCCGACGGGCGACGTCACTCTACAGCCTCCAGCCGGCGCCATTGGTGGAGTCATCACCGGCACAACCGGCGCAGCCGCGGTATTTGCGGCCAGTACAGGATGCGAGCACGAAACGCCCGCCACCTGCTTTACTTCCGCCTATTACTTCTCGACGACCAAGGGATCTGTCGGCGGCGCGAACCTTCTGCCCGCCGCCCCGAACTCTGCCCTCTTTGATCTCTCCGGAGCGAGACTCTATATGGGCAGCGACTTCGGCGCGGAGTTGATCACCCCCGCCAACTTCGGAACATCCACCAACCCATTCGCGCCCCTTGGAACTGTCACTGGACGGGTCCTCGCAATTTCGAATAGCGGCACCGCCGCCGCATTCAGCGACACGCTCCACACCCCGAATCAGGTTTATATCGTCAATACCGGGAACACTCTCACTCAAGGCGCAACCGCCCTCAATATCTCCGGCGCGAGCACCGCCGCATTCTCTCCCGACGGACTCAAGACTTTCATCGTTGCCGGCCCCACCGGAAACTCGCTCTATATCTACTCGACTCTACAGGCATTGCAGGGCCCGATTCCTCTCTCCGGCGCGGCGAACAATATCGTGTTCTCTCCCAACGGAGCGTTCGCTTACATCGCCGAGGCCAGCGGGGCCGCCGGCCCCAACCTCTCCGTCTACTCGACCTGCAACAATCAGTTCGTGGGAAGCGTGCCTTTGCCGGCCAATCCGCTCATCACAAAGGTGCTGCCAAACCTTCACATCGATGGACGCGACTCTTACGGCAATCCGATTCCCGACGGAATTCACGTGCTCGTCATGGATTCCACCGGCTTCGATATCGTCACTTCGACACTCTCTCCTCCCGCGGCTGGAACGCTCTGCCCGCAAGGTCTGAATTTCATCAGCGACGATCCCGCACGCACCGCGCAGCGGATCGACCTTGACGAAGGAACGCTCCAGCCGGTCAACTTCTTCGCCTCGCCAGACGGCTCGCAACTCTACGTCGCTAACGCCAGCAGTTCCACGATCTTCGTCTACAACTTCCTGGTCGGATCCGTGATCGGCGGCATTCCTCTGCTGAACTCTGCCACGCCCGTAAGCGCCGAGATGAGCGTTGATGGAGGAACCATCGTCATAGCCGGCTCAGACAGCCTGGTGCACGTGGTCACCACCGCCGTCGGCGGCACCGATACCTCACCGCCTCTTATGTTCCCCAACCTGCCGAATTATCTGAACGCCTTCTGTTCGATAACGCCCAGCGCAGGCCCATGCTCGTTAACCATAGCCGCTACGAAACCGTAAGGAAAGATAGCTGTCATCTCGACCGGCGCATTGCCATCCGCAAAGCGGGTGGCAATGCGGAGTGGAGAGACCCTTTGTTCTGCGCTGGGATGTGCTGGATCGGAGCCGCTCTCGGATGAATCGGGAAGAATTACTGCCTTAGAAATGTAGGCCGCGGAACTTGACGAAGTGCTAACTACTGCCCCTTGCCATCCAACTCTTTTCCCACACTATCGAGAACGCCATTCACGAAGTGCACCGACTCGGGAGAAGAAAACTTGCGCGCAATCTCCAGCGCTTCGTTGATCACCACAGCGCGCGGCGTCTCTGGATACGCCATGAACTCCGCCACCGCCGCCCTTAGCAGATTGCGATCCACCGCCGCCATGCGTTCCATCCGCCAGTGCTCGGCATGCTTCTCGATCAGCTTGTCGATCTCTCCCACGCGATCGAGCGCAACACGAAACAGGTCGTCTGCAAAGCCGCGCACCTCAGCGCTCGCCGTGGCATTTTCCGCCCAGAAGGTTCGCCGTACGTGCTCGGCATCTTGCTTGCCCATGTCAGACTGAAACAGCATCTGCAGCGCCAGCTCGCGGGATTTTCGCCGTGTACCCATTCAGCGGTCAGCTTACAGCCGTCAGCCTTCAGCAAAAAATATTTCAGCCCGGCATCCTCAGTTTACAGGATGGATTTGGTGCGGAGATTTTGTGGTGAAAGAAAAAGCCTGAAGTCGAGAGACGAGTTCTGCAACCTCGATTCATCGTTTCTTGCGCGACTTCCGAGCAGCCGAAGATCGCCTGGTGCGTTTGCTGACGGCTGACCGCTGACGGCTGACCGCAGTCTTACTGGGAGCTGACGGCTGGCGGCTGATAACTGCTCTTAGAGATGCCATCTCCACCGCCGCCAGCGCCGCCTCGAATCCCTTGTTGCCCATCTTCAATCCAGCGCGATCAATCGCCTGCTCAAGGGTGTCGCACGTCAGCACTCCAAACGCGTGAGGAACCCCCGTCTCCTGCGCCGATTGCCCGATCCCCCGCGTCACTTCATTGACGATCACGTCATAATGCGCCGTATCCCCGCGCAGCAGGCATCCGATACAAATAATGGCATCGTATTTCTTTGTCTCTGCTAGAGCGCGGGCGGCGGACGGAATCTCGAATGCACCGGGAACACGAACAACCTTTACGCCCGCCTTCTGCGCTCCGGTGCGATATAGCCCATCCAGCGCGCTATCCAAGAGCCGTTCTGTGATAAACGAATTGAAGCGAGATACGATGATGCCAAACGTCTTACCACTTGCATCAAGATTGCCGGACCAGTCGCTCTGCTCCGGCCCTTTCTTCGGCGTCACACCCAGAATGATTTTCCCTGGCAGGGACACAGAGAACGGTTCATCGGGCGACCATTCAATTTCGGAATCTCCTAGGCCGACGGGAAGCTTCATTCGTCTTGCAGTTTCGTAGATCAAGGCTGGATCAGAAGTCTCAAGACCAAGTAAGAAAGCGGCATTCCGAGCGTCCTTCGCGAGGCCCCCAGGTAGTTCGGCCGGCCAAGAGGTGATGGAGATCGCTCTAAGAGGAGCCACGAACGATGCAGTCCGGAAGCCCAACACCTCCTTATCTGGAGCTTTACGCCAGAGTCCAATCGCCTCGAGGAAGTCCGTCAACTTGCCAAAATCTGCTGAATCGACATAGCGACCGATATGTGCGCTCTTGAGCATCTCTTCACTTGCCTTTAAACTGCGCCGCCCGCTTTTCCAAAAACGCCTTCGTCCCCTCGGTCTTGTCCTCGGTCGCACACGCCACCGCGAACAGGACCGCCTCAAGATACAGCCCCTCGGACAGCGTCATCTCCATCCCTTTGTTGACGGCCTCCATCGCATATTGCACGGCCAGAGGAGCATTCGCCGCAATCTTCGCAGCAATCGCCTCGGCACGCGGAATCAGCTCCGCCGCGGGAACCACTTCATTCACTAACCCGATCCGATGCGCTTCCTGCGCCGTGATCATCTCCCCGGCGAGCACCATCTGCATCGCGATCCCTTTGCCGACCAGACGCGGCAGCCGCTGCGTCCCGCCGTATCCGGGGATAATGCCCAGCTTCACCTCCGGCTGCCCGAGCTTCGCGTTGTCGCTCGCCAGCCGCATCGTGCAGGCCATCGCGATCTCGCATCCGCCGCCGAGCGCGAATCCGTTGATGCACGCGATCACCGGCTTGCCCAGATTCTCAATCAGGTTCAGGACATTCTGCCCACGGTGCGTGTATTCCTTCCCGGTCACCGCATCCTGCTTCGCCAGTTCGCCAATATCGGCCCCGGCGATGAACGCCTTCTCGCCGGACCCCGTGAAAATGACGACTCGGACCGCCGAGTCGTTCTTGATGTCATGAAACGCCATCCGCAGCTCTTCCATTGTGGCCATATTCAGCGCGTTAAGCACCTTCGGCCGGTTGACGGTGACATAAGCAATCGCATTCTTCTTCTCGAGAATAATGTTTTCAAAGTTCATAAGTTCCAACCTTGCCACAAATGAATGCGATCTAGACGGACAACGACTCCTCCGACGCTCTTGGTGTTTTCCAATAGTATTTTCTGGTCGCCGGCGTCGCCAGCCAGATGGACAGAATCACAAACCACACAGTGGTACCCACCAGGCTCCAGCCGATCATTGCCCAGCCGTCGTCAATCACCGCATAAACAAAAACAGCGGCGATTCCCCAGTCGCAAAGGCATGCCGCCCACCAACCCCATAGTTTTCGCTTCCAGAGACCGTACCAGCCTGTGACTGAAACCAATGCCGGCACCGCAAAAATTACGGCAGCCGCCCTCAAATCGCCCGCCGTATGTGGCTTTCGCACCGACAAAAACAGTAAATATCCGGACAAGGCCAGCAGCGCGACCGCCGTCAGAGCCTGGAGGACGAGGCTGCCCATGATCCACACAGGTGTTTTTAAGTCTTCTCCGCACCTCTGCGTCTCCCGGGTGAGCAAGTTCTCCATCCGCATTTCTCCGCGGGAACCCGCGGAAAACAACTCAAAGTTTCTGCGCCCGCGGCTTCTCCGGGTCGGAGTAATCGTAAAATCCCCGGCCCGACTTACGCCCATACCATCCCGCCATCACCATCCGCTTCAGCAGCGGAGGCGACGCAAACCGCCTCTCCTTGAACTCGTCATACATCACATGCGTAATGTAATAGGTCGTATCCAGCCCGACGAAATCCAGCAGCGTGAACGGCCCCATCGGATACCCGCAGCCCAGCTTCATCGCACTGTCGATGTCCTCGATCGATCCCACGCCCTCTTCATACGCGCGAATCGCATCCAGCAGATATGGCACCAGCAGCCGGTTCACGATAAATCCCGTCTTGTCCGAAGTTCGCACTGGAACCTTGCCCAGCTTCTTCGCGAACGCATAAGCCGATTCGTACACATCGTCCGCCGTCGCGATCGTCCGCACCACTTCGACCAGCTTCATCAGCGGCACCGGATTAAAAAAGTGCAGCCCGATGAACCGCTCCGGTCTCTTCACCGAAGTTAACAGCTCAGTCACCGAAATCGAAGACGTGTTCGTCGCGAAGATCGCGTCCTTCTTCACGATGCCATCGATCGACGCGTACATCTTTTTCTTTTCTTGCACGTTCTCGATGATCGCCTCAATCACAATGTCGCAATCGGCCAGACCGGACTTATCGGTCGTGCCCTTGAGACGACCGCGAATCGCATCCTTCTGCTCAGCCGTGATTCCGCCTTTCTCCACGGGACGCTCAGCAAACTTCGCCAGAGACTTCTCAATCCCGGCAAATCCCTTATCGATAAACTTCTGCTCAACCTCGAGCACCGTGACGTCGAATCCAGCCGTCGCCGCAACCTGCGCGATTCCAGATCCCATCAACCCA
>Ga0209168_10002529_pt1 | contig 13143 bp, 11 predicted proteins | sample Coa_R1_FD_187156 | JGI IMG/M metagenome (GOLD analysis project Ga0209168, IMG submission 187156) | Surface soil microbial communities from Centralia Pennsylvania, which are recovering from an underground coalmine fire - Coalmine... | ecosystem: Environmental > Terrestrial > Soil > Unclassified ... | reverse complement strand
ACTTCGAAGCCAAGGGCGCGGTGAACGCCTTGCAGTTGCGCAACATGCTGACCGGAGAGCGCCAGAAGGCCACAGATCCGTTGCTGAAGCACTATCCCGAGTTGAGGAAGATCGCGGATCCCCTGCCGGAAGAAACGTTGGAGTTGCCACTGAGTTCCTGAATTTCGTTCGTTCCATTTTGAAAAATTCACAAGCTGATTGGTGCACTAATCACATCTACACCGAACCAGGATATGGAAGGATCACCCGGGATCTGTGGTGGGTTCAACGCACGAAACAGATGCGAAGCGGTATATCTCGGCACGAGCGAAAACAGGTTGCGGCCCCGTAGCTCAGCCGGATAGAGCGCTAGGTTCGCACCTTAGAGGGCGTGAGTTCGAATCTCACCGGGGCCACACCCAAGGTCTGTTACGAAGGTACGTTCGACCTTGACAGTGCGCCGTGGAAAGCGAGAGACTGCACCTGTAAGGTGCGAACCTAAGCGCTCTGCTTGGGAAAGTTCAAAAAGGCGGCCTGTCGGCCGCCTTTGTTTATGAGGGCTGAAAATTAGCGGACGCTGACTTCTTCTCTTGCCGCGTAGTGGGAGTCCACGTACTCATCCATGATCTTGATGAACTCGGCGACGATGTGGTCGCCCTTGAGCGTCGTGAACAGGCGGCCATCGACGTAAACCGGGGCCTTCGGTTCCTCGAACGTTCCGGGAAGGGAAATGCCGAGGCTCGCGTGCTTGGATTCGCCCGGGCCATTGACGACGCAGCCCATGACCGCAACCTTCATTTCTTCGACGCCGGTATAGCGGCCTTTCCAGACCGGCATCTGCTCACGAAGGTACGACTGAATCTGCTCGGCCATTTCCTGGAAGAAGGTACTGGTGGTGCGGCCACATCCGGGGCAGGCCGTGACCTGTGGAGTGAAACTACGAATACCGATCGATTGCAGAATCTGCTGCGCAATTCGAACTTCTTCGGTGCGATCGCCGCCGGGCGCAGGAGTAAGTGAAACGCGAATCGTGTCGCCGATGCCTTCCTGCAGCAGAACTCCCATGCCCGCAGTCGAAGCGACGATGCCTTTGGCTCCCATGCCGGCCTCGGTCAGTCCGAGGTGTAAGGGATAATTGCAACGCGCCGCGAGCGAGCGATAGACGTCGATCAGATCCTGCACGCCGCTGACCTTCGCGCTGAGAATAATCTGGTCGGCACGCAAGCCATATTTCTCGGCCAGCTTCGCCGAGTTGAGCGCACTCACGACCATCGCTTCCATGGTCACGTCGCGAGCGTCTTTGGGTTCCGAGAGCTTGGAGTTCTCGTCCATCATGCGGGTCAGCAGCGCCTGATCGAGTGAGCCCCAGTTCACGCCGATGCGAACAGGCTTGTGGTTCTCGGCTGCGACTTCGATCATCGTGCGGAAATTGTCATCGTTCTTGCGGCCAACGCTGACATTCCCAGGATTGATGCGGTATTTTGCCAACGCTCGAGCGCAGTCAGGATACTTCTTCAGCAGAAGGTGTCCGTTGTAGTGGAAGTCCCCGACGATGGGAACGTTTATCCCCTGCTTGTCTAATTGCTCGACGATGGGGGCGACAGCGGCGGCAGCATCTTCCGTATTCACCGTGACCCGAACCAGTTCCGATCCCGCCCGCGCGAGGGCGGCAACCTGGGCGACCGTTGAGGCGATGTCGGCGGTGTCAGTATTGGTCATCGACTGCACCACAATGGGTGCATCCGAGCCGACCCGCACACCGGAAATGTTGCAAGTAACGGACTTTCTACGCTGGATTGTGGCCATGGGAAAGTACTAGTTTAACATGCGGAAAATGGCCAGCACCATAGAGTCCGTGGGTCTAGAGAGTCTGAAAAATCCGCTGAACTAGAAACCAGAAACTAGAAACTTCTCCTATGGCAGTCTTCCTGCTAACCCCGGTAGTGTCTTCGCCAGGTCGTTGTAGATGACCATCACGGCGAAAAGCACGAGGAAGACAAACGCTGCCTGGTAGATGCGTTCTTTGATCCGCAGGCTGATATCGCGCCGCATTAGGCTCTCGACGAACAAAAGCATGATAACGCCGCCATCGAGGATCGGGATCGGCAGCAGGTTGAAGATGCCGAGGTTCAAACTGATGGCAGCGGTCAGGGCCAGTAAAGGCGTCCAGCCTTTGGCCTGGGCGGCTTCTCCGGCGTCTTGGGCAATGCCGATCGGCCCGGAAATTGTGCGGATCGAAACCTTCCGCTCTACGAGCTTCTTCATCAACTCCAGAATCAGCAGGGAGTCTTTCTTGTTGTCGGCCAATGAATGGTTCACTGCTCCGATGAGTCCAAGCTTTACCACCTTCATCTGTGGTTTGTTGGAGAAGCCGATGCGATAGCGCTTTTCGTTCGGGTCTTCGGTTTTCGCGAGCATCGGTTGCACCCGAACGTCGAATTGTTGGCTTTCGCGCTGGATGGTGAGGTTGACGGGCTTGTCTTTCGTCTGCTGCAATTGCTCGATCATCGCCTCAATTGACGGCAAAGCTTTGCCATCCATGGCGATGACATGATCGCCTTCCTTTAAGCCAGCTTTGGATGCGGGCATGCCGGGCTCGAGCGTGCCAACCGTGACCGACTCATCGGGATACCAGCCGGCAGAGCCGACTTCTGAAGTAGTTACCGCTTTCGGAGTCAGGGTCCGTTCGAAGGTTTCGTTGCCGCGCTGAATCGTTACGGTTAAGGGCTGGTTCGGGCTCAGCCAGACTTTGGGTTCAAGTTGTTCCCACGTGGGATTCTCGACGCCGTCAATGCGCACAATACGGTCGCCCGCCTGCAAGCCTGCGTTGGCCGCGGGCGAATCGTGCTTGACCCACGCGATGACAGCTTGCTGCTCGAGGAATGCCGGGTACTCATATCCGTGAATGATGTAGACGCCTGTCAGCAGGCCGATCGCAAGCAGGATGTTCATGGCCGGCCCAGCGATCGCAATGATGAAACGATGCCAGCGAGGATGTGAGAGAAACTCGGCGGGATCCCCGGTGCGCTCGTCCATCGGGTTTTCCCCGCTCATTTTTACGTAGCCGCCCAGAGGAATGGCGCTGACGCGGTAATCCGTATCGCCGCGTCGAAAGCCCAGCAAACGTTTGCCAAAACCAATGGAAAAGACTTCAACGCGCACGCCCAGCAGCTTCGCAGCCGCGTAGTGGCCCCACTCATGAATCAAAATCATGAACCCCAGAACAACGGCAACGGCGCCAACTGCTGTAAAAAAGTCCGACATAAATTTTGTATTAGTTCCTCATCGCAGCGCTTACGCGCTGCTCAACGCGCTTTTGGGCGGCCTGGCGGGCTTGTGCATCCGCTTCCAGCACTTTACTAATAGATTCCAACTTCGTGCTTTCGGTTTCGGCAAGTACCGCCTCAATTATCTCAGGGATTTCCTGGAACCCAATACGCCTCTCCAGGAAGGCTGCGACTGCCACCTCGTCAGCGGCATTGAGTGCAACTGTTTTCGCACCGCCGGCCCTCCCCGCTTCATAGGCGAGCCTTAGACAAGGAAATTTTTCCATATCCGGTGGGGCGAATTCGAGGTTCCGTAAGTCCATGACCGGGAAGCGCATATCGGATTCAATCCGCTCGGGATGGGTAAGCGCATAGAGAATCGGCAGGCGCATGTCTGTAACCGAGAGTTGAGCAAGTAGGCTGCCATCGATGAATTCAACCATCGAGTGAATCGTGGACTGTGGGTGGACGATTACACCAATCCGATCAGCCGGTAAGTTGAATAAACGGCAGGCCTCAATGACTTCGAAGCCCTTGTTCATGAGCGTGGCGGAGTCGATCGTGATTCGCCGGCCCATTTTCCACGTAGGGTGATTCAACGCCTGTTCGACGGTGATTGAGGAAAACTTCGCTTTCGGCAGGTGTAAAAACGGACCGCCCGAAGCCGTTAGCCAAATGCGTTCGACCTCGTTCATTCGGCCGCCGCGCAAGCACTGGTGTACGGCGTTATGTTCGCTATCGATCGGAAGCAGCGGCTTGTTTTGGCGACGCGCTTCCTCGGTGATCAGTTCGCCGGCCGCAACGAGGCACTCCTTGTTGGCCAGACCCACGGTTTTGCCCGCCCGCACGGCCTCATAGGTGGCTTCGAGGCCCGCCACGCCGACGATCGCGCTGACCACGAAATCCACTTCTGGATGAGTCGCTACCGCTACGTTGCCCGTGGGCCCGTGGACAACGTCGATGCCGGGTATGCCCGCTTTCTTGAGTTGTTCCGCGAGATTTTTCGCGTCGGATTCGCCAGCGACCGAAACAAGCTTCGGTTTCCATTGTCGCGCCTGCTCGAACGCAGCTTGTACGTTGCGGCCGGCTGCAATGGACACCACCGAGAACTTGTCGGGATGGGCTTCCACCACGCTGAACGTGCTGCGTCCGATGGAACCGGTGGAACCCAGGATGGCGATGCGCTTCATGACTTCGGTCGTCGGTCTTTGGCCGTCGGTCGTTGGCTTGGTCTGAACTCGGGGTTATGCCGACGACGAACGACCGACCACGTTCTTCGCAGCAGATTTACTACTGCATCACGCGCCAAGCCGCATAGTACCATAGCACCGGAGCGGCAAAGAGAAGCGCATCGATGCGGTCGAGCATGCCTCCGTGGCCCGGCAACAGCGCGCCTGAGTCCTTCACCCCGGCGCCTCGCTTGATCAGCGACTCCACCAAATCGCCCAATTGCGCGGCAACATTGATCGCTGCGGACAATACTAAAGTTGGCCACAGAGGCGGCTTTTGTAGCGCGAAGAATCCGCCCTCCCGCTCGATCAGATGTGCGTTCAGCAATGCCGAGCTGATGGGCAGGGCATAGTTGTACAGCAGCATTCCCACCACGAGGCTGGCGAGCAGGGATGCCGCCGCGCCTTCCCAGGTCTTCTTGGGGCTGATGCGCGGAGACATTAAGTGACGGCCGAGCGAGCGTCCGACAAAGTACGCGAAAATATCTCCCGCCCACACCAGCAGCAAAAGATAGAGCAGCAGAAACGCTCCCGACCATTGCTCGCGAACCTGCACCAGGAACCCTAGCGGCAGCGCGATGTAAGTAAATGCGCATACCGAGACGAGCGCTGCAGGGAATGCGCCGCTCAAGTCGGCCCGGCTCATCGCAATCGTGAGGAACACGAACGGAGCGAGTGCAGCCGCGAACCCGGCGGTGTAAACGAAAATTGCCGTCGAGAGCAGCGGTTTGTTTCCGGGCGCAATGGCGAGAAACAGGAAGAATAACCCGACGAAGATGTAAGTCGGCCAGCGAAACGGGCGAATACCGTAGGCCTCGGACAGTTTGAGTAATTCCTGCACCGTTAGCAACGCCACCAGGGCGGCGAACAACGCCAAAACGAAGATCGGCGCGCGCAGCACCAGCACTAGAACGATGGGAATCAGAACCACCGCGGTGAGAACTCGTTTGAGGAGGTGCAAGCCCGTCAGCTCCGCACCGGCGCGGGGCGGGAGTGCTCGTGGGTCTCGTTCAGGCCGCCGTAACGGCGGTCGCGCTTCTGAAATTCTGCAATGCCTTCGAGAAGATGCACACCGCGAAATTCCGGCCAGAGTGTCGGGGTCACGTAGATCTCAGCGTACGCGAGCTGCCACAGCAGAAAATTGCTGAGCCGCATCTCGCCGCTGGTGCGGATCACGAGATCAGGATCAGGAAGGTGACGCGTGTATAAATGCCGGCAAACCGTGTCTTCATCGATCTTCAGATGATTGAGACCGCCGTTGCTCGCCGCCGCATCCACCATCGAGCGAAACGCATCGACCAATTCGCTGCGGGCGCTGTAATTCAGCGCAAGTGTGAGCGTCATACCGGTATTGTGCGCGGTCGCATCGCGTGCCCATTGCATCTTCTCCTGGACCGGCTTGGGCAACTCGTGTAGCCGTCCGATGTATTCCAGCCGCACATTGTTCTTGTTGAGCGTAGGCACTTCTGCTTTCAGATAACGGCAGAGCAGGCCCATGAGGAAATCGACTTCGCTCTTCGGACGCTTCTTCCAGTTTTCCTCGGAAAACGCATAAAGCGTGAGCGCGGGAGTGCCGATGCTCGCCGCGGTCTCGACCGTGGATCGAACCGAAGACACACCGGCGCGATGGCCCGCGATGCGCGGCAAGTGACGCCGCCGCGCCCAACGGCCGTTGCCGTCCATGATGATGGCGATGTGTTGCGGGAGCCGCTTCGGATCCAGCCGCAGATATGCTTCTGCCTCTTTGCGGTCCAGTCCGGCGGGGACTGTAGCTTGCAATCTAACCTCTTCTGTTTCTTGAAGCTAACACAGGATGCGGGGGGTTGCAATGACACCGAAGAGCCCCGCGCCGGCATGAGGTTGAAAGGCTATTAGTCCCCGCGAAGTCCGCTCTAGATGTCGGTGGCTGGTTCTTGCAACCAGTAAGAAGCGCTTGCATCTATTGCTCAGGCGCAGTATTTTAAGCCTCGAAGCAGATGAAAAAGTGGATCACCTGTCTGGTTGCAGTCGCCGCTGCGGCGTGCGTGCTGGCGGTCCTGATCAGCCCTGCACTCGACGAGTTACCCAGCACTGCGCCTCACGCGTTTCACCACGCTGCTTTTCTCTTCGTCTCAATTCTTCCTTTCCAACTGGGAATCCGACCAGGAAGCGAAAAAATCTGGTCTCCGCGATTCGTTTTGCATCAAGGCAGCGACGTACTAGCCTTCACCTGCGCGCGTCTTTGTTAGGGCGCTAAGTCCCGCCCGACATCGCTCAACTGTCAATCGAAAGCAGACCTTCAACATGCCGGAGTGGCCGCCTTGCTTCGGGGACTTGGAGTTGGAAAATGTTTGGGACACAAAATGACTCTGCACACACATTAGTTACCGGGATTTTTTGCGAAATGATGAGCGCCGCCGATGCCGTGCGAGCACTCAGTGCCTGCGGCTTTGAAGATGATGACATCGAGTTGTTCGGTGTCTTGAGCGGGAAAGCCGATCTCACGCGGCCTTTGCTCACGCTGGGCGTTCCCGTAAACGAGATCGATTATTACAGCACATGGTTTGAGCACGGTGCCGTGCTGGTGATCGTGAGAACGTCCCCCTATAGTCGCCGCAACGTTGCCTCCAAACTCCTAAGGCAGTGCGGCGGAACACTCGCCGCGGAATCGCTCGACTGACAACCCATACAGCCCATCGCCACGAAGTCGGGAGGTATTTATGAATCGCAGCAACGGCAGGCCCGGGTTGAGAGTCTCAGAGCTCCTGGGCGCATGGAAGTCCATCCTCACTGGCAGCACGCCCATCATGTCGATTGAGGTCACGCGCGAGTGTCCGTTGTCATGTCCCGGATGTTACGCGTATGGTGAAAATCACTTAGGCGGCGAACTCACGCTTCGTACCCTTAGCGATTACCGGGGTGACGCACTGGTCGAAGGGATTCTGGGCGTGGTCCGACACTACCGACCCATGCATCTCTCGTTGGTTGGGGGAGAACCATTGGTGCGGCATCGCGAACTGAGTCGGATCCTGCCCGTGCTCAGCGCAATGCGGATTCACACCATGGTCGTTACCAGCGCCGTGATTCCAATCCCGCAAGAATGGATGGACATTCCCCGGGTGCGGGTGGCCGTCTCAGTCGATGGATTGCCCGAGCACCACGATGTCCGCCGCAAGCCGGCAACATACGAGCGAATTCTAAGCAACCTTGCAGGAAGACGCGTCAATATTCACGGCACTTTGACGCGACCGATGCTCGAGCGTCCGGCTTACATCGAAGAGTACATCGCCTATTGGAGCGCTCTCCCTGAAGTCGTAAGAATCTGGATTAGTCTCTACACGCCACAGAAAGGTGAACAGAGCGCCGAGATATTTACGCCTGCAGAGCGGGCGAGGGTGGCCAATGAACTGGTCGAGGTTCGGCAACGCTATCCGAAGCTGCTGATGAATCGGGGCATCGCGGATGCTATTTGCCGGCCCCCGGCTGACCCTCATGCCTGCATGTTTGCGCGGATGTCGACGAATTTTTCCGCTGACCTCAAGACCCGCGTAGAGCCCTGCATTTTCGGCGGCGATCCCGACTGTTCTCAGTGTGGGTGTGCCATCAGCAGCGGATTGCACTGGCTGAAAACCCTGCAGTTCGGCGGGCTCAAGGTGGAACACGTGGCCTTAGGTTCGGCCGCCATCGGCTCGCGCGTGGGCAGAATGCGGCGGAATTACCGCCAACATCCACGCTGGAAGAAGCCGTCGCCGTTGGTGCAGATTGACAAGAAGCCGGATCTCAAAAGAGCGGGATGAAACTCTGCTCGCCATCACGGTTCGGTGACCCTTGCCCAACTCCCGCAGAGGCCATGGCCAACTTGCAGGCACGATTTGATGTACTCTTCTTAAGCCTTCCGAGACCTATTTGTCGCGCGAGACGAGGGAAAACTTGGGTGATCACCAGATAAAGGAGCGGACATGGCGAACGAATTGAAGGGGAAAGTTGCGCTCATCACTGGAGGAACCTCCGGTATCGGCCGCGAGACAGCGGTCGTCTTTGCCAAGGCCGGCGCCAAGGTGGTCGTAACCGGCCGTCGCGAAGTAGAAGGCAACGAGACGATCGATCTCGTACGCGCGGCCGGTAGCGATGGACTTTTCGTCAAAGGCGACGTATCGCAGGCCGGCGATGTGCAAGCCATGGTAAAGAAGACGGTGGAGAAATTCGGCCGTCTCGATATCGCCTTCAATAACGCCGGGATCGAAGGAAATGCGCTACCCATCGTCGAGCAACCCGAGGAAGATTGGGACCGCACTATCGCGATCAACCTCAAGGGGGTCTGGCTTTCGCTGAAGTATGAACTTCAGCAGATGATCAAACAGGGCAGCGGCGGAGCGATCGTCAATATGGCGTCGGTTGCGGCGTTCTTTGGTTCGGTGGGCTTTGGGACTTATACGGCCAGCAAGCATGGCGTAATCGCGCTCACGAAATCTGCTGCGCTCGAGGTCGCGAAGAACAAAATCCGGGTCAATGCTGTGTGTCCGGCCGTGATTGAAACAGCGATGGCGGATCGTCTCTTTGGCGACCCCGACGTTCACAAGATGATGGTGAGCCTTCACCCTATCGGTCGAACAGGAACGCCGGCCGAAGTGGCCGCGGGTGTGTTGTGGATGTGTTCGGATGCGGCTTCGTTCATGACCGGCCAATATCTGGTTCTGGATGGCGGGTTCCTGGCAGGACCACCCGCACTATCAGATGTGGAGTGATACCTCCGCCGTCAGAGAAGACTTGTTGTTAGGAACGCGGCGGGCCAATCGCCGCCCTGCATAAATTAGTTTGTTACTTCCTCCGGCACGACTCGCAGCTCCAACCTTTCGGTCCAGCGCAAGATCGTCAGAGTGCTGGTTACACCGACTGTCGCATCGGTCAGCAAGCGATGGAGATCGTCCACGCCCGCAACTGGTGTGCCGTCGAGTGCAACGATGACGTCGCCTTCGCGCAGGCCCGCACGCTTTGCTGGACTTTGCTCCGCGACCGACATGACCACGACGCCGCTTTCCTTCGGCAAGTCATAGAAGCGTATGAGTCGCCGATGTAGTGGGGTCGTCTGTGCTTCAACGCCAATGTAGCTGCGGCGAATTCGGCCATCCCGCAGCAGGCGTCCGGCCACAAACTTCGCTGTATTGATTCCGATGGCGAAGCATAGCCCTTGCGCCCCCATGATCGTCGCCGTGTTCACGCCGACCACTTGCCCGTCGGAAGTCACCAGCGGCCCGCCGGAATTTCCCGGATTCAGTGACGCGTCCGTTTGAATCACGTCTTCGATCAGGCGTCCGGAATACGACCGCAACGAACGCCCGAGGGCGCTGACCACTCCAGCCGTTACGGTGTACTGAAAGCCATACGGATTGCCGATCGCAATGGCCAGTTGCCCAACCCGCAGTCGCTGCGAATCACCAAGCGGTGCGGCGACGAGACTCGGCGCGTCGATACGAATGACGGCGAGGTCCGTCGCAGGATCATCGCCGATCGTATGAGCAGGGAAGCGGCGTCCATCGGGCAGTGAGACCGCGATCCGTGTAGCGTCGTGCACGACATGGCTGTTCGTCAGGATCAGGCCGTCAGGCGTGAACACGAATCCCGATCCGCCGCCTTGGCGTTCCTGTGGTTGACCCGAGCGGTTGCGGCCGCTTTGCGACACGTCGATCTTTACTACCGAGGGGCTGATTTTTTCCGCGGTAGTTACAACTGCCTGCGAGTAGGCGTCAAGCACCTTGGCATCAGGCGTTAAATCCGCAGCAGAGGCCGGGGTTGGCTGAGGAGTTTCGCCGAGACCATTGCTCATGTTCTGGAATTGCATAGCTGCTAGATGCCGTAAAGCCATGTTCGGATTCGGCCCGCAATTCTTCCGAACTCCGGCTAACTAAAGCAAACGAGTTTCTCCGCCGATGGAACAGATATCGGTCATCACTCGCAGAATGCCTGGCGTCCAACAGCGCGAAGCTCCAAACCTCTTCTGTGGACACATCTGCGAGGAGTACCGTCGCGAAGCACGAAGCGTGCAGAATTCACTTCTGCCCTCGCGCAATTTGGCCACCAAGGTGGTTGAGATCGCATTTCGATACGGGCCATTCGCGGAAGTCGGAGGCGATTTCGCAGACTTCTTCGTGCTGGATGACGGCCTGATCGGCCTCTATGTCGGAGATGTTGTCGGAAAAGGCCTGCCTGCCGCACTCTACGCGGGCCTGGTCATGGGAACCCTGCGCGGGATTCACAAAACTGGTATCGACACCGCCTCCGTCCTCACGCTCTTGAACGACCGCCTGCTGGTGCGCCCGGTGCCGAATCGGTTCTCAGCGACTCTTTATGCGCGATTCGATCCGCAAACCGACCAGCTCACGTTTTCTAACGCGGGCCTGCCGTACCCCATTCTCCTGACGAAGCATGAATGCAAACGTCTGGGTGACGGCGGGTTTCCCTCCGGTATGTTCCCTAAAGCCAGCTACGGTCTGCACTCCATCCAAATGTCGCCGGGGGATGCAATCTTGATCGCCACGGATGGCTTGCATGAATTGTGCAATCCGCAGGGAATCGAATTCTCCACTGGCCGACTGATTGAAATCTGGTCACAGTGCGCTGGCAAATCGGCGGAAGACTCGGTGAAATTCTTATTCGACGCCTTGGGTGCCTACTCTGACACCGGCCCGCAAGACGACGTTACTGCCATCGTGCTGAAGGTCAACGGCAACTGACCTCACTCGCACCTCCTAACGGATTGCGTCCCGACCTTTCTTTGGCTAAGCTATCCATATTCTTGGGGCGATTCATATAAAGCACTTCTAACCTAGGTTCTTCACAGGAGGCATCCGTATGCGTTACCAGTTCTCCGTCTTGCTGGCGTTGTGCTTGGCGTTGCCGTTGGTTGCTCAAGATCATTCGCATGCTTCGAATCGCCCGGTGACCCTGGTTTCAGGGCTCGGCACGCTCCATCATCCAGTTTCCACCAGCAACCGCGAGGCGCAGCAGTTTTTCGATCAGGGGTTGCGCTTCATTTACGCCTTCAACCACGATGAGGCTGCTCGCTCTTTCGGACACGCGGCAGAACTCGATCCCAAACTCGCCATGGCTTACTGGGGAGTGGCAGAAGCCGTCGGGCCGAACTACAACGATCCCGCCAGCGAAGAGCGCTTCAAGCATGCGCACGAGGCGATTCAAAAAGCCGTGGATCTTTCCGGCGCCGCTTCGGCAAGCGAAAAGGCCTACATCCAAGCCTTGGCCAAACGCTTTCCCGCCGATCCTCAAGCTGACCGGCGCCACGCCGCCGAGGACTACCACGATGCGATGCGGGAACTGGCAAAACAATTTCCCGATGATCTCGACGCTGCCACTTTATTTGCTGAGTCCGGCATGAACCTGCATCCGTGGGGCCTTTGGCATGTAGACGGGACCCCGGAAGTTGGCACCGAAGAAGTTGTCTCCACGCTGGAATCGGTGATTCGACGCGATCCCAACCACCTGGGTGCGGTTCATTACTACATTCACGCTGTGGAGGCCTCGCCGAATCCCGACCGCGCCCTGGCTGGCGCAAACCGCCTTGCTCAACTGGCGCCGGGAGCCGGGCACATTGTGCACATGCCTGCTCACATTTACATACGGACGGGCGACTACGAAGCTGCGGTCAAGACCAACGAGGAAGCGGCGGCGGTGGATCGCGCCTACATCAAGGCCACCAACGTTCAGGGCATCTATCCGATGATGTATTACAGCCACAATCTGCACTTCATCGCGATGTGTGCTGCCATGAATGGCAACTACGCCGAGGCGAAGAAGAATGCAGATATGCTCGCTGCGCACGTCGAACCCGCATTGAAAATGATGCCGCCGCTCGAAGGCTTCATGACGATTCCGATGGCAGTCGATCTGCGCTTCCATCGCTGGGATGAGATTCTGGCGACGAAGCAACCCGACCCATCCTTGCAGGCGATGACCGGATTCTGGCACTTTGCCCGTGGCATGGCACTGGCCGGTAAAGGCAAGCTCAGCGACGCTGAGGCAGAATACAAAGTCGTTTCTGCAGCTGAGGCAGCAACACCGGAGAGCGCTATCTTCAATCCGCCGATCAACAACAAGACCAAAGACATTCTGAAGATCGCTGAGGATGTTCTCGGCGCCAAGATCGCGCTGGCTAACAAAGACAGCGGTCATGCGATTTCGTTGCTGACTGAAGCTGTCGCCGTTCAGGACACGCTCAAGTACGGCGAACCGCCTGATTGGTTTTTCCCCGTGCGGGAGTCGCTCGGTGGGGCCTTATTGATGAACGGTGACGCAGCCGCCGCCGAGAAGGTCTTCCGCGCCGATCTTGACCGCAACCCTCGCAATCCGCGCTCCCTGTTTGGATTGCAGCAGGCTCTGAAGGCCCAGAGCCGCGACTACGATGCCAGTTTCGTCGAGGGCCAGTTTAAGGATTCGTGGAAGGGCGGAACCGCACTGAAAGTGGAAGATCTGGTCTAGAGTCTTGTGTAGCGCGCGCATCCCCGCCCGCGTGGACGCGTTAGCCTTTTTTCCGCAAGTTGCAGGTTTTGGGCAGTCGTTCCAGTTCGCGATCGATTGCAGCGCCGACGGACGCGAGTTCGTCGGCGCTCATCACCTTCTGCATGCCTTCGAACAGCTGCCGCTCTTCTTTGCGGATATGATGCGCGAGCTTCTCGACG
>Ga0209168_10002528_pt1 | contig 13146 bp, 12 predicted proteins | sample Coa_R1_FD_187156 | JGI IMG/M metagenome (GOLD analysis project Ga0209168, IMG submission 187156) | Surface soil microbial communities from Centralia Pennsylvania, which are recovering from an underground coalmine fire - Coalmine... | ecosystem: Environmental > Terrestrial > Soil > Unclassified ... | reverse complement strand
GGTGGACGTGGCCGCCCTCGAGGAGCTGTGCCGGCGGGAACTGGCGGGCTACAAGCGACCCCGCCGTTTCGTCACGCTGCCCGAGCTCCCCAAGACCGCCACCGGCAAGATCCAGCGCTACAAGCTCCGCCAGAAGTAAGGCGGGTCGCTTAGCCCACGGACTTCACTACGTCGGCTATCGGCGGCACCGCGAGGAAGCGAGCGGCGCGCTCGGCGCTGAGGGCCGCCGCGACATCGCGAATTATCTCGGCAGCGGACCGCAGCTGAGACTCTGCCTCGGCATCGTGCCCGGCGACCTCGAGGGCTCGCGCGAGCTCCGCCTTGGCGCGCCAGCGCCCGAACGGACTCCCGAGCGAATCGGCCACCTTCACCGCCGCTTGAAGCTCTCGCACCGCATCCTGTGTTCGTCCCATCGCGAGCAGCGCTTTACCCAAAGTGACTCGGGCAGTAGCCTCGTACTTCAATCGCCGGACACCGCGTGCCATCTCGATGGCCTTCTCTGCCCACTCCGCTGCCGCAAAGGGATCATCCTGCTGCAGCGCGATCTCGGCGCGGAACGCGGCCAGCTTTCCGCCGAGCAACCAGCGCTCCCATGCGGGCGTCGCGAGCACCTGTTCCCAGAGACCGCGCCATCTGGCTTCGGCTGTGCCCGCCTCTCCGGCCAGAACGTCGCACTGAACCAGGTCGACCTCGGCATTCATCCATGGCATGTGGAAGTTTGGCGGCTGCCCGGCCTGGGTCAGCGCCTCCTGGCTGCGGCGACGAGCCTCAGTCAGATCGAATAGCTCGCGGTACGCCATCGTCGAGTAGTTCAGGAGGACGCGCACCGGCCTCCCAAGCTCCCGAGCAAGCGCAATCACGGCATCAAAGCTCGCGAGGGCTTCTTCGTAACGACCTGTAGTAGTGAGCAACAGTCCCTCCAGGCCGCCTCCCCTCAAACGCGCCTCCGCGCTACTGGGGTCGACCGCAAGCTGCCACGCCTCTCGTGACAGCTCTCGAGCGCGTTCATACCCACCGGTCCAGTAGTGCTGATTGGCAAGCAGATGCGTGTGGTCGGCGAGGTCGACCACGCGCACACCCGGCAACCACACGGTGAGGGCTTCCTCTCCCACCGAGGTAGCCTGGTCGAGGTCACCGTCGTTTCCCCGCATGGCATGACCCTGGCTCAACCACGCCATCGCGGGTCCGATGAGGTCCGCGGTGTCGAGACGGCGCGCCGCCTCAAGGAGACGCTCGGAGACCCGCAAGACTTCGGCCGTCCGCTCGGTCCAGTGATACGATCGAGCGAGGCCGAGCTGGGCCTCCAGCAGATCTTTTCCTTCAAGCAGCGGAAGCAGGGCTTCCAGCTCGGTAGCGGCCTGATCGAACTCCTCGAACCGGACCAGCGCCAGGGCTTGGAGGAATCGGATGCGGGTCCTGGTCGCGTCGTCTGCGGCCAGCTCATGGGCGCGTGCAAAGAGAGCCATGGCGTCGCGCTCGGCCATTGCCTCCTGGGCCCGATCGGCCGCGAGCAGAAGATAGTCGATCGCGCGCCCAAGCTCCCCCGCCTCTTGCCAGTGGTGCGCCAGCAGCCACGCCAGGTCTCGATCGTGCTCGCCCGAGACATGCTCGATATACTGCGCCACCGACGCGTGTGCGCTCCGGCGCTCGGCTCGCGGCAGCGTGCCGTAGCAGACATCGCGAATCAGGATGTGCTTGAAGCTGAACTCGACATCATTCCGGACGCGGCTGGTGGCGCTCCGCCGGATGAGGTCCTTGGCCTCGAGGTCATCCAGTATCCGGACTGTGTCGCCGGTTTGGCCCAGGGCCTTCAGCGTTCCCAGCCAGAAGACCCGGCCCACTACAGAGGCGGCCAGCAGCGCGCTGCGATGCTCCGGAGGCAGGGCGTCCACCCGGCCGGCGATGGCGGCGCGGACAGTAGTCGGGAGCGCTTGGCTCGGGCTGCCGCCTTCCGTCAGGGCTGAAGTGAGCTCTTCGAGGAACAGCGGGTTCCCTTCGGCTACCTCGATCACGCGTTCCGTCTGTGAGGGCTGACCTCTCTCGAGCAAATGCCGAACGATCGCCTTCGCCTCGTCGTCAGACAGCGGATCCAGCGTGATTGAGCTCTGGGCGTGGACGTGGCTTCCCCATCCGGACCAGGTGTCGAAGAGCTCGGGCCGGGTCAGGGCCAGGAACATGACCGTCGTATCCCTGGTGTGGGCGGCCAGATAGGCAATGAGATCCAGCTGGGCAGCATCGGCCCAGTGCACGTCTTCGAACACAAATAGCGTGGGCTGCTGGATACCCAGACTCTCGACCAGCCGCCGGGCGGAAAACAGGAGAAAGCGCTGGTCGCTCGCCGGCGGATCGAGTCCCAACCCAAGCAGCAACGACAGAGACCGGACGACGTCCTGACTCTCGGCCCCCGGGACCAGCGCGGCGATCGCCTGCTCCAGCTTGGCTCTGGCTATCTCTGGAGAATCTTGCTCGAAGATGCCGGCGACTCCCTTTACTTGCTGGGCGAAGGCGCAATACACGTCCTGAGTGTCGTATGGGAGGCACCGACCCCGGATCGCCCGGCCACCCGACCGCTCGACCAGTCTGGCAAACTCTCTGGCCAGCCGGGATTTCCCGATCCCTGGCGGACCAACGACCGTGACGAGATACGGACGGTGCTCGCTGGTCGCGCGTTCCCACAACGATTCGAGCAGCGAGAGCTCCGGTCCGCGGCCCACCATTGGCGTCGCGCGCATCCGGCGATCGCCCGGGGCCGTGTCTGCCCCAAGCGCCAGCCACACCGCAAGCGGCTCAGACCTTCCCTTCACGAGGGTAGGCGGAAGTACCTCGTACCGGATAGCGTCGCGTGTTGCTCGATACGTCTCCTCACCCACGACGAGCCGGCCGGTCGGCGCGGATGTCTGGAGCCGCGACGCAATATTCACTACATCGCCGAGCGCCAGGGCAGCGCCACGTTCGTGGCCGGCGCCGATCGCCACCAGCGCCTCACCGGTGTTCACCGCTGCTCTCGCCGCCAGCTCCAGGCCGGGCTGCTCGCGATTCAGCTCCTCGACGGCGTCGAGCGCGCTGAGCCCGGCGCGCACCGCCCGCTCCGGGTCATCGGTGTGCGAGACAGGCGCCCCGAACACTGCCATCACCGCATCACCGATGAACTTCTCCGTGGTGCCGCCGAACCGCTCGATCCTCTCCTTGACCTGAGCATGGTACGCCTGGAGAAGGTCTCTGACGTCTTCGGGGTCAGCTCGATCTGAACGCGAGGTGAATCCGACCAGGTCCACGAACAGGACCGACACGACCTTTCGCTCTTCGCGCCCGCCCGAACCTGGTTCCAACCGGGCCCCGCAGGAGGGACAGAAGCGAGCTTCCGACGGAAGTTCCGCGCTGCACGCCGGACACCGCGACAACACAACGTGGTCCTCTCGAACCGAGCTTTCCGTATCGTCCCCGCTTTCCTAATGGGAACGCTAGAACCGTTACGACCAGTATCGCTAGACCACCGGCCTTCGTCAAACGCCATCGATCCTCGTCGCTCGTCGCTGTTACACTGCGCCGATGGAGCTGGAGTTCAGCGGCAAGGTGTGGTTCTGGAAAGGCCCGGCGCCGTGGCATTTCGTCACCGTACCCGAGGAGGAGTGCGTCGACCTGGCCGCGGCTTCCGGCGTGGTCAGCTACGGCTGGGGGATGATCCCGGTGACAGCGCGGATTGGCCGAACCAGGTGGAAAACGTCGCTCTGGCCCAAGGACGGACGGTACATCGTGCCGGTCAAGACCGATGTGCGACGGGCCGAGAGGATCGACGTGGGCGACACCGTGACGGTCCGCCTGGCCATCGCCGTCTGATCCGTCCGCTCACCGTCCCCACCGCTCGAAGCGGGCACTTCGGCCATAGTGGTGTATGAGGGCATTCGAGGCAATTGCCGTCGCCTCGAGCACGCTCTGTCTGGTCGTCGTTCGCCCTCGCGGTCTGAACGAGGGGATCTCAGCGCTGCTTGGGGCCGCGCTGGTAGTCTTGCTCGGACTTGTCTCCATCGGGGATGCCGCCCACACCGAGGCCTCGTCCTGGAACGTGTTCCTGTTCTTCCTCGGTATGATGGCGATCGCCGCACTTGCCGACCAGTCGGGGGTGTTCGATCTTCTGGCCCTGAGTGCGGCGCGCCTCGCCGGAGGTCGAGTCGTCCGGCTGTACGCCGCCATTTTCATCGCCGGCGCCGTCATCTCTCTTCTGTTCGCCAATGACTCGGCGGCACTGGTCCTCACTCCCGTCGTCTACGCCCTTGTCATTCGACTGTCGCTCGATCCACTCCCCTTCGTGTTCGCGATCACCTTTATCGCGGACACGGCCTCGGTCGGACTGCCGGTTAGCAATCCGCTCAACGTCGTCGTAGCAGACGCCTTTCATCTGACCCTGGGGGCCTACGTCTCCCGTCTGTGGCTTCCCGCCCTGATCGTCGTCGTGCTCAACGCCGCTGTATTCTTCGTTCTCTTTCGCCGCAGCCTGCACGGTGAGTTCCAGCAGCTGCCCACGCCGGACCGCCGGCGAGGCCTCGGCTCGAGCGTCGTTCTCCTCCTTTCAGTGGCCACTGCATATCTCATAGCCTCAGCGTTCGCCTTTCCGCTCGGCATCGTGGCGCTCGCCGGGGCGCTGGCGCTCGCGGCCAACCTCCACCGGCTCGGCGCGCTGGATGTCAAGAGACTGCAGGCTGATGTGAGCTGGGCGATTTTCGGGTTCCTTGGCGGAATGCTGCTGATCGTCAGAGGCCTCGATGCCACCGGCGTGACCGCACGCGTCGGCAGTACTCTCGTCGATGCCGCCGGCACGTCTCACCTCCAGGTGATCGCGGTGACCCTGGCCGGCACAGCACTCGGCTCGAACTTGATCAACAATCTGCCGGCCGCGTTGGTCATGACGGCGGCGATCCCGCACCTGCAAGTGGCAGCTTCCACGCGTCTCGACATGGTCTATTCGACTATTCTGGGCGCCGATCTGGGGCCCAACCTCACCCACCTCGGCTCGCTCGCAACCTTCCTCTGGCTCTTCTTCCTCCGCCGCAAGGGGTTGGATGTCTCGACCTGGGACTACTTCCGGATTGGGATCGTGGTGACCCCGGTGATGCTGGCAGGGGCAGCCTTTGGCCTCTGGATGACGGGCGGCCGGTAAGATCGAGACAACTGGAGGGCGCGCCGTGAAGGTGCTGATTGCGCTGAAGGGAAACGAGGGTGCAGTTTTCTTTCGGAGGCTGGCGGCACTGCTGCCCCTCACCCGCGCTGAGGCAATCTTGCTCGTCCACGTGATCGACGTCACGCCGCGCGCCGATCTGGAACGGGGCCGCGAACGCTATCTGGTGCGCAGGCCGGTCAGCCCCGAGCAGACTGCGGAACTCGCCGGGGCCGAGGAGGCGCACGCCGAAGCGGTACTCCAGTTTGCTCGTCAACAGCTGGCAGCGTCCGGTCTCCCGGATGAGCGCATCCACGAGGTGACGGCTCGGGGAAAGCCGAAGGAGGAGTTGCGCCGCCTCGCGGAGGAGGAGCGGGTCAGCCTCATCGTGGTACATGGTCGGCCCGGAAAGCCCGGGCCGCACTCACTGGGAAAGACGGCGCGCTTCCTCGTCGACCACTGCCCGGAAGCAGCAATGGTGATCCGGTAGCTGCCCTTCCACGCTATCCCTGCCAGCCGCGCGCCTCGATGTGCTCCCACGCCGTCTCGCCCTGCGCGCTCACCAGCAGCAGGTCGCCGTGGAGGTTGACCGTCGTGCACACATGGGCGGGAATGATTGCGACGCGATCTCCCACGCTCGGCCGGATCGGCGACTCGCTCGTGATCCAGCCGTGCTCCTCGCTCAGCCTGGCAATCGTCCAGTCGGGATGGTCGAGCACGATGCCGAAGCCGGCCGCGTTCGGCGAGTCGGCTGCCAGCGCCTTCGAGCCGGCATCTACCACGGCACGGTGCGTATCGGGACGGGAGACGATCGTCGCCACCACCGCCAGCGCGCAGTCCCCGAGCGGGTGCGTGCCCAGCCTGACCTGGTTGGCGTCTCCGTAGACGTAGGTGCCGGGACGGAGCTCGGTCATCCCCCGAACCTCGCCGGCGAAGGCCGCCGTCGGCGTCGAACCCACGCTGATCTCCCGGACTTCGATGCCGTCCTCGCTCAGCGCTTCCGCGGACCGTACCAGCGCCGCCACTTCCTCCCCTGCGATCGCAAGTCGCCGCTCACGCTCCGGGGCAGCGTAGGCATGGCCGGCGTGGGTGAGGAGGCCGCGAAAACGCTCCGGACCGATGCGATCCACCAGCCGGCGCACGGCGTCGACCGTGGCCGCTCCTGCCTGGGTGCCGAGGCGCCCGTACCCCACGTCGGTTTCCCAGAGAATCTCCACCTGCGCCGGAAGTGCGGCGGCAATCTCGACATCGTCCACGGCAACCGCCAGACGCGGCACCCGTATCGCCAGTCGGGACAGGCGATCGAGCTTGACCGCACCGGCCGGCGGGTGGGCCAGCAGGAGATCGTCGATCCCGCCCGCCGCGAAGTATTCGGCTTCACGCAGCGTGGCAACCGTCAGACCAACCGCTCCCGCGGCGATTTGGCGACGTGCCACGCGCAGGCTCTTGTGGGTCTTGGCATGCGGTCGAAGCGCAGCCCCGGCTGCTTCGGCCCGCGCCTGCATGGCGGCAATGTTGCGGTCCATCTGTGCCTCGTCCACCACGGCAACCGGCGTGACGAACGGCTCGGCGGCGTCGAGGAATCGGCCGGCAGCAGCCGTCCGCGAAAGGGTTGGAGGCAACGACATGGGAACCGACGCGGCTAGCCAACCGCCACGGACGCAGCAACGTCCAGCGCCTGACTGAAGTCGCGAATCAGGTCCTCACTACCTTCGATCCCCACGCTGAGCCGGATCAGATCGTCCGTCACACCGATCCGCTCCCGGTCTTCGCGGCGCATGCCGGCGTGGGACGTCTTGACCGGTTGCGTGATGAGCGACTCTACACCACCCAGACTTGGCGCGTTGGTCGGAAGCTGCAGCGCGTCGAGCAGGCGCTCCGCTGCCGGTGCTCCTTCGCGCAGCCGGAAGCTCATCATGCCGCCAAAGCCGGAGAGCAGCTGCGAGGCATGAGCCCGGTCCGGATGCGACGGCAAGCCCGGATAGTTGATCTCCCGGACGGCGGGGTGCCGCTCCAGGAACTCGGCAACGGCCATGGCGTTCGCGTTGTGAGCGGCCACTCGCACCGCCAGGGTTTTGATGCCGCGCGCCAGGAGGAATCCGGCGTGGGGATCAAGCGAGCCGCCGAAGAGATTCAATCGATGCCGGACCCGCTCGATGGTGTCGGCGCTGCCGATGACACAGCCGGCGACCAGATCGGAGTGACCATTCAGGTATTTCGTCGCACTGTGGCAGGCGACATCGAAGCCCCAGTCCAGCGGCCGGAAATTGATCGGCGTGGCAAACGTGTTGTCGATGACCGACACCAGGTTGAAACGCCGGCAGAAGTCCACCATCTCGGCGAGTCGCGGCACGCGCATCAGCGGATTGGTGATCGTTTCGGTGAGGAAGACCCGGGTCCGTTCGGTTACGGCGGCTTCCCAGGTTTCGGGCCGGCAGGGATCGACGAAGGTATACGACCATCCCAGACCGGCCGTCTCCTGGATGAGGAAATCCATGGTGCCGCCATAGAGATTGTTCACGGCGATGAGATGGTCGCCGGCACTGAGGAAGGCGAGCAGCGTGGTGGTGATGGCGGCCATGCCCGAGGCCGTGGCGATCGCCGCCTCGCCCCCTTCCAGTGCCGCGAGCTTGTCGTGCAGGTACTCCTGGGAAGGAGTCGAGTTGAGGCGAATGTATTTGATGGCGTGGTAGTCGGTCCCGGGCGGCACGCTGTACACCGTGCCCTGGTAGATCGGGAACACGACCGAGCCTTCCGGACCCGGCCGGCGTTCGCCGCCGTGCACCGCCACGGTCGACGGGGCCATCGCCGCACGATCGTCACTCATTTCCAGCTCCTTGACGCACCCGATGCCGGCCACGGCACATGGCACGCGGTGGGCTGGGGCGCACGTTCTCGCCGTCACCGTCCGGTGGCGGCGGCTTGCCCGAGCATACCAGTGACCCCGCGGTCACGCCTGCCGGTTCCGAATCAGCGACCCCGAGGGCTCCGCGTCACACACCCTTCAAGAGACGGGCGCGGCGCAGGGAGGCATCGATCCTGCTCTCCGCGATCGTGCCGCGCTGCACCGCGTGCAGCAGTCTCGCGATAGCATCGTCGATCACCGCTGCCGGGAAGTCGCGGCTCTGCCCGAAGAGCAGGAGATCGGCCCCCGCCTGAAACGCCTCGACCGCCGCCTGCCCTCCACCGCCGGGCACTGCGCCCATCAGCAAGCTGTCGGTCATGATCGTCCCCTTGAACTTGAGGCGACCGCGGATGATGCCGCCGATGACCGTGGGTGAGAGTGAAGCCGGCCGGCCAGAGCGATCGATTAATGGCAGAGCGACGTGCGCCACCAACATCGTCGACACACCGGCCGCCACCGCCGACCGGAAAGGGATCAGGTCGTCACGCTCCAGCGCGGCGAGACTGAGTGGCACGCTGGGCAGCGCCTGGTGGGAATCGATCGAGGTGTGACCGAGCCCGATGAAGTGCTTGGCGGTAGCCCTCAGACCGTGATCCTGATAACCGCGAATGGCGGCGCTGGACAACCGGGCGACGAGATTAGGATCGGCGCCGTACGATCTGCTCCCGATCGGGCTGCGCGGGTTACCGAGCACGTCGACCACCGGCGCCAGATTGAGCGTGAGACCCAGCGCGCGCAACGCGGTGGCGGTGGCGGTCGCATCCCGGTACACACGCGCCGCCGATCCCGCCTGGCCGTAGCTCGCCTCCGAAGGGAAGACTGGCACACCCTGTGCGATCCGGACGACCGCCCCGCCCTCCTGATCGGTGCAGACCAGCAACGGGTAAGGCGCTGCACGCTGCAGCCGCCCGATCAGGGTCTTGACCTGTCCTGCCGACGTGCAATTGCGGCCGTAGAGGATAACGCCGCCGATCGCCCGGCCGGCGATCAGCTCCTCGGTGCCGGGCCGGAGGCTCGTGCCGCCAAAGCTCACCACGAACAGCTGTCCGATCTTCTGGCGAAGGGTCTTCGGGACCGGCGAACGAACACCGCGCGATTCGCTGGCTTCCGCCAGCCGCGTCATCTCACCACTCATCAAGGAAGCGCCGACCCCTGCGCTCACGGCGAGCGAGCGGAGGAGCAGCTCGCGTCGGGTCAGCCGTGGGCGGCTCATGAACCCACACTACCACTCCAGTCACCCGGTGGGGACAGCTCCCCACAGTCGTGTCTCTGTTAGCACTCGTGGCCGACGACAATCGCCGTGGCCGAGATCTTGACCTGCGGCGTACCGCCAGAAACTACCGCGATCCCGACTGGAAGGTTCTGCGTGACGGGGCTGAGCACCGGATTGATCGCGGTGAGTGAGGTAGCAGTATTGACGTCTCCACAGGCGCCCGCGAGTCCGTTACTGTCCGTTTTAACCGCGTAGAGCTCGCCCCGCTGCTTCTGGTAGTTCTCGGTCCATCCGAGAGACTGGAAGCCGCCGTCCTTCGTGACGCTCGACGACGCGAAGTACTCACTGAGTGGGCGGCCCGTACCCTTCAACACCTGGTAGTAGAAGTGCCGCCAGAGCGATCGATCTGCCATCGGACGTGGTAGCGACATCGGCAGGTGTCACGTCGACCTGAGTCTTCGCGAGGACATTCGCGTACGTCTTGACATATGTGCCAGACGCGGCCGAGACCGCGCCGGCCGGAGTGATGAGCACCGATGCCAGCAGCGTCACGCAAAGGAGAACCATGAACGAGTAGGAAGATTTGGTATCCGTCATTTCGCTTTCTTTCCACTGATTCCTCGGTAAGGGCGCGCGGGACACGCGAGCAAGTGCGCTTCGCCCGCAGCATGATTCGCCTTCCCTGCTGCCGGAAGGGAATGACCAGGAGAGAACGAGTCTTACGAATGTATGACAGAGTCGCCAAACGAATCAGTTGAAGAGCGACAGCTGCCCGGTTGGCTCGGTCACGAAGTTGGAGACGCCGACGCCCATCAAGCGGAGGGGCCGGCCGTCCCAGCCCTCCTCGAACAGTTGCAGCACCTGTGATTCGAGCAGCTCAGCCGTTATGACAGGGCCCGGAGTGGCACGGCGGGTGGTGATCCTGAGGTCGGCGTGGCGCAGCTTCAACGTGACGGTCCGGGCCGGCAGCGCTTCTTGCAGATCGGCAACCAGTTCATGCGCGAGCGCCTGCAGCATCGCGCGCAGCTCGATCCGATCCGCGACATCGCGCGGGAAGGTTCGCTCCCGGCTGATCTGCTTGAGCTCGCGCTGCGGCTCGACCGGCCGGTCGTCGATCCCCTGCGCCAGCCGCTGCCACTCCAACCCCCTCTGGCCGAGTCGCGCCACCAGCCAGCCCGGGTCGGCGTCCGCCAGCTGGCCGACCCGCTCTATGCCGATCGCCCCGAGACGCTCCTCGGTCCGCGGACCGATCCCGAACAGCAGCCGGACCGGCAGCGGCGCCAGGAAGGACCGTTCCTCCCCCGCGGGCACGATGGTGAGCCCATCCGGCTTTTCCCGGTCGGAAGCCACTTTGGCGATCAGCTTGTTCGAGGCGACGCCGACGCTGGCCGTCAGTTTCACGCTGTCCCTGATCTGCTGCTTGAGTGCCCGCGCCGTCTCGCCCGCCTCCGCCGGCGAGGTCAGGAGGCTGGAGAGGTCGAGAAACGCCTCATCCAGCGCCAGCGGCTCGACGAGCGGAGTCAGCGCCGCAAAGATCTGGCGCAGCTCGGCCGATACCTGCCGGTAGACGTCGAACCGCGGGCGGACAAATATCGCCTGCGGGCACAACCGGCGTGCGGTGCGAGCCGGCATGGCGGAGTGAATGCCGAAACGGCGTGCCTCGTAGCTGGCGGTGGCCACGACGCCACGCGCCTCGGGATCGCCCCCCACAACCACCGGCTTGCCCCGCAGCTCGGGGCGGTCGCGCTGCTCGATGGCGCTGTAGAACGCGTCGAGATCGACATGCATGATGGTGCGCACCGGGGACTCCGTGGAGAGCTGGGCTCGCACGCCCTGTCTGCCTTTTTGTTCTCCAGGAGATGATGGCGCAAATGCGGCGCCCCGTCCAACCTTCAGCCGGCTCGTTCCATCCGATGCCGGAGAACGAGCTTCGGTTCTCCGGTCCTGGGACTCACACCGGTTCTCCCGGCGATACCCAGCTCGCACGCAAGAGCAATCCCCGCCGACTCGGGGTGAGTCAGCGGGGATCGTGAGTGAGGAGGAGTCGGCTAGGCGACGCAGGGGGTGTCGTCAATTTTTCTGAAGAGGCGGGCACCGACGGGGATGAAGCGGTACCCCGATCCGGATCGTGCGAAGCGAGCCTTGCGGGCTGCTCGTACGATCCGGTCCTCAGCCGCCTCGCGCCGGTACTGCTCGTGCCGGCTGCGGACGATCTCGGGTGCTTCGACTAGGTACATCATTGGCGTATTCCTTCTGTGCTATGGGGCTACGCGTCCCGACTGGACGAGCCAGCGCAGGAAGCCAAGCCGTGCCAGTTCTTGCCTGCTGAATAGATCGTGATTCTCCTGGTAGCGTCGGCGCAGCGAGCGGAGCGATCTCCGCTCGGCCAAGGTAAGGGATGCGGTCGTCGTGGTTCCGGGAGTCTCGGTCGCCATCGTCGTGACCTCCTGATGCTCTCAGTAAACCGCGCCGCGCCGCTTTGCACATCGGGCAGGAGGATGACGCGGAGGGGAGACATTCGAGCGACGCACGGTCTCGGTCTAAAGACCGAGGCACGGTAGACCATCCGCGCGATGGCAGGATCGCCCGGCGGGTGTTTACTGGAAGCACGCGAGCGAGAATCGAGGTCCCGTCCTATGGTTGAAATCAGTGCCAATCACCTTCTGACGCTCCTGGCAGCGTACGGATACTGGGCGGTGCTCGGGCTCGTGGCAGTGGAGAGCATGGGTTTCCCGCTGCCGGGTGAGAGTATGTTGCTCCTGGCCGCTACGTACGCCGGCACGACGCATCACCTTCGCATTGGACTGCTGATCGCAGCGGCGGCAGCCGGGGCGGTACTCGGCGACAACCTGGGATACGCCGCCGGGCGGATCGGGGGCCATCGCCTCCTGCAACGCTACGGCTCCCGGCTCGGACTCGACACCGAGCGGCTCCGGCTGGGTGAGTATCTCTTCCGGCGGCATGGCGGAAAGGCGGTGTTCTTCGGCCGGTTCGTCGCCTTCCTCCGCGTCTGGGCGGCGTTTCTAGCGGGATCGTACCGCATGCCCTGGCGGCGCTTCTCGCTCTGCAACCTTGCGGGCGGTACGCTGTGGGCGGCCCTGATGGGCACCGCCGGCTACGTCTTCGGCGCAACCGCGCTTCGTCTGGGCGGAACCGTGGGGCTGGTCTCGGGAGCGCTCGGCATCCTGCTGATGATCGCGCTCGCCTTCGCGCTGCGCTGCGGCGAGCGCCGCTGGCAGCACGAGGCCAATCGCCACCACGCCATGTCGGTCGGGCGCGCGGCTGATTCGACGCCGGCCCTCGGCCGGCGGGCCGCCTGATCCGTTCCAGCGAGCATCGAGCGTCTGGTTGACCCTGCAACGAGAATGTTGCATACTGCTCATACGGCGCAGCCGGGTGCTGTCACGGTTGCTGCCGAGCTGGGCCGTTGCCGGACAGGCCGTGGAGCCGGTAGTTGCAGGTGCGCCGGCTCCCCGGCAGATAGGTGCAAGCGGTGTAGCCGACCGGGGGAACGTGAAACCCGGTGGAGGAGAAGCGGAGCGAGCGAGAGCATCCTGATCCGGCGCAGCGAGCAGTTTGCTCGACAGTGAGGCTAAGCGTGCCTTTCAAAACCCGTATGCCGGCGCCTCTGTGCCCGGCCCGTTCACAGCGTGTAGGCTGGAGCCTTTGGGCCCGGCTCGTTCAATACCCGTAGGCCGGCGCCTCCGTGCCCGACTCGGTTCACATTATCGGTAGGCCGGTGCCACCGCGCCCGGCTCCGGAGGGTTTTGGAAGCTTCACTAAGTAGGAGGAGAACGTGCGAGACCGTAACAGACAGATCAGCCGACGCCAGCTGCTGCAGATGGGGGCGGCGAGCGGCCTGGGCCTGGCCGGCCT
>Ga0209168_10002525_pt1 | contig 13166 bp, 13 predicted proteins | sample Coa_R1_FD_187156 | JGI IMG/M metagenome (GOLD analysis project Ga0209168, IMG submission 187156) | Surface soil microbial communities from Centralia Pennsylvania, which are recovering from an underground coalmine fire - Coalmine... | ecosystem: Environmental > Terrestrial > Soil > Unclassified ... | reverse complement strand
CCTTAAACACGACGCCGAAGCCTAGCCCGCCTAACTTGGTCGTGCCATACAAATTGCCCGCAGAGTCCCGCACCAGTTCGCCCATTGGGTTGGCGCCGTCTGCTCCGTTTGTGAAGGTGTAGAGCACGGAAATCAGACCCGACTTACTAAGCTTGTAGAGAGTACCGCAACCATGATTGAGGGCACAACTGCTACTCACGTCTCCTGCAAGAAACGTGGTGCCATACAAATTTCCAGACGTGTCGCGGATTAAGCCGCCGAGAGGCGATCCGCCATCAGAGCCCCCCGTGAAAGAGTACAAGACTTTCTCAGTACCGGAGGGGGTTACCTCGAATATCACTCCACAGCCATCAGTCAGGTTGTCGCAGTTCACGATTCCACCTTCGGACGCTGTGCCGTACAGGTTGCCAGTCGCGTCCAAAATCAATGGAGCCTCCGGGAATTTCCCATCCGCCCCGCCTGTAAAGCTGTACAGCACCGTCTCTTTACCAGTGGTGTCAATCTTGAAGACCGTGCCACATCCACACGAAGCCGTGCCGCCGTTTGTGGTGGTGCCATAGAGATTGCCTAGTTTGTCTCGCACCAGGCCCGCATTGGGATGGCTTCCGTCAGGTCCCATAAACGTGTATAGCACCGTCTCCGCTGTTCCCTTCAACTTGAAAACCACGCCATTCCCGCCGAACAATCCGGTGCCGCCGGATGATGTCGTACCGTAGAAAAATCCTGACGAATCTCTGATCAGCCCGCCTTTGGGTACTCCGCCGTCCGTCCCGCCGGTGAATGCGTGCAGAATAGTTTCCTGTCCGCTCGTACTCAACTTGAACACTGTTCCGCTGTGGGTCCCTCCGGCCGTTGTGGTTCCATACAGATTTCCTGCGCCATCGCGATATAAACGCGCTTCAGGGCCTGCCCCGTCGGGACTACCGCCGAAGTTGTGCAAGACGGTTTCCTGCGAATGCGCTACGGGCACACCGCCGAAGAACATGATCATGGCCGCGCAGAGTGAGACCAAAACTTGTCCAAGCGCTGAGTGTATTCTGTTTCTGCTGTTCATTGATCCTCCAGAAATTCTCATCATTCTTGAATAACGCAAGTGGAAGCCAAACCGGCTCATTTGAATAGAAAAAGTTTTAAATGCTGGGGGCTTCGCGAGGCAGCGTTCCCGGTCGGCCTACGGCATACATTGCCAAAGCGCGAACTGCTCGGCCCGGGGTCCGAGGAGCGGGGAAGCGGATCTCTTCTGATGGAACGGGTTTGGTGGCGATTCGGTGGCGTTATCTCATCTCATCACGGCCCCGGCACCACCGACAGCGTAACGTCGTTCGATCCGTAATTTGCCTGAAAATGCTCACTGGAATTGATGCTTGCACCCTTGACAGTAGTGAACGTTCCGCTTACCGCAGTGCCTTTTAAGATTGTGAAGCTGGTTCCGATATTCGGAGTGAAGTGGTTAATCAACTTTATCGTGAGCACGCCATCGAGGGCGATCCCATTTGAGACTGCCAATTGGGAATACTGCGTCCCGACTGTATTGCCGCCTATCGCAACATTCAAATTTGCAGTGCTTGTGCTTTCGGTGAAGCTTCCGGTCACGGTTAGTACACCGGGTTTCTTGGTGGAATCTCCCACTGTAATCGAGCCGCCGCTGGCCGTGATCGCAGCCGAAATCGTTCCCTGCCCAACCAGCGATCCGCTTTTCACGAAAAGTCCGGAGGGTGCGATAAGTGTGCCATCCACGGTTGTGATACTTCCTGCCTGCGTGTAACTGGATCCGACCTGCAAGGTACTGCCCGTTCCCACTGTCGTCTTTCCCTTGTTTGTGAATGCGGTCGCCGTGGCCAGACCCGCGCCACCTTGCAGGTAGAAAACCCCTTTCGAATTATTGAGGTTCAATGATGCAAGGGCGTTCTGCAGGGTGGCGTTATCTAGAATTTGTCCGCTTGCGCCGATCAGAGTGAGATTGCCGCCGTTGGTGGCGATGCTTGCGTTTGTAAATTCCAGCGTGCCCGACACAGCGTAAGTTCCCCCGCTTAATGTTTTCTTGTTGAAGTTATTGAAAGTACCGTTGATGTTCAGCGTACTTCCCGCGTTCACGCTCAGCACGCCGTTGTTAGTGAATCCGCTGACGGCGGGCGTAATCGTTAGCGGACTGTTTGAATTGGCAAGGATCGTTCCATCGTTCACTATCGGCATTGGGTTGGAGTCACCGATATTGCCTGCACCCTCGATTGTGCTTTGGTTGGTGAACGTCTGGCCCGATCCGGAGATACAACTCGTGGAGCTCATAGTAAGTTGACCGGATCCCGTCAAAATGGTCGGCTGAAGCAGATCGATGCAGCTACTTCCATCGACGGTAATGACTCCGTTGTTGGCGACCGTGCCTTCCAAAGAAAGACCGTAGGGGGTAGGAACGATGAAAGTTCCAGCGTTGGTCGGGATGTTTACTCTTCCGTCCAAGGTCCCGTTCTGACTCTGAATTGTGCCACTGCCGACTGTGGTGAAGGTCCCTCCGTTGACCACGCCGTTGACCAGACTAACCGAGGATCCACCCTGTGCCGTAATCACACCGCCCGCGTTGTTGACTGTGTTTTCGATCTGCAGAGTGCTGCCGCCTGTAGCCTGCAATGTACCGGTATTTGTCGTTGGAGTCGCACCTGGAGACTGATCGGCGAGGGAAAGCGGGGTCGCCAAATTGTCCGCCTGGATGGTTCCCTGGTTTATGACGCTTAATGCGTAGATTGTGCCGCCTCCGTGAATAAGTTGCTGGTTGATTAGGGTGTCGCTTGCGCTGAATGACTTGAGACTGCTTCCGGACCCGCCCATCAGAAGACTGCCGGAACCGGCGAGTGTTGCATTGCCACTTATGTAAATGAGGCCTCCCTGATCCTGAATTACTCCAGAATTGGTGGTGACACCTTCGAATGTGGGTGTGCCGCTCGACGGGATGGTCATGGTGCCCGTATTCGTTACTCCGTTCATTGCTGGACCGAAGAGGGTCATCACCCCGGTTCCGACAGTTGTGAACGTTCCACTATTCCAGGTTCCAGAGTTTATATTGAGGGTTGAACCGCTCAGGGCCCTAACGGTTCCTCCGCCGTTGTTGAACGGAATTGTCTGAAACCCAGCGTCGAATTGCAGCGTGCTTCCGCTCGATGATTCCATGAGACCCGTGTTGATCAGGCCGCTTTTCGCCGGTTGGATGTCCAACAATCCTCCACTCGACATGATCGTTTTTTGATTTGTAAGATCCATCGTCCCCGACCCCACGTAACCCTGACCCTGAATGGTGTTGTCAGCATTGACCAGCCTTACTTCACCCGTGCCTCCCCAAAATATGCCAGTACCCGAGCCAGTCAGTGTTACGGTTCCACCTCCATTGAGCGTGACGACATTGCCAGCGTTACCGGCAATATGCAGTCCACCGTTTTGCGTAAGCGTAATGCTTCCGGGGTTGGTCAAACTTGTGCCGTAGACGTAGAGATACGAGGTTGGAGTAGACGGGGTGGCGATGACCAAACTATCCCCGGTGGCCAAAGTCACATTTTGGCAAACTCCTGCGGCGTCATCCGTGATTATGGCACCGACGAGGAAGGCGCAATCGTTGGGGGAGGTTGGAAGAGCATTTAACGACCAGTTCCTCGCGACGCTCCAGTCACCCGACCCTGCCGTAAACGTGTCGGTCTGACCCGAACTTCGCGGGGCAAGCGCAAGCAGCAGCAACCCCACCAATAGAGTCAGTAAGAAGGAGCCTTTGCGGACGACGTTCATACAACCTCCGTTAGTTCACACTTGGCAGCTGAGTTCGTAGGCGAGCTTCGCTAATTCGGATGAGTCCCCCGCCGAGAGTCTCTCCACGAGATGACATTGCGGACTGGGGTCAGGGAAGCAGCAAAACCCGTTATTCTTAGAAACGCAATCGGGAGCCGAATCGGCTCATGAATCGGGGAGATTTCGGAGATAAGATCTAAAGGAAGTCAGCACTGCAAGTGCGGGCGATGACGCTGGGACTACGAGGGTTCCTTTTTCAGACGCTCTTCGCAATATCGCATTTTGTTCTGAACACTTTGCGGGCTGCTTTGGGAAGAGTACTCGTGAGAATTTCGCAGTGCTGGTGGATCTTTTTCCCACGCGGCCAGACTCTTTAGGTATAGTTCACGCGCTTTCCGAAGATGAAGTTCCAGGGTCCTTCCGCCTTTTGCCTGCTTCAACTCGATATCCCCGAGCCCCGCGAAGGAATCGGCGGCGGTTCGCAGCACGTTATTTCCAACATCAATTCGTGTCAGGAAAGGCGCGAGCAGTTCCAAGGCTTGCGAGAATTCCTTCGAGGCACCGTCCACATCTCCCAGCGCCAACAGCAATCCGGCGATCTTGGAGCGGCAGCTCGCCAGATCCTGTACCTCGCTGCGATCGTGCGGGTCCCCGGCTCTGAGAAGTTCGTGGATCGATTCAGCCTTTTGATACTCAACCAACGCTTCCTTGATTCTGCCCTCTCGCCAGAGTGCCTCACCCAGCGCCGTGTATATATACGAGAGTATGTCGCGGGCACGCGCGTTCTTTTTGTCAACCCTGACGGAGTTCTCCATGATTAAAGCACTCTTCCTCAGTAGGCTTAGGCCACTCCGAGGACGAAGCCTCTCATTCTGATTTGCAACATTTGCCTGAGCGATGGCAAACCCCTCCTTCATCATGAAGTCTGCTGGTTCACGAGCAACCAACTGCTTGTAAATTTCCAAGGCTTCCTGATAATGGTCGAGCGCCTTTCCCCAGTCACCCCGAGTCTCAGAGATTTGCCCCAGGCGGTTCTCCACAATCGCCACATCGCGGAGTCGGCGCGCAGAATCTGTACGCTGGCTGACCCGTTTGGCGAGTTCCAATGATGTCTCGTAATCTTTATTGGCCTCGTCTATATTGCCTTTCGCTTTCAATGAATCGGCCAGAAACATAAGGTCGATCTGATAAGAGTGCAAGGCATTGATATTGTCGGGAGAAATGCCCAGCCATGCAACCTCAGTGTCCACGGCCTTCTGACAGCTAGTGCTCACACCTGTATCGTCGAGATAAGCCCCGAGTACCTGAGCTTGGATTTCGTAGTCATAGGAGAGTTCGTCAAAGATCGCGTTTTCCTTGGGGTGATCTTTGAGCACGCCTTCAGAGAGGGCAACAGCTCTTTGGACATTGCTTAAAGCATTGCCAACGTCTCCCGTGGCCAGCATTTGACTCGCCACGTTACGGTAAGAGTTCGCCAGAGCAACCCGGTCCTCCCATGTGCCAGCGGGCGTCTTGATCAGCTGCTCTCTGATGGTCAATCCTTTTTGATAGCTGCGAAGGCTGCCTTCGGTATCTCCGAGATTATCGTTGAGGTAATGTCCCTGGACTTCTGCCACCCGCTCGTAGGCTGTCGCCAACTCACGCAGAAGGGCGCCATCGTTGGAGGCTTCGCCCGAAAGGCTATCGAGATATTCGAGGGCCTTGCCGAGCAAGAGGCGCCGGGCGGGAGTAGAGCCGGGCAGTTCGCGGATGGCATCGTGAATATCAAACATTAAGGAATTTGCCAGTTTCCTGACGTCGTTAAAGCGCCGCTCCGCGCGAGCACGTTCCGCACGAGCAACCCGAGCTTCCCGTACAGCAACCACGGTTCCCACCATCAATGCGAGGCTTGCTATCGCGGCAGAAGCAATTCCGGCTCGGTGCCGCTTTACGAACTTCCATGCGCGGTATCCGACCGCGTCTCCCTGGGCCACAACCGGCAGATTTACAAGATGCCGCCGTATATCCTCCGCGAACTGATCGACCGAGCCGTACCGACGGTCCGGCTCTTTCCGCAAAGACATGAGGACGATCTTGTCCAGGTCCCCCGTAAGCCGACTGCTGAGTTTTTCAGGAGAGCAGGCGCGGGCGGCGCTCACATCCTCCGGCGTTATTTCTCCTGACCGATCCTTGGCGGGAAACTCCGTCCGCTGGACGATCGTGCTGAGCCTTTGCGGTTCGTACTCACACACGGCGTGCGATATGGCCTCCGGCGTCCGAGTATCCAACGGATAGGCAGGATGGCCCGTCAGCATTTCATAGAGCACGATTCCCAGTGAGTACACGTCGCTTGCCGTCGTGATCGGTTCACCTCTTACTTGCTCGGGGCTCGCGTATGCGGGGGTAAACACTCGCAAACTCATCGCCGTCTGGAGAACGTTTTCGGACATTGTGGGATCAATAATTTTTGCGATCCCAAAATCCAGGAGTTTGGGCACTCCTTCCGGCGTCACAAGGATGTTGCGAGGCTTGATGTCGCGGTGCACAATAAGCCGGCGATGAGCGTACTGCACCGCCGAACACACTTGCAGGAAAAGCTTCAAGCGCTCGTCTATGCTCAGTTGGTGGTTGTCGCAGTAGTCGGTAATCGCCTCGCCTTCGATCAACTCCATTACGAAGTAAGGCACGCCTTCCTCGGTTGTGCCGCCGTCGAGTAATCGAGCAATATTGGGATGGTCGAGCCCGGCTAGAATCTGTCTTTCATTTCTGAAACGCGAGGTAACAAACGGCGAATCTTGCCCGGCGTGCACCAGTTTGATCGCGACTTGGCTCTCATACTGCTCGTCGGCACGAACGGCGCGGTAAACTGCCCCCATTCCACCTTCCCCGATGACAGAAAGCAGCCTGTAGGAACCCAGGATCTGGCCTTTGCGTCGATCCCCTTCTTCTCCATCGCTTTCTCGCAGTGAATCCACGGATGCAGGCTCCCGCAAGAAACTCACTCCCGCTCTTTCTTCGGCCGCGAGTAAACGCATCATCTCATTACGCAAAAGAGTGTCGTCTCCGCAGGCCGATTCGATGTACGCGGGCCTCTGCGCGGGATTCATTTCCAACGCTTGGGCAAGCAACTCCTTGACCAGCGCCCACCGCTCCGGGGTCATCCGATTGGCAGTAACCATCAGGAACACTCCCCGGTCATTGCATCGTAAAGCCAGGCGCGTGCGGTGGCCCATTCGCGCTTGACGGTCGCCGGAGAGATTCCAAGTACCTGCGATGTCTCGTCGATCGAGAGTCCGCCAAAGAACCGCATTTCCACGATGTTGGCTTGACGTACGTCGAGGGTAGACAACAAGGTGAGGGCATCGTCGAGGGCGGAAAGATCCAACTCACGTTTTTCCGGAAGAGCAACGGTATCGTCCAGAACCAATGTGAGATTGTCCCCTCCGCGCTTTGCGGCATTGTGTTTGCGCGCGTGGTCCACCAGGATGCGCCGCATTAAGTGGGACGCCACCGCAAAGAAGTGAGCGCGGTTCTCGAAGTTAACAGAACTGCGTCCCACCAGCCGCATGTAGGCCTCGTGGACAAGCGCGGTGCTTCCCAAAGTGTGACTTGGCCGCTGCCGGCTCAAGGCGTTTCTGGCAACGCGTCGTAACTCCTCGTAGACGAGCGGGATTAGCGCTTCGCGGGCTGCGGTATCTCCGTCACTCCACCGCACGAGCAATTGGGTTACTTGAGTCGAAGAAGCAGAAGGCACAAGCCCTCCCCCCGGCCGATGGGCGTGCAATGCCCGATAAGGTACCCCGGCTGCGGCTGCGAGTCAATCTCTGCGCTCCGGTGGCGAATTGCCGGATCGAAGATCTTATCAGGCCCGCCGGCTTCTCTCCTAAATAGAGCTCTTACAAAAACCATTGTTACAGTGAACCGCATCTCTGAGTTTTTTCGTTATCTACGGCAAGGTGGCAATCATTGAACTGGCCCGGGGACTTTGCCGCTGACAATCAGCGAGATTTCACTCGAGACATTCGCAAAGCGTTCGGCTTGTGATCGCCACGCATTCGCTTGTAGGGATTTCGAAAGCGGACTGCTGCTAGCGGCCCTGGAGAAAAGCCGCCAAAAAGACAACTACCAACGTTAGCAGTCAGTTCTCTCCAGTCCGTTTGTTCGGGAGTTATCGCGAAAAATGGGTATGTTTCGCGTATTTCACGGAATCAGGCGGAGACATTTCTCTGCAGTGAAGACTTGCTGGCGGAGCGGGAGGGATTCGAACCCTCGGTACCGTTTCGGACTTCTAAATCCCGGCGTGTCCGTAAGTTGCAGATAGCAAAAGCAGGGCAGAGAATCTTGCAGCCAAAATGCGCCGTGCGAACTTCGCGTTCAGTCCGGTTTCCACTCGCTATTCGATCGCCTCCAAAGGCGAATGATTGGCGATTCTGTGGCTGAAAGCGGTCACCTTGGGAGCTCCCAGAAGCCTAAGGAGGTTTGCATGTGACTGCGTGCCTAGCGGGCAGTCACAAGACAGAAGAGCTTCTGTTATTTTCTGCCGTGTGATTTCTCACCCAACTTCCAGAAGAGTTTGCAGCTTCGGGCTCGCCGACAACACTTCCCAGAAGCCCGTTTCTGGACCACGTCCCGTTTATGGCGGCGGCGTTAGAAAACCCGACCAGAACTGCTCCCGTGGGAGCCCCGTAAAGATTGGCTTTCTGATTTCCACACCTGGCGTTAGAAATGTGTAGTTTTCTAATAAGCGGTAAATGAGCGTAATGGGGAGTTTCATTGGCTAGCGCTAACTTCCGTTTTCGAGCTCGAAATTCCAGCCACAACAATTGCAGTAATAGGCGGGAGACGCGTCTATCAATACGTCGGCGCTGTGCGCGGAAGGGTCAATGACAAACCCGAAAACCACCGCATCTTCTCCTGGGAAGGTTACCGAGATTTCGTATTCACCCGCTGGCAAATCACCGAAATCAAACCTACCAGAGTCGCCAATCACCGCCTCTCCTATCTTTCACCGTGTCGGACGACGTTGCCTTTGTATTCGGTCAAGGGAAGGGTTCTAACTAAACTGAGCGTGGCGCCAACTGCCTCGAATCGCCGACGAAGCCACCGATATTGAAGAATCCACAGATTTTTTCCAACAACTTGTCCGCGAAATCGCGTAAGGTGAGGGCCCGTGGTTGCTGGGCTGTTGAAAGCGAGACCTCCGCATTTACCTTCCAGAGATGGCTTCCATAACAGGACGTAGTAACACGCGAAAAGTGTGGCGAATGCGGTGATTATCACCGCAAGGAAAGCGATGGCAGAAATAAGGGGTTTTCGGCCCTGCATTTCTCAATTATCTCGCGTCACGTATTGAAATCAGGCTTTCACCCAAAAACCCCGGGGCATTTTAAGTGAAATGGAGATTTTTCGCCAACTGACAGACGGTTGCTGTCTGTGCCATGTCGCATTTAGAGTCACTGGGAGAAGTGAGGTAGTTGGACCTTTGAGGACACTCACAGCTTCAGCCACGCTGGTTTTGATCGTCAGTACCCTCTCTCTGGCGCAAGATGGCGGGGCGCATACGAGACAGGTAGTCAAATCGACTTCAACTCTCGTCATCGTGCCAACCTTAGTGAAAGCAGAATCCGGTGAGCTTGTTCGGGACATTGAAGCGGAGCATTTTCGAGTGACAGATAATGCGGAAGAGCAAAATGTCGACCTTCAGCAAGTCGAAAATGAGCCTCTGGCCGTCGTTGTCCTCATCCAAACAGGCGGCGCCGCATCGAGCGAACTGGGGAATTATGGCAAGCTCGATAGTATCGTGGGGTCGATTCTTCGTGGTTCGCGAAGCGAGTTGGCCCTTATTTCATTTGACAGCCACGTTAGGGAGATTTTGGCGTTCCCACCGAGAGTCGATGGTGTTGAGTACGCCTTGACGCATCAGGAAGTCGGCGACAATGGCGCCGCTCTTAGGGATGCTGTGCGGTATGGAATCAACATCCTTCAAAATCAGCCTGCACAGTTTAGGCGGATTATTTTTTTTCTCAGCCAACCGGAGGACTCTGGCAGTCAGTCCCGCTTTGCAGACGTTGTGCGCGATGTGGCAAGAAGCGGAACCACAATTTACAGTTTCACTTTCTCCAGTGATGACACAGGCAGAAAGAGTCACAAGACCAAACCGCAGCGTCGCAGTGTTGGAGACCGGGCGTCGTCCCCTGATGCTGCGGAACTTGCTGCGGGAGTCCGGTGGAGAAAATATACGGTTTAGTGGCGAAGATGATTTAGAGCAAAAGATGTCAACGGTAGGAGAGGACATCCGCAGTGGCTACATCCTCAGCTTTCGTCCGAGCGCTCCTACCCCCGGCATGCACAGGATCAGAGTGGAGGTTGTTGAACAGAAGGGCGGGTTGAAAGTGCTCGCGCGAAAGAATTATTGGTTGGACGACGCACTGCGCTGAGTTAGCCCTTGCTGACTGTTGTTAGCAGGCCATTATATGCTTTGAGCCGCAAAGTGGGGTTTTGAGCGTAATGGCGATTTTTCGCCAACAACCCAGTTTTTTTTACACCCGCTTCTTCTTCAGTTCGTCAACTTTCCGTTGTACCAGTTCATTGAGTTCAGTAATCCAAAGCGCGAGTCTCTTGGATTCGGTCTCTCGACAAATTCGCCTACACAGCTCAAGCATGTGATCACGGTCTTCTGGGGTCATCGGTACGGAAGCGTAACACGTAGCCTTGCATTCTGCTGAGTAGGGTATAAACTGCTTGGCGTTCGGAGCAAACGACTTGGTGATAAAGGCCCATGACCCGCCCGGTTTGGGCCTTTTCACAGATGCAACTGATGGAGTCCTGCCGATGGATATGACGAACGATGGCGAGAAGTCACGAGAGTTCACCAAAATACAAGGCGATCTGGCTCAGGTCACGGAACAACTACAAGCAACGAACGACCCGAACCTCAAACGGGAACTTCTCCGCAAAATGCGCATCCTTCTTCAAGAGGCTACCGAGTCTGCCAATCGGCTTTAAGAATTTCACAGCGATCTGCCGTTAAGACTCACTTCACCCGGCGCGCCGCCACTTCCCTAAGAATGGCGGGTTTTTTATAGGAGTTTTCTTCGACGCCGACGCTAGAAGTAACATTTGGGCGTAGCAACGCTCATGGACAGGGCGTCCATCCTCATCAATTTTGCAATTTTCTAGAATGATGGGTTGAAAGCAGATCGAACAGAGGAAACAATTCTCTTTTCCCATAATGCACTCCAATCTGCAGCGGCTGGTTGTCGATAATATGACTCCTATGGCTTTGCCTTTTCAAGCGAAAAACATTAATGAAGACTTTAAGGAAGCTTTTCGCAAATTTGCGACGGTTTGTTGACTCTCCAACGTGAGCGATATTGAACAGACCCACTCTGCTTCAAACGACTAGCATTGTGTTTGCCTACCAATAGTGCCGTTTCGGAGAAATCAGGCGCTGCATGGATCAAATACAATTTCAATCGTGGTATCAGTTATGCTCTGCTGCCGTTATAGAACTGGAGCCAAAGCTCCTGATTGAGCGCGTGGATGCGGCTGAAGCCGCAATTCAGGGTCGCCTGCGAGATTTGCAGTTCGACAGCGACCATCATAAAGAGCGCCAACTCATGGAAGACGCGCTCCGCACGTTAAGGTTCTTGCGTCACCGTCCAAACACCTAACATTACAGCGCTAATAGCCGTGTGAGACTCCCTTACTTCTGTGACGTGACGCACACTTTCCGATGCTTTCCGACGCGAAAATAGCCGCCATCAAGAAAGACCTCGCCGCCCGCAAGAAAAGCTACGAGGCTGTGGCCGACAGCGGTATTCGGAAAGTGATCCAAGATTGGATTTTGAACACAGAGAAGACGCTCGCTGGCGAAGAGAGAATTAAAAAGTAGCCCATCGGTGACGAAATCAGGCCATTTCACTCAAAACCCCCGGCTGGAACTAGTCAGGCAGTTGGATGCGGTCCGGGTGCTTGCGCTCCCGTTCGTGTTCCTCGGCAAGAACCTTTTCGAGCCACTGTGCTTGTCGCTCCGCCGCTTTCTTATCGACGAAAGTGAAGTCTTGAAAGACGGTGAACTCCTCGCCCGCAACTGTCACACCGAAACGTGCCCATTTCCTTGAATGCTGGTGCCCGCTCTCTCGTCTGTCCTTTCTTGATCGCCACTGCTTTCATTGACCGATATTTTATCTAGCTGCCCGTTATTTGCGTTCTCCGCTGTGGCCTCCGTTTCGGAGCCGAAACTCACTTCCGCCGCACGGGCTATGCTCCCTAGTTGGAAAAGGTCGTTCACTGGATGCCCGAGGTTCTGCTTGCAGCCGAGATAACGTTCTGTAGTCTGCACCGAGGCATGGCCGAGTAGGAATTGAATCTGTTCGATCTCGCCGCCGTTTGTGTGGCACAGCTTCGCACAAGTTCTGCGGAGGTCGTGGGGCGCAATGTGCTGCAGCCCGGCCTTCTCGCAACGACTTTTCACCACGTACCAGACCACATTCTGCGAGATTCCGTCGCCCCAAAGTTTGTCGGTCCGAGCGACGGCTCGGAAGATTCGTCCGTCGGTGATTCGGGCCGCTTTTGTCCACTCGTTGAGCGGCTGCGAGCTGCTGGTTGATGGTGTTAGCCGCCAGCCCGCGCGATTCGAGGTACATGCGGTAGCGAGTAACCACGATCCGGTTGAATGCCAGGCGAGGCTCGGAGCAGTACCATGCTATGAACTGGTCGAGGCGCAAACTCGTGGACGCGGCGCGATCCGGGTGACCCGAGGCTGTTGAGCACCGCCAGCTTGGAATGATCGAGGTCTGGCAGCCGGAGGGTTCTACGACGATAATTCGGCTGGATTCTTTTCTTGCCCATGGCGACGGCCTCCCATGCCGCGTCCTTGGGATTACGGCAGACCGAATGACGATGCAACGACCGCATGCAGGAGGACTAAATGGAGACCGACATAGAGAAGGTGGATGAGATCACGCTGGCCCTGCTCTACCTGACGACGTTCAAAGACAAGTACGGATTGCGGGCGTGGAAGAGCCATGACTGGGATGTTCTGAACCGTTTGCACGAGAGCGGCTACATTCACGATCCGGTGAGCAAGGCGAAATCGGTGATGCTGACGGACGAAGGCGCAGAGCGGTCCAAGCTCCTGTTTGAAAAGCATTTCACGAAATCGTAGGGAGGCGCGCCAAGGAGAAGCGCTTGCAGCAAATGCTGCCCACATCGCCAGGGTATTTTTGTGTAATGGCCTGGTTTCGACAGTTATTTGCGTAAAGATCTAGACAGCGCTGAGCGTCATGCTGACTTGACTGTCACGAAGGGGGGACGAAGAAGAAGTCAGCTGTACCAGACTGATCCGTGGCTTGATTGTTGCTTTGCTTTTTCGACAAGCGCTCTAAGTTCTTCACGGATCGCAAGGACTCGAAACT
>Ga0209168_10002524_pt1 | contig 13168 bp, 17 predicted proteins | sample Coa_R1_FD_187156 | JGI IMG/M metagenome (GOLD analysis project Ga0209168, IMG submission 187156) | Surface soil microbial communities from Centralia Pennsylvania, which are recovering from an underground coalmine fire - Coalmine... | ecosystem: Environmental > Terrestrial > Soil > Unclassified ... | reverse complement strand
CGTGGCGAAGAACTGCCAGGGGCCGATGAGCAGCGCCGACCCGGCCGACGCCGCGTGCAACACGAGCCACGCCCGGCCGGCGTGGTTGGTCGCCGGGCCTGGCGGTGCGGGGTGGCCGGCGAGATACGACAGGCCATACAGCCCGATGATCCCGGCGAAGACGGCGAGGAGCCAGAGCCTGGGCGGATTCGCGCCACGGGCCGGCGGCGCGGCGATCGCCTTTGTTACCGCCATGACGGACGTTCCTCCCGACCCGCCCCTGCATGCGCCGCCTGGCGCAGCCGTTCAAGCGTCGGCCGGCTCGGCAAACAGCGCCCTGATGTCGCGATAACGCAGCGTGATCTCGCGCTCGCTGTCGCCCAGGCGGAACCGACGATCCTTCGTATCGCCGATCAGGTGGACAATGTTGATCTCCTCGAACGGATAGGTTGGCGCGTGCAGCTTGCGACGCTGAAGGTTGACGGCCGGAAGGCAACAAAAGCACAACCAGTTGTTCACCGAGCGCAACGGCGTGATCGCAATCTGATGCGATGCGACGAGCCGGTGCATCGGAATCTGGTCGGAGAAGTGGACGTCCGCCCCGGCCCATCGCAGCCGCAGCGCATCCAGTTCAGCCGGCCATAGGGGCCAGAGCGGAGAGCTGGCCCGAGCGCCGAAGACCCCGCTGTTGAAGCTGGCCACCCCTGCGAACCGCTCGGCCTCCACGTCTCCGTAGAGTTCGTTGTAGACGAACTTCAAATAATGCTCTGGCCCGCCGCCCCAGTCGTAGTTCGGATCGCGCTCGGGATGGACGCACAGATCGGAATAGCCGGCAGCGTTCACGATGTGATCCAGGCCGACGGCGTTCTGAACCCAGGTGTCGCCATCCAGCCAGACATAGGTGTCGAACCCCGGAAAGTAGTCCGGAAGCCGGGCTTTGACGCCAAGATAGGCGAGCCGAAAGCCTCTGATCGAGCGCGACTCGTGGTCCGGGTCTGCGACATGGACCACCCGGTCGGCGGCGTCGCGGATGGCCGGAGGCAACGCCTCGTCGCCGACATGGATGAAGCCGATTGTCACGTCGCGGCCACGGGCGTCACGCAGCGAGGTGAGCAGGTCGATCGCCAGCTCGAAGTGGTTGGCGTCGCAGCCGGTGACAACGATGGCGCCCGTCATCGGCCCAGCTTGGACAACTGGGTCCGCCGAGTCGAGCGCCGGCGGACCAGCGCTTGATCCGACGTGGCGCTGTCTGCGAAGGCCGCGCGTGGCGGCCTGACGCCGCCGCGTTTGACGCCGGCGCAGGATCGCCGATAGTCGGCGGCTCCAGCTCGCCGGGAGCCGCCGTCATGACGCCGCTGACCGAGTCCTACTGCCCGGCCCCGGCCGGCCCGCCGGTGCGCGAGACCACCGTCGGCGGCGTGCTGCGCGAGCAGGCCGCAAAGACGCCTGACGCCGTGGCGCTGGTGGAGGCGGGCATGAACGCCGAGCTCGGACGAAGCTGGACCTACGCCGAGCTGCTGGCCGACGCCGAGCGGCTGGCGCACGCCCTGCTCACTCGCTACGCCCCGGGCGAGCGCATCTGCGTCTGGGCGCCCAACATCCCCGAGTGGGTGATCGCCGAGTTCGCCATGGGGCTGGCCGGCCTGACGCTGGTCACCGCCAACCCCGCCTATCGCCCGCGCGAGCTGAAGTTCGTGCTCGAGCAGTCGCGCTCGGTCGGCCTCTTCATCGTCAAGGAATACCGCGGCAACCCGATGGCCGAGATCGCCGCCGAAGTCGCGGCGGGCGTCAAAGGGCTGCGTGAAGTGATCGACATGGAGGATCGCGCAGCTCTGTTCGACTACGCGGGCCCGCGGCTCCGCTTGCCGGACGTGAGTCCCACCGATCCGGCGCAGGTGCAGTACACCTCGGGCACGACCGGCTTTCCCAAGGGCGCGGTGCTGCATCACCTCGGCCTGACCAACAACGCCCGGTTCACGATGGGCTGCGCCGGCGTCGGCCCAGGCGACACGCTGCTCAATTTCATGCCGATGTTCCACACCTCCGGCTGCGCTTGCGCGACGCTGGGCGCGGTGCAGCACGGCGCGCGGATGATCATCTGCAAGCTGTTCGAGCCGAACCGCATGCTGGACCTGATGGAGGCCGAGGGCGGGCAACTTCTGTTCGGCGTGCCGACCATGCTGACCGCCATGACCGAGGCGCAGGGCGCGCAGCCGCGCGACCTCAAGGTGCGCATGGCCCTCTCGGGCGGCTCGATGGTGCCGCCGGAGTTGATCCGCAAGATCAACACCCTGTTCGGCTGCCCCTTCCAGGTCGTCTACGGCCAGACCGAGAGCTCGCCGGTGGTGACTCAGGTGACGGGCGAGGACAGCTTCGACGACGCCTGCAACACGGTCGGGCGGCCTTCGGCGCACACGGAGATCTCGATCCGGGACCCGGGCACGAACGTGGTGGTCCCGATCGGCGCGGTCGGCGAGATCTGCGCCCGCGGCTACTGCGTGATGCTGGGCTACAACGACAACCCCGAGGCCACAGCCGCCGCCATCGACGCCGACGGCTGGCTGCACACCGGCGACCTCGGAACCCTGGACGAGCGCGGCTACGTGCGCGTGACCGGCCGGGTGAAGGAGATGATCATCCGCGGCGGCGAGAACCTCTTCCCCGCCGAGATCGAGAACGTGCTCCTGGAGCACCGCGACGTCGCCGAAGTCGCCGTCGTCGGCGTGCCGGACGAGCGCTGGGGCGAGACGGTGGCCTGCTTCGTCCGCCTGGCCGCCGGCGCCACGCTCGACCGCAACGCCCTCATCGCCCACTGCCGCGCCCACCTCGCCCCACAGAAGACCCCGGCGCAATGGATCGAGGTCACCGAATGGCCGCTGACGGGCTCGGGCAAGATCCAAAAGTTCGTGCTGAGGGACCAACTGGCCGCGGGCGAACTGCAGCCGGCGTAGGCGAACGACCTCAGGTCGATCCGCGGCGCCGCTGCCAGTCTAGGTAGTCACGCGCGCGTTCGCGGACCGCTTCCTCCGCGGTGCGGTTCGCTGCGACGGCACGCATCGCCGCTAGGTAGCTCAGTCGGCGCGCCGGATCGCGCTCGACGTTGAGCAGCCGATTCAACATCCAAGTCGTGTGCGCGACCGGGCGGCGCGCGAGGGATGCCAATAGCGCGGGCTCAAACCCACAGCCGATGCAATCGTCGAGGAAGTGGACGAGCGGACCAGGCGTGCCGAGATCGACATCGGGGTCATCTTCGAGGAACTCAAGAACTGGTTCGACCGCCTCCTGGCGGATGCCGGCTGCCTTCCAGCGCTCCACGAGTCGGTTGAGCTCAAATAGAAACCTGTCGTCGGTCGGCAAAGCCCGCAGATCTGCAAGGAGCGACTTCGTGTCCATGCCCTAGAATCCGTGCTTACGCGCGTGCTGCAACGCAAGGCGCTGCAGTTGAGCGATGTCACGCGGCGGGGCAACGCGGGAGATTGCGCATGAGTTGGGCGTTCGCTGCGATATTCTCACGGGGTGTCTGCGTCCTTGCAGCGATCCCGCGCTGGCCTGCTGTCACTCGGGCGTGTGCCTCCTTGGTCAGGACGATAACAGGATTGTCCTTGGATGCAGCCGTCGACAACCGGGGCGGCCGGCGACGCGTTCGGCGCGGCCACGGCGTCGACCGCTGTCGGCGTGGGGACGGCGGAAGCCAGCGGAGCGGAGTCCGGCCTCGAGGCCGTCGCCAATTGCCGCCGCCCGCCGAGCAGGCGGTAGAGGCGCGACCAGATATCGGGGCCGAGCGCGCCGATATAAGGGAGGTCTTCAGGTTCGGTCGGGGGGAACGGATAGCCGTCGGCGTCGATCGACAGGCCTGAGCCTGACCAGTCGACTCCCGCCCCGGCGGCGGCTCCAACGGCGGCCGGCGATGGCGCTTGGGGCGCGCCGATCAGGTCGGCGCCGGGCCAGGTTGCTCCGACGCCGGAAGGACTGTTGGCAAACACGTGAGGGCCGCCTTGTCGCTAGCGGGCAGCGGGTTGCTGCGCGCGGCGAGAAGGATGCGGCGCCTCAGGAGCCGATCAGGCGGCGGCTTAGCCCACGGCTTGCCGCATCGCGACCGTCAGGCCTTGCGGCCGGTGTCCAAGAAGTCTTGGCCGGCGAAACTCTCCGGCGCGGCGATCTCGACCACGGGCTCGTCGCGGTCGTCGTATTCGAGGCGGAGCGCCCGGCTGATCACCGCGTGCATGCCGTACATGCAGATGATGTAGGTGAGCTCCATGATCTGCTCGTCGTCCATGAACGCCTTGAGCGCGTCGAAGACGCCGTCGGACACCCGCCCGCCCTGCATGGCGAGGCCGTCGGCGTAGGCCATCACCGCGCGTTCTTTTTCGTCGAAGCAATCGGCGACCTGCCAGTTGGCGACGGCGGCGATCTTCTCCTCGGAGACCTTCAGGCCCCTCAGCGACTTGCAGTGCTGGGAGAACACGAACTGGCTGCCGGTCGCCCAGCCGACCCTGGTCTGGCCGAGCTCACGCAGCACCGGGTCGATGCGCCGGTTCGGGCTGCGGTAAAGGCCAAAGCCGCGCACCGCGTGGTCGAGGATGTCCGGTGAGTTGGCGAACACCGTCCACCAGTCGCCCCGTGTGCCGGTGGAAGTGCCCGGCTCGGCCACCGGATCGCGGTCGCCGAAGAGGAGATTGTACGAGCGCAGGACGGTTTCCGAGGTGACCTCCGAACGCGGGACCTCGCGCAGCCGCGGCATGGCCGCCTCCCCTACGCGGTGGCCGGCTGCTTGGCGTGCGCCGGCGCGTGGCGGACGTCCTCCGGCCGGTCGAGCTTGCGGGTGAGCGCGGCGAACTCCAGCATGATGCCGTTGGGGTCGGTGAAGTAGACCGAGCGGACGAAGACGCCCGGGTGCATCTCGCGCGAGACGCCCATGGGGGAGTCGTCGTGGTTCACCACCTGCGGCGGCGAGACGCGCACGCCTTTGTCCTGCAACCGCTTGATACTGGCTTCGAGCTCGGATTCTTCGAGGGTGAACGCGACGTGGTTCATCGAGCCGATGGCGCTCATCGGCGCCCTCGGGAAGTCGGCGACCGAGGCGACGCCGGGCGCCGCCGCCGGCGCGTTCTCCCACCAGAAGAAGGCGAGCAGGCTGCCGCCGCCACAGTCGAAGAAGAAGTGCTGGCCGCCATCCGGCAGCGCCACGGTCTTCACCAGCGGCATCTCGAGTACCTCTGTGTAGAACGCCACCGTCTCGGCCATGTCGCGGCAGACGAGAGCCAGGTGGTTGATGCCGTTGGTGCGCATGGCGCGGCCTCCCTTTGGACGGCCCTTTCGGGCTGGCCCAATGATCGGCCGAAACCCGCAGGCTGGCCAGCCTGACCTAGCGGCACGCCCATGAGCCCGGCAAAATCGGCCGATGCCGCCGGACGCGCCCGGGGCTCTAGCGGGCGAAGCAGCTCACAGCGCCAGCTGCAGGTCGCGCGCCGCCAGGTGCTGCATCACGCCCGCCAGCCGGGGATAGGGCTCCGGCGCCGGAACCGCCCGGGCCTGCATGAACTGGGTCAGCCGCGGATATGGGTCGCGCGCGGCGGCGGCCTCGATCGCCATGGCGAGCGCGTAAAGGCTTCCGGTTGAATGCGCGCGTCGTCTCATCGGTGTCCCGCCAGGCTCCGGCCGCTGTGGCCGCTCCCGGGGCTCCCCTTGCAGGATTCGCGCCAATTTGACGCATCTGGGCGGCTGCGCAAGGCCGCCGAGCGCGCGCGGTCCGGCAAGATCAACCGTCCTGGATGAAGGCGGCGAAGGCGTCCTTATGGTCGGCGTGCCAGCGGGAGAGCGCCGGCCGGTTGTCGATCACGTCGCCGGCCATCCAGGCCATGCGCTTTTCGTCCAGCGCGCGGGTGACGTCATTGTCGGGGCAGAGGATGTAGAAATCGCCCCGCCCCAGGCTCTCCAACATGAAGTCGGCCACCTGCTCCGGCGTCCACGCGCCGGGCGGCTTCTCGCGGCCGGAGCGCGCCGTCATGCCCGTGAAGGTCGAGCCGGGGATCAGGAGGTGGGCGGTGATCCGCTCGCCCGCCGCACCGCGCAGTTCGTGCGCCAAGAGCTCGGTGTACGCCTTCAACGCCGCCTTGGAGACGTTGTAGGCGCTGTTGCCAGGCGGGAGCGTGATGCCCTGCTTGGAGCCGGTGTTTATGACGAGCCCGGGCGAGTCCGACGCCAGCATCGCCGGCAGGAAGGCCTGCACGCCGTTGATCGGACCCCAGAGGTTGATGTCGATGAGCGCCCGCCAGCCGTCCAGCCCTTCCCAGGGCTTGCCCGGATTGCGGCCGGCCCCGGCGTTGTTCATCAGCACGTGGACGGCGCCGAAGGCCTCGGCCGCCGTCCGGTGCAGCGTCTGCAGATCCTCAAAGCGGGCAACATCCACCACGGCGCTCTCCACCTGCCGCGGCGCGGAAATGGCGGCGACCTCGGCGCGCGCGGCGTGCAGATATTCGGCCTGCAGGTCGGCCATCACCACGTTCAGCCCCAGCCTCGCGAAGGCCTTGGCGGCTGCGAGGCCGATGCCGCTCGCCGCGCCGGTGACGACGGCGGTGTGACCGGGATTGAGGGCGGGGTGGGGCATGGCTCGTCTCCTGCTGGCGCGCGCCGAGCGTTTGCGCGAGAGTGGCTTCGACGACAAGGGAGCACGCCCATGGCCGACGACGCCCGCATCGAAACGAAGACCGCCGAGGAGGTGATCCGCCTCTGGCCCGACGGGCCCCCGCGCGGCCTTCCGGAAACCGGCGGCGAGCAGAGCTTCCGCCAGTCGGCCGGCTACCCGGACGGGCCGGTGACCACGATGCTGCGCAACGTCGATGAGCCGACGCTGACCGTCTATCGGCCCGATGCGGTGAAGGCGAACGACGTCGGCGTTATCGTCGCGCCCGGCGGCGGCTGGCGCATCCTCGCCTGGGAGCACGAGGGCGTCGATATCGCCAAGTGGCTGGCCGAGCGCGGCTACACCGCCTTCCTGCTCAAGTACCGCGTCACCGCCAGCCCGCGCGATCCGAAGGCGTTCGCCGACGAAGCGGTCCGCTCGGCCGAGCGGGTGAACCGGCCGTACACCGGCAAGACCGCGCCACGCAGCCTCGCCGGGTTGCTCGCCGGCAACGAACTCCTGACGCTCGGCCGCGAGATCGCCGCGGATGACGGCCGTCGCGCGCTCGAGACCGCGCGCCAGCGGGCGGGCGAGTTCGGCTTAAAGCGCTTCGGCATGATCGGCTTCTCGGCGGGCGCCTTCCTCACCGTCGACGTGGCCATGGACCCCGGCGGGCCGCCGCTCGACTTCATCGCCCCGATCTATGGCGGCGAGACCAACGCGCGGCCGGTTCCAGCCGACGCGCCGGCGCTGTTTACCTGCATCGCCCAGGACGACCTCATCCTCTTCAAGGTGGTCGAGGGCCTCTACCGCGACTGGTCGGACGCCGACCGCCCGGCCGAGTTGCACATTTTCCGCCGCGGCGGCCACGGGTTCGGCATGGTGAAGCAGGCCGCGCCGGTCGACCGCTGGATCGACCTCTTCGGCGACTGGCTGATCGACCTGGGGTTCGGGTAGGCGGGTCAGTTCATCAGGCAAGGAGCCGGCACAGCTCCGCGACGACGAGCAGGGCGAAAGCCAGTTGGGCGATACGGATCGCCCAGTTGAAGTGCCAGAACTTCGAACGGCAAATCCCCGCCAGCATGTGCAGATGCAGCAGCATGTCGCGCCGCTCGGCCTCCCGGTCGAGCCCCTCCATCGCCGCCAGATAAGCCTCGCTGCTCAGCTTGAAGACTGAGGACTCCCAAAAGATGTGATCGTCGCGCCGGCGCAGGAGGCGCGGGACAACCGTACTCAGCGAGAAGTGGCACGAGACCAGGAACGCCAGCCCAGCCAGCGCCGCCAGCACCTCCGTCAGCGAGATCGAGCGCCCCGCCGCCTGGTGCGCCGCCACCAGCGTCTCGATGCAGAAGATCACCATCCCGCCGCTGAACGCCAGCAACACGCCGGACTTGGCGTCGCACAGGGTGATGTTGTCCTGCAGCACCCCGCGCTCGAAATCGAGGAAGCGTTCATGCGACAGCCGGGCGCCGCCCGGCTCGGTCTCTTCCACGGCGGAGGTCAAGCGCTCATCCAGGGCCGTTGGCGGTCGGCCAAGCTCGTATCACAGGCGCCTGCCGGCGTCAGCGGCGGCGCGATCGACGCGACGCTTCAGAACCCGTGGAACTCGGCGATCTCATCGAGCGGAGCGCGGTCGGAGCGGAGGCTGTTCACGGGCGCGCTTTCGTCGGCGTAGCCCAACGCCATGCCGCAATAGATCATCTCCTCGGCCCTTAGCGCGAAGTGCACGGCCAGAGCCTCGCGCACCCTCGCCCACGCCTCCTGCATGCAGGTCGAAAGCCCACGCTCGCTGGCGGCCAGCGCGACCGACTGCATGAGCATGCCCAGATGCGCCCACTGACCGTGGCCCATGGCGCGCTCGATGACGAAGAAGAGGCCGACCGGTGCGTCGAAGAAGACGTAGTTGCGCGCCAGGTGGGCGAGGCGGGCGGGCCGGTCCTCGCGCGGGATGCCGAGCAGGGCGTACATGTCCTCGCCGACCTTGAAGCGCCGGGTCCGGAATGGCTCCCAGAGGTTCTCCGGATAGACGGGCCGGTCGCCTTCCCCGCCGCCGCCCGTGGCCATCGCAGCGCGGGCCGCGTCGATCACCGCCTGCCGGGCCTCGCCGGCGACCGCGATGATGCGCCAGGGCTGCAGGTTGCCTCCGGAGGGCGCGAAACGGGCGATGTCGAGGATGTCGCGGACGGTCTCGAGCGGCACCGGGTCGGGCTTGAACACCCGGATCGACACCCGTTTGCGCAGCGCCTCGCTGACGTCCATCGAAGGGTCCTCCTCGTCGCGCCGGGCTTTGCGATTGCAGCCCAGGGCGGCGTCCATGCGTTCATGCTCTGCTATGATCGAAGGAGGCGCGCAATGAAAACGCCGCTCATGCTGGCCGCGCTCGCCGCGGCCGCCGTCGCAATGCCCGCGCTCGCCCAGGACGGGATGACCGAAAACGCCGTCGAACAGGCAGGCGTGCCGCTGGCCGTGAAGGACGCCGCCGCCCAGGCCTGGACGCTGGAGACCAAGGGCCGCTCGATTTGCCGCGTACGGCTTACCGCCGAGCCGGCCGGCGCCGGCGCCTATCGCGCCGAGGTTCCAGCCGACTGCGGCGACGCCCTCCCGGTCGGCATCTCTAGCTGGAAGCCGGTCACCGATGGCGCGGGCCTTCTGGACGGCGCCGGGCAGGTGGTGGTCGACTTCAATCGCTGGAGCAACAGCCTGCTGGTCTCACACCGGTCGAGCGGCGTCGATCTGCAACTCCGCCGCGGCTAGCGGCGCTGATAGCGCTCGAACCGGCCGGACGGGCCGATGAACCACGAGGCGACCCAGCTCGTCAGCCCCACGACGATCGCGCCCAGAATGGCCGAGACCAGGCCGTGCACGTGGAAGCCGATCGGCAGAAGCGAGACCAGGCCCAGCATCAGCCCGTTGATGACCAACAGGAACAGGCCAAGCGTCACGATGGTGATCGGAAAGGTCAGGATCACCAGGATCGGACGCACGATGCCGTTGACGATGCCGAGCAGCAGCGCCGCCCCGACCAGACTTTTCCACGAGTGGGCGTAGACGCCGATCGGCAACAGCGTCGCGACGCCGAGGCCCGCGGCGGTGATCAGCGCCCTGATGATGAAGCCGAACATGATGTCCTCCGAACTCCCGCGCGACCATAAGCGCGCGCGCCGCCTACGGCAAAGCTGCGCGGCCGGACTTCAGTCGGCCGGCCCTGACCGAAGCTCGCGGTCGAGCGGCCATCGAACGCCGTCCGTCAAACCCCTTGAAGGAACACTCCGCGCGTTCCCGCTTTCCCGGCAGGCCGACCGAGGAGAACCGCCATGACTGATGCCCGTTTGAAGATGCAGGATCCCCGCCACCAGTACCCCGAGCCTCCATTCCCTGAGCAGCCGCAGCCGGCGCCTGGCCTGGCTGCTGAGATGCAGCCCAAACCAGACCATGGCGAAACCAGCTATCGCGGCTCGGGCAAACTGGAGGGCCGCAAGGCGCTGGTCACCGGCGCCGACTCCGGCATCGGGCGGGCGGCCGCGATCGCCTTCGCCCGGGAAGGGGCGGACGTGGCGATGGTCTACCTGCCGCAGGAGGAGCGCGACGCCCGCGAGGTCGTCGAACTCATCGAGCAAGCCGGCCGCAAGGCCGTCGCCATCCCCGGCGACATCACGGACGAGCGCTTCTGCGAGATGCTGGTTCAAAAGGCGGTCAAGGGCCTCGGCGGGATCGACATCCTGGTCAACAACGCCGGCAAGCAGCGCACCCAGCGCGAGATCGGCGAGATCACCAGCGAGCAGTTCGACGCGACGCTGAAGACCAACCTTTACGCCATGTTCTGGATCACCAAGGCGGCGGAGAAGCATCTGCCGGAGGGCGCGGCGGTGATCAACACGGCATCCGTCCAGGCGGTCGAACCGTCCGAGGCGCTGCTCGACTACGCCACCACCAAGGCCGGCATCGTCGCCTTCACCAAGGCGCTCGCAAAGCAGCTGATCAAGAAGGGCGTGCGCGTGAACGCCGTCGCGCCGGGCCCTGTGTGGACCGCGCTCCAGCCCAGCGGCGGCCAGACGCAGGAGAAAGTGCAGCACTTCGGCGAGAAAGCTCCGTTGGGCCGCCCCGGCCAACCGGTCGAACTCGCGCCGGTCTATGTTCTGCTGGCCTCGCAAGAGGCGAGCTTCATCACCGGCGAGGTCTACGGCGTCACAGGCGGCGAGGGCATCGTCTGACGCTTCAACGGCGCGGGTCGCCGCAGGCGCCTTCACCCGGTTTCACGGCGTTGCAGGGAGCCGGTCGGTCCTTGTCGCGGCGGACGTAGCGCTTGTCGCCCTTGTGCGGCTCGATGCGTTCGCGCTTCGGCATGGCCGACCTTCTTTCCCGACGGCGATTGGCGGCGGCGGTTTTGGTTCCTGGCGACCCGACGGGCTTGCGCATTGGAACGCCTTGGCGGGTGTCGCTGTTGTCGCATCGAACGCAACCCACACGGAGGGACAACCCATGCCGACCGCACCGACCCATAGCCACGAAAAGGGCGCCACGGCCCGCCGGACCCGTCGCACCGGCCGTCGCGACCCGCTCGCCGTCCGGCTGCTCAAGCAGGACCACCGCGAAGTGGAGGGGTGGTTCGACGAATACGAACAGCTGGAGGCCGATCGCGAAAAGCTGGCGTTGTTCGGCAAGATTGCACTGGCGCTCAAGGTGCACACGCAGATCGAAGAAGAGATCTTCTACCCGTCCGAGCGCGGCGACGTCGAAGACGACCTTCTGGACGAGGCGCTCGTCGAGCACGATGGGGCCAAGAAGATGATCGCCGAGATCGAAGCGATGCAGCCGTCCGACGATCTCTACGACGCCAAGGTCAAGGTGTTGGGCGAATACATCAAGCACCACGTCAAGGAAGAGGAACAACCCGGCGGCATCTTTGCCCAGGCGAAGCGCGGCGATCAGGATCTCGACGCCATGGGCGAGCGCATCAAGGCGCGCAAGGAAGAGCTGATGGCCGAGATGAAGCCGGCGCGTGCGCACTGACGATGCCGCACAAAGCGCCGTCATGAGCGCCCGCCGCGGGCGCAAGCCTCAGTCAGCTGTCGCCGCGGATCCGGCGGCCAAGGCGCGGCGTCTGCTGCGGGTTCTCGGGCCGGGGCTGATCACGGGCGCCTCGGACGACGATCCCAGCGGCATCGCCACCTACTCACAGGCCGGGGCTCAGTTCGGTTACGACACCGGCTGGCTGCTGCTGTTCAGCTGGCCGCTGATGTGCGCCATCCAGGAGATCAGCGCGCGCATCGGCCGGGTGACCGGGCGCGGTCTCGCCGGCAACCTGTCGCGCGCCTACCCGAAGGGCGTTTTGATCGTCATCGTGGCGCTGCTGGTCGTCGCCAACACCATCAACCTGGGCGCCGATCTCGGAGCGATGGCGGCCGCGCTGAAGCTGGTCATCGGTGGACCCCAGCTGGTCTACGTGGCGGCCTTCGGCGCCGTTTGCGCCCTGCTGCAGGTGTTCGTCCAATACGCCCGCTACGTCTTCTTCCTGAAGTGGCTGACGCTCGCCCTGCTCGCCTACGTCGCGGTGGCCGTGATCGTCCACGTCCCTTGGCGCACGGTGGGGCTGAGCCTCGTGCTGCCGCACGTTCGCTGGAGCACGGACTACCTGACGGTGATCGTGGCCATCCTCGGCACGACCATCAGTCCCTACCTCTTCTTCTGGCAGGCGGAGGAGGAAGTCGAAGAGGTCGAGGAGAAGCCCGGAGCCGAGCCCTTGGTGAAAGCGCCACGGCAGGCCGAAGCTGAGTTCCGGCGCATCCGCATCGACACCTACATCGGCATGGCGCTGTCCAACGCGGTGGCCCTGGCCATCACCGTAAGCTGCGCCGCCGCCCTCGCGGCGCACGGCGTGACCGATATCCAGACATCGGCCCAGGCCGCGGAAGCGCTCCGCCCGATCGCCGGGCCAGCCGCGTTCGTCGTCTTCGCGCTCGGCATCGTCGGGACGGGCATGCTGGCGGTGCCTGTGCTGGCCGGCTCGGCGGCCTACGCCATGGGCGAAGCGCTCGGCTGGCGGGTGGGTCTGAGGCGCCCCTTTCGGCGTGCGCGTGAATTCTACATCGCCATCACGGCGGCGACGCTGATCGGGGTGATCCTCAACCTGACCCCGCTCGACCCGATCAAGGCGCTGTTCTGGAGCGCGGTGATCAACGGCGTCGTCGCCGTCCCAGTCATGGTCATGATGATGCTGCTCGCCAGCCGCTCCGCCATTATGGGCAAGTTCCCCCTTCCGGCGCCCCTGAAGGCCGTCGGCTGGCTGAGCACGGCGGTGATGGGCGTCGCCGTGATCGGCATGTTCGCCACGTTCGGGCGCTGAGCCTCCGCGGGCGGAGCGGCCGCGCAGATCCAGCGTTCAGCAGATATGGCCAAGGCACGCGACGACGAAGCTCTGCACCGGATGATCGACGCCGGCGCCTCGCCCGACTTCACCGATCCAAAGCTCGAGTGGCGGCGCGTGCTCGCGGAAGGCTGGGGCGCGTTCCTGCTGGTCGCCGCCGCGGCCGGCGCGGCGATCTGCGCCGACGTGAGCCCGGACAAGAT
>Ga0209168_10002523_pt1 | contig 13172 bp, 13 predicted proteins | sample Coa_R1_FD_187156 | JGI IMG/M metagenome (GOLD analysis project Ga0209168, IMG submission 187156) | Surface soil microbial communities from Centralia Pennsylvania, which are recovering from an underground coalmine fire - Coalmine... | ecosystem: Environmental > Terrestrial > Soil > Unclassified ... | reverse complement strand
TCCGGGCGACCAGGTCGTGATCGTGCTCGCGGACGGCAGCCGGCGCCTGTTCCTGGTTGATTCCAAGGCCATCTGGCCGGCCGGCACGGGCCCTCCGGGTATGGGCCAGCCCTACGGGCCGGCAACGCTCACGCTCATCACCTGCACCGGTCCGTTCGACGATCACTACAAGACCTATGCCGATCGCCTCGCCGTCCAGGCGAGCTACGCGGGACTCGCCTGAACACCCGAACGTTCCTTCCGTCTAGCGGCCCGTCCTTCTAAAGCTCGGTTACTGCCTTTGTTATGGCCTCCTGGCGATCATGAGGGCCAGAGATGGAAATATAGAAATGGCAGTACAAGAATCGGCTCCCGTATCAGCACCGGCTTCAGCACCCGTTCCCGTGGCGATGGCCGAAGAGGGGCGCTACAACTTCCGCGCGGCGGCCATTGTCGGCTTCATCGTCGGGGTCGTCGACATCGTCGTCGCGGCCCGCTTCCTGGGCAAGGTGCTCGGGGCATCCGCACAATCGGCGTTCGTGAATTTCCTGTACACGGTCAGCGGCCCGCTCGTCGCGCCGTTCCAGGGCATCTTCGGCAACGGTGGATCGAAGGCAAACAGTTTCGAGACCGCGGACCTGGTTGCGATCGTCACCTACGCCGTGATCGGTTGGGGTCTCGTGATGCTCATCAGAATCGTCACCGCACCGCGTGGCACGAAGCCGGCGACGTCGTGACCGCCTTCCGTTCATGGGCGCGGCGCTGGAATGACGCCTCGCTGAGGCGCGTGGTCACGCTGCGCCAACCTTCGCGAGCCTCCCGCTGGCCGCTAGTCGGCATGTTTGCGATCGGGCTGTTCGCGGGGGCGATCGGCACGTATGCAGTCACGCAGCGGTCGCAGATCAAGCGCTTCGCCATGCGGACGCTCAACGTCAGGCATGAGATGCCTGACGAATCCGGCGGCAGCGAATTCGCCAGACCGGTTTCGGTCACGTCACATCGTTCAAATCACCGCCGAAAGGCGGCAGTGGAGGTTAACTGACCATGGGCGGTTTCATCGTCTGGATCATCGTCGGCGGCATCGCCGGGTTCCTTGCCAGCAAGGTGCTCACGGGTAAAGGTATGGGCCTGATCTGGGACATCGTCGTGGGAATCCTCGGTGGGTTCCTGGGCGGATGGCTCGCCGGCCTCGTCGGTATCGCCACCACCAACATCGTGATCGAAGTGGTGGTCGCGTTCGTCGGAGCGGCCATCCTGCTGGTGGTCTTCCGCGCGCTGACCCACCGCGGCCTGCTTCACGCTTAGACGCTTCCTCCCTTTTCGTACGGCCTCGCGGACTACCCCCGCGGGGCCGTCTTCGTGCCAGTGCGACGCCCAGGAGGACTGCTCGGATCCGGGCTTATCCAGGCGCTCGCGGTGACGACTTTCCCAAACGATCAGAAAGGACCCGGCGGGCCCATGACAGCTGGAGCCTTACGCCGATCGGGCACAACATACGGACGAGCCTGCACACATGGGATCCGCAGCTCAACTCAATGAAGGCCGACTCGATCAACGGAGCCCGCGGCTTCGTCGGCGACTACAACGGCAACGCGACGGGCGGCCGGACCGACTACACGACCTCGGTCAGCACCTACGACGACGGCAGCAACCCGGCGCACTTCCAGCAGCAGGTCGTCGCCACGGTCGCGCTGCCCTGATTCAAACCGACTCCTAACCGCACATTTACGGCTCGGGCCTCCAATAGACTGGGCTTTTTCCCCGCGAGGAGGCATGGCCATGGCGCGCATCCCGTTCTTGTCCCGGCTGCAGGAGCTTTACGCCGACCTCGACGAGGCCGAGCGCTTCGGCCGGCCGGTCGAAGCCGTCCAGCGTGACAGGATGGAGGCGCGCCTCAGCCGGCGCGACTTCCTCAAGGCAGGCGGCGCGACGGTCGGCGCGCTCGCGATGGGGGTTCCCTTCGCGAAGGCGGCCGGCACCGCTCCTCGGATCGGCATCATGGGCGGTGGGATCGCCGGCCTCAACGCAGCCCTCACGCTCCAGGACAAGGGTGTGGCCAGCACCGTCTTCGAGGCTTCGAACCGGCTCGGCGGCCGAATGCACTCGCTGATGAGCGGCTACTGGCAGAACGGCCAGACGAGCGAATGGTGCGGCGAGCTGATCGACAGCAACCACAAGACGATCCAGAACCTCGCCCAGCGGTTCAACCTCCCGCTCGCCGACCTGATCGCCGCCCAGCCGGCCGGCTCCGAGGACACCTACTACGTCCACGGGCACTACTACCCGTGGTCGCAGGCTGTCACCGACTTCGGCGCGATCGCACCGACCTTGAAGAATCAACTCAAGGCTGCACCGTTCCCCACGCTCTACAACAGCTTCACCTCGTTCGGACAGTACCTCGACAACCTGAGCGGCTATGCCTGGATCGAGAAGTACGTGCCTGGCGGGCACGCGTCCGACTTTGGTGCGCTGCTGGATTCGGCATACAACCAGGAATACGGCCTCGACATGACGCAGCAGAGCTCCCTCAACATCCTCTACCTCCTCGCGTACCAGCCACCCAGGCAGTCGCCGGGAGCGTTTGCCTGGTACGGCGTGTCCGACGAGCGGTACCACATCTTCGGCGGCAACCAGCAGCTGCCGCAGGCGATCGCGAGCTACATCCAGAGCGCTTCGCCGCAGTGCTCGATCCGCATGCAGTGGCGGATGACCGCGATCGTGGCGAACGGGGACGGAAGCGTCACGTGCTCGTTTTCGACCCCGGGCGGATCGGCCCAGCAGACCTTCGACGCGGTGATCCTCACGATGCCGTTCTCCGTCCTGCGCGGGCTGGACTATTCGGGCGCGAACTTCGACCAGCGCAAGAAGACCGCGATCACGCAGCTCGGTTACGGCACGAACACCAAGATGAACTTGCAGTTCACCAACCGGTTCTGGAACGGCACCGGCGCGTGGCCGGGGATCTCCGACGGCAACATCTACACGGACTTGCCCTTCGAGGACGCATGGGACGCGACCCGCGCGCAGCCGGGCTCGACGGGAATCGTCGTCCTCTTCACGGGCGGCAGCTTCGGGGCCCAGGTCAAGATTCCGCAGCCGTACATGGCGGCCGGCGACTCGCCGACCGTGCTGCACTACGTCCAGCAGTTCCTGTCCCAGCTCGAGACGGTGTGGCCGGGCGCGACCGCGCATTGGAACGGACAGGCCACGGTCAGCACCCCGTGGAGCGATCCCAATGAGCTTGGGAGCTACGCCTGCTGGACGACGGGCCAGTACACGTCGTTCAGCGGTTACGAGCGCGTCCAGCAGGGCAACATCCACTTCGCCGGCGAGCACTGCTCGATCAACTTCCAGGGCTTCATGGAGGGGGGCGCGGAAGAGGGTGCGCGAGCGGCGGGCGAGATCCTCAACGACATCAAGTCGGGACTCGTGCCCTAGCCTCCAACACTTTCCATCTCGAAGAGGCCGCCCATACAGGCGGCCTCTTTTCGTTCAGCCCGTCTGCGATCCGGAGAGCCTGAGCGTGAACGCGAGCCAGATCATGGCGGCCGCGGCGGCGAAACCGGGGACAAACGCCGCGACCGCGTGACCTGTCGCGTCCCACAGCGCGCCGGCGATGAACGGCAGCACGAACGCGGTCCCGTACTGCACCGTGAAGATGGCTGCGCTCATCCGGTGGACGTCCCCGGCGGCGGCGATCCGGGCGGGCAGCGACAGCGCGACGATGAAGGCGAGCGCCGCCGCGAATCCCAGCATCGCGCCCCAGAACACGATGAATGGCCCCGGTGTGAGCACGATGCCGACCTGGGCCGCGGCCATGACCGCCCCGGACGCGATGAACCCAAGGCGACCGCTGGCAAGGCGCTCCCACAACGCCACGGCCGGCGCCGTCAGGAGCTGGGCTCCGTTCAGAAGGGCCAGCATCGGGGTGATGAGGCCGTGGCGACCGCTCTGGTCGAGAAAGTCGGGAATGTAGGCGTTGGCCGCGAAGTAGACCGCCGAAGCCATGCCCATGACCAGGCCGATGCGCAGAGTGTCGGTGTTGCGCCAGTCTGGCCACCAGCGCGACGCGAGGGCGGGACCTCGGGCGCGTGAAGGGGCGAAGAACCCGATCGCGCACGCCGAAGCCACCACCGGGATCGAAATCGCGTCGGCCGGAGAGTTGTTGCAGGCTTTGGCGGCCGGGTGCAGACCGGAGAAAGTGCTTTTCGCCGGACCGGGCAAGTCCGAAGCGGAGCTCGAGCTGGCCTTGCAAAAAGGAATCGGGGAAATCCACGCGGAATCGCTTACCGAACTCGGACGACTCGGAAAAATCGCCAGGAAATTGGGCAGGCGGGCTCCCGTGGCCTTGCGCATCAACCCCAGCGGCGAAGCGCAGGGCGGCGCGATGCGCATGGGAGGCAAGCCCGCGCCATTCGGGATTGACGAAGAGAGCTTCGAGGAAGCGCTTGACCATGTCGCGGCGGACGCCGCGCTGGACTTTCGCGGCCTCCACTTGTTCACTGGAACGCAGATCCTCCAACACGAAATTCTGCTCAACCAGTATCGCAGGGGAATCGAGATGATTGGCAGGCGCGCAGAGCGCACGAGAAAGCCGCTTGGAACCCTGGACTTTGGAGGCGGTCTGGGGATTCCCTATTTTGCGAACGAACAGGCGCTGGACCTGGAGGCTTTGCGAATCGGGCTGGCGGAGCTGATGAGCTCGATCGAAGGGGACGAACAGTTTCGTGCAACGCGATTCCTGATCGAACCCGGACGCTTTCTGGCGGGTGAATGCGGTATCTATCTAACGGCGATCACGGATATCAAGGTGTCGCGCGGCAAGAAGTTCTTGATTGTTGACGGCGGTATGCATCACCACCTGGCCGCATCGGGAAATCTGGGCCAGACGATTAAGCGAAACTATCCGATCGCGATCGCAAACAAATTGGCGGAGCCGGCGCGGGAGACTGTCGATGTAGTGGGGCCATTGTGCACCCCTTTGGATGTGCTGGCGCGAAACGTGGCCTTGCCGGCCGCCGAAATCGGGGATCTGGTGGCGATTTTTCAATCCGGAGCATACGCCAGGACCGCAAGTCCGATGGCATTCCTGAGTCATCCTTCGCCGCCGGAAGTGTGGGTGGAGAAAGGCGAGCACCGGCTGGTGCGGAGACGCGGTGAGATTGGCGATTTCACGCGCGACATTTGCGCACTGGAAGTCACGGCAGCGCCGTAGGAAGCGGACAAACAAACAACATGAGCTGGACGTTCAAACCCGCGCTGAAGCACTTCGAACGAGAACGGGAAAACTGGAATGCCATTAACCGCCAGGGAACGAACCACATTCTGCTGGATGCGGATTTTGTGGGGCCGTCATTGCGCCATTTTGGGGATGAAGGAGTTGTGCTAGCCGTTCAGAACGGCGGAGGCACTCCGACAATGGCTCTCCTGCGCAGGAAGGCGGTTGGCGTCTGGGAGACATTTCAGCCATCACAGGCGCCTCTCGGCCTGATCGTGAGCGGGCGCAAGGATCCGGACGAACAGGAGTTGCTGGGACTTACGCGGGAACTGCCCGGATATGCCCTGCAATTGAGCGTTCTGCAGCAGGATCCGGATCATGGCGGCTTTACGCGCAGTGCTTCGACCGGGCTGATTGAATCGCTGGAGTACATCGAAACGGCGCGAATCAGTCTGAGCGGAAGCTTCGAGGAATATTGGAAGGCGCGAGGCACGAAGCTGCGAAACAACGTGGCGAGGCGCAGGCGGCGCATGGCGGAAGCGGGGTTAACCGCGGAAATGAACGTCATCGTCTCTCCCGGCGAAGTGGCGGAAGCCGTTCGCGAGTACGGCAAGCTGGAGTCGAAGGGCTGGAAGTCGAACCAAGGAACGGCGGTTTCCGCGGACAACGCGCAAGGCAAGTTCTATCGCGAAGTTCTGGAAAAACTGTGCGAACGAGGGGAAGGTCGAATCTACACATTAAAGCTCAACGGACATATCGCGGCGATGGATTTGTGTGTCGTGCGAGACGGAATGATCGTGATGCTGAAGACGACCTACGACGAGGACCTATCTGAATATTCCCCAGCGTTTCTGATGCGAGAGGAAGAGTTGAAGCAACTTTATCAGGACAAGCAGATGCGCACGGTCGAGTTCTATGGCCGCGTGACGGAATGGCAACGGCGATGGTCAGAGGAAATTCGGAGCATGTACCATCTGACGTGCTACCGCCACGGCTGGGTCAAGGTGCTGCGCCGGGCGGCGAAGCGATTTGCATGAACGCGTTCATCATCCCGCGCGAGCCGTTCGTCAGGCGGAAGTATCTGAGACTCGGAGCGGAACAGCGCCCGCGAGCAGTCTCAACGGACGCGGAGCAGAGACAGTTTTTCTTCTGGGCCCGGAATGGGCTGTACCACGCATTGCAGAGTTTCGAGATTCCGCGAGGGGCGCGGGCGCTCGTGCCTGCGTACATCTGCCGGGCGGCTGTCGAACCGTTCCAGGCGTACGGGTTAGAAGTTGACTTCTACAATATCCGGCGAGATTGCCGCGTCGATTTCGAGGACCTCCAAGCGCGCATTCGGGACGACACTCGGGTAGTGCTGGCCGTCCACTATTTCGGATTTCCCCAAGAGATGGAGAGGTTTGGCCGCATCCGGCAAGCAAAACGAGTACTCCTCTTCGAGGATTGCGCGCACGTCTTGCGGGGCGAGTACAAAGGGCAGCCGCTGGGAAGCTTTGGAGACGCCAGCGTCTTCAGTTACCGAAAGCATCTGCCGATGTTCGACGGGGCTGAACTGTTACTCCGGAAAGCACCAAGTCGAGACCTACCCCACAAAATGCGGTGGCGGTCGCAATTCGAAGTCAACGCGCTGAAGCACACGGTAGGGTTTTGGCTGGAGGGCCGCGGCAAGGCGAAAGTGCGATCAAGCGCCTTAGGAATCGAGCGGCAACCCTTCGCCGCGGATCACATGGAGCCGGTGGCGAATCCGCAAGGTGGCTCTTCAGCAGGGCAGCCTGCGCGCCGATTCGTCGACAACAATACGGCGACTTTCGAAAAAGACCTTGTGAACGAGCCGATCACCCGGACCTCGCGATGGGTGTTGCGGCATTCCGACAACGAGGCCATAGCGAAAACAAGACTCGAGAATTTCTTGGCGCTGAGAGAAGAGCTCAGGAAGATTGACGGAGTGAAAATGCTCTTCGAGGATGCGGGCCCGGGTGTGTGCCCGTGGGTTTGTCCCATCGTGATCGCCGGAATAGCGGACGGCCACTTGTCCTTGCGAGAAGCGGGCATTCCAGCGGTGACATGGGGAGGTGTACGCCCGCCACATCTCCCGCCGGGACAACATGCCGACGCGGAATTCCTGTTCGCGAATTGCATATTTCTTCCGGTGCACCAGAACCTTACGGCCGATGACATGCGCCTGATTGCCAGGAAGGTACGATCTGTCGCGAGCCAGCCAGGTCCGGCGGAGAGCGCGAGCGGCCGTCGAGTGGTTGAATGAGCCGAGGCGATGGGGATGGCCGAAAACAAGATACTCATCGTGGCATTCCAATTCCCGCCGATGTCCGGAAGCAGCGGATTGTTGAGAGCGACTAAATTCTGCCGTTATTTGCCGGAAGCGGGATGGACAGTGACGGTTTTGACGGCCCATCAGCGGGCTTATGACCAGGTGAACGAAGAGCAGCTTGGGCTCTTGCCAAAGGACCTGCGAGTCATACGCGCGTTCGCGCTGGATGCAACGCGTCACCTTTCCATTCGGGGCCGCTATTTGCGCGCAATGGCTTTGCCCGACCGGTGGGCAAGTTGGCTGATCGGAGCGATACCGGCGGGTTTGCGCGAAATTCGCAAGAGCAATACGGATATCATCTTCTCCACGTTCCCGATCGCCACGGCGGTTTGGGCCGGATTGGCGTTGCACCGGCTCACCGGCAAACCCTGGGTCGTGGACTTTCGCGATTCGATGACCGAAGAGCACTATCCCCGGGATCCGCTGACCTGGAGGCTTTGGCGATGGCTTGAACGGCGAGCCGTCAAACACGCTTCGCTCCTGATCTTCACCGCTCCTTCGGCAGTGAAGATGTACAGAGAGCGATACCCGGAGTTGGCCGCAGAAAAGTGCCTGCTGCTGCCAAACGGCTACGACGAAGAAGACTTCGCGAAAAGCCGGAGCTCGACCGTAAGAAATGAAAACGGGCCGCTTCGGCTGCTGCATTCTGGTTTGGTCTATCCCGAGGAACGCGATCCGCGTCCGTTCTTTCAGGCCGTGGCGCGCTTGCAGCGCGATGGAAAAGTGAGCAAACAGGGCTTAAGGATCGACTTTCGGGCTCCCGGATTCGAGAAGCAATATGAAGAACAGCTCAGGAACCTGAATATTGAAGGCCTGGTGCGTATTCTTCCGCGGATTCCCTATCGCCAGGCCCTGGAAGAGTATGCGGATTGTGACGCGTTTTTGCTGATGCAAGCGCAAAACTGCGATCATCAGATACCAGCGAAGGCATACGAATATTTGCGGATGTCCAAACCGATCCTAGGATTGACAACGGAATCCGGAGACACGGGAGCATTGCTCAGGCAGTGCGGCGGAGCGACGATTGTTGATTTGGCGGATGAAGAAGCGATCTATAAACAGCTTCCGCGATTTGTCGAGGAAGTGCGAAGCGGGCGGCACGCGGTTCCCTCCCGGGAGGCGGCGGATCGCTATTCGCGACGCAGCCTGGCGCACGAACTGGCTCGCCACCTGGATTTCCTGAAGGGACAGTCCCGGCAGACTGAAGCGAGGAGTACAAAGAGTTGACGGAAACAAACCAAGCAACAACGCAAGCTGCGGAGGCCTTCACCTGTCCCGACTGCAAGGTCCGTTTGCAGGACTTCTTCTGCCGTGCGTGCAAGACGCAGTTCGGGGAGTCCGATGGGATTCCCATTCTGCTGAGCCGGCGTGAAGAGTTCCGGACGGCTCAGCACGTTGGCGAGGCTTACGACGACATCTACGCGCGGCATTCGGATGTTTGGAACGACCAGGGGCGGACGCCGGAGTTTGTCCAGTATTTCGCGGGCTTGGTGAACTCATTGAATGCGAAGAGCCTGCTTGAAATCGGGTGTGGGGAGGGCTTTCTTCTCGCGGCAATGAACGCAAGCGAGAAGTCGGCGGTTGACATCTCCTTGGAGGCACTGCGAAAAGTACGCCAAAAGGTAAACGCGCGTGTTGGCGTGGCTTTAGCGGAACGGCTGCCATTTGAGGACGAATCCTTTGACTTGGCGGTTAGTGTGGGAGTGATGGAGCACTTTCTCGATACACAGGCCGCAAACGAAGAAATTCGGCGCGTGCTGCGGAGCGGCGGGTCCTATCTAATGTTGATTCACGTTGCCCTGACGCTGGGCGCGACATTGAAACTGAGGTTTTCCGAATATATTTTCCCTAACTTCCGCCCCGTCGCCCTGGCGCGGTGGGCCTGGAAGAAGATCACCTCGCCGGTGATTCAACCCATCCAGAGGCGCTTCACCGAGGAGACGGTGGCGGATAGTTTGCGACGCGCGGGCTTCGAAATCAGACGCGTTATCTCAAAACGCTCGGACTCCGGCGCGCCGCTCTCTGGTCCGCACGTCTTGATATTCATTGCAAGGCGGCCCGGCGGTTTGCCAACGCCTCAGGAAGCGGCGGCACGTCCGTGAGACTTCTGTACATCTGCCACCGTTTTCCGTATCCGCCGAACCGTGGTGGCAAGATCCGGCCGTTTCAAATGATCCGGCACCTCTCGAAGTCGCACCATCTAACCGTTGCGAGCATGGCACATACCCAGGAAGAGTTATCCGCGGGCCAGCCACTGCGGGACTATTGCGCCGAGGTTATCGCGGAGGTTGTGCCGAACTCGGTTCGCTGGAGAAATGCCGTGCTAGCGCTGCCTACTTCCGAGCCTTCGTCAACGGCCTATTTTTGGTCAGCGCGGCTGGCACAGAAAATTGAAGAGGCTTGGAAGCGGGCTCGGTATGACGGCGTGATCGTGCATTGTGCGTTTGCGGCGCAATATGCGCTCCCTCTCCAAGGTGGCTTTCGGATCATGGATTACGGAGACCTGGATTCGGCCAAGTGGGCCGACTACGCCGGGCACCGCAAATTCCCGCTATCGGCAGGTTACGCTATCGAATCGCGGAAGTTGTGCCGTTTCGAGAAGCGAGTGGCGGAATCCTCGACCCAGATCACTTTTACGACAAGGGGCGAGGACGAGGCATTTCAGAAACTGGGGCTGAACAAGCCGACCACGGTCATCCCAAACGGAGTGGACACGTCTTACTTCCATCGGAACGGAAGGCCTCCGGCGGAATCCAAGACGATCGCGTTTTTGGGCCGGATGGACTACTTTCCGAACGTCGATGGAATCGTGTGGTTCACACGTGAAATTCTGCCGCACATTCGACAGTCTGTCCCCGAAGTGGAATTGCGCGTCGTGGGATCAAATCCGGTTCCGGCGGTAGAAGAGTTACGGAAGATTCCCGGAGTAAACGTCACAGGGTATGTCGAAGATGTTCGGCCGCACCTTGCCGATGCAGCGATGGCCATCGCTCCGCTGCGGCTAGCCCGCGGAACGCAGAACAAAGTTCTAGAGTGCATGGCCATGGGGATTCCCGTCGTGGCGACGCCCGGGGCTGCCGCGGGGATTCAGGCCACACCGGGGGTACATCTCTTGGTTGCGGATGACACAGAAGAGTTTGCGCGGAGGTCGGTCGAGCTGCTGAATTCACCCGAAACCCGATGGCAAATCGGGGAAGCGGGACGCATGCAGGCTCAATCAGCGCATCAGTGGCCGAAATCCATGGAGATCCTGGACGCGGTCCTCGCGCAAGCAGCCAAACAAAGCGCGCGGGCCCAGCGAAAATGACTCGCTGCAGTCCTAGTCGGGGTCCGCTATTTTGTTTCGCGAAATAATCAGGTCGTCGTACCAGGTGTAAGCCGTCGGATGATCTTGAGAGGCATCCTTATTCGTATCATACGGCAGCAGCCACACTTTTCCGTACTTGGCCTCGGGATCGAAATTTACAAGATCGTATCCGGTTCCCCTGGCGGGACTGAAGTCGATGAGCAGTTTTGAAGGCTTACCCTCATCCGCCGCCCATAGTTGTACCGTGCTATCGCGGCGGTATTTCTTGTCGTTGTGATACCAGGTTCCGACCTTGACGTGTATCTGGAACGTCATCCACTGGTTGGGCTTGTACATGAAGCAGGGCGGAGAGACAACCCTGAAATGCACGCATCCGACGGCGTTTTGGATCAGGTAACCCTGGTCAGAGGGACTGTAAACCTGAAAAGGCTCGAACTGGCCGTCTTTTTTTCCGCAACTGTGGTACATGCGTGGAGCGCCGACCTGGTACGTGTCCTCGAGAACGATCTGGATATCCGTACAGGTGTACGCCGTGTGTCCCGGACGTGAACCTTCGCCGATGACCGCTTGCTTCCAGCCATTTCCGCCCTCGTACCGCGTGCTCAGCATTTCGGGTGAGAAGCGCTGGCGCCACTGCACGTAGAATTCCTGCCCCTCACCAAATTGAACCGAGAGATCGTCCGCGAATTCGAGCGAAAAACTGCCGGAGGTATTCGCGGAAGAGTGCGTAGGAATGGTGAAACGCAGTGAGCCGTTGCCGGATACCTTCGTCTGGCTATCGACCTCTCCGCGATATACAGAATCCCCGGCAGGCATAAGGTGCGGCTTCACTTCATCTTCAGAGTCAAAGCCAAAACAACGCACGACGCCCGGAGCGCTGCACCGCGTTTTGAAATCGGCGCGCGCGCCCGGCAAGGTTTGCGTGTCGCGATGGAGTGGCGAAATGAAGAGCAGAGCCGCCGCGATCAACATTCCATACAAGAAGCGCATGGAGAGAAGTTTACGCCAGGTCCCACTTGACCGCCAGAAAACAACGCGGGCTCGCCCGAAGGCGAGCCCCGTCTCCCCTGCCTTGCGATGCTCGAGCCTACAAGCCCGCGGTACCTCCGCAGGTTGTTGCGCTGCTGTTGAAGCAGATGGATGCGGCGTAGCCGGAATTGCCGCTCGCATTCGTGGCTCGGACACGATACGTGTACGTCTTGCCTGCGGAGACGGTGTTGTCGACGTAGCTCGATGCGTGAGCCGGCGCCGTGCCGATCTGCGCGAACCCGGATTGCGGAGCGATGAAGCAGGTCGCTGCATTTCCAGTACAACGCTCGATCAGAAACCCGGTGTCGTCCTGGGCCGTGCCGTTGTTCGAGTTCACTCTCCAGTTTAGTGTGACGCTCGAGGAAGAAATGTTGGAGAGGCTGAGGCTGTCAGGAGCGTTGGGCGAGGCGACTTCCGGATCCGGAATTCGCCGATTGGAAACGATGAGATCATCATACCAGACGGTACTGAGGCCGTTCCAAGTCGCATTTGTCGCATAGGGCAAGAGCACGATTTTTCCGAATTTGTCGGTCACGTTCGGCCCCTGGTCGGCCATGGCGATGTCGGCCGCGTTCGTGATCAGGACGGCTGGCTGTCCATCGTGAGCCACCCAAACGTCAACCGTGGAGTTGGCTTGGTTCCAGGCGCCGATCTTGAAGTGCTCCTGCACGGTGAACCATTCACCGGCAACGAAGTTCCAACAGGAAGGGTCCGTGCTGGGTGTTCCTCGTCCAGAGTAATGAGGGCAACCCGTCGCAGGCTGGTCCAAGTAGTTGCCGCCGCCCGGCGCATTCGGGGCGTAAAGCTGAATCGGCTCGTAATTGGAATCCAGAAATTTCAGGGTGCCACCTGTGGATCCGCAGTTTTCGTAAATCCAAGGAAACGTGGTGCCGTCGCTGACGAGAACAAAGTCTGTCGGTGTGTTGCTGCAGTTACCTGCCTGAGCGGTTGGAGAATCGCCTTCCGAGATAATGTTGAGTTTCCAGCCCTCGAAATTGGTGAAGTTCGAGGCGCTGAGCATCGAGGCACTGATGCGCTCGCGAAACTGAACATAGAACTCCTGACCTTGACCGTAGAGCGCGTCCAGGTTGGGGCTGAAGTTGTAGTCGAACCACCCAGGCTCCCCTTGGAAATAGCCCGGCTGCATGGTGAATTTCAGGGAGCAACCGTCCGCGGCAACCGAGCAATCCGTGGTGATGCTGGCTGGATCATACAATTGAAAGTATTGCTGCTTGTTCGTCACCGGGAAAACGTCAAAGCTCTGCGAACTGACAATGGAGGCCGCGCCGCCAGGGGTGTTGACGCCAGCA
>Ga0209168_10002522_pt1 | contig 13172 bp, 14 predicted proteins | sample Coa_R1_FD_187156 | JGI IMG/M metagenome (GOLD analysis project Ga0209168, IMG submission 187156) | Surface soil microbial communities from Centralia Pennsylvania, which are recovering from an underground coalmine fire - Coalmine... | ecosystem: Environmental > Terrestrial > Soil > Unclassified ... | reverse complement strand
CGCATGGCCCAACTCCGGCAGCGGGTATCGCTGGTAAGCGGATTGCAGCCCTTGTCTTACGAAGAAACCAACAAGTACATTCAACATCGCCTGCGAGTAGCAGGCCATCGTGGAGAGCCGCTGTTCAGTGCCGCGGCCTTGGCGCGCATTACCGAATTTGCCGCGGGCATTCCGCGTAACATCAACAGCCTGTGTTTCAACTCCATGTCGCTGGGTTGTGCCTTGCAGCAAAAGGTGATGGACGCGGCGATCGTGGAAGAAGTAATCAGCGATCTCGACATTACCCGCCATACTTCGAAAGCGTTGCGTGGGCCAAGCGATCTCGGACCTGGAGCGGCACAAGTATTCGAAGGATCGGCGAGCACGAGCTTTTTTTCTCCAACCCCTTCGCGATCCAATGGCGGCAGCCACGGATCGAATCTGAGCCCCGCGGAAGCGCGGGCTTATATGGAACAGATCACAGCGCAGTTGCACCGGTCGAATCAGTTAGTATCGGAGGCCTTGTCGGATCGCCCGAAACCGCCCCAGGGCGGCCGGGAGTGACATTAGCAATTGAACCATTTCCCAACACCAACAGCCGGTTCATCAAGCTTCTCCCCCGCATCACCCACGTTTTATAACGCCATATTCCCAGGAGTTCGCAGTGGGTAACGTTCGGCGGCAGTTCTTACTGAATACGATGAAGCTGTTCGACCTTGTCCTGATGATGGTCTCATTCGGACTGGCCGCGGTCGTGGTTTCGCAAAAGGCGTCAGTTTCATTGACCGAGTTTCTGTCCCTACGGGTTAAAGTTCAGAATTTCGTTACATTTTCTCTGCTGCTCCTGGCATGGCACATCATCTTTTCTTCATTCGGAATGTATTCCTCACGCCGTTTGGCGGGGCGCTGGGACGAACTGAAAGATATTGTCAAAGCCACGACGCTGGGGACGTTCCTTCTGTTTTGTTCGCACTTCATTTTTCACATCAGCCTGATCCGGCCGGAATTCCTGGGCGTGTTCTGGCTGGCGAGCACGGCGGGGACGATTCTCAGCAGAAACGTGATGCGGAGCGTGCTGCGGCGTCTGCGCCTGCACGGCAGAAACCTGCGCGACATGCTGATTGTGGGTACGAACGCGCGCGCCATGCAGTTTGCCGAAAAGATGCAGCAGAATCCGGCTCTTGGTTATCGGGTGATGGGCTTTGTGGATGAGGACTGGGTCGGGATGTCGCAATTCCAGCGCTCGGGTTACGACATCGTTTGCGATTTCGACGGACTGGCGCAGTTTCTGCGAAGCAACGTGGTGGATGAAGTGGTGGTGACGCTGCCCATGCGCTCCTACCACTCCCGCGCCTGCGATATCGCCGCGCTTTGCGAAGAGCAGGGAATTGTCATCCGCTTCATCTCCAACCTGTTCGATCTAAAGAAAGCGCGGTCCCGCTCGGAGGAGTTCGAAGGGGATTCGCTGATTACGCACTACACGGGAGGGCTGGAAGGCTGGCCGGTAGTGTTCAAGCGCGCTGTCGACATCATTGTGTCGTCAATGCTGATCCTTCTTTTGCTGCCGCTGCTGGTGGTTACGGCCATTGCCATCCGGCTCACGTCGAAAGGGCCGGCCATGTTCGTGCAAAAGCGGCTCGGATTGAACAAGAGACATTTCGGCATTTACAAATTCCGCACAATGGTGGTGGACGCGGAGAAACGCCAAAAGGAAATCGAACATTTGAACGAAGTGAGCGGACCGGTATTCAAGATCAAGAACGATCCGCGAATCACTCCGCTCGGCAGGTTCCTGCGTAAAACCAGCATCGACGAACTGCCGCAACTGTTCAACGTGTTGAAAGGCGACATGAGCCTGGTGGGCCCGCGGCCCTTGCCCATCCGCGACTATGAAGGCTTCAACGAGGACTGGCAACGCAGGCGCTTCAGCGTCCGCCCGGGAATCACATGCCTGTGGCAGATCGGCGGACGTAGCTCGATTTCGTTCGAAAAGTGGATGGAGTTGGATTTGCAATATATTGACAAGTGGTCGTTGGCATTGGATCTGGAGATTCTGGTGAAAACCATTCCCGCGGTCCTGAGGGGTTCAGGGGCCGCGTAGGATGGGTACACACACAATTCAAGCCCCCAAACAACACGACGAGAAGTTGCCGCTGCGCAAGCAGGTGTTGTTCGGGTTCGTATACGCCGTGTTCATGATCGTCACGCTGGCGATCATGGGCGAAGTCGCGCTGCGAGTTCTTCCGCTGGGAAAGTTTCGTAGCGCTCCTTTCCGGCAATACGATTCCCAGCTCGGCGTCTCGCTGATTCCGAACATGGACGTGATTCACAGCCGGGGCTGTTTCACCGGTCATGTAGTTACCAATCGCTGGGGATTCCGCGACCGCGACCGGACGCTGGAAAAGCCTCCGGGCGAGTTTCGCATTGCGTTGGTGGGCGACTCCGTCGTCGAAGGTGTTCATGTAGACCCCGATCAGGTCATGAACATCCAGATGGAGAAGCTGCTGCAAAAGCAGGGGTACAAGAACGTTGAGGTATTGAACTTCGGCATTGAAGGGATTGGCACCACCCAGGAATTGATCATGTATCAGGAGCGGATCCGGCAATTTCATCCGGATCTGGTGATTTTGACGGTCTCCGACAACGACATCATGAACAATTCCTCGACTCTGCAGCCGAAATCTTACGGCATTCACACCTGGTATTGCCCCTACTACAACCTCGACGAGAACGGAAACCTGGTTTTCCAGCCTGTGCAGAAGCGGCCTTTCAACGGCTTAATCACGTTTCTCGATCGCCATTCTTATCTGGCTTATTACATCGAGCGCATCTGGTTTCGCGCCGATCTTCCCTTGTACAAGTGGCACGGGATGCCGGTTTATTTTGGAAGCTATTCGAACGATCCGCTTGATCCCGAATGGCAGAGCGCATGGACGGTCACCGAAAAAGTGATGGCGAAAATGCGGAGCACGGTGGAAGCGGACGGCGTGAAATTCGTGATGGTTCCGTGGAGCAATTTCAGCGACATTCAGCCCGACTGGCGAGAGCGGCTGACGAAACAATTTGGACCGCTGCCAAAAGAGCTGGTTCCGCAGAAGCTTGATGAGCGCCTGCAGGGAATTGCCAATCGCGAAAATATCACTATGGCTTCGCTGACTCCCTTTATGCAGGCATATCGCGACGAGCATCATCTGCAGTGGCCGTATTTCTCGATGACCTGCGACCCGCACTTCAGCGCGCTCGGGCACGAGGTGGCGGCCGAGGCGATGATCGATCTTTTAGAGCGTAAGGGGTGGCTGCCTGCGCCCACCGGTGCCGTAAATTAAGGACTTTGATTCGAAACAGTTCAGAATCTGGCCGTGCTTCACTGAACCTAGCGATCTTATGAAGGAGAGATTATGAAGTTTATTAAGACGACTGTACGCAACGTTCAAACCGCGGGCGAACTGATGCATTTCTTCGGGCGCCACAAGCGATGGTGGCTGTTTCCTATCCTCATTACGCTGTTCCTGTTGGGAGCGTTGATCGTCGTAGCCCAGAGCTCGTCTCTCGCGCCGTTTATCTACACCATGTTCTAAGCGAGCTGAGCCAGGTAACAACAATTTCCCATGGGGGCAAGTGAATGAGTACGGGTACGAACAAGCGCGGTGGATTTCTACGATTCATCGGCTGGTTTTTGGGCATCTGCTTGGTTTTGGAGTTGGCCCTGCGGCTGTTCGGGTACGGGTCATTTACGCAGTATCGGCCGGACAGCAAACTTCTTTGGGTTCCCGAGCCCGGCCGCACGCTTACGGTGCAGAATCATCTTCCCATCACCATTAACGATCAGGGATTCCGCTATCCGGTGGATCTGGTTGCGAAACAGAAAAACCAGTTTCGCATCATGGCATTCGGCGATTCGACCACGCAGGGCTGGGGCGTGAATGACGACCAGCATTACAGCGCGCTGCTCGAGAAAAAGCTGAACGAGAGCGCCTGCGGACGCGAGCAGTTTCAGGTGGTATCCGCGGGCGTGAACGCATATCCGAACTCATTGGTTGAAGAGAAACTGAAGGAAGTGATCGACGATCCGACGTTCCAACCGGACGTGGTGATTCGTGCCTACAGCTTCAACACAAACTTCGAAAATCTTCCCAAGCTGCAGGGGGCAGCGCGCAAGCAGTTCCTCCGCCGCGTGGAATTCAAGTCCATTGTCCGCCGCAGCGCGTTGTACAACTTCTTTATCGAAGACCTGTTCCGTGAGCTCGCCTATTACAAACTTCGCCATGTGCTGATGGAGGGTTCGCTCTCGACCGTGGCCGGAAACGGCGACCTGGATGTTACGGCGTTCAATGCCAGCCTGGAAGAAAGTTTGCGCTTGACCCAGGAGCACCACGCTCAGCTGGTCCTTCTTGTGCTGGCCGGCGATGGTCTGGTCAAGGATAGCGACATGCATCCTTTCCAGCGCGCGATGCTTGCCTTCGCTGCTGCCAACCATCTGCCGGTGGTGAACATGATCGAAGTCCTGCGCCACGAGGATCAGAACAAGATGTATATGGACCCGGCCCATCCTACCGTCGCCGGACATAAAATCATCGCCGATCAGCTCTATCAGGTAATTCGGCAGCTTCCGGCTTATAACGAGGCCTGCCAGGCTCCTGCCGTGAGCGTGGCAAATTCGGCCACTCCGGCTGCTTCCGAGAACGGCGTGGTAACTCACTAGAAAATCAGGTGACCAAAATGTGGAATATGTTGAAAAAAGCGTGGGCGGCATGGAAGGCGTTCGGCAAGAAGGTCGGCAACTTCCAGGCCCGCGTGTTGCTGACGATTTTCTATGCCGTCTTGATGCTGCCTTTCGGCCTGGCGGCTCGGTGGTTCAGCGATCCGCTGCGCATCAAGAAAATGCCCGATGCATGGCTCGACCATCCGGAAGAAGCCTACGACATGGAGTGGGCGCACCGGCAGTAACGGCGGTGAGATTTCTTGTTCCGTGGAAGAGAATGTGGAACCTCGAATGATCCGAATGTAATTTTTAGGAGAGTAGAAATTATGAAATTTATTAAGAACGGCGCGCGCAACATGGGAGTTGCCGGCGAACTGCTCGGCTTCTTCATGCGGAACAAGAGGTGGTGGCTGGTGCCGATGGTGGTGAGCTTGTTTCTGATCGGTGCTCTCATTATCCTTGGCCAGAGCTCCGCGATCGCGCCTTTCATCTACACGTTGTTCTAGGATCGGAAGCCGACGAAAGCGATCTTGGAAACGATGGCTGGAACTGCCCTGAACCCGACACGCCGCGACGCGATGAGCGTCAGCAGGCCGAACCCGCGCCTGCGGTACGGCCTGTGGATCGGCGCGCTGTGCGTGATAACAGCGGTAGCCATGGGGATGTTCTACGCTCTGGTTTCCGACCAGGTGATTTCGATTCTGGGTGTCGGAATCGGGGTATTCGCGCTTTTGGGTCTGGTCCTGTCGGTTTCCGGAGCAGACCGCAACCGCAATCTGATCTTTGCCCTGTGGTGGATTCTGCTCAGTTCGGAAGGTTTCTTCTCGTATATGACGGAAGACGCCGAAGGCGGCCAGATCACGACTGGCGCTTACTCGGAAGTGATGGTGTGGGTCTTCATCATTTTTGCTTTCGCACTCTACTCGATGAAGAATCCCCAGTACTTCCGCAAGATCTTTTCCGGTTCGTACAAATGGGTCGCATGGTTCGGCGTGGTTTGCTTCTTGTCGTGCGCTTACGCTGAACAGCCATTTTTCTCGCTGGGCTGGATCGTCAAGCTGTTCCTGGCGATCGCATTGCTTGCCGCGTGCAATCAGGAAATCAAGGATGAGAGCGATCTGCGATTGTTCCTGCGCGTGAGCCAGTGGGCCTTCGCATTTCTCGTGTTCATGCCGCTGTTGCGTTTGGTCTCCGACCCGGCAGTGCTGGCGACGGGACGCTTGTTTGATGTGGGCACGGCACCGACCATGCTTGCGGCGGATGCGGGAATTCTGGTCCTGCTTTCTCTTGCGCTTTCCCAGCCCGGCCGTCGCGGATGGGCTTTGTTTTTCGCCGTATTCGGAATGGCGACGATGATTCTGGCCGCAGGTAAAGCAGGATTCGTGGCCTGCGTATTTTCCGGTCTGATCTTTTTCATCTGGCAGGGAAAGTTCAAATCCGCAGTGTGGTTTCTGCTCGGGTTGCTAGTGGTTGGCGCGCTGCTCATGGCCGCATCGCCCGGCCTGGCTTCCTATATCACAGGTTACTTAGGTACCGATCAGGCGGGCACGGTTACGGGCCGCACGGATGTGTGGACTGCGGGGTGGCAGCTCATCAAGCAGAAAATGCTCCTCGGCCGAGGCTTCATGTCTTCGCGCTTCCTGGCCTACAAGGTTGACATCTCCTGGCAGCCGGGACACCTGCACAACGGGTTTCTCGAGGTCTGGTACAACAATGGCCTGATCGGGCTATTCATCATGCTGATGATGCATGGCATGATTATTCGTAACCTGATCCGAGTGATGCGACGAGTATCACTGCCGCTGGCCGCCGGGTGCTTTGCGGTATATCTCGATATCCTGATTAACGGTATGGTCAGCCGCGCCTTTGGCAGCCGGCCCGATGCGACTTTTACCATGATGTTTGCGCTGGTCTTTGTCAGCGAGAGACTATTGCAGCAAGTTAGCCAGCCCCAGGAGCAGGCATCACCCGGCTGGCATCTCGTGCCCGCCCCCGCCAAGTAATTGCACCTCTGAGACTTTTACAACAGGAGAACAATCAAGCAATGTGGAATATGTTGAAGCGGGCCTGGGCCGCATGGAAGGCCTTTGGCAAGAAGGTCGGCAACTTCCAGGCGCGCGTGCTGCTCACGATTTTTTATGCGGTGCTGATGCTGCCGTTTGGACTGGCGGCGCGATGGTTCAGCGATCCCCTGCGGATCAAAAAGCTGCCCGATGCGTGGCTTGACCATCCTGACGAAGCCTACGATCTGGAGTGGGCGCACCGGCAATAAGAAATAAAAGAAGAAACGAACGAGATTTGAAGCGAACGAGGAGAGAATGTACATACTAGGAATCAGTTGCTATTACCACGACGCGGCGGCGGTGCTGCTCAAGGACGGAATGCTGGTAGCCGCGGCGGAAGAAGAGCGCTTCACGCGCAAGAAGCACGACTACGACTTTCCCAAGCAGGCCATCAGATTTTGCCTGGAAGAAGCCGGCATCACGGGGCAGGATCTCGACCACGTCGTGTTTTTTGAGAAACCATTCCGCAAGCTCGACCGCATCCTCATGATGGTGCTGCAGACTTATCCGCAATCGTGGAAGGTGTTTCGCGAGTCGATGATTACGTGGATGGTCGACAAGCTGTGGGTCGCAACCACGCTGCAGTCGGAACTCGGCATCAGCAAAGATAAAGTGCTGTTCAGCGAGCATCACCTGTCGCATGCTGCCAGCGCCTATTTGTGCTCGCCGTTTGAAGAATCGGCCGTGCTTACCGTTGATGGCGTCGGCGAATGGGTCACCGCGACCTGGGGAATCGGCAAGGGAAACGATTTAAAGCTTAATAAGCAGATCGAGTTCCCGCATTCGCTCGGCCTGCTCTACAGCGCGTTCACTGCATTCCTTGGCTTCGAAGTCAACGAGGGCGAGTACAAGGTCATGGGCATGGCGCCCTATGGCGATCCCATCTATGTAGATAAAGTCTGGAAGCTGGTTCAGCTAAACAAAGACGGCTCTTTCTCGCTGAACATGGATTATTTCAGCTTCCATCACTCGACCGAAAAAACTTACAACAGCAAGTTCGCGGCATTGTTTGGCGATCCTCGCCCGGAGAAAATGCTGTTCTTCACGGAAGAAACCGGCTTTCCGAAATATTTCGGAACGCCACCGGGAAATTTCAAGGAGTTGTCGAAGCTCAACAAGCACTATGCGGATATCGCGGCCAGCATTCAGAAAGTGACGGAAGACATTCTGGTGGGCATGGCAACGCATCTGCACCAAACCACTGGCATGAAAAATCTGTGCATGGCCGGCGGCGTGGCGCTGAACAGTGTTGCCAACACGCGAATTCTGAAGGAATCGGGCTTCGAGAATATGTATGTGCAGCCCGCAGCCGGCGACGGCGGCGGAGCGCTGGGAGCGGCATTGTGGGCGTATAACACGCTGCTTGGAAAGCCGCGCAATTTCCAGATGGATCACGCGTACTGGGGGCGCGAGAACCGTGACGCGGAAATTGGAGATTTCCTCAAGCAGAACAACATTCCCCATACCCGTTACGACGATGAAGACAAGTTGCTGGACGCGGTGGTCGATAATTTGACCAGCGCCAAAGTAATCGGCTGGGCGCAGGGAAGATTCGAGTGGGGTCCACGGGCTTTGGGCAGCCGGTCGATTCTGGCCGATCCGCGCAATCCGGAGATGAAGGACATCGTGAACACGAAGATCAAGTTCCGCGAGCCTTATCGTCCGTTTGCGCCGTCGGTGCTCGCCGAGAGCGCGGAGAAATATTTCGAGCTCCCGAATGCAATGAATATGTCGCCGGCGCGCTACATGCTTTACGTTGTCCCTGTGAAGGAAGAAGCGAAAAAGGTTCTTCCCGCGATTACGCACGTGGATGGCACGGGACGGCTGCAGACAGTATTCAAGGCGCAGAGCCCGCGCTATTACAAGATGATTGAGAAGTTTGGACAGGCGACGGGCGTTCCGGTGGTGATGAATACTTCTTTCAACTTGAAGGGCGAACCCATCGTGAACACTCCAGCCAACGCGTACAACACGTTCGATAAGAGCGAAATGGACGCGCTGGTGCTGGAAAATTTCATCATCGAGAAGCCGAGTTCTAATTAACAAAGTTCGTGATTGAACCGAACCCTCCCTCAGGGGCTATAGCCCGGACAATTATGAGGCTTTAGCGGCATGGCTTAAAGGCATGCCCTTCCCAAAACCTTTTTCGCCAGGAGAGAACTGTGCCGACGGAAGCGGTAGTCGACCGAACGAGCGAGATTCCCAACTATCGCGTGCTCGGTGTGCGTGTGGATGGGGTCCAGATCCCGGACGCGGTTCGAATTCTCGAATCGTGGATTGAGGAGCGGTCCCGCACGCGTTATGTCGCGGTGACTGGCATGCACGGTATCTCCGAGGCGCAAGAGAAAGAGCCGTTTCGCCAGGTGCTCGAATGCGCCGACCTTGTGGTTGCCGACGGAATGCCTTTGGTCTGGCTGGGCCGTTGGCAGGGGCATCGCCAGATGAAGCGGCGAGTCTATGGTCCAGAGTTGATGGAGACATTCTGCCGCGAGACGGGACCGAAGTATCGGCACTTTTTTTACGGCGGCGCTCCCGGCGTCGCCGATCACCTCGCGCGAGTGGAGCAGGAGCGCCATGGCATTCGAGTCGCCGGCACCTACTGTCCTCCATTCCGTCCGCTTACTGAAAAAGAGGAGCAGGAAGTCCGGCGCATCGTCGAGGCGGCTGCGCCTGATGTTCTCTGGGTTGGACTCAGCACCCCGAAGCAGGAGCAATGGATGTACGCGCACCGCGACTCGTTGCGGGTGCCGGTAATGCTGGGAGTGGGAGCGGCGTTTGACCTCAACACCGGGCGGCTGTCGCAGGCCCCGCGCTGGATGCGCGAAAACGGTTTGGAGTGGCTGTATCGCTTGTGCGCGGAGCCGCGACGATTGTGGTCCCGCTATATCGTGAACGGTTCGAAGTTTGTCTGGGCGGTTTGCCGGGAGCATTTCGCTCCACGGATTTTTAAGCAAGAAAAGGCTTAATTCTAAATCCCCCGGGTTCTTGAGTTAGAGCTGTAGAAATTTTCAAATTATCTTCAGGGAGACGAGCAGACAATGAGCAAGCAAAAACGAATCTTGGTAACTGGTGCAGGGGGATTTATCGGCCATCACCTGGTAAAGAGACTGAAGAGAGAGGGCCACTGGGTGCGCGGCGCGGACATTAAGATGCCGGAGTACGAATCCAGCGCGGCTGACGAAATGGAAATTCACGATCTGCGTAAGATCGATGAATGTCTGCTCGCCACTCGCGGCGGCATCGATGAAGTGTATAACCTGGCTGCGGACATGGGTGGAATCGGTTACATCACGGCTAATCACGCCGACATCAGCCGTAACAATATTCTCATCAATGCTCACATGCTCGAAGCCAGCCGCCAGAATGGCGTCCAGCGCTTCCTGTTCTCCTCGTCGGCTTGTGTGTACAACCAGGCCAAGCAGAAAGATCCCGATGTGAAGCCGCTGAAAGAAGAAGATGCGTACCCCGCCGATCCCGAGCCGGGTTATGGGTGGGAGAAACTGTTTGCCGAAGAACTGTGCCGTTACTACTACAAAGACTACGGCTTCGAAACCCGCATCGTGCGCTTCCACAATGTGTATGGACCGCTTGGCACATATGAAGGCGGAAAAGAAAAAGCTCCCGCTGCGATCAGCCGTAAAGTAGCGCTGGCCAGGAAGAATGACGAAATCGAAGTCTGGGGCGATGGCGAGCAGACTCGTTCTTTCATGTATGTAGATGACTGCGTGGAAGGGCTGATTCGCTTGATGGCGTCGAATCACCGTGACGCTCTCAACCTGGGTACGGATGAACTGACGACGATCAATGGACTTGTAGATCTCATTGCCCGCATCGCGGGAAAGAAAATCAACAAGCGCCACAATCTCAGCGGCCCTCAAGGTGTGCGCGGCCGCAATAGCGACAACACTCGCCTGCGGGAGGTGCTTGGCTGGGAGCCGAAGATTTCTCTCGAGCAGGGATTGAGCATCACCTATCCATGGATTAAATCTCAGGTGACGAGTGAAAAGCACGAGCTCGCAACGGTGGATGGAGACTGATCGGCGGGGGTTTGCAGACGCAAGTGGAACCTCGCATGGTGAATGAAAAACGTTCGGGACCGTTGTTTGTGGTTGGAATGTGGCGTTCCGGAACGTCGCTCCTGTACACATTGTTAAACAAGCATCCCGAGATCGGCCTCATGTATGAGGCCGATCTCCCGCTGCTTCCTGGTTTGTTTCGAAATTCCGGCGGCAAGCAGGACTGGCTTGAACGCTGGGAGTTCTGGAATTTCGCGCTTTCCCGCCATCGCATCGATCGCCGGCAGATCCCGGCCAGCGTTCCCGATCTTAAGAATGCAGCGGAGATTGTTTGGAAGCAGTATGCGGGCGATGCAATTTGGGGAGAGAAATCTCCTAATTACTACGATTCGCTGCAGTGGCTGTCGCGCGAATTCCCTGAGGCACGATTTGTTGTTATCTGGAGAAATCCGGCTGATATCTGCCGAAGCATTGTTCGAGCGGCGCGGACCGGTTCCTCGTTTTTTGCCAAGCGCGGAATCACGCATCGTGCGCTGATCGGCACGCGCCGGTTGAAGAGTGAGTGTGATGCTCTTCTCCGTCGGGGTGTTCCGCTCTTTCAGATTCAGTACGAGGAGATGATCAAGGATCCCACGCAGACTTTATCGGGCGTGTGCGATTTTCTCGGTATTCCGTTCGATCCGCAAATGGCTTCGCTCGAAGGCGGAGATCGATCGGCGATTTATGAGGCAGACCATCACGCAGGGGTGAAGAGCAATACGATTGGGGCTGGGAACGGAAAAGACCGCGAAGAGGTTCTGCCGCAAGATTTCAGAGATAAAATCGACCGCTATGTAGCCCGTTGGCAACGGGAATATAAAGGCGCATGGCCGCTGTTCCCGAAGTTGCCCGATGCAAAACACGCGGAGCCGACCCTGATTGAACGCGCAGGGGATGAAATGTTATTCCGCATTCTGCGCGCCTTCGATCATTTTACATCGCGGGTTTACTGTTTCGCGCCGATCGCATTACTTCGGCGCTACCGTGCGGCTAAGGCGAAGCCGGCGGCACAGACAAAATTGATTGCAAAGGAAGCCGCCGTTATAACCGAAGGTTCTCCCCGCGCTTAACTCGAATAAAGGGACCCATGCCAATTCTTCGCAAAGTTCGTTTTACTCTTGCCAAAACTCAAGCCCGCGCTCCACTGGTGTGGGTGCGCCATCGTAACTTCCAGGTGTCGGACACCTTTGTGGGATCGTATCCTCGTTCGGGCAGCACCTGGCTACGCTTTATGTTGCTCGAGGTCCTTTCCGGCGAGGCGTCCGGATTTTCGAAGACCAACGAAATGCTTCCCGACGTCGGCCGCCACGCAACTGGAGCGCGCATTCTTCCCGCCGGCGGCCGGCTGATCAAGACGCACGAGCCGTTCCGTCCGGAATACAAAAAAGCGATTTATCTGGCACGAGATCCACGCGACGTCGCACTTTCGGAATTCGCTTATCAGAAGGCGCTTGGGCTTGCCGGCGATGACTTCAACGTTTACTTGCTGCGATTCCTGCGCGGCGAAGTGAATCCCTTCGGATCCTGGATAAATCACGCCACATGCTGGATGGAAGCGGCTGACAGCGGACGCTCTGAAGTCCTCCTGGTCTGCTTCGAGGAATTGAAGCGCAACTCGGTACAGGAGCTTTCCCGAATCGCCGAATTTCTCGGTGTGCCAGTACCGGCCGCAAGAATTTGTGAAGCCGTGGCCAACAACTCCATGGATAAAATGCGGCAGAAGGAAAAGGCCGATCCGCAGCGGGCCTCGGCCAAAGGGAAGTTCATTCGTAGTGGCTCCGCCGGTGGTTGGCGCAATGTCTTCACCGAAGAGCAGTGCCAACTTGTGCAACAACACGCTGGTAATATCATGGCCAGGCTGGGTTACTCCGCGGTAGAGTCGTTGGAAGGAAAATTCGCATGAGTGTCGAAAAAATCAGCCGGTCAGAATCTGCGCCAATCCAGAAAAAACCTGCAGGAAGCACCGGGGGCGTGCAGTGCCTGCGATGCCATCATGAACTGGACAGCTACGTTTTCACAAAGTTTACGTTTTTGCCTTATGGTTCGGCGGGCGGCAACGTGGTCCTGGAGTGCCCGAAGTGCGGTCACATCGAATTCCTGTCGCAGAACAGTCCCCTGCTGCGGCGCCTGAATGCCAAGCCGGTTGCGGTTGGCGACGGCGATTAAGCGTCCCTCCCTCCATTTCTTCGTTGTAAAATTTCTTCACTTGCGAGCGAGTTGTCGTTCGGCTGTGCGCGCCTGACCGTCCGATTTCGTAAACGCGATCCTTAGGAAAATTCAATCATGCGTATTTTGGGCATCTCTTCTTTCACTCACGATACCGCTGCGGCGCTGTTGGAAGATGGCGCAATTCGGGCCTCAATCGAGGAAGGC
>Ga0209168_10002518_pt1 | contig 13181 bp, 18 predicted proteins | sample Coa_R1_FD_187156 | JGI IMG/M metagenome (GOLD analysis project Ga0209168, IMG submission 187156) | Surface soil microbial communities from Centralia Pennsylvania, which are recovering from an underground coalmine fire - Coalmine... | ecosystem: Environmental > Terrestrial > Soil > Unclassified ... | reverse complement strand
ATACTGCTGGAGTTTTCTTCGCCATCGCTGATAACGACCAGGACACGTGCGACCGGCTGCGTTTCGGGCCGGCTTGCCAGTTTCTCCGATGCGTAGTTCACTGCATCCCACAAGGCGGTTCCGCCCGCCGGCACGAGTTCATCGATGGCGCGCGCGGTCTGCGCATGATCCGCGGTGAAGTCCTGAACCAGTAGCAGAGAATTGTTCACCCCGACCACGAAGGCAAGATCGTTCTTGTCGGTGACGACCTTTTCCAGAAACTTGATGGCGGCCGCCTGTTCAAACTTGAACCTGTCCGTTACCGAGTTGCTCGTGTCGATTACCAGTCCCAGCCGCAGCGGCAGCTGCGATTCATTGCGGAAATTCAGGATCGCGTTGGGGGGCTGGCTATTGTCGCGAACCCCAACATCAGCACGAGTCAGGTTGGTGACGGACCGTCCATGATCCGTCGCCGCGAACAAGATGGACACCTCGTCCACACTGGCCCGTATGATCGTGCCCGAGAATCTTCGCGCGACAGCGTCCGACTCAGGATTTGTGTTCTCTGCAACGTCCATTACGCAATCACGGCAGACCTGGTCGGGCTCGGTGTCAGCTTCGTCGATCTGCTCCTTCTCCGCCATATCCTGGAAGGCAAGCTGCGCCATCCGCCCCGCTATCTCTGGACTCGGGCCGGTGGGAACCCCGACCGCGTAGGTCACTTTCTCGATGGGATTGAACTGAACCTGCGCGCGCCTCCGCTCTTCTGTTTTCAGCTCTTCCAGTAGTTTCTTGTACTGATCCGCGGAACTGGATTTCGGATCTTCCTTCAGCAGTAGCCGGAGTTGCTCTTCCGCGGACGGGAGATTGTTCTGTGCCTCCCATGCTCCGGCAGCGAAGAAGTGCATCAGCGCTAACCCTTGATGTTTGTGGCTGTGAACGTCGTGGACGGTCTCGATCACTGCCGGATAATCCTTGGCCACGTACTCTCCGTAACTCAGCGCCAGTTTTAGTTGTAGATCCAGGGGAGCAATCGTGGACGCCTTCTGGAATGCCTCCTCGGCAGCCGAGTACTGTTTCAACGCCAGTTGAGCGCATCCCAGGTTCAGATAAGAATTCGGCAGGTGATCGTCGAGGGTCACCGCGCTGGTGAATTCGTCGCGTGCCTTTTCGTTCTGATTCAGATTCAAGTAAGCCGTGCCCAGCGCGTTATGGGCCGCCACGTAGCTCGGATAGATCGCCGTCGCGTCTGCCAAATGCTCGATCGCACCAGCCGCGTCCTTCCGCATGAGCAGCTGATAGCCCTTATCGTATTCACGTTGCGCTTTACCCGGTGCCTTCAAATCCAGCTTCGAAAGTGAGCCGCTGGGCGTCTCTAATGGTGTCCCAGTAGCGTTCTGCCCGTTGATTGTGAAGAAGGCAAAATCCATTTGCGCTCCCTGCAAAGGGTCGCCAGCAAGCGCATTGGTGTAACTGTTGCCAAAAGTGGGGATGCTCAGGATCTGGCCAACAGCGGCGCAACAAAACAACAGAAGAACGAATGCAAATAGGAAAAAACGCCTGAACATCGAAGTGACCTCTCTGTATGAACGTCAACAGGGGAGAAACCGCACAAACCGCTGCCAGAGTTTATCGCTTCTTTAGAGCGGGATCAATCCTGCGCAACGGTGGCTTCCGGCCATCTATCCGCTAAAATCAAAATAGGCATGTCAGATTCCCCGCCGTAGTGTGTCCTCGGGGATGAGTGCCCTTAACCCAATGATCATTGGTGTTCTAGCCCTGCAGGGTGATTTCGACGCACACCGCCGCCGGCTCGAAGAGCTGGGGGCCGAAGTCGCCCTCGTTAAGAAGCCCGAGCAACTTGACCACATCGACGGCCTCGTGATCCCAGGCGGGGAGTCCGGCACCTTCCTCAAATTGCTTGGCCCGGATGGCTTCGAGAAGCTCAAACAGTTCGTTCGTCTCAAACCAACTTTCGGCACCTGCGCCGGCGCCATCCTGCTCGCAAAAGAAGTCGAAAATCCACCCCAAGACGGGCTTGGCGCGCTCAATATCAGCGTCCGCCGCAATGCTTACGGACGCCAGATCGACAGCTCCATCCGCCAGGGCATGTTCATCCGTGATTTCGAAGGTAAGTACGCTGAAACCCCTCTGGAGATGGTCTTCATCCGTGCTCCCAAGATTTCTCGTGTGGGAGAAGGCGTGGAGATCATCGCCACCGAAGGCAGCGATCCGGTAGCCGTGCGGCAGGGAAGAGCGATGGCCGCCACCTTCCACCCAGAACTCTCCGACGACCCGCGTGTGCACCAGGCTTTTCTCGATCTCGTGAAGAACGGCAAGAAGTAACACCGGCTGCGGGTGAAGGAAGGTCGGGAAGGGCACGACTTCCAGTCGTTCCACAGAGATGACTAAAAAACCCCGGCTTCGGCCGCCGAGGTTCATTGCTGGCTACTCTGACCGGACCATTTCTCACCGTCTTCTTTACGCGAGAAGTGGGGATTTTTCAGCACTCGCAAATTTCCCTTGACATCCTAATCGCGTAACCGTAGAGTTACATATTATGCGTCACCGATCGGTTACATATCAGGATCCGCGAATCCAGGAAGCTGCCTTCCAGGCCCTCGCCGATCCCACGCGTCGCGCCGTCCTCGATCTTCTCCGCCGGGGCAGCCAGCCCGCCGGACAGATTGCCGATGCTTTCCCGGTTTCTCGTCCCGCGATTTCCAAACACCTGCGTCTTCTTCGCCGGGCTCACCTTGTTCGCGAGCACCGCGAAGGGCGCAATCGTATCTACCAGCTCAACCCCGAACCCCTGCGCGCAGTCGACTCCTGGATTGAACAATATCGAGTCTTCTGGACCGCCAGTTTGAATAGCTTGAAAGCTTTCGTTGAAGCCGAACACGAGCGCGAGACTGAAGAGGCCTCGCGCAAACAGAAATGAAATCTCTTACGGACCGAATCCGTATACAAGAAAGGGAACTGATATGACGAAACTGACCCGTACACTGATCGCCGCGACCATCGCTCTCTCCGCTGTCTGTGCTCTCGCGCAGACCGACGCGGAGAAAGCATTCAGCACCATCAAGAACATGCCCGGCACTTGGGAAGGCTCCAGTGTCGAAGGCCCGGTTACAGTTACCTTTAAAGTCACCAGCGGAGGCTCCGCTGTAATGAGCGAGATCCTCGGCAAAGAAGACATGATCTCGATGTTCCATATGGATAACAACCGGCTGCTTCTCACTCACTACTGTGCCGTCGGAAACCAGCCGCGTATGCAGGCTACCGTTTCGCCGAATGGCAAGGTAATCAGATTCACCTACCTCGATGCGACAAACCTGGCCACGCCCGACGCTGGACATATGCAGCAGATGATCCTGACCGTAATTGACGACAATCATCATACGGAGGAATGGGTTTTCGCCGATCACGGCAAGGAACACAAGGTCCTGTTCGACCTTCACCGCAAAGCGTAGTTTGATCGCGGAACTATAGCGTCACTCGAATCCCCGCTGTTTGCGTCCGCGGGAGAGGAATCTCGAGTGCGGCGCAACGAAACCTGCAAGGGGCACTTATGACCACCACGATCGTCACACCTGATCAGGATGCAATCGTCGCCGAGATCAACGTCTCCGCTCCTCCGGAGCGTGTCTTTAAGGCAATCTCCGACGCTGGCGAACTTCAGCGTTGGTTCGGCGGCAGCCCAGAGTGTCCCGTGAAAACCTGGAAAATGGAACCGCGCTTAGGCGGCCACTATTCCTACGCCACCAAGCAAGCATCGATCTCTGTCAACGGCGTCAGCGAGTTCGAATGCCACGGTGAAATAGTCGAGTGCGATCCTCCGCGATTGCTCGCCTACACGTGGATCGCTAACTGGCACGACGCTCCCAACAGTCGCACCCTGGTGCGCTGGGAACTCACCTCTGTACACAATGGTACGCACGTCCGAGTTACGCACAGTGGCCTCGCTTCGTTGCCGGTCGCCCGCACGGATTATGCCGGTGGTTGGCCTGGAGTCGTGGAGCAATTGAAAAAGTTTGTCGAAAAATAATGCAGGAGTATCACGTTGTCGAACACAGGTACAATTCGAGTTTCTTCCGATCAAGATGAAATCATTAGTGAGATCGAGATCGCCGTACCTCCCGAGCGAGTGTTCCAGGCGCTCGTCGATCCGCAGCAGGTCCTGCTGTGGTGGGGGCAGACAGGCATCTATCGCTGCACCGAGTTTCAAGCGGATGTGCGGCCCGGGGGTAAGTGGCGCAGCGCGGGAATTGGCCCGGAGGGGCGCCCATTTGAGATCAGCGGCGAATATCTCGAAGTCGCTCCTCCACGTCTGCTCGTCCATTCATGGGTTGCCAGTTGGACCGGAGGCGCGAAAACCACCGTGCGTTGGGAATTGAATGCGACTGGCTCGGGGACGTTGCTTCGCCTCCGACACAGCGGCCTTTCTGCTCATCCCGGAATTGGCGACAGCTATCGCGGCTGGCCGCGCATGCTCGGATGGATTCAAGCACTTCTGGAGAAGGGCGAAACTGTTCACGACCGCTAAACGTCGTAGGTTCGATGTGCCAGGAAACAGAGGTGTCAGTGGTCAGGAACTGCAGTTTCCCTAGCCAGTATCCACAATCTTCACAGGAGACCGTCGCATGGCCACTTCCATCATTACGCCCGACCAAAACGCCGTCATCGCCGAGATCTTCATCGCCGCGCCGCCGGCTCGTGTTTTCCAGGCCATCAGCGATCCCGCACAACTTCCCCGCTGGTGGGGACAAGACGGACTTTACCGGGTGACCAAATCCACAATGGACGTTCGCCCCGGCGGTAGGTGGCGCAGCGAAGGCGCTGGCGCCGATGGAAGGACTTTCTACGTCGAGGGTGAATATCTCGAGGTCGATCCCCCGCGCCGGCTGGTCCACACATGGAACAGTAGCTACGACACGGCAAAGACAGTCGTCCGATGGGAACTCGAACCGCAAACCGTAAATGTTTTGCATCCCAGCGGACCCCGAAAGTCCGGCACGGGGACTCTCGTGCGTGTCACACAGTCCGGATTCGCAGGAAATCTAGAATCCGCCAAGAGCCATGGCGAAGGATGGAAGCTCGTCCTCGGCTGGTTGGAGGTGTTTGTTCAACGCGAATTGAATTAGTCACGGTTTGAGTGGATCGCTAGTTTCAGCATCAAGACAGCCCGTTCAGGCCCGCCTTGGACGGGGTTTGCGAACGACAGGGAACGCAGTACGATCCGCACGTTTAGCCTTGACCTCGCAAACGGCCGAAGCGATGCCACCATTGCACCAACCCCGTCAATGGACAAGTTGTCGCCCGTCAGGATAACTTGTTGCCACTGAAAAGAAAGGAGTCCTTCTGTGCGGGAAGAGACTCAACTAGATACGTGTATTTACTGCAAGCAGCCCATCACCCGTCAGGAACTGCCGGCCATGCGGTTGAGCGCCACCCAACGGGCCCATGTCACGTGCTATCTCGAGCACAACCCTCCCGAGAAAAAGAGCGAGAACAAGAAAGAATGAGAAGGACCGCCTTTTCTCTCGTGATCCTTCCCACTTCCTGCTGACGGAACTCCGTCACAATCGAGTGCAGCTGCGCCGGTCGGCTGGACATCCGCGCCACTGGCCCGTCCTCGGCCGCTCGTCCGATGATTCCGCAACGAAGGATTGCCCGGTTGAAGGATGTACTTCCTCGGGGTCGATTCGAAAGACTGCAATTCAATTCAAACAGGCCGACTGGAGACCGGTTTCCTACAGCGGGACTGGTATGTTGCGTTTCTACACACTTCACCGTAGTGTACTCAGTTTGTTTGACAGGCTACATTGTGCGCTCGGGTGCTTGCTTGGACGATCCTATCCACTCGCTGCTTACCAGGTTGCTTGCGGCCAAAGATCCCGTGGAAATCGACAGCCTGAGCGTCGAACTGCGCGCTGCGCTCCACGAGCGCATCAATTCTCTCCGTGAGGAGGCCCGTTCGATCTCCCGCAGGAGTAGCCGAACGGACCGAAAAAAAACCACGCGACAGAACCCGGAAGCCAAGAAACACTAGGGTGGTTGCCCTAAGTGGAAACTGGCAAATCTCCTCGCCATCTACCAGCCGACTCGTACGTTATCCCGCAACCTCCTGTCCTCGCTAAAGACTCCCCCCGATTCGCTCCAACCGCACGAGTTGGTACTGTTTCAATCGGAAAATCGAAGCGGGAGGGAAATGCAAGACCGAATCACCGGACTCCTGGGCAAGCTTGTGCGGGCAGAGGGTCATCACGAACTCAGCACGGTAGCTGCCGAATTGCAGCGCGCGATCCGCCACCGCATCGACTCTATGCGTCAAGATGTCGTGGGGATTGCTCTATTCGATCGGATTGTCGACCTTGACGCCAACGCCTCACAAGCAGCAATCGGGAGTAAGACTTAACACCTCCAGCCATAGGGATTCGAGCATGACCGACACCGGCAACTCGTATCGCACCCAACTTCCTGAACCCGACTGGCACAAGATCGCGGAAAAGGCAGCACAAGAAAAAGATCCTAAGAAGCTAGCCCAACTCATTCAGGCTCTCTGCGACCGTCTGGACGAACTCCAGCGCGCCCGCAGTCAGGCGCAGAGCTCCCGATAATCGCTGCGCCAGACGTTCCTCTCCGCCACGCCGCGTTATACTGGCTTCATGTCTGGGGTTCCGCAAAAGACCTTTTATCTTGAGACTTTTGGCTGTCAGATGAATGTCCACGACTCGGAAAAGGTCGTCGGCACGCTCATCCAGGAAGGCTACCAGCAGGTCCAGACCGTTGACCAGGCGGATCTGATTCTCTACAACACCTGTTCGATCCGCGACAAGGCCGAGCAGAAGGTCTTCCATCGACTGGCCGATTTCAAGAAACTGCAGGCCAAAGGAAAAAAGTTTGGAGTGCTGGGCTGCGTCGCGCAACAGGAAGGCGAAAAGATTTTCGAGCGCGCTCCCCATGTGTCACTGGTGTGCGGCTCGGCGTCGTACAACAAGCTGCCGGAAATGCTGGTGCAGTTGGAAGGGAAGCTGGGTGAAACTGCACGCGAGATCCCTCGTGCCCGTGGGGAAAGCGAGGCGCTTCCGGATGACGGCTCTGTTCTGACTTCGGCCCCGAATGCTCGGGGCCCGGTGCTCGGACCTCGGGACTTGGTTCGTATCACCGGCCTCGACGACCGCCAGACTGACAAGTGCTTCGAAACTGAGTTCACCGCCCGGACAAATCCGCATCGCGGGTACATCACCATCATTGAAGGCTGCGACAAATTTTGCGCCTACTGCGTGGTTCCGTTCACGCGCGGCAAGGAACGCAGCCGTGCCTCGGAGTCTGTGCTGAACGAAGCGCGTCAGATGGCCGACCTGGGATACACCGAAATTCAGTTGCTCGGCCAAAACGTGAATTCTTACTGCGATCCTGCTGAAACAAAATCGTTTGCAGAATTGCTGGTTGCCGTCGGTGAGGTGCCTGGGATTAGGCGCGTACGCTTCACTACCTCGCATCCACGCGATTTCGGACGCGACATCGTGTGCGCGATCGATGCGGTTCCGGCGCTGTGCGACCACGTGCATTTGCCCGTCCAGAGCGGATCGACACGCATCCTCGACGCCATGCAGCGCCTCTACAACCGTGAACAATATCTGGAACGCATCAGTTGGATGAAATCCGCCAAGCGCGAAATCAGCATCACAACGGATGTGATTGTGGGCTTTCCCGGAGAGACGGACGCAGACTTCGCCGAGACTCTGGATCTACTCGAGCAGGTCGGATACGACAGTGTGTTTTCGTTCAAGTACTCGCCGCGCCCGAACACCCCTGCACTAGGCCTCGAGGATGCGATCCCTGAGGCAGAGAAGTCGCGTCGGCTGGAAATCTTGATGGCAAAGCAGCGTGAGATTCAGGTTGCTCGTTACAAGAAATATATTGGAACTGAATGTGAAGTGATGGTTGAAGGCCATAACGACGCCCGCGAACAGTGGATCGGGCGGACCTCGCACAACAAAACGCTCAATTTCACCGCTCCGGAATCCGGGTCTCTCGCGATAGGCAGCTACGTGAATGTGCTGGTCACCGGCAGTTTTCCCAACAGTCTGTTAGGCAAAATGGTGGTATAAGGAGCAGGAACGCCTCGGAGGGAGCAATGGAAGTCGAAATGACAATTCGCGGCTTAATGGTCGACCCCGTGAGTAATATGCCGATCGTCATACTTAAGGACGTGGGGGGCGAGACCGTGCTGCCGATTTGGGTGGGCGTCTACGAGGCGAACGCGATTGCGCTGGAGATGGAAAAGGTTACGACCCCGCGTCCCATGACGCACGACTTGATCAAGAATGTGCTGATGGGGCTGGAGACACAGGTACATAAGGTCGTTGTGACCGAACTGAAGGAAGACACATTCTATGCGGTGATCTGGCTGGAGCGCGGCGGCGAGGTGGTCAGCGTCGATTCGCGGCCGTCGGATGCGCTTGCGTTGGCCCTGCGCGTGGATTGTCCGATTTTCGTCGAGGACGTGGTGCTGAAGACTTCGAAGCTGGCGGCGAACATGTCGGATCGGGTAACCAGCGAAGAGCTCCGAAAGTGGCTAGAAGGCCTGAACGACGAGGATCTAGGGAAGTACAAAATGTAAGCTCGGGCCTTCAACCTCAGCTCAACCATCAGGCGATCAAAAACGGCCTTTACCCTTAGACCCCGCAGCGACTTTACATAATACCTGTTATCGGACATTGCATATAGGATTTGCCATTCCACTATTCTGTCCCGCTGTTCTGTCTCCTTATGGTTTGTTATCGATCTCCCTTGCCCCGTCGCCGCCCGAAAGGGACACTCTTTCACGTTGCACCGAGAACGATCTTGGGGTGAAACAGCGTGCCGGCGACCCGCGTGGCGATCGCGATGAGATCCCGCTGTCCGACGAACACCTTTACCTGGCGGGCGCGGGAGAGTTCCGGCAGATTCACGGTGCGTCCAGCCCGGATGCGAGCCGCACTCAATTCGTCTGCAGTTACGCAAGGCATTTGCGGCAGGAGTTTGCGCGGATGAACAAACAGCTCATGGAATACTTCCAGATCCTCGGGTGAGGGGGCAGCAGCCGTAATAGTTACGGACTTCGTCCCGGACTCTTCCGTCGACCGTTCAGCGATGCCTAAACCATTTCTAGGTAGGTGAGACGCAGTCGAGGCCCCCCACGTCCCCCCAAACCCAGCCGACTTCCCTGCTGACGATGCGGCGAGCTCTTCCAGCGTGTGAGCTTCGTCGACGGTGAATTCGGCGACGCTGGTGCGGCGAAGCGTCTCCAGATGCGCCCCGCAGCCCAGGGCCTTGCCTAGATCATGCGCGACCGAACGCAGATAGGTACCTGACGATACGCGAGCGCGGAAACGCATGCGGTCGATATCGACGCCTAGAATTTCAAATTCTTTGATTTCGACCTGTACCGGTTGGAGTGTTACCTCTTTTTGCTTGCGAGCTAACTTGTAGGCCGGGACGCCTTTGATCTTCTTCGCGGAGAACGGCGGCGGAGTTTGCTCAATGATCCCGCGGAATCCTGCTGCTGCTGATTCCAGTTGATCGGGGTTCAACGTTACGTTTCTCGGTTCACTGGTGGGCTCGCCCTCGGCGTCGTACGTATCGGTGCAAAAGCCGAACCGAACGGACCCTTCATAAGTTTTCTCGGAGCTGATATAGAACTGCGCCAGTCGCGTGAAATTTCCGGTCACCAGAGGCAGAACGCCGGTCGCCATCGGATCGAGGGTACCGAGGTGTCCAACCGAGCGCTGGCCGAGGATCCGCCGAACGCGGTTGACGACGTCGTGCGAGGTCAGGCCAGCAGGTTTGTCGATTATAAGGACGCCATTCATTTCTGTAATTTGGTAATTTTGTAATTGAAGTAATCTGGTAATTGTAGACTAGGGCTCGTTTCGCGAAGGCGGAGCAGTCGGGGAGCTTTGTCAATTTCTCAATTACAGAATTACCAAATTACACAATCTAAGACATGCTCCCACTCAAAGACGATCTGCCGCGCTACAGCACGCCGTACGTGAATACGTTTCTCATCGTGCTGAACATCCTGATTTACTTCTATCAATGGACGCTGGGACCGCGTGCGGGAGACGCGTTTGCGCACGTTTATGGCGAAGTGCCGTCGCACCTCGCCGCATTTCTGGCGGGATCCACGCACTACACCCTGCCCGCCGTAATAGTTCCCTTCTTCACCTCGATGTTCCTGCATGGAAGCTGGATGCACGTGCTGGGCAACATGTGGTTTCTTTACATCTTCGGCGATAACGTTGAGGACTACTTGGGCCACTTTAAGTATCTGATCTTCTATCTCATCGCGGGATTGCTGGCAATGAGCACCCAGGTGGCGATTTATCCGCACTCGAATATTCCGACGGTGGGAGCAAGCGGCGCCATCGCCGGGGTATTGGGGGCATACTTCTTGTTGTATCCGCGGGCGCGGGTGCTGACTTGGTTCCTTATCTTTGTCATGTATCTGCCGGCCTGGATCGTGCTCGGCGAATGGTTTTTCCTGCAGTTCGCTGCCGGAGCAGCGTCCTTGTCCTCGCTGCAAGCGGGGCGCGACCTGGGAGGCGTGGCCGTGTGGGCGCACGTCGGCGGGTTCGTCGCTGGGATGGTCATGATCAAACTCTTTCCCGAGCGCGCGCAGCGATCACCCTACGCGTATCGGTAGCGTGCCAATCAGCGCCAAAGGAAACTGCGACTTTCGCTGCTAGGGCTTATGCTTTCTGGCCGCGCCACTCAGCACTGCCCAAATTTCCCCCCCCAAAAAAGGCCGCAACTGTTCGGCGTCCGTCGGGTTGTTATGAGTACGCCACTTCGCGAGCAATTTCTGTGAGGGCCTCGAAATGACTCCCGAAGAGCTGAATACCCTGTGCAAGAGCATTCAGGACGAGCAGGACCCCAAAGGGTTCAGCATCCTGGTAGACAAATTAAACGAACTGTTGGCCCCGCCGCCGAAACCACTCCCTGAGAACAATGAGCAGTCGGAGTTAGCGGGAAAATGACATCAGACCGATTCTTTTTTTGTTTCGCTTCCAGGTAACTGCATCGATGCTCGGCGCTCAGGTTCCAGGTGATCGCCTTTTAGAAAAAGTCTCGCGGCTCGTCTCTTCAGCCTTTCATTTGTTTGGTGAACGAGTTCCAATAACTCTTGCAGGACACTTTCGAAGTCGTGCTCCGGAACAACTTTCAGCTTCGCACAGAGAGCGCGAAGGCGGTCATCAATTCTGCGCTGGGGAACATCCACTGAATTCACGTAACAAAGTTGGCGTGCATCTCGGCGGAGTGACTGTAGGGTAGCAAACAAACCTGCAAGTGGGGCATACAGGAAAAGCCCTACGTCGCTTCGATTGATCGCGCCGACCGAAATACCATCCGGCAATAAAACAAGCATCGGCAGAGCCGTAAAACAAATGTAAGAAGGCAGTGTTTACGTGGGAAGACCGACGGAGAGGCTGGGATTTCAACTCGATCGACTCTGCGGGAGTAAGAGAAACAGGAGTCCGCCCACGCGAAATCCTGAGGAGCGAAGGGCCTCTGTCAGCAAGAACCGCTGGGAAGGATCTGGCGGAGAGGGTGGGATTTGAACCCACGATACCCGTTAAGGTATGTCCGCTTTCGAGGCGGATCGTTTCAACCACTCACGCACCTCTCCGCGTCGGACAAAGCCGGTTTGAGTCGTAGAAACGTTGCCTGCAACGTCTACCCTACCGACGATTTCGAAAGAACGTTTGCAGCACTTCCGCGCTGCGTCCCGCGAGAACTCCTCCGCGAACCTCAATCTTGTGGTTCAGTTGCGGATGATTTACCACCTGCATCACCGACTGAACTGCGCCGGCTTTCGGGTCATCCGAGCCATACACCAGACGCTTGATGCGGGCATGCACCATCGCCCCACAGCACATCGCGCAAGGTTCAATTGTAACAAACAGGTCGCACTCTCCCAGACGATGGTTGCCGATGGTTGCACCCGCTTCGCGCAGCGCGACGATCTCGGCATGTGCCGTGGGATCGGAGTCGGCGATGTTGCGGTTCCATCCCCGCCCTACGATCTTGCCCGCACACACAACCACCGCTCCGACGGGAACTTCTCCCATCTCCTGCGCTCGCTGCGCACACCGCAGCGCCTCCTCCATCCAGAGTTCGTCCTGTGTTGCGGAAGACTGAGTGGCAGAGGGACGGCTCGCAGACGCACGAGTCGCAGAGGAGAGTTTTGCTACTGAGGTTGGTGGTTGGTTCGCCATGCGGCCTGGCAGTATTGTAGCGGCTCAGCCAGACGCGTATTGCGGACGACGACGTTTCTAGATCACGCTCAGTACCGAGCGCACGACCTCGGGCACGACCGCGCGGAGAACCGCCGGTACGACGATTCGAGCCACCGGGTAGCCAAGGACGACGACGGAAATGACGAGCACGAGCCACGTCTTCGTCGGCAGGTTGTTCCAATAGGCCTTCATGGCATTCTCTCTTCAGAAATACGTGAACCACCCCAAAGAAGTTCCCTTATTTCCCTACCTTAAAGACGGACCGACCACGGTTTTGTTACATCAATTTCTCATTCCAGAAATTTTCCGATCAGCCAGATATGACCGTACGGGTCCGTAATCGCCCCCTGCAGCATTCGCCTGATCGGCTTCGGTCCGTTCGTCATATGCTCGTGCTCTTCCACCCGACTGTGTTCCCTTGCCCCAGCCGCCAATGCCCTGCCCTGAACCGTTACCGGATCCTGAACGAACAACTCGATCCTCGCGGTTGTAAATTTCGCCGATGCTGGCTCTCGCGTGCCGTACTCCGGAGCCTCATGCGCGAGAAAGAACTCTGCTCCGTCAATCGCGAGTCCAGCCACCACGTCGGCACCCTCCCCCAGCTTCCACAGAAGTTCAGCCGCAAATGCTTTTCTATAGAACTCAATGGCCGCGCTTCCGTCCGCTACGGCCAACATCGGTGCAATTCGCGTTTGCATTTCTAACTCCTCGGGTGACGATTTTATGTGAACTCCCTAACCACGCGTCATGATCGGTTCCTCTGCCGCAATCGATCCGATGGGGAATGCGATCACGTGGTATGCTAAGCGGGTTATGGGCATGCCGAGCCTGCTTCGCAAAGTCTTCATGATTGACCTTCTGCAAGGTCTGAAGGTTACCTTTCGCTATCAGGATCCGAAAGAAATTTACACTGAG
>Ga0209168_10002516_pt1 | contig 13186 bp, 11 predicted proteins | sample Coa_R1_FD_187156 | JGI IMG/M metagenome (GOLD analysis project Ga0209168, IMG submission 187156) | Surface soil microbial communities from Centralia Pennsylvania, which are recovering from an underground coalmine fire - Coalmine... | ecosystem: Environmental > Terrestrial > Soil > Unclassified ... | reverse complement strand
ATCTATGCCGACGCGCAGAGCGTGCTGACCAGGCACTGGAACCACCGGGACGCCGAACGCACCAAGGTCACCGAGCACAGCGAAGACATCGTCTTCGTGCTCGAGACCGTCGACGCCCCGGCGTTCGGCGCGGATCTGGACGCGGCCACCGCCAGCCTCACCGCCCTGCTCCGGACCCGCGCGAGATCCGTCGAGGTCCGCGTGCTCACTGCGGCCCGCCCCGCCTGCGCGCTGCCCGCCCGTTGAATTCGAGCGGCCGGCCCGTCTCGATCAGGCTCTTCAGGCTCGACAAGATCATCGGCCAGCCCGACGCGAGCACATCGAGGAACAACCCGCCGGGCACCAGGTCCTGATGGGTCACCGTCAGCCGGGTTACCTGGCCCATCGCGACCGACTCGAACCGCACCAGCGACGCGGCCCCGCCGTTGGCCTCCAGGTGATCGCTTTGCAGCCATTCGCAGCTCAGCCGCCGCTGGTCCTCCTCGCGGCCGGGCTGGAACCGTATGCCCGCCAGCCAGCGCGGCGCCAGCGCCGGGTCGGCCAGCACCGCGCGGATCTGCTGCGGCGCGGCGCGCACGTAGATGTCGAAGCTCAGGCTTGCCTTGCCGGACATCGCGATCCGCCCCTCGTTTCCCGGTGCCGCTCCTACCTTGGAGCAGCGCCCGGCCGCCGGATCGCGTCACACCCGCGAGCAAGCCGGCGCTAGGCCAGGTGCCGCGTGAACCAGGCCGCCTGTAACTACGTCGTTGTGGCAACGACGTAGTTGGGACTACGTGGTTGCGGCAACGACGTAGTTGGGCGCTGCCCTGACGCCGGGTCAGGTGAGGATAGCGAGGCCGGCGGGGCAACAGTGCTCGACGTCAGGCACACGCGGCCTGATCGGCGAGTTAGTGTGGCAGCAGATGACCTGGGCCAAGGGGGTGCGCTCATGGATCGCGGGCAGCTGCTGGCCGAGCTGGCCGACGCCGGTACCGCGGCGGGCGGCGTCGTGTTCGTCGAGCGCCGCGCCGACGACTACCAGTGGCGCCACCTGCCGCCCGATGAGGTGCCCAGCCTGGTAACGGACGGGCAGAGCCGGGACGCGTGGATCGTCTACTCCGGTCCCTGGCCCACGGAAAGCGTGCCCGGCTTCCTGGAGGACCTGCTGGCCGAGATGGAGTCGATGTGCGGGGGAGCGGACCGTTGCCGCTGGCCGCTGGGCCAGCCCTACCCGCCGGGGCACTAGCGGCATGCCTGTTGTCGTCGTCGTCGCCGCCGACCGGGCCTCGTTCGCCAGGTGCCGCCGGCAGTGGGATTTCGGCGCCGCGACCCGCCAGAACCTTGAGCCCCGGCAAAGGCTCACCCGACCGGACCTGGACCGGGCGGTGCGCGACGCGCTGGCCGTCTACTACTTCCCCGGCATGTGGGACTGGGACCGCAGGGTGCGGCTCCCGCTGGTCGGCCAGGAGCTGGAGCGCGCCCTGACCCGCCAGCGCCAGCGCGAAGGCGAAGGCGAAGGCAAAGACAAAGACAAAGACAAAGACGCACAGCCCTGGCAGCAAGCACTCGACCAGGGCCAAGCCCTGCTGGCCGCCTATATGAACTGGGCGCCGAGCGCCGACCGCTTCTCCCCGGTCCTGGTCGAGACGGACTTCGAGGTCGATGTCCTCGATCCGCGGAAACCGGGAACCGCCCTGCTCACCGGCGACGGCGAGATCATCAGGTACGCCGGCCGGGTCGACATGCTGGCCGTGGACCAGCACGACGCCTACTGGATCGTGCGCCACCGCGTGGTCGACGCGGACTGGCCGCCCACCGAGCAGCTGGTCGCCGATGAGGAAGGCCTGGCCGCGTGCTGGGCCTGGGAGCAGTTCTACCTCGGGATGACGATCGCCGGCACCATCTACAACGAGCTCAGCAGCCACCTAAAGCGGCCCGCCAGCCGGTGGAAGCTAAGAGCCAAACCCAGAGCCGTCCGCCAGCACGAGCCGAGCGGCGGCGGCCGCTCGATCCCGCAGCACCGCCGGATGTACGCCCAGGCCCGCGAGCCCGAGCGGCTGAAAGCCATCGAACAGGTCACCAAGCACAATGTCCGCCGTACCTGGCTGCGCCGCGATCCCGCCGCCGTCCAGGAGGCCGGACGCAGGCTCGCCGCCGACCTGGCCGAGATGACGCGGGCCGGCCTCGACATCTACCCCGAGCCGTCCGACGACAATTGCCCGCCCTGCCCCTACCTCGCCCCCTGCCAGGTGCTCAGGCAAGGCGGCGACGCCGGGCCCGTGATCGCCAGCCGCTACCGCCGCAGGCCGCCCGGGCAACCGGAAGAAGGCCGCCTCGGCGGCCGCGCCTGGGGCGTGGGCCGCGGCGCCGCCCCGCCGAAGTTCCCGCCCCGCCGCAACCCGTGAACCCGCACCCGGGCCGCAGCCGGCCGTACGGCAGGATAGGTCCGCGGAGGCGCGGTCAAAAGCACAAGACAGGCGGGCACAAGACATGAGCGACCAAGTTGACGCGCTGGTGATCTTCGGCGCCACCGGCGACCTGGCCAAACTGGAGACCTTTCCCGCGCTGGTCGGACTGGTCGAGCGGGGCGTGCTCGACGTGCCCGTGGTCGGCGTGGCCAAGAGCGGCTGGGGCCTGGACCAGTTCCGCGACTACGCCACCGCGTCCCTGAAGCAGAACAACATCGACCCGGCCAGCCCGGCCGCGGCCAAGCTGCTGCAGCTACTGCGCTACGTCGACGGCGATCTCGGCGACCCCGCCACCTACCAGGCCATGTCGGACGAGCTGAAACAGGCCCAGAAAACACTGTTCTACCTGGAGGTCCCCCCGCCGCTGTTCGGCCGCATCGCCCAGGGCATCTCCGAGGCCGGCCGTACGAACAACAGCCGCGTCATGGTGGAGAAGCCGTTCGGCAACGACCTGGCCAGCGCCCAGCAGCTGAACGCGACGATGAGCAAGTACTTCCCGGAGGACGCCATCTACCGGGTCGACCACTGGCTGGGCCTGGAGCCGGTGGACAGCCTGATGTTCGTCCGGTTCGCGAACACGGTCATCGAGCCGCTGCTGAACCGGGCCTACGTGCAGAGCATCCAGATCACGATGGCCGAGGCGTTCGACGTCGCCGACCGGGGCAGCTTCTACGACAAGACCGGCGCGATCAAGGACGTGATCCAGAACCACCTGCTCCAGGTGCTGGCCACGGTGCTCGCCGAGCCGCCGCACGGCACCGGCCTGGACTCCTGGCGGGCCAGCAAGTCCCAGCTCGTCGGCGCGCTGCGCCCGCTGACCCCGGACCGCACGGTCAAGGGCCAGTACGACGGCTACCTCGACGTCAAGGGCGTGGATCCGAAGTCGCAAACCGAGACCTACGCCGCCATCCGGCTCGCCGCCGACTCCTGGCGCTGGGCCGACGTGCCCGTCGTGATCCGGGCCGGCAAGTGCCTGCCGGTGACCGCCACCGAGGTCACGATCACCTTCCGCCGCCCCCCGCACGACGCCTTCGACCTCACCGGCCAGGCCAGCGGCAACACAGGCAACACAGACAACACAGGCAACACAGGCAACACCGCCGGCAACCAGAACACGCTGCGCTTCCGGATCAACCCGGAGAACCGCGTCACCCTGTCCCTGATCGGCAAGAAGCCCGGCGCGGGCTGGCTGCCCGAAGCCGAGGAGCTCCGCTTCGCCGAACACCCCGGCTCCGACATGCGCCCCTACGACCGCCTCATCGGCGCCGCGCTCAACGGCGAGCGCTGGCTGTTCGCCTCCCAGGACACCGTCGAGGCGGCCTGGCGGGTCGTCGACCCGGTGCTCGGCGACGTCGGCCCGGTGCACCCGTACGCCAAAGCAAGCTGGGGCCCGACCCAGGCCGCCGCCCTGCTACCGCCAGGCGAGCAATGGCACGACCCCGCAAGCTAAAAGCCTAAAAGCGCAGACGATAACGACCGGTCCTGCTGGCTGACCAGCACCACCACGTCGCCGATCGAGCGGACCATGCCGTGCCGCCGCCGGATGACGTCGGCGATGATCCCGGTCCACCCGGTCTGGTGCCAGGCGCCGAGCGCCGCCGCGGTGTCGCCGTGGAAGTACTCGGCGAACACCAGGTTGTCCCGCCAGGCCGGATCGGATTGCAGCAACGCAACGTCCCCCAGGCACGGCCGCCGCCCGTCGGACCCGCGGATGAAGATCGAGATGAGCCGGTCCTGCAGGTCCGCGGCGACCTTGTCCAGGGTCAGCCGGTTCCCGGAACCGGTCGGGTACTCGATGGTGAAGTCGTCGCCGAAGAACCGGTGATACCGCTCCAGGGCGCTGATGATCAGGTAGTTCAGCGGGAACCAGACCGGCCCGCGCCAGTTGGAGTTCCCGCCGAACAACGTCGTGGTGGACTCGGCGGGCTCGTAGTCGATGGAGGCGGTGATGCCCTCCACCGACAGCGAATACGGGTGCTCCCGGTGGTACGCCGACAGCGCCCGCAACCCGTGCGGCGACAAGAACTCGTCCTCGTCGAACAGCCGCCCCAGCAGCTGCACCAGCCGGTCCGGCCCGCACAGTGACAGCAGCAGGCGCTGCTCACCGCCCAGCCCGCGCAACACCCCGCGCGAGCGCATCGCGCCGACATCGGTCAGGTCCTCCCGGCCCAGCAGGTCCGCGAACTGCTTGCCCAGCACCAGGGCCTGCTGGAGGTCCGATTCGCTGACCACCGCCGCGGCCAGCAGCGGGATCATGCCCACCATCGACCGGACCTTGATCGGCACCTGCTCCCCGGACGGCGTGACGAGCCGGTCGTAGTAGAACCCGTCGGCAGCGTCCCACAGGCCCTGGCTGTCCAGCGCGTCACGGATGGCCGCGAAGTGCTCGAGGAACTTGACCACCAGGTCGGACGCGGGCCGCTGCCCGCTCTGGGCCAGCACGGTGGCGATCCCGCCCAGCGCGATCGCGTAGGCACCCATCCAGCCGGTGGCGTCGGACTGCTCCAGGACCCCGCCCACCGGCAGCTTGGACCGGTCCAGCGGCCCGATGTTGTCCAGGCCCAGGAAGCCGCCCTCGTAGACGTTCTTCCCGCCCGCGTCCTCCAGGTTGACCCACCAGGTGAAGTTGACCAGCAGCTTGTCGAACACCCGCGACAGGAACTCCAGGTCGCGGCCGTCGTCGATGGCGAACACCTCGAGCGCCGCCCAGGCGTGCACCGGCGGGTTGACGTCGGAGAAGTTCCATTCGTACGCCGGCAGCGTCCCGCTCGGGTGCTGGAACCACTCCCGGCACAGCAGGATCAGCTGGTACTTGGCGAACGCCGGGTCCACGTGCGCCAGGGCGACGCAGTGGAACCCCAGGTCCCACGCCGCGAACCAGGGGTATTCCCACTTGTCCGGCATCGACATGATGTCGAACGCGTCGAAGTTGCGCCAGCGCGAGTTCCGCCCGCTCAGCCGCTCGGGCGGCGGGGCGGGCTGCCCCGGGTCGCCGTCCAGCCACCGGGTCACGTCGTAGTAGAACAGCTGCTTGCTCCACAGCATCCCGGCGAACGCCTGCCGCATGACCAGCGCCTCGTCGTCGCTGGCCGTGCGCGGGGTCAGCTCGGCGTAGAACTCGTCGGCCTCGGCCCGCCGCCTGGCCACCACCTGGTCGAACTCGGTTCCCAGCGCCGCGGCCGCCGCACCAAAAACGGGCACTGCCGAGCCCAGGGCCGCGGCGGCGGGCCCGTCGGACGACGCGGGCCGAAGCCGGATCCGCAGCTCCGCCGAAGCCCCGCCGGCCAGCGTGACCTGGTACCAGAACGCGCACTTGGTGCCGGTGCGTCCCGGGTTGACCGTGGGCGCGCCGGTGATCACGTGGTCGTTGATGCCGTCCTTGGGGTAGGGCATCAGCGGCGCCGCGCCGAACAGCCGGGCCACGTTCGTCTCGTTCTCGCAGAACAGCGCGCTCGGCTGCGTCCCATCGGGCCCGGGCCCGGCGATCAGCTCCAGCTCGCCGACGAACGGGTGCTCGATGGTCACCACCGACGGGTCCGAGGTCGCCGCCGCGAGCATCGGCCGTGCCGGATCGGACCCCCAGGACCAGGTGTTGCGGAACCAGGCCGTGGGCAGCACGTGCAGCGTCGCGGTATCGGGACCCGCGTTGGTCACCGAGATCGTCATCAGCAGGTCGTCCGGCGACGCCTTGGCGTAGTGCACCTCGACGATCCAGTACCGGTTACCGTCGAACGCGCCCGTGTCCAGCAGCTCGTACTCCGGATCGAGCCGGCTGCGCGAGCCGTTCACGTCGATCAGGTCCTGGTACGGGAACGGCCCCTGCGGGTAGTGGTAGCGCCACCGGTTCCAGGCGTGGCTGGGGATGGCGTCCAGGTACCACCAGTGCTCCTTGACGTCCTCGCCGTGGTTGCCCTGCCCGCTGGTCAGCCCGAAGGCCCGCTCCTTGAGGATCGGGTCGCGCCCGTTCCACAGGGCCAGGGCCAGGCACAGCCGCTGCTCGATGTCGCAGAACCCGGCCAGCCCGTCCTCGCCCCACCGGTAGGCCCGCGACCGCGCCTGGTCGTGCGGCAGGTAGTTCCATGCGTCACCGTCGGCGCTGTAGTCCTCACGGACCGTCCCCCACTGGCGCTCGCTCACGTACGGCCCCCACCGGTACCAGTCACCGGCCTGGCGGAGCCCGTTCTCGAGCTTCCCGAAGTCCTCGACCCGCTCACGTTCAGCGCCCATCGGTGCCCTTTCCTCGGTCCGGGTCCTCGCCGTAGGCCTGTGCCGCCGCCGTAGGTTTTCCTTTTTTATCCGAACGGGCCGTGGTATCACTCTCCCGGGTCCCGTGAACCACTCCCGGGGTTAAGCTCAATTCCGCGAGAGCCGGGCCTCGTCCCGGGTCGGCTCGAACAGCTCGACCGGGTTGCCCGACGGGTCCTCGGCGATGATCTGCTTGCCGCCCACGCCGGTCACCACGTCGTTGCGGAACCGGACCCCGGCCCGCCGCAGCTCGGCCACGGTGGCGTCGAGGTCGGGGACCTCGACCGCGAACCGGTTCCACCCGCCGGGCGCGGGCAGCGTGCCGTCCGGCATCGCCTGCCCGCCGCCGGCCGGGGCGCCGGGGACGCTGAGCACCAGGCGCAGGTCCCCGCGGTTGAGCATGGCGAACATGTCGTTCGGGTGGATCTGCACGCTGAACCCCAGGTGCCCGGTGTAGAAGCCGATGGCGGCCTCGACGTCGTGCACGATGTAACGGACGCTGACCGTGGCCATGGATACGTACCTCCTGTGCTCAGGCGCCGATGCTACCGGCCTGGTTCCCTCGTGCTAAGACGGCCGCGGCTTGGTCCTCGTGAACCGTTCTGTGCGGCGGCCCGTTTCCCGTAGCGGAGACGATGTACCCACAGGGAAACCGGATCACGATGGGAGCGGATATGCGTACTGGTTTGCGCGCGGGCGTGCTGGGCGTGGTATCAGCGGCGTTGCTGGCGGGGTCCTTGTGGGGTGCGTCGTCGGCCTTCGGCGCGGCGCAGCACCTCCCCAAGAACGCGGTCGTGTTCAAGGCCGAGCACGTCCGCGGGGTCAAGGGCGTCGTGCTCGTGGAGGGCTCGGGACTGGTGGTGTACACCTTCACCGGCGATACCCCGGGCAAGGCCGGCACCTGCACCGGGGGGTGCGCGGCCATCTGGCCGCCGGTCCACGGCGTCCCGGTCGTGGCCAAGGGCGCCAAGATCGGCGGGAAGTTCGGCCGGATCCACGGCCAGGTCACCTACAACGGGTGGCCGCTGTACCTGTTCACCGGCGAGAAGCCGCTCAAGAACCACGCGGACAGCGCGTTCAAGGTCGTCCGGCCGACCCCGTGGACGGCGCCGAAGCCCAAGCCGACACCGTCGCCCACGCCCTCGAGGTACTGAACCTCCGGGCGCCGGCCGGCGTCCGTACCAGGTGTCGTCCGCTCACGCGGCTCGGCTGAAGACGGGCCGGTACCCGAGTTCCTGCCCGGCGGCGGTGGGGTGGTAGGACGAGCTGATCGCGAAGATGTCCACGGAGTGCAGCCAGCTGCCGGAGTCGCAGATCTCGTGCCCGGAGAACTGCCCGCGGACGTCGGCGAACGTGTCGTGATTGGCTGCCGCGGCGGCCTGCAGGGCGTTGTCGAGGTCGTCGGCGCCGTTGTTGAGCGCGGTGCGGTCCCTGGTGCTCAGCCCGATGCACGTGCTGGACCTGGACAGGTCGTACAGCTCCGGGTAGCCGAGCACGACGACCGTCGCCGACGGCGCGTCGGCCCTGATCGTGGTCAGGGTCTTGGCCAGCAGGGCCGGCAGCTGAGTCGCGACGAACGCCTCGGCCTTCGCCACCGCGTTCAGGCACGTGCTGGTCGAGGAGAGCACGCAGGTCTCCATCACGCTGGAGAAGCCCGCGTCGTTGCCGCCGATCGTGATGCTGACCAGCGTGGTGCTCGCGCTCAGCGCCGACACCTGGCTGTTGATGACGTCGGTCGTGGTCGCGCCCGCGCACGCCACCGAGGTAAAGGTGGCGGGGGAGTTGGCCGCGGCCCATTGCTCCGGATAGGCGTTTGTGCTGCGGTCGCAGCTCCCGCTGGAGGAGATGTAATCGCCGGCCCCGAGTCCTGAGCTGTAGGAATCGCCGAGCGCCACGTAATTGACCGTGGTTGCCGCACCGGCCGCGGTCGCCGTGACCAGGGCAGCCGAGGCCGCGCCGAGCACAACCGCCGCGCTGAGAACAATCCGGAAAGTACGCGCGAATTCACCCACAGTTACTTGTACCACGGGCCGGCCGGCAGATCAATATTCAAGCACCGCCCGCACCGCCGCGATGATCTTCTCCTCGTCGGGCAGCAGGTAGTCCTCCATCGGCTTGCTGTACGGCACGGTGGCGTCCAGCGCGGTGACCAGCTTGACCGGTGCCCGGAGCGAGGAGAAGCCCTGATCGGCGACCTCGGCGGCGATCACCGCGGCCGCCGAGGCGTGCCGGGTGGCCTGGTCCACGAGCACCAGCCGGCCGGTCCTGGCCACCGACTCCAGGATCGTCGCCAGGTCCAGCGGCACCAGCGTGCGCGGGTCGATGACCTCCGCCGCTATGCCCGAGGCGGCGAGCGTGCCGGCCGCCGCCAGCGCCCGGCCCACCATCGCGCCGGTGGCCACGATCGTCACGTCGTCCCCGGCCCGCCGCACGGCCGCCTGCCCGAACGGCACCAGGTACTCCCCCTCGGGGACCTCGCCCTCCTCCAGCGTGAGCAGGTAATGGTGGAAGAAGCACACCGGGTTGTCGTCGCGGATGGCCGTGGCCATCAGCCCCTTGGCGTCGGCCGGGGTGGCGGGCAGCGCGACCTTGAGCCCCGGGACGCCGGTGAACATGCCGTAGATCGACCCGGTGTGCTGCCCGGCCCAGCCGGCCGTGAACCCGTAGCCGGCCTTGAGCACCAGCGGGACCGTGACCCGGCCGCCGCTCATGTACCGGAACCGGGGCGCCTCGTTCACCACCTGGTCCATGGCCACGAGCATGAACTCGGCCATGTACAGCTCGACCACCGGCCGGTACCCGGCCAGCGCGGCCCCGACCGCCATGCCGATCTCCGCCGTCTCGGAGATCGGGGTGACCCGCACCCGGTCGCCGCCGAACGCCTTCAGGAACTCGTCGTCCGGTGTCGTCGCGATGTTCTGGCCGAAGTAGAGCACGCTCTGGTCGCGCTCCATCTCCTGCCGGATGGCCTCGTTGATCGCCGCGATGTACGCAAGCTGCCTGCTCATGGGAACACTCCGATCACGCGTACACGTGCCGCAGCGCGGCGTCCGCCGGGGGATAGGGGCTGGCCAGCGCGAACTCCACCGCCGCGGCCATCTCGGCGCGGACCTGCGCGGCCAGCGCGTCGGCCGCCGCGGCGTCCAGCACCCCCGCGGCGAGCAGCCGGGACCGCATCCGCGCCAGCGGATCGGCGCGCCGTGCCGCCTCGTACTCGCCGATGTCACCGAAGACCGCGACCGCCTCGTGCTCGGGGAAGTGCAGCGGCACGCCGGGCGGGGCGATGATGTTGCCGTGCGCGCTCAGCCGGTAGATCTTCGACTCGACCAGCGAGGGACCCTCCCCTGACCGGGCCCGGCCGACGGCCGCGCCGACCGCGTCGCGGACCAGGACCGGATCCCCGCCGTCCACCGTGACCCCGGGCATCGAGAACGCCCGGGCCTTGACCGACAGCGGCTCGCCCGCGGCCGCGTTGGCGTCCTCCTGCTCGACCCGGGTGACCACGTTGTAGGAGTTGTTCTCCAGCACGTACACGATCGGCAGCTTCCACAGCGAGGCCACGTTCAGCGCCTCGGCGAACGCGCCCTGCTTGGCCGCGCCGTCGCCGAAGAAGCACAGCACCACCTGGCCCTGCCGGCGGATCTGCGCCGCGTACGCGGCGCCGGTGGCCTGCGGGATGCCCTGCCCGACGATCCCGGACGTGCCCAGGAAGCCGCGCTCGGGATCGGCCAGGTGCATCGACCCGCCGTAGCCGCCGCACAGCCCGGTGGCCCGGCCGTAGATCTCGGCCATCATCGCGTTCGGGTCGCTGCCCAGGACCAGCGGGTAGCCGTGGCACCGGTAGGTGGCCATGACCTGGTCGCCAGGACCCGGGGAGGAACGGAGCGTGGCCAGCGACCCGACGATCGAGGCCTCGGCGCCGTCGGCCAGGTGGGTGTGCCCGCGGATCACGCCCGGATGCTCGGTGAACGTGGCCTTGACCCGTTCCTCGAACTCCCTGATCCGCAGCATCTGCCGGTACATCCAGGCCAGCTGGTCCCGGTCAGGCTCAGCCTCCATCAGCGCCTCCCAGCATCTCGAGCAGTTCGTCGACGCCCCGCACGCACAGGTGCGGCCGCCGCGACACGGGCAGCGCGTCGTAGCTAGCCGCGGACCCCAGCCCGGTTTGCACGGCGATGGCCAGCGACCGGCCCCGGTGCGCCATCGGCACCTCGAGTTGCGGGTCGTCGCCCACCACGGCCAGCCGGGCCGGGCTGGCCCCGAGCCGGTCCGCCGCGCTGCGCAGCGCGTCCAGCGACGGCTTGCCCACCACCCGCACCGCGCACCCGGTCAGCGACCTGATCATGGCCGAGATGGCCCGCGAGGTGCCGAGCGCCCGGCCGCCGTCCACCGCGAAGAACGGGGTCTGCGAGGCGCTGTACAGCGTGGCGCCGTCCCACACCGCGTGGCAGGCCGCCTCGAGCGCGGGCATGGTGAACTCGGGGAACCAGCCGGCCAGCACCGCGTCCGCCGCCGTCCCGGCGGCCGGCGGCACCACCTCGAAGCCGGCCTCGGCCAGCGGCGACGTGAGCCCGGGTCCGCCCAGCACCATGACCCGCTCGTGCCCCGCGCGGCGCAGCACCCGGACCGCGCTGCTGGCGGGGGTCATCATCGCCTCGTCGGGCAGGCCGAAGCCGATCTCCCGCATGATCCCGGCCAGCCGGGCGGGCGTCCGCGTGGTGCCGTTGGTGAACACCACGAACGGCAGGCCGCGCCCCGCCACCCAGCTGATGATCTCCACCGCGCCCGGCAGCGGCCGCAGCCCCCGGCCGCCGCGGTCGCCGAGCACCAGCGTGCCGTCCATGTCGAACACGAAGCCCCGCGCGTGCCGCAGCCTGGCCAGCGGGTCATCAACGCGCATGGCCGGGCCCCCGCAACTCCAGCCGGAAGCCGGGCTTGTCCACCACCAGCCGCCGCACCGGCGGCCGGGAGCCGAGCTCGCGCAGCAGCCGCAGGACCGGCTGCACCTCCGGGTGGTAGTGCCGGGCGGCGGGCGCGGCGGCCAGCATCGCGTCGACCTCCTCGCCCGGCATCCCGAACCGCAGCAGCAGTTCCTCGTCGGTGATCCCGCGCGGCAGCCGCTGCCGCAGCTCCGCCACTGACGCCGGCGGCGGCTCGGCGGCCAGCTCGCGGGCCCGCGGCCGGTCCAGGATGCGGTCGAGCACCCACGGCTCGACGTCGGCCGTCGGCTTGCCGAAGCTCCCCAGCACGTACCTGATCACCTGGTCCGGGACCACCTCGTACCGGTTCTCGCTGACCACGTTGGCCAGCGCCTGCCCCATGACCATCTGCGGGAACGGCGTGACCATGATCGGGTAGCCGAGCTCGGCCCGGACCTGGGTCACCTCCTCGATGACCGCCTCGAACCGGTCCTCCAGCCCGATCTCGGCCAGCTGCCGCCGCAGGGTGGTCAGCACGCCGCCCGCGAGCTGGTGCCGGGTGAACGCCGCGTCGTACGGCCGGGGCTGCCCGGCCGGGAGCGTTTCGGCGGCCGCGAGCCGGTCGAAGTACCGGGCCGCGCGGGCCAGCAGCCGGTCGTCCACGTTCACCGTGTGTCCCAGCTCGCGCAGGTTCGCCACCGTGCGTTCGGCGTCCGGCAGCGAAGACCCGTCGGCCAGCGCCCCGCAGGCCACCTGCAGCACCTCCACGCCCAGGTCCGGCGCGGCCAGGTAGACCAGCGGGGACAGCCCGATCGTGCAGTGCGCGTGCAGCTCGAGCGGCTTGCCGGCCAGCCGCGCCCGCACCGCGGGGATCAGGGTGCGGGCCCGCTCCGGGGTCAGCAGCCCGGCGGGGTCCTTGATGTAGGCGCGGTCGATGTCCCGGGAGGCGGCCACCTGCCCGGCGATCCCGGCGTAGAACGGGTCGTCGTGGACCGCCGAGATCGTGTAGGTCAGCGCCGCGATGATCTCGGTCCCGCCGGCCTGCCGGATGATCCGCGCGGTGGCCAGCACCGCGCTCATGTCATGTGTCGGGTCGAGCACCACGAACCGGGAGATCCCGGCCGCGACCAGCCGCTGGTAGACCAGCCGCATCACGTCCGGGTGGGCGCGCTCCCAGGAGATGAAGCGGAACCCGGTCCCGATGAACTGCAGCGGCGTGTCCGGCATCGCGGCCCGGGTGAGCCGGATCCGCTGCCACGGATCCTCCCGGTGATTCCGCACCGCCACCCCCATGGCCGTGCTCGAGCAGAAGTCCAGCGCCCGGAATCCCACCCGGTTCAGCACCGGCGCGATCTGCAGGATGTGCGCCGTCCGCAACCCCGTAGCACTCCACAGGCTCTGATTCCCGTCCCGCACCGACACATCCACCAACTGCACCTCACCCACCGCCCCCACCCCCCCCCCCCCCCGCCCCCCCCCCCCCCCCCCCCCCCCCCCCCCCCCCCCCCCCCCCCCCCCCCCCCCCCCCCCCCCCCCCACCCCCCCCCCCCCCCCCCCCCCCCCCCCCCCCCCCCC
>Ga0209168_10002515_pt1 | contig 13193 bp, 14 predicted proteins | sample Coa_R1_FD_187156 | JGI IMG/M metagenome (GOLD analysis project Ga0209168, IMG submission 187156) | Surface soil microbial communities from Centralia Pennsylvania, which are recovering from an underground coalmine fire - Coalmine... | ecosystem: Environmental > Terrestrial > Soil > Unclassified ... | reverse complement strand
ATTCGTTTTTCACGGCAGGGCTATGCGAGGCCGATCCCGAAATCGCCGCCGCGATCGCCGGCGAACTCGGACGCCAGCGTCACGAGATCGAGCTGATCGCGTCGGAAAACATCGTCAGCCGCGCCGTGCTGGAAGCGCAGGGTTCGGTGATGACCAATAAATACGCCGAAGGCTATCCCGGCGCCCGCTATTACGGCGGCTGCGAATGGGTCGACGTTGCCGAGACGCTGGCGATCGAGCGGGCGAAGAAGCTGTTCGGCGCGAATTTCGCCAATGTGCAGGCCAACTCCGGCAGCCAGATGAACCAGGCGGTGTTTCTGGCGCTGCTGCAGCCCGGCGACACCTTCATGGGCCTCGACCTCGCGGCCGGCGGACATCTCACCCATGGTTCGCCGGTCAACATGTCCGGCAAATGGTTCAAGGCCGTGCATTACACCGTGCGGCGCGAGGACCAGCTCATCGACATGGACGCAGTCGCGAAACAAGCCGAGCAGGTGAGGCCGAAACTGATCATCGCCGGCGGCTCGGCCTATTCGCGTCCGTGGGACTTCAAGCGCTTCCGTGAGATCGCCGACGGCATCGGCGCCTATCTGATGGTCGACATGGCGCATTTCGCCGGGCTTGTGGCGGGCGGCGTCCATGCGTCCCCCGTGCCGCACGCCCACGTCACGACCACCACCACGCATAAATCGCTTCGAGGGCCGCGCGGCGGCCTGATCCTTTGGAATGACGAGGCGCTGACCAAGAAGCTCAATTCCGCGATTTTCCCGGGGCTGCAGGGCGGCCCGCTGATGCATGTGATCGCGGCCAAGGCGGTCGCCTTTGCCGAAGCCTTGCGGCCGGATTTCAAGGTCTACGCCAGGAACGTGGTCGAGAATGCCAAGGCGCTCGCCGAATCCTTGCGCGCCGAGGGCCTCGATATCGTCTCAGGGGGCACCGACAATCATCTGATGCTCGTCGATTTGCGGCCAAAGGGACTGAAGGGCAACGTCTCGGAAAAGGCGCTGGTGCGCGCCGCCATCACCTGCAACAAGAACGGCATTCCCTTCGATCCCGAAAAGCCGTTCGTGACCTCGGGCCTTCGCCTGGGCACGCCGGCCGCCACCACGCGCGGCTTCGGGGTTGCCGAGTTCCGCCAGGTCGGCGGTATGATTGCCGAAGTGCTCAACGCGGTCGCGCAATCGACGGATGGTAGCGCGCCGCTGGTGGAGAAGGCGATGAAGGAGCGCGTGCGCGCGCTGACCGATCGCTTCCCGATCTATCAATAAGGCCTGAAAGCGCATGCGTTGCCCCAGTTGCAACAGTCTCGATACGCAGGTGAAGGACTCCCGTCCCACGGAGGATTCGGCGGTGATCCGCCGCCGGCGCGTGTGCGTGACCTGCAATTTCCGATTCACGACATTCGAGCGGGTGCAGCTTCGCGAACTCACGGTCATCAAGCGCAACGGACGACGGGTGCCATTCGATCGCGACAAGCTGGTGCGCTCGCTGCAAATCTCGCTTCGCAAGCGGCCGGTGGATTCGGAGCGCGTCGAAAAGATGGTTTCGGCGATCGTGCGCGAACTGGAAAGCGGAGGCGAGGCGGAAGTGTCATCCGAGGCGATCGGTGAGATCGTGATGGAGCATCTGCGCCAGCTCGACGACGTCGCTTATGTGCGGTTTGCGTCCGTGTACCGCAATTTCCGCGAGGCCAAGGACTTTGAGGCGGTGCTCGGCGAACTCTCCGGCGATGACGACACGCGGATCGCCTTGTTACGCAAATGATCTTCCGCATTTTGGAAGAGCAGCTCGCGCAGAAAACGAAGGATTTGAAAGCGGCCGATCTGCGCTTCATGCAGCTTGCGCTTGTACTCGGCCGGCGTGGCCTGGGGCGGACCTGGCCCAATCCGGCGGTGGGCGCCGTCGTCGTCAAGGACGGCGTCATCGTCGGCCGCGGCTGGACTCAACCTGGCGGCCGTCCCCATGCGGAGGTGGAAGCGCTGGCGCGGGCCGGCGAGACGGCGCGCGGCGCCACGCTCTATGTGACGCTCGAGCCCTGTTCGCATCTCGGCAAGTCGCCACCTTGCACGGACGCCGTGATCTCCGCCGGGATTGCGCGCGTGGTGTCGGCGATCGAGGATCCCAATCCCGAAATAGCAGGCCAGGGGCATGCAAAACTTCGCGCGGCGGGCATCAGGGTCGATATCGGGCTCGGCGCGCTCGAGGCCGCGCGCGATCACGCGGGGCACTTCAGGCGCATCCGCGACCACCGTCCGCATATCATCTTGAAACTCGCGGTCTCGAGCGACGACAAGATTGCTGGCGCCGGCCATCGGCCGGTTGCGATCACGGGAGAAGTGGCGAAGGCGCGCACGCATCTATTGCGAGCCGAGTGCGACGGCATTCTGGTCGGCATCGGCACGGTGCTGGCGGACGATCCACTGCTCACATGCCGCTTGCCGGGCATGGAAGCGCGCTCGCCGGTTCGCCTCGTGCTGGATCGCTCGTTGCGAACCCCCCAAGCGAGCAAGCTCGTTCATTCAGCCCGCAACACGGCGCTCTGGATCGTGACGTCTAACTTTGCGGAAGCGCCCGCCGCCGCGATGCTCGGGGCCGCCGGCGCCCAGATCATCCGCGTTGCCTCCAAGCCCGCCGGATTGGATCTGGCGGACGCGCTGCGCGCGATCTCGGAACGGGGCATCACCCGGCTCCTGGTCGAGGGTGGGGCGCGCGTGGCGGCCTCATTCGTTGAAGCCGGCCTGGTCGATGAATTCTGGCTGCTGAGGGGGCGGGAGCCGATCGGGACCGAGGGGGTCGCCGCGCTCAACGCATTGCCGCTTGGCGCACTCACCCAGTCGCCCGAATTTCGCGTTCGTGCTAGCGAAGCACTGGGTAACGACACCCTCATCATTTACGAGCGAGCCGCCTGATGTTCACCGGGATCGTCACTGACATCGGCGAAATTAAAAGCTTGAGCCCTGTTGCGCAGGGAGAGCTGCACCGGCTGCGCATCGCCTGCCGTTACGATCGTGCGACCATAACGGATGGGGCCTCGATCGCCTGCAATGGCGTTTGTCTGACGGTGGTTGGTTCCGGGAGCGCGGCAGGCAGGACCTGGTTCGAGGTCGATGCGGGTGCAGAAACGCTTCGCATGACCACGGCCAAACACTGGGCCGTGGGCGCACGATTGAACCTGGAACGCGCGCTCAAGATCGGCGATGAGCTGGGCGGCCATATCGTGGCAGGGCATGTGGACGGGATCGCCACGATCGTGACGCGGGACGACCTGCCGGACATGGCACGCTTTCATCTGAAGACCACACGCGAGCTTGCGCGCTTCATCGCGCCCAAGGGATCGGTGACGCTCGATGGCGTGTCGCTGACGGTGAATGCGGTTAACGACGTGATCTTTTCGGTCCTGATCATCCCGCACACGCTCAATGTCACGACATTGTCGTTCTGGCGGGCAGGCACGGAGGTTAATATCGAGGTCGATTTGATGGCGCGTTATGCAGCGCGATTGACGGAAATGAAGTGACGGCGTAGCCGTGATGACGAAACCGGATGGATTGAAGCATGGCAGACGCGCGGCGCGCACCATTAAGGGACCAGAGCGATCTTTCCGGTGCGCGGGCGCTGATCGTCGAGGCGCGTTTCTATGACGACATCCAGGACGCGCTGCTGGAGGGCGCGGTCGCGGAACTAAACGCTGCCGGCGTCAGTCATGACGTGATTACGGTGCCCGGCGCGCTCGAAATCCCGGCCGCGATCGCCATCGCGTTAGAGGCCGCGGAAAAGGCCGGCCAGCCTTATGATGCGGCGATCGCCCTCGGCTGCGTGATCCGCGGCGACACGATCCATTTCGAGATCGTCTCGAACGAATCCGCCCGCGCGATCATGGACCTCGCGGTGGCGAAGCGATTACCGCTCGGCAACGGGATCGTGACGGTGAACACGGAGGCGCAGGCGTGGGCTCGGGCGCGCGCCTCCGAACTCAACAAGGGCGGTGACGCCGCACGCGCGGCGCTCGCGATGCTGCGGCTCAAACGCGCCCTGGCAAAAAGCTGATGATGGCCGGGAGCAGCAAAAAGCCCGCCAAGGTTCCGGACAACAAGGGTCCGGACAAGAAAGCCAACCGGCGCGGCGCGGCGCGGCTGGCTGCGGTGCAAGCGCTCTATCAAATGGATATTGCCGGCGCCGGGATCAACGATATTTTCGCCGAATTCGAAAGCCATTGGCTCGGTAACGAGGTGGAGGGCGAGAAATACCTGCCGGCGGAGGCCGCTTTCTTTCGCGACGTGGTGTCCGGAGTTGTGCGCGATCAGGCAAAGCTCGATCCCTTGATCGACGAGGCGCTGTCGAAAGGCTGGCCGTTGAAACGGATCGACGCCATTTTGCGCGCGGTGTTGCGTGCCGGCGCCTACGAATTGGAGCATCGCAAGGATGTCCCGGGCCGCGTCGTGGTCTCCGAATATGTCGACGTGGCGCACGCCTTTGTCGAGGCTGAGGAGACCGGCATGGTGAATGCGGTGCTCGATCAGATCGCCCGCCGGTTTCGAGCGGGCGAATTCGCGCGGGGTTAATTGATGCCGTCATTGCTGTGACGCTGAATGGTAGCCTCGGTATGAGCAACGGGCGCAAATCAACATTATCCGGCGAAGATGCGTTGATCGCGCGCTATTTCAAGCCGCTGGCGGCGGACGCAGGTGCGTTCGGCCTGAGTGACGATGCGGCGATCTTGAAGCCCTTGGGCGACGATGTCGTGGTGACCACCGACGCCATCGTCGAAGGCGTGCATTTCCTGGCCGACGACCCGCCCGACACCATCGCGCAAAAAGCGTTGCGGGTGAACCTGTCTGATATTGCCGCAAAGGGCGCAACGCCGGCGGGCTTTGTGCTGACATTGGCGTTGCGTTCCGTGGACGATACCTGGCTTGCCGCCTTTGCGAGAGGTCTTGGAAGCGATTCTGAGGCCTTCAATTGCCCGCTGCTCGGCGGCGATACGGTCTCGACGCCGGGGCCGGTGATGGTTTCGATCACGGCCTTTGGCCGCGTGGCTCCGGACAGAATGGTTCATCGCAGCGGCGCGAGGCCCGGCGATCGGGTCGTGGTGAGCGGCACGATCGGCGATGCCGCGCTGGGTCTCGATATTCTTAAGGCGGGCAGGGTGGCTGCAGCTCTCGCCGGGGATCCGGCAGCCCGGGACGCCTTGATTTCGCGCTACCGCTTGCCTCAGCCGCGAAATGTACTGGCAGGCGCGCTGCGGGCCTGCGCCCATGCGGCCATGGACGTGTCCGACGGGCTGGCCGGCGACCTGGCAAAACTCTGCGCCGCCTCCCGCACCTCGGCCGTGATCGATGTTGCCTCAATCCCGCTGTCGCCCGCGGCGAAAGCGGTGCTCACGAGCAATGCCGCGAGCTTGGAGATGCTGATTTCCAGTGGCGATGACTACGAGATTGTGTGCGCCATTCCCGAACAGGCGCTTGACGAATTTGCGCGGGCAGCCGGGATTGCGGGGGTTCCCGTCACCCCGATCGGGAGCATCGTCGCCGGCGCTGCAGCACCCCGATTTCTCGATCAGACCGGCAGGGAATTGCCGATGTCCCGCACCTCTTACAGCCATTTCTAGGAATTTCTTGAAACAGGTCGGCTCAAGCGCAAATACCTTTCGAAATCGACCATTTTTGCGTCTGTCGGCGTTGCGCTGGGGATGCGATTTTGGCATGGTCCCGGCCGATTTCGGGCCCCCTTTGACAGGGAGGCCTGCTTTTTGTGCGCCCTTTCGCGATCGCGGCCGTGGCGTGGGGATTTTCTGAAAGTCTGAGGCAAGTTCAATGACAGCATTATGGTTGATAGTGTTCTGCGGAGCGCTTTCCGTGGCGTACGCCATTTGGGCGACGTCCTCGGTTCTGAGTGCCGATGCCGGCAATCCGCGGATGCAGGAGATCGCGGCCGCGGTGCGTGAAGGCGCGCAGGCCTATCTGCGCCGCCAGTACACCACGATCGGGATTGTGGGCGTGGTGATCTTTGCGCTGCTCGCCTACTTCCTCGGGGTTCTGGTGGCCGTCGGTTTCGCGATCGGTGCGATATTGTCGGGTGCGGCCGGTTTCATCGGCATGAACGTTTCGGTTCGCGCCAATGTCCGTACCGCGCAGGCGGCGACGACCTCGCTTGCCGGCGGTCTCGAGCTCGCGTTCAAGGCCGGCGCCATCACCGGCTTGCTGGTCGCGGGTCTCGCACTGCTCGGCGTGACCCTCTATTTCGGTTTCCTCACCTATTCGATGCATCTGGCCCCTGACAGCCGCACCGTCGTCGATGCGATGGTGGCGCTTGGTTTTGGTGCGTCGCTGATCTCGATCTTTGCCCGTCTCGGTGGCGGTATCTTTACCAAGGGCGCCGACGTCGGCGGCGACCTGGTCGGCAAGGTCGAGGCAGGCATTCCCGAGGATGATCCGCGCAATCCTGCGACCATTGCCGACAACGTCGGTGACAATGTGGGCGACTGCGCCGGCATGGCCGCGGATCTGTTCGAAACCTATGCTGTGACCGCGGTCGCAACCATGGTTCTCGCTGCGATCTTTTTTGCCAAGACGCCAATCCTCGCCAGCATGATGACGTTGCCGCTCGCCATCGGCGGCATCTGCATCATTACCTCGATCATCGGCACGTTCTTCGTCAAGCTCGGCGCGAGCCAGTCGATTATGGGCGCGCTCTACAAGGGCCTGATTGCCACCGGCATTCTGTCGCTCGGCGGCGTCGCCGCGGTGATCTATGCGCTAATCGGTTTCGGCAAACTGCCGGGCGTTGAGTACACCGGCATGGCGCTGTTCGAATGCGGCATCGTCGGCCTTGTTGTGACGGGCCTGATCATCTGGATCACCGAATACTACACGGGCACCGATTACCGTCCCGTGAAGTCGATCGCCGCGGCTTCCGTGACCGGTCACGGCACCAATGTGATCCAGGGTCTGGCGATCTCGATGGAGGCAACCGCGCTGCCCGCGATTGTCATCATCGCCGGCATTCTCGTAACCTATAGCCTCGCCGGCCTTTTCGGTATCGCGATCGCCACCACCACGATGCTGTCGCTCGCCGGCATGATCGTTGCCCTCGACGCTTTCGGCCCCGTGACCGACAATGCGGGCGGCATCGCGGAAATGGCGGGCCTGCCGAAGGAAGTGCGCAAGTCCACCGACGCACTGGATGCGGTCGGCAACACCACCAAGGCCGTCACCAAAGGCTACGCGATCGGCTCGGCGGGTCTCGGCGCGCTGGTGCTGTTTGCAGCCTACAATGAAGACCTGAAGTTCTTCATTGCCGACGCAGCGCACCACCCCTACTTCAAGGGCGTCAATCCGGACTTCTCCCTCAACAACCCTTATGTGGTCGTCGGTCTTCTGTTCGGCGGCCTCTTGCCCTATCTGTTCGGCGCGATGGGCATGACGGCTGTCGGCCGCGCGGCCGGCGCGATCGTCGAAGAGGTGCGTCGCCAATTCCGCGAGAAGCCCGGCATCATGCAGGGCACCGACAAGCCGGACTATGGCAAGGCCGTCGACCTCCTGACCAAGGCGGCGATCAAGGAAATGATCATTCCGTCGTTGTTGCCGGTGTTATCGCCGATCGTGGTCTATTTCGTCATCTACGCGATCGCAGGCGGCGGCGCGGCCGGAAAGTCGGCGGCGTTCTCCGCGGTAGGCGCCATGCTGCTCGGCGTGATCGTTACTGGCTTGTTCGTTGCGATCTCGATGACGTCGGGCGGCGGCGCGTGGGACAATGCCAAGAAATACATCGAAGACGGTCACTATGGCGGCAAGGGGTCGGATGCCCACAAATCGGCGGTGACCGGCGACACGGTCGGCGATCCCTACAAGGACACAGCGGGTCCGGCGGTGAATCCGATGATCAAGATCACCAACATCGTGGCGCTGCTCTTGCTCGCGATCCTTGCGCACTGATCTTGACGGCAACAACGCCAAAACCCCGCGGCTGCCAGCCGCGGGGTTTTTGTTTCGAGGGAGCTCGTTTTGAATGAGTTGATTTCGAAAGGCTTGGGTGCGGGCCCGACGCCGCTGACCTCAGTTGTTGCCTTGGCCGATGTTGAGCGCCTTGAACAGCGGCGCCACGTAATTGACCTCGGCGCCGGAGGTCGGCGTCGTGCGGCTGATGAAGTCGAAAATCCTGCCGTCCTTCAGGCCGTAGTTCGCAAGGCGTCGCACCTGGCGATTCTTGTCGAAATAGACCGCGATGACGCGCTGATCGATGACGTGCTCCGTCATGAAGGCGAGCCGGCGTTCGGAGCGCTGGGAAATATAGTAGAAGACCTCGCCATTGAGGGTTGCGACCGTCGACGGCGTTCCCAACACGATCAGGACCTGGTCCTGGCTCGCGCCGATGGGAATCTGCTCAAGCGCTCCCGGCGGCAGGATGTAACCGCGTTGGAATTGCTCGCCGCAACCTCCGATTGCGGCGCAAAGCAGGACAATCGCAGCCGCACTGCGGCATCGTGCGGCCAAGCCGCGCGCCGAGCTTGTCGGATTGGATCTCACCATTGCGGAACTGGTCCCGTCCCCTTGCATCGCATAAGGCCTTGCCGTACCCGGCAGGACGTCGATTGGCAACAAACGCGGGTCTGTGGGCCCGCTAGTGGAACCCACAATGGTTTGGCCATTCAATCACTTCAGTAAGCCCCGCGCGCCCCTGCACCGCACCATCGAGGCCATCTATGGCATGATCGTGACGCAGGCGCGAGATCCGTTCTTCTACAGCGAAATGGGTGTCCCCGATACGGTTAATGGCCGTTTTGACCTGCTTGTGCTGCACCTGTGGATGGTTTTGCGGCGACTTCGGTCGATTGATGGCAGCGCGCCCCTGCCACAGGCCCTGTTTGATCGCTTTTGCGAGGATATGGATGCCAATTTGCGGGAGATGGGTGTCGGCGATCTGACCGTTCCCAGGCAGATGCAAGCTTTCGGTGAGGCGTTTTACGGCCGCTCGGCAGCCTATGATGCGGCGTTGGGCTCGGGTGGGGAGGCGATGGCGAGGGCCCTTTGCAAGAATGTCTTCAACGGGGACGGTATGGAAAATGCCCGTCGGCTTGCCACTTATGTGGATGTCGCCATTGTCCGTCTTGACCAATTCGAGAGGACGGCGCTAACGGCCTCTCGTTGGACATTTCCCGGCGCGAAAGATATCGAGGCGCAGGTTCTGGAGGGACGTTCAGCATGAACCCCGCTGATCCGTGGCATGTCCGTGTCGCGGTCGCGCAGATACCGGACACAGGATTGCATCGTGCGTTCGAGGCCAGTGAGGCCGTGCGCGAGGCCATGGCCAAGATTGCCGGCTTACGAGAAATACGCGCCGCCAGCGCTTCGCTCGAGATGAGATTGAAAAGCGGCGGCCGCGTCCATGTGACCGGACAGGTTCGCGCGCGGGTCGGACAGGTCTGCGTCGTCACGCTCGAGCCGATCGAGAATGAGATCGACGAGCCGATCGATGTAATTTTCGCTCCCATGGAGCAAATTCCACAATTATCCGACCTGGTCGACGACGCCGCTCGAAGCAATGAGGATATTTCCGATCCGCCCGAGCCGATCGTCGATGGCGTGATCGATCTTGGGCGGCTCGCAACTGACGCATTGTTCCTGGCGGTCGATCCATACCCGCGCCGGCCAGATGCCGTTTTTGAACCGACGCCGGAGGCCATCGATCCCGACGATCATCCGTTTGCCGCGCTCAAAGCGCTACGATCGGTTGGCAACTCATCGGGGCCTTCCAAGCGTCATTCGAAAGACCCCAAAGGCCAAGACCGGCGCTGATCGTGACGCGTACCGGTTCCGGAATTCGGATTAGGCGGTTGAATTGATTGATATTATTCCTGTACTCCAGTTGCAGGCGGGAGGGCCTTTGGCTCCAAAGTCCGTGGTCAAGAGGTTGTGTCGAAGCAGGGAAAGGCTATTGTCGCCGCCCGGCCGGCAGGTACAAATCCTCGGCGATCGCTACCGATAACGAATGCCAAACCCACCCACTGGGCGGGAAGAGATCAGGTTTCCGGGACGTTCATGCCTCAAAAGGTTCGAATCGCGCTTGACGCCATGGGGGGCGACGTCGGCGCGGCCGTCGTCGTTCCCGGCGCCGCGATCTCGCTGACCCGACATCCCGATGCCGAGTTTCTGTTATTCGGGCGGCGGGATTTGATCGAGCCGCAATTGGCGAAGTTTCCGGCGCTCAAGGCGGTCTCGACGATCATTCACACCGACGTCGCCGTTAGCATGCATGACAAGCCAAGTCAGGCGTTGCGACGCGGGCGCAAGACGTCCTCAATGTGGCTCGCGCTTGACGCCGTGAAGAAGGGCGAGGCCGACGTCGCGGTCTCGGCCGGCAACACCGGCGCCTTGGTCGCAATGGCCCGGTTCTGCCTGCGCATGCTGCCCGGCATCGATCGTCCCGCGCTTGCGGCGATCTGGCCGACCATGCGTGGGGATTCAGTCGTGCTGGACCTGGGAGCGACCATCGGCGGCGACGCGCGTCATTTAGTGGCGCTCGCCGTGATGGGCAGTGCGATGGCGAGCGTGCTGCTGAGCCTGGAGCGGCCGACTGTCGGCCTTCTCAACATCGGCGTCGAGGAGATGAAGGGCCACGAGGAAATCCGTGAGGCGGCGGAACAGTTGCGCGAAATGAACCTGCCGCAGCTCAACTACACCGGCTTTATCGAAGGCGACGGTATCGGACGTGGGGATGCCGACGTGATTGTCACTGAGGGGTTCAGCGGCAACATCGCGCTGAAGGCGGCGGAGGGAACGTTTCGCGAGTTCAGCTCGGTGCTCCGCGATTCCATCAGCCGGTATTGGCTCGCCCGGATCGGTTATCTGCTCTCTTTCCAGGCGTTCAGGGCGCTGCGCGAAAAACTCGATCCACGCCGCGCCAATGGAAGCGTGCTGCTCGGCCTCAAGGGCGTCGTGGTGAAGAGCCACGGTGGAACCGATTCGGAAGGCTTTGCCTACGCCGTCGATTATGGCTATGAGATGGTCCACTACGATCTCCTCAACAAGATCAATCAAATGCTCAATCGCGACGGCGGCGCGTTCGCCCACGCGCCGACTACGCAGGAGGCTGTTTCGTGACTGCAACACGCTCGGTCGTGCTCGGCTGCGGCTCGTATCTGCCGCAGCGGATTATGACCAACGCCGAACTGGCCGCGCGGATCGACACCTCCGACGAATGGATCGTCCAGCGCACCGGTATTCGTCAGCGCCATATTGCTGCGGAAGGCGAGTTCACGTCGCATCTGGCGATCCATGCCGCGCGATCCGCATTGGCCCATGCCGGTATCGACGCGCTGTCGATCGACCTGATCGTGCTGGCGACCTCGACGCCCGACAATACTTTCCCGGCCACCGCCGTGGCGGTGCAAAACGGGCTTGGCATCCATCATGGCGCGGCATTCGATCTCCAAGCGGTGTGCTCCGGATTCATCTTCGCGTTGGCCACCGCGGACAATTTCCTGCGGAGCGGCGCCTTCAAGCGCGCTCTCGTGATCGGCTCGGAAACGTTCTCGCGAATTCTCGATTGGACCGATCGCGGCACCTGCGTCCTGTTTGGAGACGGCGCAGGCGCGCTGGTGCTGGAGGCCCAAAGCCAGCCCGGACTTTCATCCGATCGCGGCGTGCTGACGACGCATCTGCGTTCGGACGGACGACACAAATCGAAGCTATTTGTAGACGGCGGTCCATCCTCGACCCAAACCGTGGGTCATCTGCGGATGGAGGGGCGCGAGGTTTTCAAGCACGCCGTCGGCATGATCACCGACGTCATCGTTGACGCCTTCCAGGCGACCGGCACGACTGCGGAAGACATCGACTGGTTCGTGCCTCACCAGGCTAACAAGCGGATCATCGATGCATCGGCGCACAAGCTGCATATTGCGCCGCGGAAAGTCGTCCTCACGGTTGACAGGCACGGCAATACCTCGGCTGCATCGATTCCACTGGCTCTTGCGGTTGCCGTGGCCGACGGCCGCATCAAAAAGGGCGACCTTGTGCTGCTCGAGGCCATGGGCGGCGGCTTCACCTGGGGATCGGCGTTGGTGCGTTGGTGAGCGGCCGGTAAAATAAACTTGGATGTTTTGTGTCTTTCTTTCGCATAACTGGCCACGACAACTGTTGACCGCCTGTATTTAAGCCCTTAATTTCAGACGCAAATACCTTGTTCGCCGAGAGTGGGGCAGGCGATGACCGGAACCGGAAAAACCGTCACGCGTGTTGATCTGTGCGAAGCCGTCTACCAGAAGGTAGGCTTGTCGCGCACGGAATCATCCGCGTTTGTCGAGCTCGTATTGAAAGAGATCACCGATTGCCTCGAGAAGGGCGAAACAGTGAAGCTTTCTTCCTTTGGCTCATTCATGGTGCGCAAGAAGGGTCAGCGGATCGGCCGCAATCCGAAGACCGGCACGGAAGTGCCGATTTCGCCGCGGCGTGTAATGGTCTTCAAGCCGTCGGCGATTTTGAAGCAACGCATCAATGGTCACAATGGCGGCAAGTCGGAATAGAGCGAATCATCCGACCAGCGCTGACATAGAGGAGCGGGCATTTGGATAAGGCGCCGGACGCCTTCCGAACCATCAGCGAGGTCGCTGACGACCTCGACATTCCCCAGCATGTCTTGCGGTTCTGGGAGACGCGATTCTCCCAGATCAAGCCAATGAAGCGAAGCGGGGGACGCCGATATTATCGCCCTGATGACATCGACCTGCTCAGGGGTATCCGGCGCCTTTTGTACAGCGAAGGCTACACCATCCGCGGGGTGCAACGCATTTTGAAGGAGTACGGCATCGGCTCCGTTCAGCGGCTTGCCGACGCTTCCGCCGTTGCCTCATTCGGCGCCATCGAGGAAGTGATCGGCCAAAGCATCCTGGAGCAGGACGACGACGCTCCGCCGATCGACCTCGATGATGACGATTATGATAGTTCCGAGGAAAGCGGAGTTCCCCGCTTGGCGGAGCGAGGCCGCCGAGGAGAGGTCGAGAGTTATGACGAGGATGCCATCCCCGGCGTTGCCGACCTCGTGCCGATCGTGGACGTGGGTCGGCTAAGGGGTGTCCTTGAGGAGCTGATCGCTTGCCGGCGGCTGCTCGACGCAGCGCTCAAGGACGTTTGAGCGGCGGCCGGAACGAGCGGCATCGGTCCGTCTTCGGATCGCCCGCCTTGCGCGTTAGCCTG
>Ga0209168_10002514_pt1 | contig 13193 bp, 8 predicted proteins | sample Coa_R1_FD_187156 | JGI IMG/M metagenome (GOLD analysis project Ga0209168, IMG submission 187156) | Surface soil microbial communities from Centralia Pennsylvania, which are recovering from an underground coalmine fire - Coalmine... | ecosystem: Environmental > Terrestrial > Soil > Unclassified ... | reverse complement strand
CCCAGGCATCGACCTTGCTGCTAAACCCGATCCCGAGAAGGGCGGATTCGTGATCGACACCCATGCCCTCCAATCTGCAGAGCTCGATGGCGAAGTTACGGGGACGATTCACGGAATTTGGGGATTTCATGCGTTCGACGGTCCCCACTACCGGCTCCGTAGCTCGCGACCTGCGCAATGGATCGTTGCTTCCAAAGATGCCAGTGCCCTGATTGTTGGCCGCGAGGACACATTGCACCTCCAGTCGCAGGACGCCTGCTGCGTCAGCGAAGTCGCCCTGAAAGATGATCAGGGAAAAACGCTCACGGTCGAATGGAAGAATTCCAAGGCCGATGAGCTCGAAGTAAAAGTCCCGCTCCAAAAAGCCACAGCAGGATGGGTGAACATGGAGATCAGAAAGTTCGGCCTCCACGAGGTTGATCAGATCCCTCTCCACACTTATGCGGAAGCCGCTCGTCTCGACAGCTTCGGCATTCATGCCGGAGACGCTGACGGCCTGTTGAAAGGCACCCGCCTCGATCAAGTCGCAAGCCTCGAACTCAACGGTTTCCACTTCGCTCCCGGCCCGCTCACGCGCGCCAATCAGCAAGACGAGCTTAAGCTCTCAACCACCGATGCCGGGGTCAAGGAAAAGCTGCAACCCGGCGAATCCATCGTCGCTCATGTCGCCCTCAAAGACGGGCGAGCTCTCGATCTGAAATCTGAGGTGGACGCGCAACGTCCCGCCGTCAGCATTCTTACCAAGAGCATTCAACTTGATCCGTCCGTGCCGCCCGCGGTGCGTCTTGGCAGTCCGGAAGAATTGCCGCAGTATGCACGGCTCAATTTCTTCCTTAAAACTCAAGCTCCCGAGACATTCCCGCCAACGGAGAAAATTGAAGTCGCGACCTCGGACGAATCATTCCGCGTGCTTTTGAGTTTCAAGGACGGCAATCTCACCATGCAGGATGCGAAGACTGTCCTGGCGGTCCTCGATCCAATGAAGCTTCTCGGTCCCTCGGCTTTCGGACCGCTGAAGATTCGTCCAGTGTCTGCCGATGGCATCAACGGCGACTGGCAGCCGCTCGTAAGTCTAGTGCGCATCCCGATGCTTAAGGGGGTGCGCTGTGTCCCCGCGCCAGAAAAGCAATGTACTCTCAGTGGTGACAAGCTCTTCCTGCTCGATTCGGTCAGCAGCGACGCTGACTTTACCAATTCCGTCTCGGTCCCCGAAGGCTTTGTCGAGGATGCGCTGGCCATTCCCCCGCCCAAAGGCAAAATGCTCTATATCAAGCTTCGCGACGATCCTGCCACCATCGATACGGTCGCGCTTCCGGTCCCAGAGCCACAGCAAAACTAGCCACGCTGTGAAGGAGCGTATTGTAAGGATCTTCGCGAACGCCCCCACTCAATCTGCCCGGTACGGAAGTAATGTCGAATAGTTTCCGTTCAGGGGTACCATGTCCGAAGCGCCGATTCCCCGCGGACCGCTCGGAGGTGTCTTCATGCACAGGGTTTTCCTCGCGCTCGCAGCCTTCGCACTGATGTGCGGATTTTCCTTCGCTCAAGACGACCAATCTCTGGGAGATTTGGCGCGCCAGGTCCGTGCGCAAAAGCAGCAGAAAGCCGCTCAAGGAACCGATACAGCTAAGAACGTGAAGTCCGTATCAGAGGCGGCCGAGATCAGCGCGAACGATAGCAAGCCGACCAAGGTGCACCAGGTGCCCACCAGCGAGGAAACGCCGGACCGCGCGGGTACGAAACCCACTGTCTCGGCGCACTCCGATGCGAAGAACTCCGATTCGAAGGATTCTGACTCCGGCCCGAATCCCGCCGATCGCGAAGCTCAGGCTGAAAATTGGAAATCTCAGATACTGGAGCAAAAGAACACGATCGCAGAGTTACAGCAGCAGATTGACCAGGTCAGCGGCTCCATTCAGTATGCCGGTGCGAACTGCGTGTCCAACTGCGAAAAGTGGAATGAACACCAGCAGCACAAGCAGGAACAGGTCGACACCATGAAGTCGCAACTGGAAGAACTGAAACAACACCTCGAAGAGATGCAGGAGTCGGCCCGAAAACAGGGCTTTGGCAGTTCTGTCTACGAACCCTAGGACGTCCAGCGATCAGAGCAATTTCCGACCGGCTCGTAATCGGCAATTTTCCTCATTCCCTCAGACCGCCACTCCGTGCGAAATTAGTGCATGGCTTTAGTTGTCCGACCATCTCCCATCCATTCTGTTGGTGTTTATACTTCGACGCCGATTCGCAAAGGAGCCCGCGTCGTTGAATACAAAGGCGAGCTCATTACTCCGGAAGAAGCCGACCGCCGCTACGAGGGTGCTTCTCGCACTTATCTGTACGGCCTGGAGGACGGTAAAACCGTCATCGATGGCGACGGCTTGGGCGCGTTTCTGAATCACTCTTGCGATCCCAATTGCGAAGTGGACGAGATTAAAGGCCGGGTGTGGATCTTAGCACTGCGCAACATCGCCGCTGGGGAAGAACTCGTCTGGGATTACAACCTGTATGACGACGAGGATCCCGCGCCCTGCTACTGCGGTTCCAAGAAGTGCCGCGGCACCATGTACTCCCGCGAGTGGATGGCCAAGATCCGACGTAGAGAAGCCCGCAAGAAGAAAAAACTGGAATCCCGTAAGAATGGCAAAGCAGGTAAGACGTTGCCTGAGACAGAAGCGAGCGGGCAGGGCACGATTTCTAATTGTGCTGATTCCGAGCTTCCCAAGGCGTCAGGCTTCAGCGGTTGAGATCGGACTCTCCCAAACGCTACGCGTTATCTGTGCTCTGGCGCCTTCCCGTGCTCCCTCCATCCTTCAATGATCAGGTAGAGCACCGGAATGAAGAATAAATTCAGGATCGTTGACATGATCATGCCGCCGAAAACGGTCGTTCCTACCGAATGCCGTCCATTCTCGCCGGCGCCCGTTGCAACCACCAGCGGCACCACCCCCAAAATGAATGCCAACGATGTCATTAGAATCGGCCGCAGCCGGATGGTTGCCGCTTGGATCGCCGACTCGACCAGGGGCACGCCACGTTCCCGCAACTGCTCCGCAAACTCGACGATCAGAATTGCGTTCTTGCTCGATAGGCCCACCAGCATGACAAGTCCGACCTGGCAGAAGACATCATTCTTTAGGCCGCGCATCCACTGAGCCCCGAGAGCGCCGAGCAGAGCCATCGGCACCGCCAGCAATACAATGAAGGGGAGTACGAAACTTTCATATTGCGCCGATAGCGTCAGATACACCACCAGGGTCCCCAGTCTAAACAGAATGAGTGACGTTCCCCCCGCCTGCAACTCCTCCAGCGACAAGCCCGTCCAGCTGTAGGAGAATCCCTGCGGCAGTTTCTTGGCAAGGTCTTCCATCGCTGCGATGGCCTGCCCCGAACTGTATCCGGGCGCGGCTGATCCGTCGATCTCCGCCGAACGGAACAGGTTGTAATGGCTGATGACCTGCGGAGTCGTGGTTTGGGTGATGCTGATCAGGTTGTCAAGAGGAATCATGGCTCCGCTATCGGAGCGCACGTAAAACTGCTGCATATCCTTGGCGGTCGCGCGGAACTGCTTGTCTGCCTGTACGTAGACGCGATATGAGCGGTTATTGAAATCGAAGTCGTTCACATAGTCCGAACCCATGTAAATCCCAAGAGTGTCGGTAATCTGCGAGAGTGGCACGTGCAGACTCTTTGCCTTCTCGCGATCGATGGTAACCAGATACTGCGGATCATTGGCGGTAAACGGCGAGTAGAGGCCGACTAGATCTTTGCGGGAGGCTGCTTGCCGCATCAGTCCTTGGGTGGCTGCCGCCAGTTCGTCGAGGCGGTGCGCTGCCTGATCCTGAACGACAAACTGGAATCCGCCAAATTGCCCCAGGCCCTGTACCGCAGGCGGCAAAGTCGCGAAAACAATAGCGCCCTGAATTCCAAACAGCATGGGACGAACCCGGTTAACGATGGCCGGCGCCGCATGTTCTTCGCCCTTGCGTTGCGAGTACGGCTTTAACGGCACGAATATGAGCCCCTGGTTTGCCGCCGCACCCGCAAAGCTGAACCCAGCGATGGAAAACGTTCCTTCCGCCTCGGGCACCTTGGTAAGGAAATCCGAAATCTGTTTTCCGATCGCTTTCGTATACTCCAGCGAGGCTCCCGAAGGCGCCTGTATCACGATGATGAAATATCCCTGGTCTTCGTCGGGCACGAAACCCGTAGGCAGATGTCTCAGCACCAAATAGGTCGCGCCCAAGCCGGCGAAGAACAGTACGGCCATTGCCAGCTTGTATTTCAATATGTGCCCCAGCAGGTGGCGGTACCCATTCGTCATTGACTGGACGCCCGCATCGAACTTTCGCAGCCACCACCACTTTTCTCCATGGGATTCGCGCAACAGAATCGACGCCAGCACGGGGGCTAGTGTCAAAGCGTTGAACGCAGAAATGGCGATTGAAAACGCGATGGTCAGCGCAAACTGCCGGAACAATATACCCGTCGTCCCAGGAAAGAACGCGACGGGTACAAATACTGCAACCAACACCAGCGATGTAGCGATTACCGCGCCTGTAATTTCCTGCGTGGCTGCGGCGGCCGCTTTGCGCGAGTCATGCTCGCCCTCCCGCATGTGGCGCTCGATGTTTTCAATCACCACGATCGCGTCGTCCACCACCAGTCCGGTTGCCAGCGTAATTCCGAACAGCGTTAATGTGTTGATCGAGAAACCTAGCAACTTCACGAATACGAACGTGCCGATCAACGAAACCGGAGTTGCGATGAAGTGAATCATCGTGGTTCTCCAGTCGCCCAAAAAAAGAAAGATCACCAGGATGACGAGCGCAATCGCTGATCCTACGGTAAAGGTCACGTCGCGAATCGATTCACCCACCGCGTCGGTGGTATCGAACGCTACTTTGTAGTGCATGCCCGGCGGAAAACTCTTCGACAAGCGATCGAGTTCGGCAATGGCGCGCCGGTCCACATCGAGTGCGTTCGCCGTCGAGAGCTGCGTGACGCCGATTCCCACCGCTTCCTGTCCATTGAATAGCAGATCGTTACTGTAGCTCTCGGCGCCGAGTTCTGCGTGGCCAACGTCTTTCAATCGCACCAGGGTGCCATCCGCATTCGTCTTCAGGATGATATTGTCGAACTGCGCCGGTTCGCTCAGTCGTCCGACGGCTCGTACGCTGACCTGATAGTTCTGTCCTGGGATAGACGGTTGCTGTCCCACTTGTCCTGCGGCCACTTCCACGTTCTGCTCGGAAAGCGCGTTTACCACGTCTGGCGCAGTCAACGCCCGTCCGGCCATTCGGACCGGATCGAGCCAGAGTCGCATCGAGTATTTGCGTTCGCCGAAGATGATCGCGTCCGCGACTCCGGGAATGCGTTTTATCGCGTCGCGCACGTACACGTCGAGATAGTTGCTCATGAACAACGTCGAATATTTTCCCTGGTCCGCATAAACGGCTCCGCCAAAAACGAAATTCTGCGACGTCTTCGCCGTTGTAATGCCCACAGCTTTAACGGCTCCGGGCAGGCGTCCCTGGGCTGTGTTCACCCGGTTTTGAATGTCTACCGTGGCCAGGTCTGGGTTGCGGGTCAGATCAAAGGTAACGGTGATATTGCTCGATCCGTCGTTGCCGCTGGTCGACGTAATGTACTTCATTCCCTCTGCGCCATTAATCTGCTGCTCCAGTGGAATCGTGACCGCGCTTTCTACGGTCTGCGCGCTGGCGCCGGTATAGAAACTTGACACCCCGACCTGCGGTGGCGCCAGATCGGGGAATTGCGCGATGGGTAGCGTCGGGATCACAGCTGCACCTGCAAGAACGATCAATAGCGCGCAAACTGTGGCAAACACCGGACGTCGTATGAAGAAACTAACGAACATGAACGATCAACCCTCAGACAGCTGAAACACTAAGAGAATGAAACCAAAACTGCACTCGACACTGAGCACGTAGAAAATCTTAAGGAGGTGTATCCGTTCGCACTCCGCTCCGCCCGAAATCAAGAAACCCCTCCGCGTGCTTCGCATCTTCTGCGTTTGTCATTAAAGTGAAGACTCAACTCTGGGGAACGACCGGGGCGCCATCCATCAAGAATTGGGTGCCGGAAACAATCACCTTGTCACCCGGCTTGATGCCTTCACGCACCTCGTAGTTATTTCCGACGGTCTCCCCGATCGTAAGCGGCCGTTGCTTTGCGAGGAATGAGCCATTTGCTTGTGGCTCTGCCACAAAGGCAAAGTACTGTCCGGCCAATCTCGAAACGGCTAGGATGGGCACTTCCGGGTTCTGGTGTGTCCCCCACACCACCCGCGCCCGGATAAATTGCGACTGACGTAGAGCGTCATTCCCATTCAAAATCCGCGCCTTCACCAGTACCGTCTGCGTGGTGTTGTCGACCTGTGGAGAAATAAAACTGATCCGCGTATCTGCCAAAGCCTTCCCATTGCTGTCCAGGATTTGAACGGGCAAGTTCATCTTCAACTGGGACGAGCGCTCCACTGGAACATACACATAAGCCTCAAGACTTCCCGGCTGATCGACGGTCGTTAGCTGCGTCGTCGTTGTCACGCGGTCGCCGACGCGCACCGGAATATCTCCGACAATCCCGCTCCGCGGCGCCACCACCTTGTAATAACGAAGTTGAACCTCTTGCTCGCGGACCTGGGCATCCAATGAGTCCATTTGCGCCTGCGCTGCGTCCAAGGTGGCTTTAGCTTGATCCAGGTCCTGCTTGCTCACCACTCCCGCACCCGCGAGCCCCTCTGCTCGCTGATACTGCTGTTTAGCCAGTTCCAACTGTGCTCGCTGTGCCGCCCGCGCACTTTCCTGGCTCCTTACGGTGGCTTGCTGTTTGAGTGGATCGATCTCCATCAGTGCAGCGCCACCGGCCACGTGGTCGCCTGAGTGCACAAAGATCTGCGTAACTTGTCCTTCGACCTGCGGCATGATCACGGCCGAATCGCGCGACTTCAGCGTCGCCACATATTCGCTGGCGTCATTCACCGGCATGGCCTTCGCCTCCATGACCTTGACCGGCATTGCCGGAAATCCCCCGCCTGGTGACTGTGCCGGCTTGGCATTTCCGGAACACCCCACCGTCAATGCGAGTAGTGCGCATGTGGGAATGGAAAGGCTTGTAAAAAGAAGAGACCGAAGCTTCTGTTCCATAAATCCTGTGCTTTAAAAGACTGGCGATTGTAACCTAGAAGAACGATTTGTTTCTGTGATCCCGCGAATCGACCGAGCGATGGAGAGGTGGATTATTTCACCTCATAATTCCCAGAATCTCTTTTACGATCTTCGCCGCGACGATTGCGGTGAGTCCGTCAATGTCGCGAACGGGGTTGTACTCAACTACGTCTGCCCCAACAATGTCTCCCTCGATCGCGTGCAAATGCGCAATCGCCTCGCGTACCGTCATTCCCCCAGGCTCCCGATGCGATATACCAGGAGCAAACGCCGGATCAAGCACATCCATATCAAAGGTGATGTAAACCGGCCCATTCCCTTTCAGCTTCTCGTACGCCGGCAGAGCCCGCATCTCCACCACTTCCACTCCGAACTTTCGCGCTTGCTCTCGTTGATGCCCATTCATGGTCCGTATGCCGATCTGCACCAGTCTCTTCGCCAAGCCCGCTTCCATGATCCGCGCGAAGGGACACGCATGCGAGAGCCGGTTTCCCTCGAATTCGTCATACAAATCGGGATGCGCATCGAAGTGCAAAATCGTCAATTCGCGATACCGTTTCGCGAAGGCTTTCACCAGCGGATAAGTGATCGAGTGATCGCCGCCGAGAGAGACCGGTCGCTTTCCTTCGTCGATCAATTTTCCAATCTCAGACTCGATTACCTCAAATGCGTTCTTGTCGGAGAGGGTCAGATCCCCGCTATCACCATAGGCTCCAGACGATCCGAGGTCCACGCCGAGCTCCGACCAATTGTTCGCAGCGTCGCACGCGAGTGCTTCTCGAATCTTTCCCGGTGCCTCCGCGGTCCCGCGTAGGTACGAAGACTGCCCATCAAACGGAATTCCGATAACCATTGGCAGTCCCGAATGCTTGTGTTTCATCTGACCTCTTGATCGCTCCTCAACGCAATGGTTCTACAGAATCGCCCCTAGAGAGTTTGGCATCCTGTGTAAAATATTTGACCAAACTTTACACTTGCCGAATGCGTTTTCAATAGTTTCATCAATTTACGCCGACTTCAGCGCCGGGCTGCAGACCTAGTCTGTGAATTTATTTTGACTTGCAATTCATCTCGTTCCTCTGCGTTCGCGGCTAGGTTTTCTAAGGAGCTACTCTCTCAGGAGGACATTGCATGTCTACGCCAGGCATCCTGACTATGGTCAGGCAGCACCTCACCGTCGGCGCAAGTCTAATCGCGCTTGCCGCCAACCTCGGAACACCATTTCCAGCCGCCGCTCAAAGTCCCGCTCAGACCGAATCGACCGCAACCCCGATTAAACATGTGATCGTGATCATTGGAGAGAACCGCACCTTCGATCACATCTTCGCCACATACAAGCCCGTTGCCGGACAAAAAGTATGGAATCTGCTTTCCAAAGGCATCATCAACCGTGACGGAACTCCTGGCCCCAATTTCCCCTTCGCCTACCAGTCCGAAGCTACAGATTCCAAGCCGAACACGTACCTGCTGAACCCGCCCGACAACATTACCTACCCGGTGTTGCCTCCGGTTCTGGCAGGAGGTTACACAACACCCCCTTTCTCCACCGTTGCCCAAGCTAAGGCGGTGGAGAACGGTCTGCCGAACGATCTGTATTTCTTACTCACCACCGGAGGCACCGGACTCAAGCACGGCGATGTGGACACCCGCATTCCGAATGCCACCACGCTGCCCCCCGGTCCGTTCCAAATTACTTCTGCTACGCATCCCTACGACGCGTACGACAACAGCCCTGTCCATCGCTTCTATCAGATGTGGCAGCAATTGGATTGCAACGCAGCTAACGCCACGCCCGAAAACCCCACCGGCTGCCAGCACGACCTCTTTCCCTGGGTCGAAACTACCATCGGTGCCGGATCGAACGGCCTCCCGCAGCCCTCAGGCTTTAACGATATGACGACGGGAGAAGGCTCGACTTCGATGGGCTTCTACAACGTCCAGCGGGGGGATGCTCCTTACTTGAAATATCTTGCCGATCACTACGCCATGAGCGACAACTACCATCAGGCGGTAATGGGCGGTACCGGCGCGAACCACGTCATGCTCGGCAGCGGTGATGCGATCTGGTTCACCGATCCGAAGGGAAACCCTGCCCGGCCTCCGGAGAACCAACTCGTCGCCGCTGGCAGCCCGAACGCCGGTATCGTCAACGAAGTCGAGAATCCAAACCCGCAGCTCGGTACCAACAATTGGTATACGGAAGATGGCTACGGCGGCGGTTCCTACGGATCTGCCTCATACGGTGGTGGAACCTACTCCGAATGTTCCGATACGGCCGCTCCAGGAGTAGGTCCTGTCACAAACTATCTCAGCTCTCTACAGCATCCCATCGACCCGCACTGCCAAGACAAACACTACTATCTTTTGAACAACTACAACCCCGGCTACTACGGCAACGGACAGAACGCCTACGACGACATTGGCAACCCGCTTTCCACCGTATTCACCATCCCCCCAGCCCCGCTTCGTACCATCGGAGATGAACTGCTCGAGAAAAACATCTCCTGGGCCTACTACGGCGATCAGTGGAACGCCTACTTGGCTGATCCATATACGAACTATGTAACCGCTAACGATCAGTACTGCAACATCTGCAACCCGTTCCAGTACACCACCTCCATCATGACAAGCCCCGCTGGCCGGGCTCACTTGCAGGACACCGTGAATTTCTATCAGGCAATCAAGGACAACGTTTTGCCTGCGGTCTCCTTCGTGAAGCCCTCTGGATGGCTGGATGGTCACCCGGCTTCTTCGAAGCTCGATCTGTTCGAAGGCTTTGTGAAAAAGATTGTTGATGAGGTCCAGGCAAATCCGACGCTGTGGGCCAGCACCGCCATCATCGTCACCTTCGACGAAGGCGGCGGCTACTACGACTCCGGGTACATCCAGCCGCTCGACTTCTTCGGAGACGGAACGCGAATCCCGGTTCTCGTGGTTTCTCCCTTCACCACCCCGGGACACATCTCCCATACCTATGCAGACCATGTCTCGATCTTGAAGTTCATCGAGCGCAACTGGCATTTGGCCCCGGTAACTGACCGTAGCCGAGACAATCTGCCAAATCCAAAAACCAACCCCTCGAACCCCTATGTGCCAACGAACTCCCCGGCCATAGGAGATTTGACGGACCTGTTTACATTCTGATCTCTTTCAAATCTGAAAGACTGAAGCCCCACTTCTCGCGCGTTTTTTGCCCGCGAAGTGGGGCTTTTGCCCTTGATCCCTCTGTGTCCTCGGTGGCGATTGTTTTAGCGAATTACTTTCTAGCGCTGACAACACCATGGAGGAGCGGCCCTTCAAGGGGCCTCGTGGCGCGCCCCTACGGGAAATCGGGGCTTCAGCCCCCGAATCCTGCACCCCAGCCCCCGCATCCTTTATCCTAGTAGCTGCACTCATATGACCCCGAAATCTAAGACTTCCAGCACGGTCCTCGACCGCGCCTCGAACAACGGATCGAATCCTGAACGCGAACGCGTTTTCTCCGCTTACCGACAATTTGGATACCTGGAGGGCGACCTCGACCCCCTCGGCTTCCTCCGACCGCGCTCGACCCCCGAACTCGAACGTGAAGGCGAATATGCCCGCGAAGCTCGTGCGATCTACTCCAGCACGATCGGCGTCGAAATCAACCATATCTATGCACCCGAACGCCGCCGCTGGATTTACGAGCGCATGGAGTCCGGCCCGGCCCCGGAAGAAGATCACGACCGGATTCTCGACCTTCTTACTCGCTCCGACATCTTCGAGCAAGTCATGCAGCAACGCTATCTCGGCAGCAAGCGCTTTTCGCTGGAAGGCGTCACTGCACTCATCCCTTTGGTCGACGAGGTCCTCGACACCGCATCAAAGCTCGGTGCTATCGAACTCGTCATGGGCATGAGCCATCGCGGACGTCTCAACGTTATCGCCCATGTCGCCCAGCGTCCGCCGCAGGAAATTTTCGCCGGATTCGAAGATGTCGACCCCCGCAGCGTTCTCGGTTCCGGAGATGTGAAGTACCACATGGGTGCCACTGGTGAATACGTCACGCGCAGCGGCGGCAAAGTCCATATCCACCTTGTCTCCAATCCGAGTCATCTGGAAGCAGTGGACCCCGTTACCGTCGGCCGCACCCGTGCCAAGCAAGACCGTACCGGCGAAGGCGGACGTGGGAAGTATCTGCCGCTTCTTGTTCATGGGGACGCAGCATTTGCGGGACAGGGAATTCTCGCCGAAACCATGAACTACGCCGACCTTCCGGGATACACCGTTGGCGGCACCATTCACGTGGTCGTCAACAATCTTCTCGGCTTCACCACTAGCTACACCGAAGAGCACTCCACGCGCTTTGCCGCTTGCATTGCTCGCCGCCAGTCGATTCCAATCTTTCACGTCAATGCCGAAGACGTTGACGCGGTCGTTCGCGTCGCCCGCATTGCCACGGAATATCGCTATGAATTCGGCACTGACGTCGTCATCGACTTGATCGGTTACCGGCGCCATGGGCACAGTGAGGTCGACGATCCAACGATCACGCAACCGCTGCTCTATAAGAAGATCAAAGAGCATCCGTCGCTCTGGGAGATCTATGCCGACGACATCGGCGCCACCGACGCGCAGGCGAAAGCCGACGCCATCCGTGCCGAGTTCGAAGCCGCCCAGAAGAAAGCCGGAAGTATCAAGCACAAGCCCCTCCTACGGGAACTCCCGAAATATTGGGGCAAATATTTCGGAGGTCTTCACCGCGATGAGTACGAAGTTGAAACCGGACTTACATCTGAAGAAATTTCTGAATTGACCACGCGCCTTACCACGTATCCCGAAGGCTTCCACATCCATCCGAAAGTGAAAAAACTTCTCGAACAGCGCGCGGAGATGGGCGCCGGCAAGCGCCTGGTCGATTACGGCATGGCGGAAGCTCTTGCCTTCGCCAGTCTCGTGAAAACCGGCACGCACGTACGCTTCTCCGGACAAGATTCCCGCCGCGGCACGTTCAACCAACGCCACTCCGTCCTCATAGACATCGAGAACGAGAACGAATATGTTCCGCTGGAAAACATCGCCGCCGATCAGGCTCGTTGCGAGATCTACAACTCGACGCTCTCCGAAGCTGGAGTTCTCGGTTTTGAATATGGGTACAGCCGCGACTATCCCGAATCACTCGTTCTCTGGGAAGCTCAGTTTGGAGACTTCGTCAATGTCGCGCAAGCCATCATCGACCAGTTCATCAGCTCGGGAGAAGCCAAGTGGAATTTGCTCTCAGGGTTGGTGATGCTGCTTCCGCACGGCTACGAAGGCCAAGGCCCTGAGCATTCCAGCGCTCGCATCGAACGCTTCATCCAGCTTGCCGCGAAGCACAACATCCAGATCGCTCAGCCGTCGAACGCCGCGCAGTACTTCCATCTGCTGCGCCGTCAGGCCATGCGTCATTGGCGCAAGCCGCTAGTTGTTTTCACACCCAAGAGTATGCTGCGCCATCCGGATGCGTCTTCGCCCATCGAGGACTTCACGCACAAGAATTTCCTGAACGTTATTCCCGATACTACAGTCGGAGAGGCCGAGCGCATCCTGATTTGCACGGGAAAAATCGGCCACGAACTCCAGGCCGAACGGAAGAAGCGAAAAGACACCAGCACCGCCATCGTGTTCCTCGAGCAGATGTATCCGTTCCCTGAACAGGAAGTGGTTGCCGAATTCGATCGCCACGGCAAGAACGCCGACATCGTCTGGGTGCAGGAAGAGCCGGCCAATATGGGAGCGATGTTCAACATGCTCCCGCGCCTGAAGCGTATTGCAGGCGATCGCCCAGTCTTGAGCGTAAAACGGAGCTCGGGGCCAAGCCCGGCAACGGGCAGCGCAAAGGCTCACGAGGTAGAGCAGAAGACTTTGCTCACGTTGGCCTTCACCATCAAGTAGCGCTGACTAAATTTGCGTTGGGACAGCCGCCTCATGCTGTCCGTCGGGCGAAGCTAGGCGGGTTGATGTGGCTCGAACACCCCGCGAACACCTGCGCCGGACAAAAGT
>Ga0209168_10002513_pt1 | contig 13196 bp, 10 predicted proteins | sample Coa_R1_FD_187156 | JGI IMG/M metagenome (GOLD analysis project Ga0209168, IMG submission 187156) | Surface soil microbial communities from Centralia Pennsylvania, which are recovering from an underground coalmine fire - Coalmine... | ecosystem: Environmental > Terrestrial > Soil > Unclassified ... | reverse complement strand
GCGTCATCAACCTGCCGGCGTTCCTGCACCTGCCAGACGGATGGACCGGCGCACTCGACCAATGGCTGTCGCCCGTGGTCGGCGACGCGACGCTCCGGGTGACGCACGGCGTCGCCATAGAGACGCCGCACGAGCTGGCGCTGGTCGGCCTGGCGATCGTCGTCGCGGTGGCTGGTATCGCCACCGCATTCGCCAAGCTCAACCCGGCCGCGCTCGTGCCCAAGCGCGAGGCCAAGCCCGCCGCGGGATTCGAGCGTGTCATCGAGAACAAGTATTACGTAGACGAGTTCTACGATCGCACCGTCGTCACGCCGATCGTCACCGTCTCTCGAACCGTGCTGTGGAAGGGGATCGACTCGGGACTGGTAGATGGCGTGCTCGTCAACGGCAGCGCGTGGTTCATGCGCGGGCTCGCGAGCATCGGCTCGTGGTTGCAGTCGGGACAGGTCGGGACATATGCCTGGGCGATCGTCATCGGGGTGCTCGCGATATTGAGCGCCTTCACTTTCCGCTGAGCCATGCGCGAATTCCTCGTTTCGATCCATTACGGCGCCTGGGTGCTGCCGGCGCTGCTCGGAATTCCGCTCGTGGGCGCGCTGCTCATCGTGCTCCAGTCGGCGGTGGCCAAGGACGACGGGACGCTGGCCGCGGCGCCGTCGGCGCGCTGGATCGCGCTCATCACGTTCCTGGTCGAGTTCGTCGTTTCGTTAGGCATGTGGTGGGCGTTCGACCCCAGCACCGCCGCATGGCAGTTCCGCGTCACGCATTGGTGGATACCCGGCTGGGGCGCCAACTTCGACGTCGGTGTGGACGGCATCTCGCTCTTCATGGTGCTGCTCACGACGTTCCTCATGCCGCTGTCGGTGTTGGGCGGATGGACCAGCGTGCGCCAAAAGGTACGCAGCTATTACGTCTTGCTGCTCGTACTGACCACCGGCATGATCGGTGTGTTCCTCGCGCTCGATCTCCTGTTCTTCTATGTGATGTGGGAGGTCATGCTGATCCCGATGTACTTCATCATCGGGATCTGGGGCGGCGAGCGGCGCATTTACGCGAGCATCAAGTTCTTCATTTACACGTTTCTTGGCTCGCTGTTGATGCTCGTCGGGATCCTGTACTTGTGGTTGCACTCGGTCGACACCGTCACTCTCCGGCCAACGTTCAGCTACGACGGAATCATGCAGCACGCCGTGTTCACGTCCCGCGCGGCGCTGTGGCTCTTCGGTGCGTTCTTCCTCGCGTTCGCGGTGAAGGTGCCGATGTTCCCGTTCCATACGTGGCTGCCCGACGCGCACACCGAGGCGCCCACCGCCGGATCGGTGATCCTGGCCGGCATCATGCTCAAGATGGGGACGTACGGCTTCCTGCGGTTCGCGCTTCCGCTGTTCCCGGGTGCCGCGCTCACGCCGTGGGTGCGCGATACGATCCTCACGCTCGCCGTCATCGGCATCATCTACGGCGCACTCGTGGCCATGGTGCAGCCCGACTTCAAGAAGCTCGTGGCGTATTCGTCCGTGAGCCACCTGGGCTTCGTGATGTTAGGCATCTTCGCGCTCACGCTGCAGAGCGTGCAGGGCGCCCTCATGGTCATGATCAACCACGGCATCTCGACCGGCGCGCTGTTCCTGCTCATCGGCATGATCTACGAGCGCAAGCACACGCGGCTCATCGACGCCTACGGCGGCATCGCGCGCGTCGTGCCGATGTTCGCGGTCGTGCTGACGCTCGTGTCGCTCAGCAGCATCGGCCTCCCGGGGACCAACGGATTCGTGGGCGAGTTCCTGGTGCTCATCGGATCGTTCAAGACGCATCCGTGGTTCACGCTGTTCGCGACGACCGGCGTCATCTTCGCGGCCTGCTATCTGCTCTGGGCCATCCAGCGCATTCTGTTCAACAAGTTGGACAAGCCCGAGAACGCCGTGCTGTCGGACCTGAATCGGCGCGAGGTGGTCATCGTCGGCATCGTCGCCGCGGCGATCCTGTGGATCGGGATCTACCCGGCGCCGGTGTTGCGGCGCATGGAACGCTCGGCGCAGAATTTCGTCCAGGTGGTCACGTCGAGCTCCGGCGCGCGATTGGCCAGTGCGAGTGAGCGCGGAGGTTCGCGATAAATGTCCTTCGATCTCTCGATACCGGCCCAACTGAGCTTCGCGCTGCTGCCCGAGCTCGTGCTCTCGGCCGGCGCGATGCTGCTCTTGCTCGTCGCGGCGTGGGGCAAGGAGACGGCTGGACGCGCACGCACGGTCGGCGTGCTCGGCATTCTCCTCAGCCTTATCACGGCCGCGATCGTGGTGTGGATGTGGATGTCGGGAGCCAAGGCGACGCCCGGGATCATCGCGGTGGACAGCTTCCGATGGGCCACGGACATCGTGATCCTCATCGCGACGATCATCGCCATCGCGTTAGGCCTCGATTACGCGCGGGTGGAGCAGCTGGTGTCGGGCGAGACCTACGTGCTCGTGCTGTTGGCGTCGGCGGGGATGATGCTGCTCACCTCGGCGCGCGACCTGATCATGGTGTTCCTGGGCATCGAGCTCATGTCGGTCGCCGTGTACGTCCTGGCCGGCGTCAACCGCCGCAGCGCCAAAGCCGCCGAAGCGTCGCTCAAGTATTTTCTGTTAGGCGCCTTCTCCACCGGATTTCTGCTGTACGGCATCGCGCTCATCTACGGCGCCACCGGAAGTACGGACCTCGCCACCATTGGTACCAAGGTGACGGGTGCCACGATCGGGAGCGCGCCCATGCTCCTGACGGGTATCGCACTCCTGCTGGTTGGCTTCGGGTTCAAGGTTGCCGCCGTGCCGTTCCACATGTGGACGCCGGATGTGTACGAGGGCGCGCCAACGCCGATCACCGCGTACATGGCCGCCGCGGTGAAAGCGGCTGCCTTCGCCGCGTTGCTGCGCGTCTGGCGAGAAGCGTTTCCCGGCGCGTTCGTGTCGTGGCACCTCGCGCTCTGGTGGCTCGCCGTGCTCACGATGGTCGTGGGTAACCTCGTTGCCCTGGCCCAGAAAAACATCAAGCGCATGCTCGCGTACTCGAGCATCGCGCACGCGGGCTATCTGCTGGTGGCGGTCGTCGCCAACAGCCAGCTCGGCACGGCCGCGTTCCTGTTTTACGTGCTCGCCTACACGCTCGCGACCATGGGCGCATTCGGCGTCGTGATTGCCGTGGGCGAACCGGGTGAGCGGCACCAGCAGCTGAGCGATTTTGCCGGTCTGTGGACCGTGCGGCCGTGGTTGGCCGGGGCAATGGCAGTGTTCATGTTGGCGCTGCTCGGCTTCCCCATTGCGGGTGGCATGGGCTTCTTCGCCAAATGGTACGTGCTGCAAGCCGCGCTCAACGCGACGCGTCCGGAGACATCGCTGGCTGTGGTGCTCGTGCTCACGAGCGTGTTGTCGGCGGGATATTATCTGGCCGTGGTGATGGTGATGTTCATGCGGCCGCGGTCGGCCGACGCACCCGCGCTGCGTCCCGTGCGCACACCGACGTTTCTCGTGGTGTACGCGTCGGCCATCATCCTGTTGTTCTTCGGCATCTTCCCGGGTGGCTTCGCCGCTCTCGCGGGCAACAGCATGCCGACGATCACGGCGAGCGCACCGGCCGGCTCGCCGCCGACATCGATGGCCGGACGATGACCAACGCGAGGCCGCCATGCGGCCTCGCGTCGTTTCGAGGGCGGGGCCGAGTGGTCGTGGGCGATGGAGGGATGGAGCGTGGGATTCAGCCAGCAGATCTTCCGGCAATACGACGTCCGCGGCGTGGTCGGCGATGACCTCACCGGGCAGGCCGCGCATGCGTTAGGCAGAGCTTACGCCGCCTACCTGGCCGCGCACGACATCCATGGACCGATCGCCGTCGGGCGCGACAACCGACCCAGCGGCGGCATGCTGCGCGAATCGCTGGTGCGGGCGCTCACCGAGTCGGGCCTCGACGTGTTCGATATCGGCGTCGTGCCCACGCCGGTGCTCTACTGGAGCCTGCACAACCTTCCCGTGGCGGGCGGCATCCAGATCACCGGCTCCCACAATCCGCCCGAGTACAACGGCTTCAAGCTCTGCGTGGGCAAGACATCGCTGCACGGCGACGAGATCCAGGAGCTCTACCGGCTGATCCTCGAGGGACGCTTCCCCGCCGGCAAGGGCGAGGTGCACTCCGTGCCGGTGATCGACAAGTACGTGCTCGACATCGCGACGCGCGTCGGCAAACTCTCACGCCCGCTACGCGTCGTCGTCGACTGCGGCAACGGCGTGGGCTCGCTGGCGGCGCCGCAGCTCCTGGACAAGTTAGGCGTGAAGTGGACCGGCCTCTTCTGCGACAGCGACGGCCGGTTCCCGAATCACCATCCGGACCCCACGGTGGTGGCCAACGTGCAGGATCTCATCGGCGCCGTGAAGAAAACGTCGGCCGACATCGGGATCGCGTTCGATGGCGACGCCGACCGGATCGGCGTCGTGGACGGCGGCGGCGAGATCGTGTGGGGCGATTACATCCTCATCGTGTACGCGCGCGATGTGCTCAGGCGGACAGGGAAGGGCCAGTCGATCATCTTCGACGTCAAATGCTCGCAGGCCCTGAGCGACGAGATCACGCGCGCTGGCGGCAAGCCCGTCATGTGGAAAACCGGTCACTCGCTGATCAAGGACAAGATGAAGGAGCTGCACGCGCCCTTGGCCGGCGAGATGTCCGGACACATGTTCTTCACCGAGGGATTCTACGGGCACGACGACGCCCTGTACGGCGCGGCGCGCCTGTTGCGCATCATCGCCGACTCGGGTCGCAGCATCACGGAGCTGCTGTCGGACGTGCCGCGCTTCGTGTCGACGCCGGAATTGCGCGTGGACGTGCCCGAGGAGCGCAAGTTTGCGATCGTAGAGGCCGCGGTGCGCCATTTCCGGCAGACGCACGACGTGATCGATGTCGACGGTGCCCGCGTGCTGTTCGGCGACGGCTGGGGGCTCATCCGCGCGTCGAACACGCAGCCGGTCCTGGTGATGCGCGTCGAGGCCCGCACGCCCGACCGCTTGACGGCCATCCGCGCCGAGCTCGACGACTTTCTGCGCGGGCAGGGCGTCCCAAGCCTAACGTGACTCCGCGACGGTGGGCCGTGCTCGCCGTGGCGGCGATCGCGTCGTTCCTGATTCTGGGGCGCGTGATCACCGGGTTCATTGCCGACTACCAGTGGTACGCGGCACTCGGCGCCTCGGCCCTGTGGCGCACGAAAACGCTGACCAACCTCGGCTTGCGCCTGACGTCCGGGGTGCTGGCTGCCGCGTTTGTGTTCGCCAACCTGTACGCCGTGCGGCACAGCGTGGTGTCGCTCGTGCTCCCGCGGCGCGTCGCGAACATCGAGATCGGCGAGGAGATTCCCGGCGCCTACCTCGTTGCCGCGGCGGCGGTGCTCGCCATTCTGTTAGGCGCGCTGCTCACGCTGCCGTCGAACACGTGGATGTCGTGGGTACTCGCGCACCACGGCATCCCGTTCAACGAGAGCGACCCGTACTTTGAGGCCGACCTCGGCTTTTACGTGTACTGGCTGCCGTTCGAGACGGCCGTCTATTTGTGGGCGTTGATCGCGGTGATGGTCGTGGCCGCGGTCGTGATTTTCCTCTATGCACTGACGCCGAGTCTGCGGTGGGAACGCGGGTCGCTGTACGTGTCGCATTATGTGCGACGGCACCTCGTCGTGCTCTGCTTCCTGCTGCTGCTGCTCATGGCGTGGCGATACCGGCTCGACGCGTACCGCGTGCTCTTCGCCGGCAGCGGGCCCGACGGCCTGTTCACGTTTACCGACCACCGCGCCGGCATTCCCGTCAGTCTCTGGATGTCGATCGCGACCGTGGCGGCGGCGTTCGTGCTGTTGTTCTTCGGCTGGACTGGCCAGCTGCGCGTGGCAGTCACTGCGTTAGGCGTGCTCCTGGTGGTCGCGTTCGGCGCGCGCGAGATCGCACCCGTGATCGCACGGCACTTCGCGCCCGTGGCCGACGCCGATCTCCGAGAGCGGCCGTACCGCCAGGTGCGCGTGGACTACACGAGGCGCGCGTACGCGCTCGACCACATCGAGCGCGCGGATTCGCTCGTCTTCCCATCGGCGGACGCCGCGGCGGGCAGCGTTCCCGTGTGGGACCCGCTGCCGCTCGAGCAGTCGCTGGAGCGGGGACACGACGTCGAGGGCACCGCCCGCGGCGTCGGTTGGGCGGCCACGCCGCTCGGCCTAACGGCCGTGGTGGTGACGGGGCCGAGCCAGGAAGGCGAGCTGCTCGACGCGGCCGGATCGCCCGCCGCGCCGCGCGAAGCGTCGTGGAGTGCGACGCGCGTCCGCGCGAGCATGGCCGACGACAACGGCGATCCGGTGCTCGGCGCGCCCGGCGCGAGCGCCGCCGCCAGACCGCTGCCATCGGTGCTCGTGTACGACTCCGTGCCCGGCTACGCGCTCGTCCTCGACAGCACGGGCACCATCGCCGCACCGGCGTTGGACAACGGCACCGACCGCATCGTGCAGGCGTGGAGCCAGCAGAATCTGCGGCTGCTCTCGCTCGACCGCCCGGGCGTGCGCGTGCTGACGCGGCGCAGCGTCCAGGAGCGGATCGACGCGGTCGCGCCGTTCTTCGTGCAGGGTACGTCGATCCTGCCGGTCGTGGCCGACGACTCGCTGTACTGGACCGTCGGGCTCTACGACGCCAGCGCGGACTACCCGTTGAGCAAGCGCGTCACGGTGGGCGACGATGAGTACGGTCTCGTTAGGCATGCGGCGACGGCGATCGTGAACGCGCACACGGGGCGCGTGCTGCTCCTGGCCGACGTCACCGTCGGCCCGATCGCGCAGACGTGGATGCGCGAGTTCCCGTCGTTGTTCGCCACGCCGGATCGGATGTCGGCCGCGCTGCTGGCCGCGCTTCCGCCGCCCATCGACGGTGTGCGCATCCAGGCCGATCTCCTGGCGCGCTTCGGCCTGAGCGGGGACTCGAGCTGGATGGGTCACCTCCCGTGGAACGGCGGCGCCGACTCGGTGCTTCGCGATGGGAGCGCGCTGCTCTTTGCCACGAGTCGCGGCCGCCTCGGCTGCAGCCAGGCGGTGCTCGACTCCACGGACCGTCTCGCCGGGGCGGTGCTCGGCACCGGCGGGCGCGCCGGTACGGTGTATTGGGTTCCGCTCCAGCCCCGCGGCCCGCGGTGGAATTCCTTGCTCGATGAGATGCAGCACGCGCTCGACAGCACCGCCACGATTCCGCGCGATGCGCGCCTGCGCCGGGGGGAAGTGCGCGTGATCCCGCTGGCGCACGGGCTCGCGCTCGTGCAGCCGGCTTACGTGTGGAAGGCCGACGTGCCGCCGTCGTTGGCGCGTATCGCCGTGTCGCGCGACACACTGGTGACGACGGGCCGGACGCTCGCCGAAGCGTTAGGCGTGGCCGCGGCGCCGCCCGTGGACACGACGCCGCTCACGCCGGGCGATTTCCGCGCCCGCGTGCGCGAGCTCTACGATCAGATGCACGCGGCGTTGCAACGCGGCGATTGGGTGGCCTTCGGCCGGGCCTACGACGCGTTGGGCCAGCTCCTCCTCAAGGCCGCCCCGTGAGTCCCGTGCCGGCCGGCGGGCCCGGCGTCGCGGTCATTGCGTTAGGCGGCAACGCGCTGTCGCCGGCGGGCGAGCGGTCGTCCATCCACGACCAGTTCCGCCACACGCGCGAGAGCCTGGGCGCGATCGTCGACCTGGCCGTCGATGGCTGGAACCTGTGCGTCGTCCACGGCAACGGGCCGCAGGTGGGCGACGAGTTGATGCGGAACGAGGCAGCGCGGGCGGAGATCGCGCCGCTACCGTTAGGCGTCCTCGTCGCCGCGACGGCCGGGTGGATCGGGTACATGATCCAGCAGTCGCTCGAGAACGCGCTCCGGCGCGCCGGCCTCGAGCGCGACGTGGCGACCGTGATCACCCAGGTGCAGGTCGCGCCCGACGACCCGGCGCTCACCACGCCCACCAAGTTCATCGGTCACGCGCTCTCCGACGAGCGGGCGCGCCGCCTCGCGGACGCCGGCGTCGCCGTGAAGCAGGACGCGCGCGGACGCTGGCGCCGCGTCGTCGGCAGCCCTCGGCCCCTCGCGATTCACGAGCTCGGCGTGATCGCGCGGCTCGTCACCGCCGGCACCATCGTCGTCGCGTGCGGTGGCGGCGGCGCGCCCATTTATCCCGATCGCGTGTTGGGATGGGAGGGCGTCGATGCCGTCGTCGACAAGGATCTCGCCGCTGCGGTGCTCGCACGCGACCTTGGCGCGAGTCTCTTGCTCATCCTAACGGACGTCGACGCGGTGTATGCCGACTTCGGCACGCCGAAGCAGCGTGCGCTGCGGACCTTGTCGACCGCGGACGCGGAGTCCCTCGATCGCGCCGGTGCATTCGGCGAAGGCAGCATGGCGCCCAAGGTGCGCGCCGCCATGGATTTTGTGCGACGGACCGGAGGGCGCGCTATCATTACGGAGCTCAGTCGCGGCCGCGAAGCGGTGCGCGGTGAGGCAGGAACGACGATCACATTGGAGAGTGTGTGAACATTCACGAGTATCAGGCCAAAGACATCTTCCGCCGGTACGGAATTCCTGTTCCGCCCGGCGATGTGGCAACCACGCCCGATGAGGCGGAGCGGATCGCGCGCGCGTACGGCACTGGTGTCGTCGTGAAAGCGCAGGTGCACGCCGGCGGCCGCGGAAAAGCGGGCGGCGTCAAGCTGGCGAAGACACCCGCCGATGCACGCGCCGCGGCGCAACAAATCATCGGTATGCAGATCAAAGGGCTCACGGTGCCCAAGGTGCTGGTGACACCGGCCGCCGACATCGCGAGCGAGGCGTACGCGGGCGTCATCGTCGATCGCGGATCCAAGCGCGCGGTGTTCATGGTGAGTCCCGCCGGCGGTATCGATATCGAGGAAGTCGCAGCGACGATGCCCGAAAAAATCATGCGGCTCCCGGTGGATCCGCGCTACGGCCTGCTGCCCTTCGAGGCGACGCGACTCGGCTTCTTTCTCTACAAGAACGCGAAGCTGGCGCGCGAGGCCGCGAAGATCATGCGGCAGTTGTGGCAGGCATTCGTCGGCAGCGGCGGATCGCTCGCCGAGATCAATCCGTTAGTCGTGACCACCGGCGGGGATTTGCTCGCGCTCGATGCGAAGATGGTGATCGACGACAACGAGCTCGACCGCCGTCCCGAGATCGCGGCGCTGCGCGACGAAACCGCGGAGAATCCGAGCGAGCTGGCCGCGCGCCGCGCGAACCTCACCTTCATCAAGCTCGATGGCAACGTGGGATGCGTCGTGAACGGCGCCGGCCTCGCGATGGCGACGATGGATCTCGTGAAGTACTACGGCGGCGAGCCGGCCAACTTCCTCGACATCGGCGGGTCGTCCAATCCCGAGAAAGTCATCAACGCGCTCAAGATCATCACGCGCGATCCGAACGTGAAGGCGATTCTGTTCAACATCTTCGGCGGCATCACGCGCACCGACGACGTCGCCAACGGCATCGTCGCCGCGACCCGCGATGCCCCGCTCGACGTGCCGATGGTGATTCGCCTAACTGGAACCAACGAAGAGATTGCCGTGCAGATCCTGCAGCAGCACGGCTTCAGTGCAATGACCGACATGGACGAAGCCGTGCAGAAGGCCGTGCGGTTGGCGACGGGAGGGAAAGCGGCGTGAGCATCTTCATCGATCGAAACACGAAGTTGGTGGTGCAGGGCATAACGGGTCGTGACGGATCCTTCCACGCGAAGCAGATGCTCGACTACGGCACGTGTGTGGTCGCGGGGGTGACGCCGGGGAAAGGCGGACAGCAATTCGAGAACACAGTGCCCGTCTTCGACACCGTCGCCGACGCGGTCGCCGCGACCGGCGCCAACACAACGGTGATTTACGTGCCGCCGCCGTTCGCCGCCGATGCGATGATGGAAGCCGCAGACGCGGGTATCTCGCTCATCGTCTGCATCACCGAGGGCGTGCCCGTGCTCGACATGACGCGCGTGTATCCGTACGTCCAGGACCGGAACGCGCGCCTCATCGGGCCTAACTGTCCCGGACTCATCACGCCCGGCGTGAGCAAGGTCGGCATCATTCCAGGGCGCATCTGCACGCCCGGCAGCGTCGGCGTCGTCAGCCGCTCGGGGACGCTCACCTACGAGGTCGTGTATCAGCTCACGCGCGCGGGCATCGGACAAACGACCTGCGTGGGCATAGGCGGCGATCCGATCAACGGTACCAACTTCATCGACTGTCTGAGAGCATTCGAGGCCGATCCCGACACGAAAGCCGTCGCGATGATGGGCGAGATCGGCGGCACGGACGAACAGCAGGCGGCGGAGTTCGTGCGGGAGCACATGTCGAAACCGGTGGTGGGATTCATCGCCGGGCAGACCGCACCGCCGGGCCGCCGCATGGGACACGCCGGCGCCATCATCTCCGGTTCGGCGGGCACGGCCGCCGAGAAAATCGACGCGTTCAAAGCCGCGGGCATTGGCATTGCCCAACGCCCGGTGGATTTCGTGCCGTTGCTCAAAGAACGGTTGTGAAGCTGTCGGATCTCGTTCGCGCCGAGCGCGTCGTCACGCCGCTCGAGGCCACGACGCTCGCGTCGGCGGCGTCGGTGCTCATCGAGCGCGTCGCGGCCACCGGCGGGGTCGACGATCCGGAGAAGTTGCACGCACGCCTCGAGGAGGGTCGCGGGGAAGACATCGTGATGCTCGGCGACCGCGCGTTTCTCACGCATTGCCGATCCGATGCGGTATTGGAACTGGTGGTGGCCGTTGGCGTGGCGGCCGCGCCGATTCCGCGGGATGAGCAGGACAGCGAATCGCAGCAGGCGCGGCTCATTGTGCTCATCGTCGCGCCGCCGCGTCAGGCCGCCCGCTACTTGCAGGTGTTAGGCGCGTTTTCGCGGCTGTTGTCGCGGTCGGACGTGGTGGAGGCGTGGTTGGCCGCCGCCTCACCGGCCGAGATCGCCGCGCTGCCTGCGTTAGGCGAAATCGAGATCGCGCCTCACCTCGCCGTGCGCGATGTGATGACCATCCGACCGCACACCACGCGTCCCGAGGCGGTGCTGCGCGATGCGGCGCGGGACATGGTCCGCGCCGGCGTGGGCGGCCTGCCGGTCGTGGACGCCGATGGGATGCTCGTGGGCATGCTCAGCGAGCGCGAGCTCATGCGCCACATGCTCAACAGCGCGGCATTTCTGGGCGTCAGTCGCGGCGGCCGCGCCGAGCCCTCGCGGCACGGCGCGGATCACACGCGGCGCACGGTGCGCGACGTGATGACGCGACAGGTGCTGTGCGTGTCGCCCGATCAACCGTTAGCCGAGGTCGCCTCGGTAATGTCCAACAAAGACGTCGAACGCGTACCCGTGGTGCGGGACGGCCGCCTGGTCGGCTTTCTCACGCGCGGCGACATCGTTCGCAAACTCATAGGATCGTGACGCCATGGCTGGCATTCGGACGCTGACCATCATCAAGCCCGACGCATTCGGGGCGGGGAAAACCGGTAAGATCATCGCGCACCTGGAGGGCGCGGGATTCAAGGTTCGCGCGGCGCGGGTTCTCCACCTATCGCAGGCGCAAGCCGAAGCGTTTTACGCCGTGCACCGCGAGCGCCCGTTCTTCGCGTCGCTCACGCGCTTCATGACCTCGGGCCTGTGTATGCCGATGGTGCTCGAGCGCGCCGACGCCGTCGCGACGCTGCGCTCGGTGATCGGCGCCACGGATCCTGCCGAAGCTGCAGCCGGAACCGTGCGCAAGCTCTACGCGGAATCCAAGGAACGGAACGCGATACACGCGTCGGACTCAGACGAGAACGCCGAGCATGAGGCGGCGTTCTTCTTCGCCGAGGCGGATCGGATTTAGGCGAGGCGCGCGTTAGGCAGGGGGACGCGTGGCGGGCTTCCGCGTTTTTGGGAACACGGATTGAACGGATAACGGCGCGGATTTGACGGATCGTTCGGCTTAAGGCGGCAGGGTCATCGCGCCGCGTCAGAGCCATAACTTTTTTTGTTGGTTTAACAAACTCTTTTCCTCCCCGCGACGAACGCCTTCCCGCAGCCGAGCGATCCGTTAAATCGTGGCTGTTATCCGTTCAATCCGTGTCCCACAGAGCGAGGAAGTCCTCCACGCCGGAGTCCGCGCGCCGGAGCATCTCGTCGCCTTGCTCCGAGCCCCATCTCTAAGTACATTCATGGGTTATGCTGTGCTACGACATTCGCGAGGTGGAGCGGCAAGCGGTCCATGTGGACGGGGACTTGGAGCTCGATGATCCCATCTGGACGGAGGGTGATCCGCGGCCCGCAACTCCAATTCACGCCACCGGTCGGCTCTCTCGAGCCGGGGCCGGACGCTACTACTGGAGCGGTCGCATCAGCACCTCCGCGACTGTCGCGTGCCGTCGCTGCCTCAAGGACGTGTCCACCTCGGTATCCGAGGATGTGCACGTCCTGTTCGTCGAGCCGGGCGACGAAGTAGCCGACGATCCGGACACGTACCGCATTCCTGCCCATGCACCGACCATCGACCTCCGTCCCGTCGTTCGAGAGCAGTGGATGCTCGCTGCGCCCGAGTTCGTGGTGTGCCGAGAGGATTGTCGCGGTCTGTGCACGCGCTGCGGTGCCGATCTCAACGCCGGATCGTGTTCGTGTCCGCCCGAAACCGACTCGCGCTGGGCCGGCTTGACCGCCGCCCGCCGAGCTTCGCACTGAGCCCTATCTTTCACACTTTCGGTTGACCTCCCATGGCCGTCCCCAAGCGACGCACGTCGAAGCGGAAAAAGCGCGCGCGTAACACGCACAAAGCTGCGGCGCCCATCGCGCTCCAGGCGTGTCCGCGCTGCCAGAGCATGAAGCGCCCACACCATGTTTGTCCCGAGTGTGGCTACTACGCCGGCGAGCAGCGGGTCGAAGCCAGGGAAGCATAGCATTGGCTCGCATCGCGTTGGATGCGATGGGCGGCGATCGCGCGCCCGAAGTGCCGATCGCCGGCGCCCTCCTCGCACTGGCCGAGCTCGACCCAGCACACACGGTGCAACTCGTGGGGCGCACCGATGAAGTGAGCGCGGAGCTCGACACACAGCTCCGCGCCGCCACCGGATTGCCGGCCGGTATCCGCGAGCGTGTGACCGTCATCGACGCGCCCGAAGTGATCGAGATGTCGGAGAAGCCCACCGCGGCCATCCGGTCCA
>Ga0209168_10002512_pt1 | contig 13196 bp, 9 predicted proteins | sample Coa_R1_FD_187156 | JGI IMG/M metagenome (GOLD analysis project Ga0209168, IMG submission 187156) | Surface soil microbial communities from Centralia Pennsylvania, which are recovering from an underground coalmine fire - Coalmine... | ecosystem: Environmental > Terrestrial > Soil > Unclassified ... | reverse complement strand
CGATTCCCGCACGCGATTACCTCCGTAATACCGAAGTCACATTCGCCAAACATACAATCGATGGCGTGGGGATCTCTACGTCCAAAGGCGCACGGGGGTGGACGACCGGAATTCTCGCCTTAGTGTCTCTGCACGTTATCGTTTCTGTAGTGGTTCCACGTGGTTTTTTCCTCACCGCCTTCGGCGACATCCTGCAAAATGTTGTTCTTGCCGTTGCAGCAGTTGCCTTCCTTTCTAACGTTCGCACCGACCCACCGAAACCGCGCCTTTTCTGGGCCTTGATGGGTTTTGGGCTGACCATCTGGTTAGTGTCCCAAATGATGTGGACGTATTTCGAAGTATTCTTGCGGCACGAAGCGCCCAATCCGTTTGTCGGAGACGTTGTCCTCTTCCTGCACGTCGTCCCGATGATGGCCGCAGTTGCCGTCCAGCCGCACCTGCAGCAGGAAGGGCGCACCAGTCGTGCGGGCACACTTGATTTTGCTCTGCTGCTGACGTGGTGGCTCTTCCTTTATCTATTCGTCGTGATTCCCTGGCAGTACGTGCATCTCTCGGAAGCGATTTATGGACGTAGTTTCGACCTGCTCTATTTCAGCGAGGAACTGGTAATGGCAGCTGCTTTGCTTCTGGTTCGGCGACGAAGCCAGGGTCCTTGGCGCAGCATTTACTTTCAGTTATTCGGCGCCACATTGCTTTACTGCGGAGCATCGCTGGTTGCAAGCGAAGCGATCGATCTGCACCTCTACTACACCGGCAGCTTGTACGACGTGCCGCTGGTAGCGTCGATGGCGTGGTTCGTTCGCATCGGTTTCATGGGGCGGCAAACCGCCACTCACATTCCGGCGGAACAAACTCCTGTTCGCGGTTTCGGGATCTGGAAAGCTCGCGTGGCCATGCTGGCAGTATTCGTTACACCGTTGATGCTTGGTTGGGCCCAATTCGGTGGAGCGGCGCCGCAGCGCGTGCGCATGTACCGGTTGTTACTCACGGTTGCTGTCATGGTAGTGATGGGCGTTCTGGTTTTTCTGAAGCAGCATTTGCTGGATCAGGAACTGTTGAGTCTGCTCCGGCTGTCCCGCCAAAACCTTGATGAGATGTGCTGCTTGAAAGATGAACTCGAAAACAAGGAGCAATCTCTGCGCTGGCACAGTTTGGAATTGCAGAGAAAAAACCTCGAACTGCAGGAAATTTCTTTTACCGATGTTCTAACCGGCGTTTGGAATCGCCGCTACATGGAAGAGATCCTAACGGCAGAGGCCGGCCAGGTCATGCGGAATTACGAACGCGCCCACGGTGGCGACATACGGAAGATGGATCATCGCGATCTCGTATTCATCATGGTGGATGTTGACTTCTTCAAGCAGGTGAACGACGTGCACGGTCACCCGGCGGGAGATCGCCTGCTGCAGCTGGTGGCGCAGAGGCTCTCTACCGTGGTTCGTAAATCAGACGTGCTCGTGAGGTGGGGCGGAGAAGAGTTCCTTATCATGAGCCGTTCTACCGATCCCTCGGGAACGCCGGCTTTCTGCAGCCGCGTACTCGAAGTGATGTCGTCGGAACCGTTCGATCTCGGCGACGGAATCATCGTGCACAAGACATGCTCGGTGGGATGGGCGGCGTATCCGTGGTGCCGCAGCGCGTATGAGGCGATTTGCGCTGAGGAATGCATCGCGCTGGCTGACGCCGCTCTCTATCGCGCCAAAGCGCGTGGCAGGAACCAGGGCATCGGCATTGTCGCAAACAGCGAGGCGAGTATCCATTCAAAAGCCATTGAGTTGCATTCGTTGCGCGACGAAAACTGTCCACTGATCCGGACGGTCGAAACCCCATGTCCGCCGTTCAAGTCGGCGGCGAGCGCGGGAAGTGGCGACGGAATGACGTCAGACGTCAACAAATCTATCTCTTAATAAGACTCTCTACAGGAAAGCCTGCAGGTGAATTCCCAGCGCTTGACCTCCGCGCGATGCCTTGACTACATTGAAGAGCCGGCCGCAGCGCCGAGAGGCTAGATACCCTGATGAAAACTACTTCGCGAAAGACGGGCCTTCGTCAAAAGGCACAACTTATGTCCGCTTCTGAAATCGAGCGCACGCTCGTGCGTCTGGCTTATGAAATCGTGGAGAAGAATGGCGGCGTCGAGGCTTTGGGCCTGGTGGGTATCCGTCGGCGTGGAGTTCCGATTGCCGAGCGGTTGGGGAAGATTATCACTCGGATCGAAAATGCTAAAGTTCCCGTCGGCACGCTCGATATCACCTTCTATCGCGACGACTTATCCACCGTGGGTCCGAAACCTGTAGTAAACGAGAAAGAAATCGGGTTTGACATTGAAGATAAGAACATCGTCCTGGTCGACGATGTGCTCTTCACCGGCCGTACTACGCGAGCGGCCCTGGATGCCCTTTTCTCCCACGGGCGGCCACGGCGCGTTCAACTGTGTGTGCTCATCGATCGAGGCCATCGAGAAATTCCCGTGGAGGCAACATTCGTCGGTCGCAATGTGCAAACCACTCTCAATGAAGTGATCGAAGTGAAGCTTACAGAAGTTGATGACGCGGAAAAGGTTCTACTGATGGAGAAATAGTAACTTCAATCGTGGGCAAAACAAGAGACGGTGGCCGAAGCCACCGTCTTTGTTGTTTGCTGCCAGCCTCAGGCGATCTTTGTGCAGACCGCTTTCGTTTGCGTGTACAGGTTCAAGACGTCGTGGCCCATCTCCCGGCCCCATCCGGACTGCTTATAACCTCCGAACGGCAACGCCGCATCGAAGATGTTGTAGCAGTTGATCCAGACCGTGCCAGCGCGAAGCTGCTCAGCCATGCGGTGTGCTTTGCCGATGTCGCGCGTCCATACGGCGGCGGCGAGTCCATAATCGCTGTTGTTGGCGCGCGGGATGATCTCTTCCGGATCGGTGAACGGCATCGCTGCCACCACTGGCCCAAAGATTTCCTCCTGCACGACTTTCATGTTCTCCCGCGTATCGACGAGCACGGTGGGCTCAACGAAGTATCCGCGATCACTTGCCTTCTTTCCGCCCACAACCGCCTTCGCGCCTTCCGAGAATCCCGCTTCGAGATATCCGCAGACACGACTCAATTGCTCTTCCGAAACAAGCGGACCCATCTGCGTGTCAGGTTCAAGACCGGAGCCGACCTTGATCTTCTTCGCATAGTCCGCCACTCCCTCGACCACCTGGTCGTACACCGATTTCTCTATATACAACCGTGAACCCGCGCAGCAGCATTGGCCGTGGTTGAAGAAGATAGCGCTCGCGGAGCCAGGGATAGCTGTCTCAAGATCGGCATCTTTAAATACCACGTTCGGAGATTTGCCACCGAGCTCCAATGACACTTTCTTCAGATTGCCAGCCGCAGCGTGGACGATCAGTTTTCCAACTTCTGTCGAGCCGGTGAAGGCAATCTTGTCAACGTCGTCATGCGCGGCAAGCGCAGCACCGGCCGTTTCTCCGTAGCCAGGAACGACGTTGACGACGCCCTCAGGAAATCCGGCCTCCATAATCAGCTCGCCCAGACGCAGCGCTGAGAGCGGCGTCTGCTCGGCTGGTTTTAAGACAACCGTGCAGCCTGTGGCCAGAGCGGGCCCGAGTTTCCAGGCAGCCATAAGCAACGGGAAATTCCACGGAATAATCTGCCCGACGACGCCGACCGGTTCACGCAGCGTATAGGCGAGATACTTCGCCCCGGGCGTGTAGGGCACAGACAGAGGAATGGTGTTGCCTTCGATCTTGGTTGCCCATCCTGCCATGTAGCGGAATAAATCGACGGCAAGTGGGACGTCGGCTGCTTTGGCGATGGCGAGCGGTTTCCCGTTATCGAGACTCTCGATATAGCCGAACTCTTCGGTATGCTGTTCGAGGAGATCGGCCAATTTCCAGATCAAGCGTCCGCGTTCTGAAGCGGTCATGCGGCGCCAAGGACCGTGGTCGAAGGCATGACGTGCGGCTCTGACGGCTTGGTCGATGTCGGTGCGATCTCCTTCCGCGACTTGAGCTAGAACTTCGCCAGTCGCGGGATTGTATGTGGGGAAAGTCTTGCCGGACGCGGCGTCAATCCATCGTCCGTTAATCAGCATTCGTCTTGGTTTATCGATGAACTCCGCGACTTGCGGATGGATTTGCGGAGAAACTGCGATGCCCATAGATCCTCCTTGGTCAACATGGACTTTCGAGGCAGAATAAAGCCGGGCGAAATGAGAAATAAAAACTTCGGGTATGCTAGCCCCGGTCAGGGAGAAAAAGCAATCCCGGGAACTACTCTCCGTACGGAACCCAGATATTTTTCACTTGGGTCGCGTGCTCGAGATACCAGCGGCCTTCCGCAATCGAGGGATTAAACCAGTCGATGATCCGTCCTTCGTTGGTCCAGACCTGTTTCAGGTTTCCAACTGACATCGCTTTGGCGCTGGCCACGGTTGCATCATCTCCATAGCACCAGATCGCGTCGACGTCGTCGTGCTCGGCTATCGTCTTCAGCAACTGCGAGACGTAACCCGTCACGATGTTGACCGCTCCGCCTGGCAAATCGCTCGTGTCGAAAAGTTGATAGAGGTCGCCGGTGATCAGCGGATATTTCTCGGACGGAACCGCAACTATGGCGTTCCCCATCGCAACTAGTGGTATCACGAGAGAAAGAAAGCCAAGTAAGGGTGCCTCGGACGGGCAGATGACCCCGACCGTTCCCAACGGCTCGTTCATCGCGATAGCGATGTTGCGGAAGGGGGGATTATGAACTGCGCCGTCGAACTTATCGGCCCATGCGGCGTAGGTGAAGATTCGCTCGATCCCGAGTTCGACCTCTTTCGCTGCCTGCTCCGCACCGACACTGGCGGCAAGGCGTCCGATGATTTCGCTTCGCCGCAAGGACAGATTCTCGGCGCAGTAATAAAGTACCTGTGCGCGATTGTGCGCCGTGGTTTTGGCCCAACCCGTGACCTTGCGCGCAGCTTCCACCGCATTCCGAATATCTTTGCGATTGCCGAGAGGAGCTTCGCCAAGCAAGCGGCCCTCCGGCGAACGTACCTCCATGCTGTAGCCCGAGTCCGGGCGAGCCTGTTTGCCCCCGATATAAAGCTTGACTGTGCGATCGATCGATGGCGTGCTCGCATCAGGAGTGCCGTCGACTTCGTCGTTTTCGAGTTCTTGTCCCGTGCGGGTTTTCGCGGCCGCTAGCTTCGGCGCTTGTTTCAGCCAGCTCGGCTGCATGTATTCGAGCAAGCCTTCTCGTCCACCCTCACGGCCGTAGCCACTCTCGCGGTACCCACCAAATCCGCAAGCAGCGTCGAAGAGATTCGTGCAGTTCACCCACACGACTCCTGCCTTCAGTTGCGCGGCAACATGCAGCGCTACGTTGATGTTCTCGCTCCAGACGCACGAAGCGAGCCCATACACGGTATTGTTCGCCAGTTCCACGGCTTCGCGCGGTGTGCGGAAAGTCATCGCAGCAAGGACTGGTCCAAAAATTTCCTGCTGCGCAACAATCGACGTCGGATGCACGTTGCTGAGAAGCGTTGGCGGAAAATAAAAACCGCGCGAAGGCAAGACCATCTCGGGTTGCCAACACGTTGCACCGTCAGCCACCCCCTGCGCGACCATTCGCTGAATGCGCTCGAGCTGCACGCGCGCCACGATCGCTCCAATGTCGATCGCTTTGTCGAGCGGAGGACCCATGCGCAGGGTATTCATGCGATCGCGAATCCTGGAGATTAGCGCCTCGGCAATGCTCTCCTGCATCAGCAACCGTGATCCAGCGCAGCAGACTTGTCCTTGATTGAACCAGATGCCATCCACCAGCCCCTCGACAGCGCTATCTAGATCTGCATCCTCAAAGATGATGAATGGAGACTTCCCGCCGAGTTCGAGCGACAAGCGTTTGTGACTCGCGGCTGTTGCGCTGCGGATCGCACGACCGACCTCCGTTGACCCGGTGAACGCGATTTTGTCGACGTCAGGATGCTCGACTAATGCTTCACCGGTCGAGCCGTCGCCCGTGACAATGTTGACGACACCCGCTGGCAGTCCGGCTTCCTGGCAAAGTTCTCCGAACAGCAACGCAGTGAGCGGAGTGAACTCCGCCGGTTTCAAAACGACGGTATTTCCCGTGGCAAGGGCGGGCGCAATCTTCCACGCCAGCATCAGCAGCGGGAAATTCCACGGAATAATCTGACCGACTACGCCGCACGGTTCATGATCGGGAAACTCTTGCGGCAGAATCTGTGCCCACCCTGCGTGGTAATAAAAGTGACGCGCAACTAACGGTATATCGATGTCACGGCTTTCCCGGATCGGCTTGCCATTGTCCATCGTTTCCAGAACTGCCAGCAACCGCGAATGTTTCTGCACCAATCGCGCGATAGCATAGAGATAACGCGCACGCACATGCGGAGTCAGTGCGCGCCATTCGCTCGAAGCGGTCCCTGCAGCCTTAACGGCGGCATCGATGTCTGCCGCGCTTCCTTGTGCGATATTGGCCAACTTTTCGCCGTTGGATGGATCGTGGGTATCGAAATATTCTCCGCGCTCCGGCGATTTCCAGCGACCATCGATGAAATGTTCAAAGCGGCGGTTATGTCGCTCCAACCAGGAAATCGCTTCCTTCGGATCTTCCGGAGCAGGTCCATACTCCATCGTGAGGAATTTGTCGGCTATGCTCATTCGACCTCAGATCGTTACTTCGTCGAAAACTCTCTATGCAATCGGATGACGGTATTCCGCGGAGTACCGTCCCGTCGCGTAATGTTCAAGTTGCCGCTCGATATCTCCCAACAAACCGCTTGCACCAAAGCGAAACATTTCCGCACGGAGCCATGACGGTCCGAGTTCTTCCTTTATCATGGCGAGCCAGTCGAGAGACTGCTTCGCGGTACGGATGCCGCCGGCAGGCTTGAATCCAACCGCCATTCCTGTTTGCTGGGCGTACTCACGGATCGCCCGGACCATTACAAGGCTAACGGGCAGAGTCGCGTTGGTCGGTTCTTTGCCGGTCGAGGTCTTGATGAAATCTGCTCCGGCCATCATGGCCACATAGCTCGCTCGCGCGACATTGCGAAAAGTCAACAGATCGCCCGTTCCCAGGATGACCTTCATGTGAGCCCCGCCGCAAGCTTGTTTGAAAGTTGCGACCTCGTCGTAAAGAGCTTGCCAGCGTCCGCCGAAAACGTGTGCCCGTGTGATGACCACATCAATTTCGTGCGCACCCGCTTCGACAGAGCGGCGAATCTCGTCGACACGCTCGGCCAGAGGAGAAAGGCCTGCAGGAAATCCGGTGGAAACGGCAGCAACGTGAACGCCGGTGCCTTCCAGCGCGCGCAGCGCAGTTTCGATGAACGTGTGATAGACGCAAACGGCCGCAACCTTCACATCGAGATTGCCTATCCCGAGTTTCTCAACCAGTTCTTGCTGGATCGGGTGTTTGGCCTTTGCGCACAGGCGGCGCACACGTTCGTCCGTGTCATCCCCTGAAAGCGTGGTCAAGTCCATGCACGAAATCGCGCGTAGAAGCCATGCTGCCTGCCACTCTTTCTTGACAGTGCGCCGTGCAACCTGAGATTGCGCGCGCCGCTCCACGGCGCTGGTGTTTACCCGGACCTCTTGAAGCCAGTGCAGGTCAAGCGGAATGCCGGTGTTCGACAGGAGCGAATGGCCATTGAGTGACGCAATCGACGCAGATTCGTCAGAATCGCGTGCCACGCTTTGGCTCCGAGAGTTGTATCCCGGATTGTGAGAGTTTCGATCGCCTGACATTCAAACTCAGCCTTCCATGATTGGCCCTGACGCGCGGGTGACATCTTGAGTTGCCGTCTTGAGTGCATTGTACGGCACCGAGTCTTGCAAGGCGAGTTCGGCAAGAGACATCGCTAGCAGCGCAAAGCCTTCAAGAGCGATCCAGGGTTTACAATGGCGCACGATTCCACACACTAGGTTGAGTGAATGAAAGAACGCTTGGAGGACTCCTTTGCCGAACGATAAAAAGAAGTCGTCCTCAGTCCGGACAAGGCTCGAGCAAGCAGCCAAGAAAGTCATGAAGAATGCCCATGCTCCGTATTCAAATTTCCACGTCGGAGCGGCCGTCCTTCTCACGAATGGGAAGATCTTTACCGGGTGCAACGTGGAAAATGCATCTTATGGAATGACAAACTGCGCCGAACGCACAGCGATTTTTACGGCTGTTGCCGAGTTGGGTCCGAAGATTGAAATTGAGGCAGTCGCTGTAACCAATGACCACGGAGTTGCTTGCTCGCCCTGTGGAGCTTGCCGGCAAGTTATCTTCGAATTCGGGCCCGATGCGACCATTTATTTTCAGGGCGCTACTGGGCCCAAGCAGGCCCACATCACCGAACTTTTACCGGAAGGATTCCGCCTGAAGTGAGCCAGCCGAATTCTGCAACGCAGAGTTTTCGCGCCATCGATGTCATCCGCAAAAAGAGGGAGGGCCTTGAATTGTCCGCGTACGAAATCGAGGCACTCGTCAACGCCTATACCACCGGCGATGTTCCCGATTACCAGGTTTCGGCTTGGTTGATGGCCGTGGTTTTGCGGGGGATGACTCGCCCGGAAACTGCGGCGCTCACCGATGCCATGCTGCGCTCGGGCGAGGTTCTGAATTTGTCGTCGCTGCCCGCGAAAAAAGTTGATAAGCACTCGACTGGCGGAGTAGGGGACAAAACCTCACTGGTGCTGGCTCCGCTTGCGGCGGCCGCTGGTGTCGCGGTTCCTATGATCAGCGGTCGTGGCTTGGGCCACACCGGTGGAACACTCGACAAGCTGGAAGCCATCCCGGGGTTCAACGTCAATTTAACTGTGACCGATTTCCGCCGTGTTCTCGAGACTTGCGGCTGCGCCATGATTGGCCAGACGGCTGAGATCGCTCCGGCTGACCGCAAGCTCTATGCGCTACGAGATGTAACCGGCACTGTGGAAAGTCCATATCTGATTTGCGCTTCGATCATGAGCAAGAAATTGGCGGAAGGAATCGATGCTCTCGTGCTCGACGTAAAAACCGGTTCTGGCGCATTCATGAAGAGTGAAAAAGATGCCGCGTTTCTTGCCGAATTGATGGTCGAGACGGGCGAGCGCATGGGCAAGCATGTGATCGCTCTGATCACTGATATGGATCAGCCCTTGGGCAATATGATCGGCAACGCGCTGGAGGTCGTTGAAGTCGTCGACATTTTGCGCGGCGGTGGACCAGAAGACCTGCGTGAGCTTTGCCTCCACCTGGCTGGATGGATGCTCTATCTCGGCGGAGCCTCCAAGAGTGTTGCTGAGGGCAAACAGATCAGCCAGCAGCTGATTTTGTCCGGAAAAGCTTTGGAACGGTTCCGAACGATGGTGGAATTGCAGGGCGGCGATGTTCGATCGATCGACAATCCTGAGAAGCTTCCGCAAGCGCGACACACGACGACTGTTGTGAGCACGCGTGCCGGATACGTTGCTTCGATGCAGTGCGAACAAATCGGCACCGCATGCGTAATTCTGGGCGGGGGCCGCGAGCGCAAAGAAGATTCCATCGATCCTGCTGTTGGAATCGTGCTGCACAAAAAAGTCGGGGATCGTGTAGAAACCGGCGAGGCGATCGCCACAGTCCATTACAACGAAGAGTCTAGAGCGGAGCGTGCGAAACAGTTGATCGTGCAGAGCTGCGAAGTAGCCGAGATACCGCCTTCGCACAAGAGGCCGCTCATCCACAGAGTTATCGGCAAGGCCGGGGAGAACGCGTAATGGGAAGGTTCACGGGAATTCTGGGACTCTTGACCATGCTGGCACTGGCCTACATTTTCTCGACGAATCGCCGTGCTATTCGAGTGAAGACCGTCGCGTGGGGACTCGGGTTGCAGATTGTGTTCGCCATCTTCGTGCTGCGTGTTGAGTATGGTCGTCGCATATTTCAGGTTGCGGGCGACGCCGCTAATCGCGTGCTCGGCTACGCTTTTGTCGGGTCGGAATTCGTTTTCGGACCCTTGGGCAAGCAAGGGTCGAACATCGGCTTTATTTTTGCTTTTCAGGTGCTGCCCACGGTTATCTTCATCTGCGCGCTGTTCGCGATTCTCTATCACTACGGAATCATGCAGGTCGTCATCCGTATCGCTGCCTGGGCGATGACGCGCATTATGGGTGCAAGCGGCGCCGAGTCCCTGAACGTCGCTGCCAGCATCTTCATGGGACAAACGGAAGCGCCCGTGACCATCCGACCATTTCTGCCCGAATTGACCCGCTCCGAACTAATGACTGTGATGACCAGTGGCATGGCTCATGTCTCAGGTTCGATCATGGCGGCATACTTCGCGTTCGGCGCCGAGCCCCGGCACGTGCTTAGTGCCGTCATCATGACCGCCCCGGGTACTATTCTTGTCTCGAAGATGCTCGTCCCCGAGACGGAAGAACCTAAGACGGCCGGACGCGTGGTCATGAGCGAAGAAGAAACCGAAAGAGAAAGCCACGAAAACCTGCTCGGCGCCATCGCCCGCGGTACTGGCGATGGGCTGCATATGGCGCTCAATATCGGAGCTATGCTGATTGCCTTCCTCGCGCTGGTTGCTCTTCTGGATGGCATCATGGGCGGCATTCACCACCACATCGCATGGTTTCCTACGAGCATGGAGAGCGTTCTGGGCGTGCTCTTCTCGCCCGTCGCATGGGTGATTGGAGTTCCGTGGCGCGACTGTCCCGCGATTGGGAATTTGCTCGGCACTCGCATGGTACTCAATGAACTTGTGGCATTTTCCATGCTTGGGCCACAAAGGGCTGCGCTTGATCCGCGCTCGTTTACCATCGCGACCTTTGCCCTTTGCGGATTTGCAAATCTTAGCTCCATTGGAATTCAAATTGGTGGGATCGGTGCTTTGGCCCCGAATAAACGCGGCGAACTCGCAAAACTCGGTGTCCGCGCGATGTTGGCGGGCACCATGGCCAATCTGATGTCGGCTTCGATTGCCGGCATGCTGCTATAAATTCTGTCTTGAGCAAATAAAACCAAAGGATCCTTTCGTGAAGCCATTCACAAAATCGAATTGCGTCATTCTCTCAATTCTTTTGCTGGGGACGAGTACCGCTGCCCAGACTGCCCGTCGCGTCATCATCGATACGGATCCGGGCATCGACGATGCTATGGCCATTCTCTTAGCATTGAACTCACCCGAATTAAGAGTTGAGGCGCTGACGGTCGTTCCTGGAAATGTCGAAGCGTGGCAAGGACTGGAAAATGCTCTGAAGATTACCTCTCTTGCTGGTCGTTGCGATTTGCCCGTTGCCGGAGGAGCGCAGCATCCACTCAATCAGAAACTGATTACGGCGCAGTACTGGCACGGCAAAAACGGCCTGGCCAACGTCGAGTTGCCTGCCAGCAAGTGCAAGGCTGATTCACGGTTCGGCCCCGATCTCATCATCGAGTTGGTGCATAAATATCCGCACGAGATCACATTGATTCCTGTCGGCCCGTTGACCAACATCGCGCTCGCAGTTTCGAAAGATCCTTCAATTGTTTCGCTTGTTAAAGATATCGTCATCATGGGCGGATCGATTAGCGGAGGCAATGTGGACGGCGCTGCCGAAGCGAATATCTATGGGGACCCTGAGGCTGCAGCGATCGTCTTCAATGCTGGATGGATTGTCACCATGATCGGTTCCGATATCGGCGAACGAACGATCATCACCCGCAAGTATTTAGCCGATCTGCAGTCGTTGCACGGACCGGAAAGCGATTTCATCGCGAAACTCGCGGACTGGTACCTCACGCGTTCAGAGAAGAGCGGATATCAAGGTGCTGCGATGTACGATCCATTAGCGGTGGCGACTGTCATCGATCCGAGCCTGGTGACGCTGAAAGAGATGCACGTGGATGTCGAAACCAAAGGCGAGTTTACTCGCGGAGAAACAGTCGCGAATCGCATGGGCTCGGACGAGAATAATGTGCTGCACGGAGATCATTACGAGATAGATGGAGTGATCGAGTTGAAGCCAAATGCGCGAGTCTGTTTAGCATCCGATGCGGACCGATTCCTGAAGCTATTCATCAGTAGAATTAAGGGCAAATAGCGAGCCACAAGTTTCAAACGCCGATAGCGTCGAGCAGAAATATTCTTCTCATAACGGACCGATCAGTGTGCTCTACGGTGAAAAGATCAGCCGTTCGCGTGCGCAACTAGCAAGATGGCGAATACATAAAAAACGAACATCAACGCGAGATAAGCCTTCGCGCGTGCGCCCGATCCGGCAAACTCCTTCCAAGCCAGCACCCCCCACAGAGCTGCAACCATCGGCGCGGATTGACCGATCGCATACGAAATTGCGAAGGTAGTAGCTTTTCCGGCGACGACATTGAACACCGTGCCCAGCCCCCAGATAAAACCGCCGGCCAATCCGAGAAGATGGCCCGAAGGCGGTCCGCTGAAGAAGCCACTGAAGCTCACGGGTTCACCAACCAGCGGCTTCTTCATGAAATAAATGTTCCAGATGAAGCACGAAAGCAGTGCCCCGAGCGTGAGAAACACCACCGAGCTATACGGGGTCAAGGCGTTTCCGCGAGTCGCGCCATACGCAACGAATGGGTTCCACAGGCCCATCAAAACTCCCGAAACGACGCAAATAACAATGCTTTTACGCGAGACCGCACGGCCGGCGCTGCCGAGGCTTCCGTAAGCTTTGCCGTCGAGGATTACGGCAATCAATGCACACGTAACGCCAATTGCCAGGAACAGGCCATTGCCCTTGGGTTGCAGCACGTAGCTCAATATTGTTCCAACAACGAGCGCAATTCCGATTGACACCGGAAAGGCGACCGCGAGTCCTGCCATATCGATCGCGGCCACAAGCAACAGATTGGCTAAATTGAAGATGGCCCCACCTACCAGGGTGGAAATGATGTTGGAAGTGTCCGCGGACTGGATGTTATTGAGAAAGCTCGAGGAGTCGTGTCCGGTGCTTCCCATGGTTAGCGCAAGCACAAGAGAGATCAGAAAAATTCCGATCGCATAGTCCCAATAAAAAAGTTCGAAGCGATAATTCTTTACGCCCTTGAAAGTGTTGGCCCACGAACCCCAGCAGATGGCGCTGACAATCATCATGAACAGCGCAATGGTGAGACTTGGCGGTATGAACATGCTTCTCCCTTGGAAGACGTGTAACAATACTCCTCTTTTTGCCAACCTACAATTCGCCCAACCAGTTGTGCAAACAGCCGTAGTCG
>Ga0209168_10002511_pt1 | contig 13197 bp, 3 predicted proteins | sample Coa_R1_FD_187156 | JGI IMG/M metagenome (GOLD analysis project Ga0209168, IMG submission 187156) | Surface soil microbial communities from Centralia Pennsylvania, which are recovering from an underground coalmine fire - Coalmine... | ecosystem: Environmental > Terrestrial > Soil > Unclassified ... | reverse complement strand
ACCTTGCATTGCGGTTGCTCGACGTCGCTGGTAGCGGCCAGCCAGGCCTGTCAAAGTCTGTTGAGCTACCAATGCGACGCAGCGCTGGCCGGTGGCGTCTCGATCACGTTTCCGCAAAAGCGGGGCTATCTCTACGATCCGGGCGGCATGGCGTCTCCCGATGGGCATTGCCGCACCTTCGATGAGAACGCTCAGGGAACGGTGTTCGGTTCTGGCGCGGCGGTGGTGGTGCTCAAGCGTCTGGAGGAAGCACAGGCTGACGGAGATTACATCTATGCCGTGATCCGTGGCTGTGCTGTGAACAATGACGGATCAGGCAAGGTCGGCTTTGCCGCTCCCGGAGTAGAGGGCCAAGCACGAGTGATTTCGATGGCCCAGGCCGTCGCCGGTGTTGCCCCAGAGACTATCAGCTACATCGAAGCCCATGGGACGGGCACGCCGTTAGGGGATCCGATTGAGGTCGCGGCGCTCAGCAAAGTTTTTCGGCGTGCGACCAGCGCGCGGCACTACTGTTCGCTCGGGACAGCGAAGACAAATGTCGGACATCTCGACGTAGCTGCCGGGGCTACCGGACTGATCAAAACTGCGCTAATGCTGCGTGACCGTAAGGTTCCGCCCCTGCTCAACTTCGAGCGGCCAAATCCGCATCTCGAACTCGCGGGCACCCCCTTTTACGTAAATACGGAACTCACCGAATGGAAACGGGGAGAGACTCCGCGCCGGGCAGGTGTCAGCGCCTTTGGAGTGGGCGGCACAAACGCGCACGTGGTACTCGAAGAGGCGCCTGAGCGGCCACCGGCAACCGTTCACCATCCCAGCCACTTGCTGCTGCTCTCGGCCCGGTCGGAGAATGCGCTCAACAAGACGACTTCCAGCTTGGCCGCGCATCTTAAGCAGAAACACTCCGAACTTGCAGATGTCGCCTATACGCTGCAGGCCGGCCGCCATCCGTTCGAGCATCGCCGCATGCTGGTGGCCGATAATATTGAAGACGCAGCCATTGCACTCGAGACGCTGGATACGCGCCGTGTCATCACGGGTCGCGCTTCCGCCCAGCCCGGGGCGCTCACGTTTCTGTTCCCTGGGCAGGGTACGCAACACGTCAACATGGGCCGCGAGCTGTATCGGAGCGAGCCGGTCTTCCACGACAACGTGGACCGCTGTGCAGCGATTCTGGCGCCGCAGATCGGGCTGAACCTTACTGAAATCCTCTACCCGTCGGAGGGTGATACCGCCGCAGCCACGCATCAACTGAACGCCACCGCACTGGCACAGCCTGCGATTTTCATCATAGAGTATGCGCTCGCACAGCTCTGGATGAGCTGGAATGTGCGGCCGGAGGCGATGATTGGACACAGCATCGGCGAATATGTGGCTGCCTGTCTGGCCGGGGTATTTTCGCTTGAAGATGCGCTCACCCTGATCGCTACACGTGGCCGCTTGATGCAAAGCCTGCCGCGCGGCGCCATGCTCTCGGTTCGTGTTCCGGCCGAGCAGTTGCGGCCGCGCTTGAACGGCCTCCTGTCGCTCGCCGCCGTGAACGGTCCCTCGCTGTGCGTAGTGTCCGGCCCGATCCCGGCGGTCGGAGCACTCAACGACGCGCTGCAGGGCGAAGGCGTAGTCTGCCGCCCCCTGCACACCTCCCATGCCTTCCATTCGGCGATGATGGATCCGATCCTCGAGCCGTTCGCGCAGGCTGTCGCCAGAGTGCGCCGGGAGATGCCGCGCATTCCCTATATCTCGAGTATCACCGGCGACTGGATCACACCGCAGCAGGCCGCTCACCCAGCTTATTGGGCCCAGCATCTCCGTCAGCCAGTGCAGTTCTCGGCAGGCATTTTGAAATTGGCAGGCCAAAGCGATGGGCGCGTACTACTGGAGACAGGGCCTGGAATCACGCTAGCCACACTCGCCCGGCAACACCTTGGGAAAGCCGCTATACACGTCGTAATCTCCTCGCTGCCCGAACCGGGCAGCAGCGCTTCCGATATCGCGGCAATCCAGAATGCCCAGGGCCGCCTGTGGCTTTCTGGCGTGGCGCCGGACTGGCAAAGCGTCCACTCCCGCGAGTTATGCCGGCGTGTCCCCTTGCCGACGTACCCATTTGAACGCAAGCGGTGCTGGGTGGATGGCGTTGAGCCCGCTCTTTCGGCATTACCGACGACAACGAACATTGAGACTCCAAAGGAAGAGATTAGAGAGAGGCCGGTTACGAAAGCAATCATGGAAACACCCACATTCAGGCTCGACAGACTTCGCGCAGCGTTGAGTTCCATGGTTGAGGACCTCTCGGGTGTGGAGATGAATGAAGCGGGTGCAGCGGCATCCTTTCTCGAACTAGGGTTCGATTCGTTGTTCCTGACGCAAGTGGCCCAGGCTGTCCAGGCCAAGTTCGGGCTCAAGATTCAGTTCCGCCAGCTTATGGACCAGGAATGCAGTGTCGACGCACTGGCTGCGTATCTGGATAAGAATCTTACCGCAGAAGCTTTTCCGGCGCCCGCGGCGCCTGTATCCTCCGCTCCAGCCCCGGTAACGACAGCCCCGGCCACACCAGCGCCGGCTGTGGCTCTGCCGGCTAGCGTGCCCATCGCGCTGAATGGCACTGGCGGTAATGCTCTGGAGCGTATCGTCTCGAACCAGCTTCAAGCCATGCAGCAGTTGATGGTGCAGCAACTGGATATGTTGCGCGGTACGGCCTTCGCTGTAGCACCCGCCGCGGCATCTGAGCCTGCTCTGCCCAACGTTGTTCCTGTGCCGGAACCAGTTTCCCTTGCGGTTCCCGCCCAGGCAAACAAAGCTGAATTTAAACCGTTCGGTCCGTATAAGCCGATCCAAAAGGGTCCCACCGGAGACCTCACGCCGCAACAACAGGCGTGCCTGAATGGGCTGATTGAACGCTACACCAGGCGCACTCCAGAATCGAAACGCCTTACGCAGCAATACCGGGCGGTGCTCGCCGACCCGCGCGTCGCCGCCGGCTTCCGCTCTCAGTGGAAGGAAATCGTTTATCCGATTGTAACGGTACGCTCGCGCGGCTCCAAGCTTTGGGATGTCGATGGCAACGAGTACATCGACATTCTAAACGGTTTCGGACCAACCGCCTTCGGTCATCTGCCGGAATTTGTCGTGGAAGCGGTGAACAAACAACTGCACGAAGGTATGGAGATCGGTCCGCAAACTCGGCTGGCGGGCCAGGCTGCCGAGTTACTATGCGAGCTCACCGGACATCAGCGCGCCACGTTCTGCAATACCGGCTCGGAAGCGGTGATGGCCGCTCTTCGTGTCGCGCGTACTGTCACTGGACGCAGCCGTGTGGTGATGTTCGCAGGCGCTTACCATGGCATGTTCGACGAAGTGCTGGTGAAAGGTATTAAGCGAGGCGATGCGCATCACTCACTGCCGATCGCTCCGGGCATTCCGCAAGCCAAGGCTGAAAACATCACGGTGCTCGACTATGCCACGCCGGAATCGCTCGCATACATCGAGGCTCACGCTCAGGAGTTAGCGGCCGTTCTAGTGGAACCCGTCCAGAGCCGCCATCCGAACCTGCAGCCGCGTGAGTTTCTGCAACACTTGCGGGACATCACGACAGCTTCAGGAACGGCGCTGATTATCGACGAGGTAGTAACTGGATTCCGGGTCCATCCCGGAGGCGTGCAGGCTCTGTTCAACATCAAAGCGGATCTGGCCACGTACGGGAAAGTACTCGGTGGAGGTATGCCGATTGGGGCCCTCGCCGGGAAAGCGGCCTTCATGGATGCCCTGGACGGAGGCATGTGGCGATACGGCGATAACTCCTACCCGGAAGCCGGCGTGACGTTCTTCGCTGGAACCTTTGTGCGCCATCCATTGGCCATGGCGGCGGCTATGGCTATACTGAACCACGTCAAGTCGAGCGGCCCCCAACTGCAGGAAGGGCTCACTCAAAAAACCGCTCGAATGGTGGGCCGGCTCAACGAATTCCTCCGCGACCGGGAGGCGCCCATCCAAATCGAAACCTTCGGATCGATCTTTTACTTCAGCTTCCCGAGCGAGGTCCGATTCGGCAGTCTCTTCTATTACCACTTGCGCGAGAAAGGCGTCCACATCCAGGAAGGCTTCCCCTGTTTTCTGACTACGGCCCATAGCGAAGCCGATGTAGAGCACATCATCCGGGCCTTTCAGGAGAGTGTGGTCGAGATGCAGCAGGGTGGTCTGCTGGCGGCTCCCAAGGGCGAAATCATGCTCCCGGGATTGCCGCCGGAAGGTCCGCGCGAAGCGCCGCTCACCGAATCGCAAATGGAGATTTGGCTGTCAGCGCAGCTTGGCCCGGAAGCCTCGGCGAGCTATAACGAATCGTTCTCGCTTACCTTCAACGGTCCGCTGAATGTGGGAGCGCTGCGAAACGCGCTCGCAGTGGTCATCCTGCGTCACGAGGCACTGCGAGCATATTTCAGCCCCGATGGGGAGATGCAGTATTTTGCCTCCTCGCTCGATCTGGATTTGCCGGTCACGGATCTCTCGGCGCTTCCTGCGGAAACGCGGAAAGCGAAGTTGCGGGAGATGATTAGCGCCGATGCTCGTCTTCCCTTCGACCTGATTCACGGCCCACTGGTACGCGTCAGCCTAATACGCCTGATGGGCAACCAGCATGTACTGCGTTTTACCACTCATCACATCGTTTGTGACGGCTGGTCGACAAACGTGCTGCTGGATGAGTTGGCGAAGCTTTACAATGCCGCGTGCGGCGGCGGTCGCCCCGAACTGCCCGCGCCCATGAAATTCGGAGACTACGCGCGCGCGCAACAGCGCCACTTTTTGAGCGAAGAAGGCACTGAAATTGAAAGCTACTGGACCCGGCAGTTTGCCGATGTGCCGCTCTTGCTCGATCTGCCGACGGATCGGCCGCGTCCGGCCATGAAGAGTTACCACGGTGCGACCTATCGGAGGAAGATCGGGGCCGCGGCGTATCAGAACATCAAACGTGCCGGCGCACGGCAGAAATGCACACTGTTTGTCACCTTGCTGGCCGGCTTCGAAGCGTTGCTGGCCCGTTTGTCCGGGCAAGAAGACATCGTCGTCGGAATTCCAGCCGCTGGTCAGTCGTTGGTGGAAGAGGCCGTACTGGTTGGACACTGCGTCAACTTTGTTCCGCTACGCGGCCGGCTTACGGGAGATCCGGACGGAGCCCAGTTCTTGGAACAAATGCGCCGCACCCTGCTCGACGCCTACGACCATCAGAACTACACCTATGGACGCCTGGTGCGGAAACTTTCTATTCCGCGCGACCCCAGCCGTCTGCCGCTGATAGAGGTGCAATTCAATCTGGAGCGCGTCGGGGCGGGTCTGGAATTCTCCGGTCTGCAGATCGAGATCGATGCGAACCCGAAGAGTTTCGTTAATTTCGATCTATTCCTCAACGTCGTCGAAGGCGACAATGGCCTCACGCTCGATCTGGATTACAATACGGACCTGTTCGACGAGGCGACCGTGGCGCGCTGGCTGGCCTCCTACGAGACGCTGCTCGAAGGCCTGGCAGCCGATCCTACGCAACGCGTTTCGCATCTCCCGCTACTCGGCGAAGCGGAGCGCCGCCAGGTGCTGGTCGAATGGAATCGGACACAGGCCGATTATCCGCGCGATATGTGCGTCCATCGGTTGTTTGAGGAACAGGCCGCGCGTACACCGGCCGCCATCGCCGCCATCTATGACGACCAGCAGTTAACGTACGAGGAACTGAATCGCAAGGCCGATCATCTAGCTGGCTACCTCGCGGAACTCGGCGTCCGGCCCGGTATGCTGGTCGGAGTTTTCGTCGAACGCTCTCTGGAGATGATCATTGGGCTGCTGGGCGTACTGAAAGCCGGTGGAGCCTATGTGCCGATCGATCCTACCTACCCGGCGGAGCGCATCGCCTTCGTTCTCGAAGATGCGAACGTTTCAATTCTCTTGACTCAGGAAAAGCTGGCCAAGGATTTGTCACCGGCGCGAGTTCGGGTCGTTTGTCTCGACACTCAGTGGGAGGCAATTGTCGAGAGCGGCGCCGCGCCGCTCGCCACCGTGACATCCGAGGATCTTGCATATGTGATCTACACATCCGGTTCCACCGGGACCCCGAAAGGCGTCGAAATTCTCCATCGCGCTGTGGTGAATCTCTTGTGTTCCATGCGTCAGGAGCCGGGCCTAGAGGCGCATGACACACTGCTCGCGGTAACGACGCTCTCCTTCGACATCGCCGGACTGGAACTATTCCTTCCGCTCTCGGTGGGCGCAAAGCTGGTGATTGCCAGCCGGGAAACGGCTTCCGACGGCACGCAGCTACTGGCGCGGCTCGTGTTATCTGGCGCCACCATAATCCAGGCAACTCCGGTGAGCTTCCGCCTTCTGATTGAGGCTGGATGGAACGGCGATCCCCGGTTGAAGATTCTATGCGGCGGCGAGGCATTATCGCGCGAACTGGCGAATCAGTTGCTTCAGCGAACCTCCTCGCTGTGGAATATGTATGGTCCGACCGAAACTACAATCTGGTCCTCCACGATTCAGATTCAATCCGGCGAAGGCCCGGTGCCGATTGGCCTTCCGATCCACAACACACAGTTCCACGTCCTCGACGCGCGCGGCGAACTGGTTCCGATTGGCGTTGCTGGCGAATTGCACATCGGCGGCGACGGCTTGGCGCGAGGGTATTTCCGCCGGCCCGAGCTAACTGCCGAAAAATTTATTCCAGACCCGTTCCATCACGATTCCCGCGCCCGGCTCTATAAGACCGGGGATCAGGTTCGACGCTTGACGGATGGTTCTATCGAATTCTTGAGCAGGCTGGATAGCCAGGTGAAGCTGCGGGGATTCAGAATCGAATTGGGCGAGATCGAGAGCGCTCTAGCGCGGTATCCCGGAGTGCGGCAAGCCGTCGTCATCTTGCGCGAGGATGTCCCCGGGGACAAGCGTTTGGTCGCATATGTCACAGCGGACCACGCAGCGGTCACGGTCACGCTGGTGCGTGAGTTCCTGACGGGAAAATTGCCGGATTATATGTTGCCGTCCGCTGTGGTCCGGATGGACTCCCTGCCGCTCACGCCCAATGGAAAGATCGACCGCCGCGCTCTTCCGGCCGCCGAAACCGGCCAGAACACGAACGATAAGGAATTCGTGGCTCCGCGTACAGCCCAGGAAAAGACGCTCGCCGATATCTGGGCCGAAGTCCTGAAGGTGGACCGAGTCGGTATTACCGACAATCTCTTTGAGCTGGGCGCCGACTCCTTGCATGTTTTCCAGATAACGGCCCGGGCTAAGAAGGCCGGCCTCTCGGTTACGCCCAAGCAACTGTTGCAGAGGCGCACCATTTCGGCGGTAATGTTGGAGGACGCCGCCGAGCCGGCCGTGAAGCAACCACACGCGGCGATTGTGCCGGTCAGTCGCAATCGATTTCGCATTCGGAGGGGAGGGGCATGAGAAATGTCCCAATAGTCACGGCGTGTGAAGACGACTCGGCCACAGGAGTAACTGCTCCTGAGACTGGCGACGTGTTTGGCTTCCCGCTCTCCCTCGCCCAGGAGCGGCTGTGGGCGGCAGAGCGCCAGCACCCCGCGAATCCGGCGTACAATGCCTCGTTCCGTTTACGCCTCGAAGGTCCTCTGGACTCGGCTTTATTCCAAAGAGTCATCGATGAGATCGTCCGCCGCCACGAAGCCCTACGGACCACATTTGCGTCAATCGACGGCCAGACCGTCCAACTGGTTCAGCCCTGGCTAGAGCTTCCCATCGAAGTGGAAGATTTGAGTGCATTACCACCGTCCCAGCGGGACGCCACAATGGAGAAACTGTGCCTCGAAGAGGCCAAACTCCCCTTTGACCTCTCGAAGAGCCCGTTGATTCGAGTGCGATTATTGAAGATCGAAAATGAGGACCACGTCCTCACGCTCACGCTTCATCTCATCATTTGTGACGGCTGGTCAATCGGCATTCTACTGGACGAGATCGAGAAAATTTATCGGGCCTTCGCTGCCGGGGAGCCTAGCCCTTTGCCCGAGCCATCGATTCAGTACGCCGATTATGCCGTGTGGCAGAAGGAATGGCTGGAGACGGCGAATCTTTCTGAACAGATCGCGTATTGGAGAGAGAAGCTCCGCAGATATCGCGTGCTGGAAATTCCGCCGGACAATCGCCGCGGCCGCGTGGATACCTTTCCAGGCAAAATCATCTCGCTCGCATTACCCCCGCCCTTGACCAACGCACTGCGGACACTCAGCGGGCGCCTGGGCGGCACCATGTTCACCACGACACTGGCAGCGTTCAAGGCGCTGCTCGCGCGCTACACGGATCGGACAGACATCAGCGTCGGCTCTCCGCTCGCCGGAAGAGATCGGGGCGATACCGAAGGCGTGATAGGTCTGTTCGTCAATCCGGTGGTCTTGCGAACCGATCTGTCGGGCGATCCTAGCCTGGAGGAGCTGGCGGCGCGGGTTCGTAATACAGTGTTCGACGCATTTTCTAATCATGACGTCCCCTACGAAAAGCTGCTGCAGATCCTACGTCCGAAAGGTAACCCGTATTCGACTCCCTTTTATCGGGTGAACTTCATCTGCCAGCGGGAGTACGCCCGCGCAGCAACCTTCGTACAGGAGTTCGCTGGCATTCATATGCGATCAATGCCGTCGAAGTGCCAGGGCGCGCTCTACGACTTGCAGTTTTTCCTCGTGGAAAGAATCGATGGTTGGAGATTGTCCTGCGAGTACAATACGGACCTTTACCAGGAAGAGACGGCTTGGCGGATGCTGCGGCATTTCCGCGAGATCCTGGAGATCTTTGTCGAAACACCCTCCTGCCGTATTTCCGAACTTCCAGTCTCTCCCAATCCGGACACACTCGAATCCAGCGGCAGTGAACTCGCCGCGTTGTCTCTCAGGATGCCGGCCAGTCTGGCCCAACATCGCTATTGGCTGCTGGAACAGTTTGCAAGTGGCAAAGTGCTGCTACACCTGCCAGCCTCGGTGCGCATTCGCGGCACGCTCGACGTTTCGCTCGTGGAGCGTGCACTAGAGGCTCTGGCCCGGCGCTATGAAATTCTCCGAACCACCTTCATCTTTGAGGATGAGCGATTGTGGCAGGTGATATCGCCGGAAGGTTCCATCCCACTCTCGGTTACTTCCCTGGCCCATCTGCCCGACCTGGAGCGCGAGGCGGAGGCGCTTCATCTTCTCAGGGAGCAAGCCCGCCGGCCGTTCGACTTGGCGGCGGGCCCGTTGGCGCGTGCTACGTTGTACCAACTCGACGCGCACGATCACGTCCTGTTGCTCGACGTGCACCACATTATCTCGGATGGCTGGTCACAGGGCTTGCTGCAGCGCCAACTCTGGCAAATATATGCGGCGTTTGCTTCGGGGGAGAAATCTTCGCTTCCGGAACTCAAATTGCAGTATGCCGACTTTGCCCAATGGCAGCAGGATTCATTGGCTGGCGACGGCTTTCGCCCGGACCTGGAATATTGGAAGGACAGGCTCCGCAGCCCGCTTCCCGTCCTCAACCTTCCATCGAATCGGCCGTTCGGTCACCGCGGCAGCACAGCCTCGGGTGTCGAGACACTGGCGTTGCCGCTCGGTTTGGGGCCGTCCCTCCACTCGTTCTGCAAGCGCGAGAGCGTCACCGCATTCACGGTGATGCTCGCGTGTTTCAAGGCGCTTCTATTTCATCACTCGGGACAGACCGATATTCTCGTGGGCTCCCCCATAGCGAACCGGACAGAAGAAACGGAAGGACTGATCGGTCCTTTTTCCGGCCAAATCGCCCTGCGGTCAAGCCTCACCGGAGATCCGAGTTTTCGTAACTTAATCGCCCGCGTAATGGACGTGACACTCGATGCGTTTTCCCACAATGGTATTCCCTTTGAACGCGTCCTGGAGACGATCGACGTCCAGTGCAGAGGCGGCCGCAATCCGATTTTCCAGTTCTATTTCTATTATCAGACCGCGTTCCTTCAGGCTCAGGAGATCGCAGGGCTAACCATTAGGCCGCTCTCCACCGTGAGTCAAGGGACGAATTGCGACCTCCAGATCGGGTTTGTCGAGCGCCCAGAAGGCCTCCGCGCGATCCTGGAATACAACGCAGACCTCTTCGATGGTTCAACGATGCGGCGTTTGCTCGATCAGTTCGTGGTTCTGCTCGAAAGCGGCTTGGCGTCTCCGGAAAAGCCTTTATCGCAACTTCTGTTCGCCTTGCGCGCGATGCCATTGATCGAAGCCGGCGAGTCCGTCTCGCTCGCTCCGGATAGCGGCGCCGGACCCTGTATGCCTGCTTCGGATCTCACGGCGGCCCGGCGGACCTACGTGCCAGCCCGAAACGAGAGCGAGGCGCGGTTGGTGGCGATTTGGGAAGATCTGCTGGGAGTTCGCCCAGTCGGCGTAACAGATGATTTCTTCGATATGAACGGCCGATCGGTACTCGCCCTTCAACTCTTCCAAAAAATCAATGGGATCTGGGGAAAGAATCTGCCGCTCTCAACGTTATTTCAGGCCCCCACCATCGCGCGGCTCGCAGAGTTATTGCAAGGCGGCCAGGCGCCGGCGTGGTCCTCCATCGTCTCAATTCAGGCGGGCGGATCCAAACCACCGCTCTATTTGATCTCCGGCCTGGGAGGAAACGTCGTCCGATTTCATGCGCTCGCCCGCTATCTCGGTCCGGATCAGCCGGTTTATGCGCTGCAGCCCCCCGGACTCGACGGGCAAAGGCCATTTCTGACGAATCTCGAAGACATGGCGGCCCACTATATCGCAGAGATTCGTAAGGCCCAGCCGTCAGGTCCATATCATCTGGCAGGTTACTCTTTCGGAGGTCTGGTGACGCATGAAATGGCCTGTCAACTTCTCACGCATGGCGAAGAGCCGGGTCTGGTAGCGCTGCTCGATACGCGGGAACCGGGCTACGCGAAAAAGATTCGCCAGACCTTGCCATTACGGGACCGGATGCGGCAAGCCCGGCATCGTCTCCATGGCCTCTTGTCCGGCGATCGACGGATGGATGATATCAACCGCATTTTGCAGAAGCGAACATCGCAAGTTGCTTATAGAGTCCATCGGGCGCTAGGGCGGCCCTTGCCCCAGGCGGTCGGGACCATCGAGGATATTAACACCTTCGCCGCGACCCACCACCGGGCGAAGGTCTATCGGGGCAGATTGACTGTGCTGCGCTCGCCCGTCCACGCTCTGGAGGCTGGCTACGATCCGGCGTTAGGCTGGGGCAAATTGTCCGATGAACTCGATCTCTATGAGATTCCCGGGGACCACCACGACATTACGGCCGAGCCCCATGTGCGGATACTGGCTGAGAGGTTGGCGCTGTGTCTGGAAAATGCCCGTCCGCGGCCTATGCGGCAAGAGATCCCTGAGCGGGACGAGGCCATCGAAGAAGCAGAGGAGGTGGCCTATGTGCGCGAATACGAATCGGCATCCGGGAGGGTCGGATGACAGCCATCGGCAAGCGAATTTTACTTTCGTATGGGGTCCGGCGTTTCGTTCATGTTGTTGAAGAAAAAGTACCGTTTGTGCGCGCATGGCATCAGTTTGCTTATACGCTGCACTTCGAGGAATCTTCACCCAATGCGCGGATGTTCCGAGGCGTGTACCGCTCGGTTACCGAGGCCTCGGCGGCCGCGCCTGCGTCCCTTCCGACCGGACACGATCACGCGAACCTGGCCCTCCGCCACGCTTCCGACATCGGCCACACCTGGCCCAGCGATTATCCCATTCTGTTTTGGCTCAAGGGGACACTCCCGGAAAGCACGTCCGTCTTTGATCTGGGCGGGAGTGTTGGGAATCACTATTACACCTTTCAGAAGTACTTGACGTATCCGCAGGATCTGCGCTGGGTGGTGTGCGAAGTTCCCGCCGTCGCCCAGGCCGGCCGCGATTTGGTCCAGTCGACCGGCGTGGAGGGGTTGCACTTCACGGTGCATTGCGAGGAGGCCGACGGCAGCGACATCTTTCTCGCTTCGGGTGTTCTGCCGTTTATCGATCCACCTCTGGCCGAGTTGCTGTCGCGTCTGCGCCGGCGACCCAAGTATCTACTGATTAACCGCGCAGCGTTGTCGGGAGATCCCGCTTTCGTAACGTTGCACAACCTTGGCCAGGCGGTATGCCCCTATCGGATCCTGAACCGGCATGAGTTCATCCGCTCACTCGAAGGGATTGGCTACCGGCTGGTGGACTCCTGGGAAAATCCGGAATTTTCCTGTTATATACCTTTCCATGCAGATAAAACAGTCCGAGCTTATAGCGGGTTCTATTTTCGATTGTCCGACACAGCGGCAACGTTGACTTTGAAGGGGTCCCTATGAATGAAGTGCAGTCTGGTTATTTTTCGCACGATTCTTCGACGAAGCAGCTCTTCTCGGAATCTTTCGACCTGAAACCGTTTTTGTTCCGGCACCAGCTTCATACGCACAAGTTGCTGAGCGTCCCGGCTCTTGGACAATTGGCAAAAAAGATGGCGAGAGAGGAAAAACCGCGCGGCTTCTTCCGGCTGTCGAACGAGTCGCGCGGCTTAGAATGGGGCAGCCCTGAGTTTCGAAAAGCGCTGGATGAAGCGTTTGGAGAGATCGAGACCAGCCAGATGAGGCTGAAACTCAGCAGTATACAGTCCGAATCTGAATACGCTGAGGTCCTCGCAAACTGCTCTTATGAACTCTCGGATTTGACTTCGGTCGATCTTTCCCGTGCCTATCGCGATCCTAAGGCCACCATCTTTATCTCATCGCCGAATGAAATTACTCCGTATCATGTCGATGAAGAGGCCAATTTCTTACTCCAGATATACGGAACGAAGATCATCCATATTTTTGATGGAAACGACCGCGAACTGCTGGAGTGGCGTGAGCTGGAGGAGTATTATCGTTGCGGCAACATTCGTCTGCGAGAAGATTTCCAGTCTCGCGGAGTTTGTTTCGACTTGGAGCCCGGCATCGGGATACACAATCCGGTTAACTTCCCGCACTGGGTCCAAAACGGGCCCGGCGTTTCCGTGTCCCTCAGTTTGGGTTACACGCGCGCTAAAAATCCTGTCGATGTGCTGCAGGTGAATCATTACTTGCGCAAAGTGGGGTTTGCGCCGACTCCCCCCGGAAAGATCAAGAGTCTCGATGGCGCAAAACGTGCCATCGCTCGTGGCGCTCGTTCGATTAAGAAGGTCTTGCGGCACGGCTGATCGTCCACATCCGCAAACAAACAG
>Ga0209168_10002510_pt1 | contig 13198 bp, 12 predicted proteins | sample Coa_R1_FD_187156 | JGI IMG/M metagenome (GOLD analysis project Ga0209168, IMG submission 187156) | Surface soil microbial communities from Centralia Pennsylvania, which are recovering from an underground coalmine fire - Coalmine... | ecosystem: Environmental > Terrestrial > Soil > Unclassified ... | reverse complement strand
TCCGTCTACGGACTCGCCGCAGACTTCCCAACCTTCGTGAGACGCAAGCAGCGAGCGGAGACCAAGGCGGAATACCGGATGATCGTCAGCCAACAGAATTCGAAAGTTACTCATAGATACCTCCCACCTCATGCGACAAGTTACCAACGCAGCGGCAAGGCCCGCTGAGCAGAATTGCTGAAGTCAGCGGTTTATATTTCACGGCTGCTATTGCGCAGCTGCCGGGTGAGTCATCCCCGGCCAAACGTACCGGTCCGACTGGGACGAATTTATGAGCACGATCGCGCTACGCCAACTAATCGTCGGCGAATAAAATTCGGAAAAGTTAGCCATCGAGACCTCCCGATCGTCACACGAGAAGTTACCAATGTGCTTGCGGTAGGGCTGTGCAGAATTGCTCAAGGCAGCATTTTTATTTAGCGGAGGTACCTAATCGTGCAGAACAACATTGAGCAGCGAGCTGTGAACCTGTAGGCCGCCGTTGTAGTGAATGAACCCCAGCTTCCTGAACCGGTTCATGAAAAAGCTGACTCGCGAACGAGTCGTGCCGATCATCTCGGCCAGCGTCTCCTGGCTGATTTTGGGAATCACGGTCTCCGGCGTGCTTTCCTTGCCGAAATGAGCGAGTATTAAAAGGACACGAGCCAGTCTCTTCTCGCTGGAATTAAACAACTGGTCGACTAAATCCTCTTCGTAGCGGATATTTCGGGCTAGCAAATACGCCACAAAGACATCTGAAAACGCGTGCTCGCGGTGCAGCGCATCCATCATGGCTTTCTTGTCCACACGCAAAATCTCGCAATCGGTCATTGTCGACGCCGATCCCATTCGGAGGACCTGGCCGGCCAGAGAACCTTCGCCAAAAAAACTCCCTGTACCCACTATGGCGATCGTAGCCTCTCTCCCAGCCTTGGATACTACGGACAGTCTCACCTTTCCTTTTTGGACGTAGAAGACGGCGTCTGCTTCATCTCCCTGTGCGAAGATCAACTCCTTCTTCTGAACAGTCAGAATCTTCCTGCCCTCACCGATGGTTGCAAGGAAAGTATCGGGATCGAACTTACGGTTTTTCTTGACCGTAGGCGCCGACTTCATAGGTTCCCCGAATTATAGCGCCAGCCCTGGCGCCGACAATGAGCGATATTGCTCAGTGTTCCTGAAAGAATTGCGCTAGGTTAAGAGGCGCGATAGAGAGCGGTTGGCCTGTCAAACCAGGCGGCTAGCTGCCTCTCGATGCCCTAACTTGCCAGATAAGGTCTCGGTCTACCGCCGTACCTTACGATTCCGCAACCGAACTCTCTGGGGCGATGGACACTCAGCGGGTCAGCTTATGACGCAACGCCTGCGCGCGGAAGGAAAAGAACATGCACCCCGAAGATGTGATGAAGCCTGATTGGTTTAGTGAACTCCTGCTGGTGGGTAGCGCCGGAGCGATACTTGCTTCAATCCTGCTAATCGTGGTGACCGCGATTGCCCGAGCTTAGCGGTCGAAGCCGCTGGTTACCACTCATTTGTCCAAAGCCGCCAGGCGTCGCTCCCGGTGCGGCTCTGTGCGGGTCTGTCCAGTACCGAGTTCGCATTTTTCCCCAGGCTTGGCCCCACAAGTCGGGCAACGCACTGTCAGGGCAACTTCCCGTTTCGCTTTCATGGCTACATAATGCACCGCTGCACGGCAAGAGAATGGTCAAATGTGACCACTGTCCAGATCAAACGAGTATTTCCGCCGGTTCTGCAGGTCTTGGAACTCGGAGCAGCTGCAGTGCGAAGGCACCAGAGCCGAGACCGAGCAATTTTGAACATTCTTTATCCCTCGTAATGGCGCATCATCTCCATGGGTTCGTTAAAGTTCCCTGGAGTCATCTCATGATCAAAGACTCGTCGGCTGATGCAGACAAATCTTCCGAATCACCCCTCTCCTACCCCGCGGTGACGCCCGACGCGAATCACGCTCCACAACCACCTCCGCCTCAGGCTCCGTACAAGCCTTATCGCAAGGACTCCGCGCAGCCCGATGCTCCTTACGAGCCGTACAAGGGTATGTAATGGCCGGCACAAGTGTGCCGGTTGTGTTGAATTTCGAGAACCCGCTTGGAATCGCAGACGCATTGGAAACTGATTCATGCCTAAACGTCACCTTAGAATCGTGAAACGGGTCAGAAATGTTCCGGTACTCGGTATCTGCGAACTCTGCAACGCGCAATTCTCAGGTGACCCTGGAGAAGGGAATGCACAATCGGCCATCCAGCGCCAGTTCAATACGCACAAATGCAAGCCTGGGGAGGCAAGCCAAGCTACAGGGCGGGCAGACAAAGAAGCGAGCCAAGACAAATAGAAGTTTGTGGGTAGTGTCCTAATTAGGGCGCTACCAGTTTGTGCCGAGGTTTGACATTGCTTTCCAAGAAGCCTAGCATCGAGATTGAGCGAGCTTCCTCTTCTTACTCTTTCAGATCCTCTGAACTAAGTCAGCCCATCTGAAGTTTTTCCTCTTAGATCAACTCCAAGGAGGAACTGCGCTATGACCCTTTTGACCCGTTGGGAGCCTTTCCGCGAGTTTTCCACGATGCAAGACCGCATGAACCGGATGAACCGTCTTTTCCATGAGGCGTATAGCCCCCACGCCCCAGAAGAAGCACTGACCACAACCAGCTTCGCACCGGCAGCGGACATTTACGAAGACGAGCACAACATCACTCTTAAGCTCGAAGTCCCGGGCATCGACGAAAAAGACATTGATGTTCGCATCGATAACAATACCCTCACCATCAATGGCGAGCGCAAGATCGAGAAAGAAGAGAAAGAAGAGAACTTCCGTCGCGTCGAGCGACAATACGGAAGCTTCACCCGCTCATTCACGCTGCCAAGTTCCGTGGATACTGGGCAGGTAAGTGCCGACTACGAAAAGGGCGTGCTGAAAATCAAACTCGCCAAGAAGGCCGAGGCCAAGCCGAAGCAGATCAAGGTGAATGTCGGCAACGAGAAGGTGCTCGAAGCCAAGGTTCACGGCAAGGCCGCGTAATAAATAGTCACGGTAAGAAACGGGAGGCGGATTAACTTGCCTCCTGTTTTCTTCCAAATAAGAGGAATCATGAAAAACATTAAGTTCGCAGTAAGAGTGCCGCGCGGGACTCGCGCTCCAGTATACGTTCAGCGGATTGATCGGGCTCCCATCCGGATGACCACCAATCGCAAGCTGGCGCTAATCATGGGCAGATTCACGGCTGAAGACGCTGTCAAATCTATCCAACACTCCGGTTACAGCCCGGAGCTGGTGCCCGTGCAGATTGCAGTCTAGCCTGTTGCGGACAAATACGACGCCCCATTTGTCACAAACCTCTGCACGGCATCAACAGGCTTGATCGACTCCAGGAGTAGTCTGTCGCGCGACTGGTCAATTTTGAACAGTTCGCAAACTCACTTGCGTCGAATACTGATGAAGAAAGTATTTGCCGACGCAATTGCCAAGCTAAAGGTGAGAGTGCCTGACGAGCCCCATTGCCTTGAAAGCTCGAGCATTGGCGCGGGACCGTCGGTAGAGCCTGCCCTGGGGCGGGTTGTACTTCACCTGGGAACCAATGTCGCTGTTAAAAACTGCGTTCTCCGAAAGCACCTTAGAAGTGGTCGGCCCTCGGCCCGCACTGCGTGACGGGCTTGCAGCCGTATACGCACGATTGCAGCTAAAGGCCTCACTCCCCAGTCGCATCGCAGTGATTGGCAACTATCTTCCGCGACATTGTGGGATCGCCACCTTTACCACGGATCTGTGCGCAGCCATATTGACGGAGTGCGGATCAGCTCGACTGATGGCGCTCCCGGTCAACGACACCGAAGAAGGATACGACTATCCCGATCGGGTGAGATGGTCAATCGCACAGGACGATGTGAAGTCGTACCAGGAGGCCGCCGAATTCCTGAACTTCAACAATATCGACATGGTATGCCTGCAGCACGAGTATGGAATCTTCGGTGGTCCAGCCGGAAGCCATATCTTGCATCTTCTACGCAGACTAAAAATGCCGATAGTCACCACCCTGCACACCGTTTTGCGGGAACCAAATCCTGACCAAATGCTCGTGATGCAAGAGATCGCGGAGCTCTCCGACCGGCTCGTTGTCATGAGCCAGCTGTCGTCCCAGTTCCTGCAAGAAGTCTTTAAAATTCCTGGCAGTAAGATCGACATGGTACCGCATGGAGTCCCAGACCTGCCTTTTCTGGATCCGAATTTCTACAAGGACCGTTTCGGCGTGGAAGGTAAAGCGGTTCTGCTCACCTTCGGCCTGCTCTCGCCGAACAAGGGAATTGAAAACGTAATTCAGGCATTGCCGAAGATTCTCTCCAAGCACAAGAACGTCGTGTACATCGTCGCAGGCGCGACTCATCCCCACATCTTGCGTCGGGAGGGCGATAACTATCGAGCCAGTTTGCAGGCTCTGGCGAAAGACATCGGTGTACAAGCGCAGGTGATCTTCCATAACCGCTTCGTCAGTCCGGAGGAAATGGTTGAATTCATCGGCGCGGCAGACATCTACATTACGCCGTACCGTCACGAAGCGCAGGTTGTTTCCGGAACGCTCGCTTACGCATTAGGCGCGGGTAAGGCGATCATTTCAACTCCGTATTGGCACGCCATCGAATTGCTGGACGACCACAGGGGCGCCTTGGTCCCATTCCAGAATCCTGACGCGATCGCGCACAAGACGATCGAACTCCTGGACACTCCCGCGATGCGCCACGCCATGCGAAAGCGCGCTTACATGTTCGCGCGGGAGATGGTATGGAAACGGGTGGCGCAGGGATATATGGAAAGTTTCGCACGGGTCCGAAGCGATCGCATGGAGTGCCCAAGAGTCCAGTTCTCGGCACACAAAACCCAAGAATCACTGGATCATTTGCCTGAGTTGAGACTGAATCACCTTAGTCGCATGACCGACGACACGGGAATGCTACAGCACTCGATTTTCACAATTCCGAACCGTGGAGAGGGATATACGACAGACGACAATGCCCGAGCACTTATCTTTTCGGTGCTGCTGGAGCACACTGATAAGGGTCAGCTTGAGAAGGCAGATCCCCGTTTTACAGATTCCGCTGGCTTGTATCTTTCCTTCCTGGAGCATGGGTTCAATCCCGCGAAGGGCCGATTTAGGAACTTTCTTCGCTATGACCGTCGCTGGAACGACCCCATCGGCTCCGAAGATTGCCATGGGCGTGCACTCTGGGCTCTGGGAACAGTCTTAGGTCGATCCCAAGATCAAGGATTGAAGGGCGCTGGCGGCCGACTGTTCGAGTTCTCTCTGCCCGCAGTGCTGGCATTCAATAGTCCGCGAGCCTGGTCTTACGCCCTGCTCGGAATTCAGGAATACCTGACTTCATACCCGGGAGATCGCGACGCGCAGAAACTGCGGTCCGCACTCAGCCGGCGATTGCTCGAAATGTACGAGTCGATCCGACGGCCGGATTGGAAATGGTTTGAGAACGTTCTGGCATATGGCAATTCGAGATTGCCCCAAGCCCTGCTGCTGGTAGGCTCAGCTTGCTTGGACGACCGCATGGTTTCTGCCGGCCTCGAATCGTTAGATTGGCTATCGAAAGAGCAACACTGCGACATTAACCGCCACTTTGTTCCAATAGGTTCGCGGGGCTTCTATCGCCAGAACGGTGAGAAGGCTCGCTTCGATCAGCAACCGCTGGAGGCCGCCGGCGCTGTCTCTGCATGTCTGCAAGCGTACCGTGTTACGGGCGATAGCCGATGGCGAGGCGAAGCTTGGTCAGCTTTCAACTGGTTCCTCGGCGACAACGATCTGCAACTGTCTCTTTATGATTCCTCAACGGGCGGCTGCCGGGACGGCCTGCATCCCGACCGCGCCAATGAAAACCAGGGAGCAGAGTCAACGCTGTCATTCTTAATGGCACTCCTCGAAATGCGCTCGTTGCAAGAGCCAGAACAAAAGGAAATCTCTTCATGACCGTACCCGCAGAAAAGCAGGTGAGCCTGCTGAGAACTCGCTTCGAGCCACTGCTTCTACGCCATCCCACGAACCCAATCCTTACGAGCAAGGATTGGCCATACCCCATCAACAGCGTATTCAATGCGGGTGCGACTCTACTCGCGGATGGCACGACCCTGCTGCTTTGCCGCGTGGAAGATCGCCGTGGCTTGTCACACCTTTGCGCGGCCCGTTCTCCCAACGGTGTCGATGGATGGCAAATCGATAGTGAGCCCACGATGATGGCCGATCCGGCGAATCATCCGGAAGAGATCTGGGGCATTGAAGATCCTCGTATCACGTTCGTTCCCGAACTGCAGAAATACGTGGTTACGTATACCTCCTATTCGCGGGGCGGCCCAGGGGTGTCGCTCGCTCTGACCAAAGATTTCCGCACGTTCGAACGCTACGGCGTGATTATGCCGCCAGATGACAAGGACTCAGCACTCCTGCCGCGGAGAATCGATGGTTGCTGGGCGCTGATTCATCGCCCCATGACGACTCTGGGATCGCATATGTGGATCTCCTACTCTCCCGATCTGCGTTACTGGGGCCGGCACAGGCTGATGCTGGAAGCTCGCCGCGGCGCCTGGTGGGATGCGAACAAAATCGGATTATCGCCACCCCCAATCGAGACGTCCAGGGGCTGGTTGGTGTTCTATCACGGAGTGCGGCACACGCCTTCGGGCTGCCTCTATCGATTGGGCATGGCGCTCTTCGATCTGGACAACCCAGAGAAATGCCTGCTACGTGGAGATTCGTGGATCTTCGGGCCAGAAACCGAGTACGAGCGTCACGGCGACGTTGACGATGTCGTATTCCCCTGCGGATACACGATGGACGCTGATGGCGACACCCTCAACATCTATTACGGAGCGGCGGATTGCGCGATTGCCTTGGCTCGCGCCAGCGTTCGCTCGCTACTTGAATGGTTGGATGCTAACGGAAGTTGCGAACGTCGCCAGCGTGCGCATGATTTATGAATCTGTTCCTCAGTGTCTTCCAGTTTATTTTCGGCTGCCGCCACCGTCATGTCAGCCGGGTATTCACGATCAAAAACCGGACGTACAAGGTTTGCTTCGACTGCGGACGGGAATTCGATTTTCCCCATGGACACATGCCTGTACGCTCCGCTAGCTCTCGAACGCCAGCTTAAAGGAAGGGGGATCTATATTCTGGAACAGGAAGCGCTCCGGTGCCGGCGCTCACAGCCCCATTCTTAACTTGTGAGCTATCTTGCACAGGCGCTGCCAGTTGCTCGGCAGCGATTGATGACGATCGATTGCAATGATGTTTTCATAAGACCGGCACCTCTATCATTCAGACTTACTCGCGCGGGAACGTCGCAATCCCGAACTGTCGAGGGAGGTAGTTCCCCGATAACCGCAATCCGTATGGCAAGCGAACGGTGTATACCTTGCAAGCATGACGTTGATTGTTTTTCAAACGCCAACGAGTTCACGTCGCAGCATCAGGCTGTCCGGCTGCAAATCTACTGACCGGTCAAACTCGGACATTGTGCAGGCTCGTTAACGGTCTGGGTTTTGTGCTACTTTTCAGTACCCATCTCCCATGCCGCTACGACCGCCGGCGGGGGCACCTATTGTCTCTTCCTTAATGTCAGCAACGAGAGCTTCGGTGGTCAGCATGAGCGCGGCGATGGATCCGGCATTGGTGAGAGCGGTGCGCACCACCTTGGTCGGATCGAGCACCCCGGCTTTAACCAAGTCTTCGTACTCTGCCGTCAAGGCGTTGTAACCGAAGTTCGGATCCTTCGATTCGAGCACTTTACCCAGCACGATCGCTCCTTCTTCCCCCGCGTTTTCGGCAATCTGGCGGAGCGGCTCCTGAAGGGCGCGCTTCACAATGTTAACGCCGATCTGCTCGTCACCCTCCAGTTTTAACTTGCTGAGAGCTGCTGCACACCGCGCCAGAGCAACTCCACCGCCGGGGACAATGCCTTCTTCCACCGCAGCGCGAGTCGCATGCATGGCGTCTTCGACGCGAGCTTTCGTCTCTTTCATTTCGGTCTCAGTCGCCGCACCCACCTTAATTACTGCTACGCCACCCACGAGCTTCGCTAATCGCTCTTGCAATTTCTCGCGATCGTAATCGCTCGTCGTCTTTTCAATCTGGCCGCGAATTTCCTTCACGCGCCCTTCGATGTCGCTCTTCTTGCCTTTGCCCTCGATGATGGTGGTGTTGTCTTTGTCGATGGTGATCTTTTTTGCCTGTCCAAGATCCTCAATCTTCACATTTTCCAATTTGATGCCGAGATCCTCGGTGATAGCTTTCCCTCCGGTGAGGGTTGCGATGTCTTGCAACATGGCCTTGCGCCGGTCGCCGAAGCCTGGAGCCTTGACGGCAGCAACTTGCAGTGTTCCACGCAGTTTGTTCACGACCAGAGTAGCAAGGGCTTCGCCCTCGATCTCTTCGGCGATGATCACAAGCGGTTTGCCACTCTTGGAGATCTGCTCAAGCAACGGGAGGATGTCCTTCATCGAACTGATTTTCTTTTCGTGGATGAGGACGCAGGCGTTCTCGAATGCGACCTCCATACGCTCGGGATCGGTGACAAAATAGGGCGAGAGATAACCGCGGTCGAACTGCATGCCTTCGACAACTTCGAGCTGGGTCTCAAGAGTCTTCGACTCTTCGACTGTAATGACGCCGTCCTTGCCAACCTTCTTCATGGCGTCCGCGATGATGTTGCCAATGGTTTCGTCGTTGTTGGCGGAGATACTGCCGACTTGGGCGATCATGTCGCCGGTGACTGGCTTGGAGAACTTGTCCAGTTCGCCGTTCTTGCGTTCGCCTGTGTTCGGGTCAATGTTGCCGCAGATCGCGTCTACAGCTTTCTCAATCCCTCGCTTCATGGCCATGGGATTAGCGCCGGCTGCGACAGTCCGGACGCCTTCACGGTAGATGGCCTGAGCCAGAACAGTCGCAGTTGTCGTACCGTCACCGGCAACGTCGGACGTTTTGCTGGCGACTTCGCGGACCATCTGGGCGCCTATGTTTTCAAGGCCGTCCTGAAGATCAATCTCTTTCGCGACGGTGACGCCGTCTTTGGTGATAGTGGGAGATCCGAACTTCTTCTCGATGACTACATTGCGACCCCTGGGGCCGAGAGTCACCTTCACGGCGTCCGCCAGCAAGTTCACGCCGCGCAAGATCGCCTGCCGCGACTGTTCTCCGTGTACGATTTGCTTTGCCATAATTCTTCCTCCTTAGAAATAATGTCGCTAAATCTGGTGCCTGAAGCTCCGTGCTGTGCGCTCTGGCATTCATCGGCTCTGTGACCACGCGCAATCGAGTCTGGCCGAAAGCAGGAGGCTGAGAGATCAGGAGAGGGCGATCCTACTTGCGAGCACCGACGGTCTCGCGTGCACTGGCGCTTTTCTTCGCCGTACCCGTGACGATGCCCAGAACCTCTTCCTCTTTCATAATGAGGAATTCCTCTCCATCAACTTTGATTTCGGTTCCGGAGTACTTGCCAAACAGAATGCTGTCGCCTTCCTTTACCGCGAGGGGGAACAACTTGCCTTCGTCGTTGGTCTTCCCCTTGCCCACAGAGATGACCGTGCCCTCCTGTGGCTTATCTTTGGCAGTATCGGGGATGATTAGGCCTCCCCGCGTGGTTCCCGGCTCTTCTTCGCGGTGTACCAAGATGCGGTCGTGCAGTGGAGTAAATTTCGTTGCCATAATTGCCAGACTCCTTTTTATTCATTTTGTGATCGAGACCTTGGACCAGGCACGGAAGCTAATACGTGGCCCGTTCTGAGACCTGCAGGAACACGATTTTTCTTCCTTAAACTTCATTCGTTTTGCTCTTTCGAGGACGCGGATGAACTAAGCCGATCAGAAACTGTTCTTCACCGAGTATGGTCTAGGTAGTGATAAGAAACTGATCAACATTGACCACAGGTCCGCCTAATTTCTGCGTGGGTGAGCTATCTTGCTCAGACTCACCATCCCGCACTTGTTATTCTTAATCATCTTCTGAGTGTGTAGAAGGAGCCGCGAAGCTGAATCGCAGCTCTTACCTTTAGGTCGCCAGGGTGGCGGCCACATCCAGCGAATCAGCATTCCTCATCCGTGTGTCTGCCGCCGATTCAGCGATGGAACACGGTTCGAATCTTAGGACTCTTGAACATCGAAATCGGGCAACCCTCCAGGCGGATGTAGAGGGTTAGCTCACGAATAAGGGAGGTCAAAGATCATGGCGTTACTTCAAATTCTGGAAGTTCTCGTAGTGGTGGGTGTTCTGCTGTGGCTGGTGAATCGCTTCATTCCCATGCAGGGCTCCATCAAGTCAATCCTCAACGGCGTTGTGGTCATCGCCGTGGTGTTGTGGCTCTTGAACGTATTCGGGCTCTTTCACTCGCTGTCCCGGATCCACGTCGGAACTTTGCTGACGCCGTAGAGCAGGTCAGCCATAGCGCCGAAGACCGTCGCGCACAATCTGTCAACCAGTTGCAGCAGGTCTCTGCCGCAAGGAGTCATTTTGAAATCGACACTGATGCTAGCAGTAGGAATTACCCTCAGTTTGAGTGCATTTGCTCAAACCAATTCTCAAAACCTGACCATCGAACCGATGAGTTCAATGCCCACGTTCCGGGTAACCGTGATTAGCCGCAGCGTGCAGGCTGTCAACTATCAGCACCGCAGCGGAAGCTCCAAGCTGGATTTCGCGGGCACAGATTTGATGCCGTCGGCGAATGGTGTCGCCGAAATAAACAGCAAGCGCGGATCAATCGCCATCGAAGCGGAATTCGGCGACCTGCAGAAACCGACGACGTTCGGCAATGAATACCTGACTTATGTCCTGTGGGCGATTTCCCCCGAAGGCCGCGCCGTGAACTTGGGCGAAGTTCTGCTAGGTGACAACCATCGCAGCAAGCTGAACGTGACCACCGACCTCCAGGCATTCGCCCTGATTGTCACTGCGGAGCCTTATTATGCCGTTCGCCAGCCCAGCAACGTAGTGATTCTCGAGAATGTGGTTCGCGAGGAAACTAAGGGAACGACCGAAGCGGTGAACGCAAAGTACGAATTAATGGAACGCGGCGGCTACATTCCCACCGGATACAAGTTCGACCCCGTGATCCTGAATGCCAAGTTGCCGTTGGAGTTCTTTGAGGCACGGAACGCCGTGCGTATCGCTCAATCAGAGGGCGCGGAGCAGTACGCCTCCGATAGCTATCAGCACGCCGTTCAGTTGATGAATCAAGCAGACAGCGACGCCACCAGCAAACATATCGACAGAAAGCCTCTGATCGCAATCTCACGCGAGGCAGTGCAGACTGCGGAAGATGCCCGCGCAATCGCAGTCAAGAAAATGGAAGAGGTCCGGCTGGCGAATGAACGGCAGGATTCAATGGATGCGCAGGCGAAATCGTTGGCCCAGGCCGATGAAGCCACGCGTCGCAAGGAGCAGGCGGAGTCCGACACGGCGAAAGCTCAAGCTGCCAAAGCTCAAGCGGAATCTGACGCTTTGAAGGCCCAAGCCGCGAATGCCCAGGCCCAATCTGACGCGGCGAAAGCCCGCAACGAGGCTGCCGATGCACAGGCTGCGACTGCGAAGGCCCAATCCGACATGGCAGCAAACCAGGCGTCATCCGCGACGGCGATCTCGGCGGCGCAGGCAGATGCCGATCAATCCCGGGCGGACACGCTGAAGGCACAACAGGCTGCACAACAAGCGGAAAACGACAAGGCGGCGATGCGTGCGAAGCTGTCCGAGCAGCTGAATTCTATCCTTCAGACTCGCGATACGGCACGCGGACTTATCGTCAGCATGTCCGACGTTTTGTTTGACACGGGGAAGTATTCATTGAAGCCGGGCGCACGCGAGAAACTGGCGAAAGTCGCCGGAATCCTGCTTGCCTATCCCGGACTCAACATCGAGGTTGGCGGTTATACAGACAACGTCGGCGGCAATGCCATGAACCAAACGCTGTCGGAGAATCGTGCCGGATCTGTGCGCGATTATCTGGTGCAACAAGGCGTGTCCTCAAATTCGGTTTCAGCCAGAGGCTTCGGTAACAGCTTGCCAGTGGCTTCAAACGACAATTTTGCCGGTCGGCAGCAGAACCGGAGAGTGGAACTTCTCGTCTCTGGCGAAGCTATCGGCCACCCAGTCAATGCAACAACCGGCAGCTTGCGCTAAGCAATCGTGTAAACGGCAGTCGGGGTGCATCTCCAGACGGGGGTGCACCCTTCACACTCTAAGGAAAGGAGCAAACATGCTAGGCACGATATTGATCGTCATCCTGATTCTGGCACTTCTTGGAGCTCTGCCCCGGTGGTCCCATAGTCGAAGCTGGGGTTACGCCCCAAGCGGCGGCCTCGGGCTGATCCTGATGGTGATCGTAATTCTTCTGCTTCTCGGTCGGATTTGAATCATGCGCAGCGAGCCAACATCCCCGGGTGCCGTCTCCACTAGGTTGTACCTACTTTTAGCCCGCACGTTAGCGCTTGTTCTCATCGTTTTGATGTTTGGCGTCCATTCTTCTGCGTACTCCGTGCTCACTCACGAAGAAATAGTGGACTTGCTATGGACTGATCAGATCCGGCCTCTGCTGCTCAAGCGCTGTCCGGAACTAACCGAGCAGCAGATCACCGAGGCGCACGCTTACGCCTACGGAGGCGCAGTCATCCAGGATCTTGGTTACTACCCGTTCGGAAGCAGAGAGTTCAGCGACCTGGTGCACTACGTCCGTAGCGGAGACTTTGTCCGGGAGTTATTAATCGAGAGTGAGGACGTGAACGAATACGCATTCGCGCTCGGCGCTCTGTCACACTATGCGTCCGATATCGCCGGTCATCCCGCAGTTAACCAGGCCGTAGCGATCGAGTATCCCCGGCTTCGCGCGAAATATGGCAAGTCCGTCCGGTATGCCCAGGACAAAACGGCTCATTTAAGAACCGAGTTCGGGTTCGACACCGCGCAGGTCGCAAAAAATCGTTATGCCTCGCAGCAGTACCACGATTTCATCGGTTTCCAGGTATCCAAGTCTTTACTCGAGCGGGTCTTTCCCGTTGTGTATGGAATGCAATTGAAGGAAGTTTTGACCCACGAGGATATGGCGGTGGGCTCATATCGTTTCGCGGTCAGCCGGATGATACCGGAAATGACCCAAGTCGCACTCCAAACTCACAAGAAGGACTTCATGCGCGAGACGCCGGATTTTGCGAAAAAGAAATTCTTG
>Ga0209168_10002508_pt1 | contig 13206 bp, 12 predicted proteins | sample Coa_R1_FD_187156 | JGI IMG/M metagenome (GOLD analysis project Ga0209168, IMG submission 187156) | Surface soil microbial communities from Centralia Pennsylvania, which are recovering from an underground coalmine fire - Coalmine... | ecosystem: Environmental > Terrestrial > Soil > Unclassified ... | reverse complement strand
AGAGTGTAATCAAACCAACTTTGGATTTGAAGCCTGCGGCCAGCGCGAGGTGGTGGCGCGATTTGATGGTGGGACGATCAGTTCTGACGGTGGGGCTGTGCTGTTACGGGAAGTGGATAAGCGGTTGAAGCTGCTGCCGCGTCTGGCACAATGTTTTCTGGACGGTCGGAATCAGGAGCGGGTGGAACATACGCTGGAAGAGATGTTGGGGCAGAGGATCTACGGTTTGGCCCTGGGGTATGAGGATGTCAATGATCACGAACAACTGCGCCAGGACCCGTTGTTCGCGGTGTTAGCGGGGCGTGGGGAAGTGGAGCGAGCCTTGGCGGGCAAGAGCACGTTAAACCGCTTGGAGTTGGGGACGGGGATCGGGGACCGCTACAAGAAGATCACTTTTTGGAAAGACGCGGTGGATGAGCTTCTGGTGCAGATATTTTTGGAATCCTACCCAGCAGCACCGGAGCAAATCATTCTGGACATCGACACCACGGATCTGGCTTTGCACGGGCAGCAGGAAGGGCGGTTCTTCCACGGCTACTATGACCAGTATTGCTATCTGCCACTATTTATCTTCTGCGGGGATCAGATTTTATGTGCGCGCTTACGGGAATCCAACCACGATGCGGCGTATCGCAGCCTGGTGGAAATCCAAAGGATTGTGCAGCAGATACGGGCGGCTTGGCCGCAGGTGAAGATCATCTTGCGCGGAGATGCTGGTTTCTGTCGGCAGGAGTTGATGAGTTGGTGCGAAGAGCAGGAGGTGGACTATGTGTTCGGCTTGGCGCGCAACCGTAGACTGGGGAAGATCATCGGGGCGGAGTTGTGGGAAGCGCAACAACAGTGGCAGCAAAGCGGCCGAGCGGCACGAGTATTTACAGAATTTCAGTACGCGACGCGGAAGAAGCCGCCGCGAGGTGGTTGGGATCGGCAGCGGCGGGTGGTGGCCAAAGCCGAACACCTGGAAGGCAAGACGAATCCGCGCTTTGTCGTGACCTCCCTCAACGCACAAGAATGGCCGGCACAGAAGTTGTACGAAGAACTCTATTGCGCTCGTGGGGACATGGAAAACCGCATCAAGGAACAATTCAGTCTCTTTGCCGACCGCGTGAGTGCCGAGACCATGCGCGCCAACCAGATGCGTTTGTATTTCTCGGTCATGGCCTATGTGCTGATGAGCGGGTTGCGTCGTTTGGGATTGAAGGCGACAGAATTAGCGCAAGCGCAGGTGACTACGATTCGCACGAAGTTGCTCAAGATCGGGGTCCAGATTCGCGTGACCGTGCGTAAGGTGTGGCTGTCGCTGGCTTCCAGCTACCCCTGGCAGAACTTGTATCAGCAAGTCTGGGCCAACTTGCGCTCCTGATTGCGTTCTGCACCTTCCCCGAAAACTCGCTCGGAACAGCCGGATGGGCCGGAGTGGGATAGGTACGTCGTTAAGACAGAAACCGATCTCGATGCAACGCAAAATCCTTCCTCGCAAGTTCCACTGATCCCTGCTTCCTTCGTTTAGCCGCCAGAATCCCCCATCCAACATCTCCTAACCGCCGACCGGAGCCCTCCTCCAAATCACTCGTGAGAAATGCGGGCTAAAGCGCTAATGAACATTTGCCGCAGTTTTCCGTGGGCTTGAAAGCCCACTTTCCCCGAACTAAAGTTCGGGCTTCCACCGGGTCGATGGATACACTATCTCCTAAACTGCCATAGTTCGTCTTAGTTTTCCAATAGCTCGAGGGGCCATTCCTATTTAGTTTTGCCGCGCCGGGCGCGGCGTTCCTTAGCCCAGCCCTCTTTCACAGCCTGGCGGGCCCGGCCGAGAGCCAGGGCATCTTCCGGGACATTGTGCGTGATGGTGGAACCAGCCGCCACATAAGAAGCCTTGCCTACACGTACAGGCGCAACCAGCGTGGAATTGCTGCCGATGAACGCCCCATCTTCAATCACAGTGACGTACTTGTCTGCGCCATCATAATTGCAGGTGATGGTTCCGGCTCCCACGTTTACGCCCGCGCCGATCTCCGAATCTCCCAGATAGGCCAAATGGTTGGCCTTGGAGCCGCGTCCCAGACGGGATTTCTTGACTTCAACAAAGTTGCCAACGTGCGCGCCCTCGCCCAGGTCAGCTCCGGGACGAAGATGGGAGTAAGGCCCGAGCACCACATCCGAGCTTACTTTCGATTGATCAAGAATGCTTCCCGCCCTGATCTGCACGCGGTCTGCAATTTGCGAATCGCGAATGATCGAGTAGGAGCGAATATGGCAATCCGCGCCGATGCGGGTCCGGCCCAGGATTTGAACAAAGGGTTCAATGGTGGTGTCGGGCGCAATCTCCACTTCGGAATCAATCACGCAAGTCTCAGGCCGGTAGATAGCGACACCGGAGGCCATCAACTGGCGCGCCTTGCGCAAACGCATGGTGGCATCCAGATCGGCCAGTTCGGCCAACGTGTTCGCGCCCAATACTTCCGCGGGATCGGCGGCTTTCAGCGCAACTACCCGCGCTTTGTCTTTGTTCTTGTCTTTGTTCTGGGACAGCAGAGCGGCTACGTCCGTCAGGTAAAACTCGCCGTGGACGTTGTTGGCGGTCAGCCGGTCAAGGTTGGCCAACAGTGGCTTGACGGCAAAGGCGTAGATGCCGGAATTAATCTCCTTAATTTTTTCCTGCTGCCGGTTCAAGGATTTTTGCTCCACGATCGCCTTCACCGCGTCACCGGAAGATGATTTGCGGACAATCCGCCCGTAGCCAGCAGGGTCGGCCGGCTCAGCCGTGAGGATGGTCATGGCGGCTTTGTGGGCGAGATGGAAGTCACGGAGTCTGGCAATGGTGGCCGGCTGGATGAGCGGCACATCCCCGGAAAGCACCAGGATGTTTTCGTATTGCTGTACCTGCTCGCGGGCGCACATGATGGCGTGCCCGGTGCCATTTTGCGGCGACTGAAGGACAAACCGCACTCCAGTTTGCTGGACGGCGGAGCGGACCTCCTCCGCCTGATGGCCAACGACTACATAGACGTTTTCCGGCGGCGCGACCTGTATGGCCGCAGAAATTACGTGGGCCAGCAGCGGCTTGCCGCCAATCTGGTGGAGAACTTTTGCGCGTTTGGACTTTAGCCGCGTGCCTTTACCGGCGGCCATGATGACAATGGCAAAGCCATGAACGGAGGTCATTCGTTGGTTGCCCATGAAGCCACAATCTTACCGCTTGACGAAGGAATCCTAGTGATCTCCGCCAGACGCAACAACTCACGACAGACACGCTCGGTTGCGTGGCGGGCAAAGTGGTATTCTTCCACAAAGTCTCCGGACAGGCATTTGACTCCCAGGGCTTCAATGGCAGCGCAATCGCACTCCACCTGGCTGGCCTGTTCTTCAGCATATTTTTCCAGCATAGCGGCTGAAACCGGAGCGGAATTCACCAGCGCAAAATCAAATATGCTGCGGCGCGCATGGGCGAAAATCGCCTGGATATGCTGGGAGGCCGACATGTTTAAACTCTCATTGGCCTCGGTCATCAGATTGCAGATGAAAACCTTGATAGCGTGGGACCTGGTAATGGCCTCCGGAATCCGGTGAACCAGAACATTGGGAATCAGGCTGGTGAAGAGGGAACCGGGCCCCATAGTAATCAAATCAGCCCTGGCGATAGCCTGCAAGGTTTGCGGCAGAGGTTCGGCATCGGAGGGCACCATGTGGAGTTCCACGATCCGCTTCTCACTGGCCGTGATATTGGTTTCGCCGGAAACGCGGGAGCCATCGTTCATTGTGGCTTCCAACTGCACGTTGGAAGAGGTTGCGGGGAGAATATGGCCGCGTGTGGCGAGGATTTCCGAGGCACGCTGGACCGCCTCGGCAAAGTCTCCAGTGATCGCGGTGAGCGCGGCCAGAAAAAGATTGCCGAAGCTGTGTCCTTCCAGATCGCCGCTGCTGGAAAAACGGTGCCTGAAGAGCTTGGCGATAAGATTTTCATCTTCAGAAACCGCAACCAGGCAGTTGCGAATGTCGCCGGGAGGAAGAATATTCAACTCGCGGCGAAGGCGTCCGCTGGAGCCGCCATCATCGCTCACCGTGACCACAGCTGTGAGATCGGAGATGAACGCACCCGGAAGGGGCACTTCTCCGGGAAGAGCGGTGTAACGTTTCAAGCCCTGCAACAGGGTTGAGAGCCCAGTGCCGCCGCCAATGGCCACCACGCGCAAGCCACGTCTGGAAGCGCGGGAACCAGTTTTTTGTTGTGACGGCATTTGGTTAAAGATTAAAACTTTTTGCCTGTTGCGGGCGCAGAATCACTGGGCTCAGGATAGAGTAGCTCGGTAAAACGCGGATCATCTGCCATATTCTGAAAATCAGAATCATTGCGGGCCTGAAAGCGGTTCTGCGGATTCAAGCGGATGGCTTCGCTCAGGTTCTTCAGCGAGCTTTCCACCTGGCCGGTAAGACAATCCAGCACCGCCAGACCGTACAAGGCAAAGTCCGCCTTGACGTTCTGCTTCAGGATTTTTTCCATGTGGGTGCGCGACTGCTCGAATTGCCCGGAATTCATCAGGGAAACAGCATAATCAAAGTGCTCATCCTGGCTCTTGAAAGTGGTGGCGCTGTTGGCAAGCTGCTGGTTGCAGGTGTTGAGATGGAGCCGCGCCCGGTCCGCCAACTCCTTGTGACCGCCGGCAATAATTTTCTCCAGCAGCGGCTTGGCCTTCTCGAATTTGTGCTCCTGCATGGCCTTGAGGCCAGCCTCGTAGTTTTGCACAGCCTGTGCATAACCTGGGTCTTGCTTAAAGGAGGGCCTGGGCTGCGGGGCAGACGATTTCTTCGCAGTCATGTTATCTGTTCTTCTAAGGGTCTTCTGTTTGTTAGGTTTGGCACTCGAATGCTGAACGCCTGCTGCCACTTTTTTCTTCATTTTATTGTGTCCTAGCGGCCAGTACTTAAGTACCGGCACACCAAGGCTGTGGAAATCGGGCAAATGGCTATCCCAAGGCAAAAGGGCTGCCAAGGGTAAGCAGCCCTTTATACGGCAGAAACTTTAGGTGCGTCAACTTGCACTACAAATGGTGCAGTTTTTCAGTTGACGGGCGCTGGATGTTGCAAGTCCACCATCTTCCAATCGCCACGAATAATGCCATCCCGGATCATCTTGGGAGTCCAGCCCTTCTTGGACATCTGGTAGGAGTAGAGAGCTTCTCCCATGCAGGTTGAGCAATTTGCTCCGTGGGTTGATTCGAAGCAGGAGTGCAGGCTGGTATGGCCGTGGCCGCGGTCGCAATAGCAGTAGCAGGGCTGCTCATACATTACCGCCGGCATCTTCGCCACAGCCTTGTAGGCTGCGACCTGGACCGGCTGGTTCATTCCCTGGTCGGCCAGTTGCTTCTCTGTGAGCACCAGTGGAAGCGCATCCCCTTTGGCGGGCGGCGCGGCATGGAATGCCGGCACTTGAGCGGCCTGGCTGGCCTGAGTGGCCCATTGGGCCTGGGTAATGGCGGCTGCACACAGGAGCGTAACGAGAGCAAGAAATGTCTTCATAGCGATGATATTTTACCCCAAATTGGGGCCGCGTGGCGCTATTTGTAAGCGGGAGCCTGGGGAACTTGGCTTGGCTACGCTCACCGCCGATTCGAGCCGGGGCTTACGTATAATAAGTACGGGCAAAGATGCCGGATGAAGAAATAAAAACGGTCACGGAGCAAAAGCCCGCAGAGCCAGTGCGCGAGGAAGGTCACTTGCGCGTTCTGCGCTCCTGGGCTCGCGATCTTTTCTTCTCCATATCTATTTCGCTGTTCATCATCCTGTTCGTCTACCAGCCGGTGAAGGTGGAAGGCGGGAGCATGGAGCCCGGGCTGCAAGACCAGGAACGAATCTTCATCAACAAACTGGCTTACCGGCTGGAAAATATCCAGCGGGGAGACATCATCGTGTTCCGCTATCCGCGCGATCCGCGCAAGAGCTTTATCAAGCGGGTGATTGGACTTCCCGGCGACCATGTGCGCGTGTTCGATGGCCGCGTTTACCTCAACGGCCGCCTGACGCCGGAGCCATATGTTCCTGAGGAATATCTGGATTCACGTTCTTATGGGGAGACCAAAGTTCCGGCAGACAGCTATTTTGTTCTGGGCGACCACCGCTCCATGTCCAACGATAGCCGTGATTTTGGCCCTGTGCCCCGCAGCAATATTTATGGCAAAGCAGTGTTCGGCTATTGGCCCATGGATAAACTGGGACTTCTGCGCTAAAAAGATACGTGACAAACCAGGATTCGCTATGTTTGATCGATTGATGGTGGCGCTGATCAGGAGAATGGCAAGGAAGAACCTGGGAAAAGAGATTGCTCCGCTTAAAACGCTCGAAGCACATCCCGGAGTGCTCATTCCGTATGCGCGTTTCAACCAGGCGCTGGCCAAAACCAGCCTGGTTCCCGCCAAATTGAAAGTGCTGGCGCAAGTGCGGGCGGCCAAGCTGGTGGAGTGCCCGTTTTGAATTGACATCAATTCTGCCGGCGGCAGACGGGCAGGAATCAGCGATGAGCAACTGCGCAACCTGAATTATTGGGACCAGAGTGACCTGTTTAATAGTGACGAGAAGCTGGTGCTGGAGCTGGCGGACGCGATGACCGCAACCCCGGCGAAAGTAACCCCGGAGCTTCGCCAACGCCTGCAGGCAAGATTCTCAACCGCACAACTGATAGAGCTGGGCGCAGCCATAGCCTGGGAAAATTATCGCGCCCGCACCAACCGCGTGTTTGGGTTTGAGAGTGAAGGATTCTATAAGCCCAAGGAAGCAGCGCAATCACAACGCCAGCCGGCCGCGGATTTTGCAGAGAGACGCTAGACCTTTACCCGCCGGAGTAAAGTTGAGAGGTCCCCGCCAGGGGACGAGTGAATCTAAATCCGATAAAATTCGGGCGTTATGGCACACGTCTATGCAAGTCTGCTGGTGCATTGTGTCTTTTCCACCAAAGAGAGAAAACGCCTTATCAACGATGAAATGCAACCTAGGCTTTGGGCTTACATAGGGGGCATTGCCCGATTGAACAAGTTCAAAGCTCTTGCAGTTGGCGGCACGCCGGATCATGCTCACGTCCTTCTCTCGCTCTCAGCCAGCATGCCAGTGCCCAAGGCTGTTCAATTGATTAAAGGAGGTTCCTCAAAGTGGATAAACGATCAAAAGCTAAAAAGGACATTCGCTTGGCAAGATGGATACGGTGTCTTCTCGATTGGAATTTCACAGGTTCAGCGGACTATCCACTACATAAACCACCAAAAGGAACATCATATGAAGGTTGGGTTTGAAGATGAACTCAAGCTGATTTTGGCGAAGCATGGAATCGTGTTCGTGCAGGATTAATTTCAGTCGTCCCCTCCGGGGACTCTAGGGCTTTTTCGGACTTCATCCCGCCGTTAAAACGGCGGGCTATTTTCATCCGTGCCTTTCGGCACTGGAATCGAGGGACCCAAAGAACGCAATCTGCTTCCCTTTACCCGCTATTTTCATGCGTGCCTCGGCTCTCGGATGTGGCAAACCAATGAATGGAAAATTTTCTTCCCTGTGCCTATCCAATCATCCAGATCGTCCAGTTCAATCATCCCAGGGATTCAACACCGACTTCAGCGCCAGCTTGAAATCTGAAACGTCGCGGGTGACGAGGGTTAGACGGTGGACTTCCGCGGTGGCGGCGATGAATGCATCCATGGCTTCGATTGGACGGCCTAAATCCTGACAGCGTGCGACCACCCTGCCACAGACATCCGCAATCATGGGGTCGATAGCCAGGATCCTATCTTCAAATCTCACAGGCAGCTCGCCCTCCAGCCATTCTTCGAGCCGCCTCCGTTTGGCGCCTGCGGCCAACCGTTCGATGCCGCTGCGTAGCTCCGCTAGTGTAACCACGCTGATAAAGACATGATCTTCATCTGCGTCCGCGAGCCACCGCATTACGTTGGGGTTAGGCTGTGGCTTCATCGGTTCTGAAACAATATTGGTATCCAGCAGAAAATTCATAGATTAAAGGTCAACTTTGCGCAGAGAGCCGCGCAGACGTTTGATCTCGATTCCAGAGCCGCGCAGTGGCGAAGCCATGAGAAACTCAGCCAGATTGCCTTTGCGCTTTGTCTTCCGCTCCCATTCTTCCGCCGCCACCACCACGACAGCCTTGCGTCCATTCCGCGTGATGATCTGCGGCCCGTCGGATTGCGCTTTTTCCATTACTTCACTGAATTTTGCCTTGGCTTCTGCAACGCTCCACGTATGAGTGCTCATGATTTCCTCCCTGGATAGTCATTATAGTCATTATAGTCATTATAGTCATTTTCGCGTGAAGATGGAGCCAATCCATTGCCTCGAGCCGACGGCGCGCCGCCCGCGATGAGACTGTCTTACCGGCCGTTGATGCGCTTCCGCTGCATTAATTCCGCATCGCACCACGCGGTACCACCCCTGGAAAGTTGCCCGCCGGCAATCTGTTTCGATTTCTTCCTGTTTATCCACTTTATCCACAGCGAAATGTTTTTGCCGACCTTGTTCCGATGCTAGAATCGATAAAATCTATTCCCCGGAGAAAAAATGCAAGCAATCCTTGCGCTGGAAGATGGGCGGGTCTTCAGCGGAAAAGGTCACGGCGCAAAAGGCGAATGCTACGGCGAAGTGGTTTTTAATACCTCCCTCACCGGTTACCAGGAAATCTTCACCGATCCATCCTATGCCGGGCAGATTGTCGTTCTTACCAATCCAGAGATAGGAAACTACGGCACCAACCCGGAGGATAATGAGGCCACGCGGCCCTACATTGAAGGGTTGGCGGTGCGCGAGTTCTCGCCCATCAGCTCCAACTGGCGTTCGCAACAGGTGACAGACGAATACCTGGAAAAATTCAAGATCCCCGTGATCGCGGATATTGACACTCGCGCTCTGGTGCGGCATTTGCGGACCAAAGGGGTGATGCGCGGCGTGATCTCCTCCATTGAAACCGACGCGGAAAAACTGGTGGCCAAAGCGCGCGCCATTCCTAAGATGGATGGCACTGATCTGGCGAGAGTAGTCACAACCAAGCAACGCTACCAGTGGGCGACCGGCACGCGTTCCCACGAGCCCACGGAAGTTGTGGGCGTGAAAGACGAGCCGCCGAAGAATCATGTAGTGGCCTATGATTACGGCATCAAGCAGAATATCCTGCGCATGCTGGTAGACCAGGGATGCCGCGTGACCGTGGTCCCAGCCATGACCAGCGCCGAAGATGTGCTGGCCATGAGTCCTGATGGCGTGTTTCTGTCCAACGGGCCGGGCGATCCTGAACCTTGCACATATGCCTACGAAAGCATCCGGAAGCTGATGGGAAGGACGCCGGTGTTTGGCATCTGCCTGGGACACCAGTTGGTCGGTTTGGCCCTGGGCGGCAAGACCTACAAACTCAAGTTTGGGCACCACGGTGGCAATCATCCCGTAAAGCAGCTTGAGACGGGAAAGATCGAGATCACAGCCCATAACCACAACTATGCGGTTGACCCTGATTCGCTGAAAGACTCGGAAGTCACGAAGACCCACATTGACCTGAACGACAATACGCTGGAAGGCCTGCGGCATCGCAGCCTGCCGCTGTTCAGCGTGCAGTATCACCCGGAGGCCTCCCCGGGACCGCACGACTCGCATTATCTGTTCAACGATTTTTTGAAGATGATGGAAGAATGGAAGAGAAGATAAGGGACCGGGAGATCGCCGTGATCCGGTGACCGGGTGATCGGGTTAACCAGAGGTTCAGGCTTTTGCCAGAAGCCAGCAGCTAGAAGTTTTTTATGCCCCGCAGAAACGACATCTCGAAAATCCTGATTATCGGCTCCGGGCCGATTGTCATAGGGCAGTCGGCGGAGTTTGACTACTCCGGCACCCAGGCCTGCAAGGCGCTCAAAAGTGAAGGCTATGAGGTGGTGCTGTGCAACTCCAATCCCGCCACCATTATGACCGACCCGGAGATGGCTGACCGCACGTACATCGAGCCGCTCACAAAAACTTATCTGGAAGAAATTATCCGGCAGGAAACGGAGATGATGCTGGAGGAAGGTGGCCCTGGCGCGCCGGCCCCGGGCAAGTTCGCGTTGCTGCCCACGGTTGGCGGGCAGACGGCGCTCAATCTGGCGGTTGAGCTGGCCGACAGCGGAGTGTTAGACAAGTACGGAGTGGAATTGATCGGCGCGCAACTCCAGGCAATCAAGATGGCGGAGGACCGGCTGCTGTTCAAGGACGCGATGATCAAGATTGGCCTCGATGTCCCGCGGTCAGCGCTGGTGAACAATCTGAAAGATGCCATGGACTTTTCCGGAAAAATAGGATTTCCGGTGATTATCCGGCCATCGTTCACGTTGGGGGGCACGGGCGGAGGTATTTCTTACAACCGCGAAGAACTCCTGGACATTGTGGCGCGCGGGCTCGATATGTCTCCTGTCCACGAAGTCCTGATTGAAGAATCCGTGCTGGGGTGGAAGGAATACGAGCTGGAGGTAATGCGCGACCTCGCCGACAACGTCATCATCGTCTGCTCCATTGAAAACTTCGACCCCATGGGCGTACACACCGGAGACTCGATCACGGTGGCGCCGGCGCAGACGCTCACGGACCGCGAGTACCAGCACATGCGCGATGCCGCTATCAGGGTAATCCGGGAAGTGGGCGTGGAAACCGGCGGATCGAATATCCAGTTCGCCGTAAATCCAGCCAACGGACGCATGGTAGTGATAGAGATGAACCCGCGAGTCTCCCGCTCGTCTGCCCTGGCTTCCAAGGCCACGGGATTCCCTATCGCCAAGATCGCCGCCCGGCTGGCGGTAGGCTACACGCTGGATGAGATTCCCAACGACATCACGCGCAAGACGCCAGCCTGCTTTGAGCCAACCATTGACTACGTGGTGGTGAAGATTCCCAAATGGCAATTTGAAAAATTTCCCGGCGCGGATGAAAGCCTGGGCCCGCAGATGAAATCAGTGGGCGAAGCCATGGCCATCGGCAGGACGTTTAAAGAGGCGCTGATGAAGGGGGTGCGTTCGCTGGAGAGCGGCAGGAGGGTGGGAGCGGAGAAAATCGAGCCGCGCATCCTGACGCAACGGCTGGTCACGCCGCATCCCGAACGCCTGGTGTACCTGCGCTACGCCCTGGTGCAGGGAATGTCGCCTAAAGACTTGAACAAGATGACCAGCATCGATCCGTGGTTCCTGTACCAGTTGAAGGAAATCACCACGATGCTGACTGAGTTGGAAAAGCATTCCACGGAATCTCTGCCGCCCGACTTGTTGCGCCAGGGCAAACGAATGGGTCTTTCCGACGAACGCATCGGGATTGCCCTGAAGGCCAGCGGGCAAGAAGTCCTGCGGCTGCGCGAGAAGGGCGGCATTCGTCCGGTGTACAAGCTGGTGGACACCTGCGCCGCCGAATTTGAAAGTTACACCCCATACCTCTACTCCACGTACGAAGAAGAAGATGAGGCCCCGCCAACCGGCCGGAAGAAGGTGCTGATTCTGGGCAGCGGGCCGAACCGGATCGGGCAGGGAATCGAGTTTGATTACTGCTGCTGCCATGCGGCTTTTGCGCTGCGCGAAGATGGTTATGAAGCCATCATGGTCAATTGCAATCCGGAAACTGTGTCCACCGATTACGACACGAGTGACCGCCTCTATTTCGAGCCGCTTACGTTTGAAGACGTGCTGGCGGTTTATGAGCACGAAAAGCAAGGCGGAGCGCCGGTGGGCGTGATCGTCCAGTTTGGTGGGCAGACTCCACTCAATCTCGCGCTTCCCTTGAGGGCCGCGGGCGTGCCCATCATCGGCACTTCGCCCGAATCCATAGACCTGGCGGAAGACCGCAAGAGATTTGGCAAGCTGATCGAAGAACTGGAAATCCCGCAGCCTCCGGGCGCGATTGCCACCAGCGTGGAAGAGGCGGTGGAGGGCGCGCGCCGCGTACAGTATCCGGTCCTGGTGCGGCCTTCGTATGTTCTGGGTGGACGCGCTATGGTCATCGCCTACGACGACGAAAGCGTGATCCGCTACATGCGCGAAGCGGTGGAGTATTCGCAGGAACGTCCCGTACTGATCGACCATTTCCTGGAGAGCGCGATCGAAGTGGATGTGGACGCGCTGTCCGATGGCGAGGATGTGGTGATCGGCGGCATCATGCAGCATATCGAAGAAGCGGGCATTCACTCCGGCGATTCCTCCTGTGTGCTGCCAGCCGTCAACCTTCCCGACCCGGTGCTGAACACCATTCGCGCTTACACCTTCAGGCTGGCGCGCGCGTTGCAAGTCATAGGATTGATGAATGTGCAGTTCGCCGTGCAGAATCACAAGGTGTTTGTGATTGAAGTGAATCCACGCGCCTCGCGCACGGTGCCTTATGTCTCGAAAGCAACGGGCATCCCGCTCGCCAAAATTGCCGCGCGCCTGATGACCGGGCGTAAGTTGCGCGAGTTTCTTCCGGACCATGCTGAGCAGGGAACCGATCTAGCTGCCGGAGCCGGATACTTTGTGAAGTCGCCGGTTTTTCCCTGGTCCAAGTTCCCCGGAGTGGATACCGTGCTCGGTCCGGAGATGAAGTCCACCGGCGAGGTGATGGGTTCAGCAGAAACTTTTGGTGAAGCTTTTGCCAAGGCGCAGCTTTCCGCCGGACAGGCGCTGCCTACCACGGGCACTGTCTTTATCAGCGTGAACGACCGCGACAAATCAGAAGCAGTTGAACTGGGCAAGCGATTTGTCGAGTTGGGTTTCAGGATCGTGGCCACGCACGGCACGGCCAACCGACTGGAGGCAGCTGGGTTGCAGGTAGACCGCGTTTATAAAGTGAAAGAAGGACGTCCTCACGTGGTTGATCTCATCAAGGGCGACCGCGTACAACTGGTGATCAATACCCCGCAGGGACTGGAGCCATGGTTCGATGAAAAAGCCATCCGCCGCGCCACAGTTTTGAATCGCATTCCAGCTATTACCACCATCGCTGCCGCCTGGGCGGCCGCAGACGGCATCGCCGCATTGCAACGGAATGAGGTGAACGTGCGGTCTTTGCAGCAATGGCATGGGGGGAAGAAGCACTCAGCCATCAGTACTCGGCATTCAGTGAGCGATATCTGAACCCCATCTTGCTTGCGCACGTCGGATGCGGCAACCTTCTGGAATGGTCCAACCTAAAGAGCAAGGATTGTTGAAGTGGCAGAGCCTGTGTTCAGAACAAGAACAAAGCGGC
>Ga0209168_10002505_pt1 | contig 13209 bp, 13 predicted proteins | sample Coa_R1_FD_187156 | JGI IMG/M metagenome (GOLD analysis project Ga0209168, IMG submission 187156) | Surface soil microbial communities from Centralia Pennsylvania, which are recovering from an underground coalmine fire - Coalmine... | ecosystem: Environmental > Terrestrial > Soil > Unclassified ... | reverse complement strand
CAAGAAACCGGCCGGCGCCCTCACTGTTGAAGGCCTCGACGTGACGCGAGTGACCGGGCCCGGATCCGGACTCCACTACGAGTGCACGTTTGGTCTCATGAACGCGAGCGGATCGAAGGTCACGGTGGACAGTTTCACGATCGCGCCGCCGAAGGGAGCAGTCGCGCAGATGGTCGTGCCCGTCACGCTCGCATCGCGCACGACATCGTCGTTGATGACGTTCGTGATCCCGTTCGACGGCAAATCGCTGCCCGCCGGAAAATACACCGTCACCGCGATATCGGGCGGCACTGGGATCGCACAGGCTTCGGCCGATCTGCTGTAATCCATAGGAAATCGAATACTTCATGCCGCGCCAACGCGACACGCTGGAACTAGACGTTCTTTTCGTCGGCGCGGGACCGGCAAGTCTTGGCGGCGCGATCAGGCTCGCGCAATTGTACGCCGAGCATAACGCCGCCGTCAAAGCCGGTACTCGTCCGGGGCCCGAACTGAGCGCCGAGAACATCATGGTGGTGGACAAGGCGGCCGCGATCGGCGATCACGGCATCTCGGGTGCAGTGCTCGATCCGCGCAGCATGCGTGAACTCTTCGGTGATTTTTTGTCAGCCGGTTGTCCGCTCGAGGGTCCGGTCACAAGCGAGTCCTTCTGGCTCCTGACCAAAGGCGGACGCATTCAAGCGCCGGTCATGCCGCCTGGCATGGACAATCACGGCAACTACGTCGCCAGCCTGAATAAGCTTGTGAAGTGGATGGCGGAGAAGGCCGAAGCACTCGGCGTGCAGGTCTTTCCGGAATTCCCCGGTCAGGAGTTGCTCTTCGAGGGCGACAAGGTCGTCGGCGTGCGCATCGGCGACAAGGGTGTCGACAAGAATGGCAACCCGAAACCGAATTTCGAGCCCGGCCCAGACCTGATGGCGAAAGTCACTGTGTTAGGTGAGGGCCCGCGTGGCACGCTTGCCAAGCAGCTCGCGCGGAAGATCGACATTGTGGCGGACAAGAATCCGCAGACATACGCCATTGGAATCAAAGAGCTGTGGCAGATGCCGGCCGGCTCGACGCCGCCCGGTCAGGTCATTCACACCGCGGGTTTTCCGTTGGACAACTCGACGTTCGGCGGCGGATTCATCTATTCGATGGCCGGCGATATTTGGGATATCGGGCTCGTCGTGGGGCTCGACTATCGAAATCCGCGCTTGGAACCTCACGCGAACTTCCAGGCGATGAAGACCCACCCGAATATCGCTAAACTCCTATCGGGCGGAACGATGATCCGCTACGGCGCGAAGGCCATCCCCGAAGGCGGCTGGTGGGCGATGCCGAGGCCGTTCGTCGATGGTGCGCTGCTCGTCGGCGACACCGCGGGCATGCTGAATCCCATGCGGCTGAAAGGCGTGCATACCGCGATCAAGTCTGGAATGCTCGCCGCCGAGACGATCTACGACGCGCTCGGCGCAGGCGATACATCGGTCGCGACGCTCTCAGCCTACCAGACGAAGATCGAAGGGTCTTGGCTTCGCTCGGAGCTTTACGCTGCGCGCAATTTCCACCAGGGCTTTAAACACGGCTTGTTCGCCGGGATGGCGAACGTCGGGTTCGGCTCGATCACGCGCGGGCGTGGGTTCGGCGTCATCGATCGACTTTCAAACGAGCCGGGTCACGAGCGGATGGAAAAGCTCACCGACTATTTCGGCCGCAACGTACCGGGATTGGCCGCGCCGAAGTACGACGGCAAGCTCACGTTTTCCAAACTCGACGACGTTTTTCGAAGCGGCACCACGCACGAAGAGAATGCGCCGTGCCATCTTCACGTGGCCGACACCGATGTGTGTGCGAGCCGCTGCGCCTCCGAGTACGGCAACCCGTGTCAGTTCTTCTGCCCGGCGGCGGTCTACGAAATGGTACCGGCGGCGGTCGACGCACACAAGATTGAAAAGGATGGCTTTGCAGACAGCGGCAAACGCTTGCAGATCAATTTCGCGAACTGCGTGCACTGCAAGACCTGCGACATCATGGATCCGTATCAGATCATCGATTGGGTGCCGCCGGAAGGCGGCGGCGGCCCCGTCTATACCGGGATGTAAACGAACGCACATCCGGCTAACCTCTTTGAAGGGGCCGACGCCAGTCGGCCCTAGCAAACGCAACGTGGGCCGACTGGCGTCGGCCCCTTCATTGCGGTCCGTTCCGGTTTGTTCGATCGGTTATTGCTGCGCGAAGGTCTGTTCGAAGAGCGCATTGACCCAGCCGAAGCGCTCGCGCGTGAACCGGCGCGGATCGTTGACATCGAACGATTCATGCAGCGCCCCATCGCCCGCTTCCGAGTCCGCGAGCTCGCGGAGAACTCGCCCGCGTTCCGGACTGCTCGCCGCGGTGCGATATTGCACGACGAGGCTCATCGGCCAGACGAAATTGACCGGCGTGTGTGGGCTGCCCACGCCTGAGGCGTAGCGTCCGCGGTAGTAATACGGATTCGCTGGGCTAAGAACGAACGCGCGCGTATTCTTGTACGCGCGCTGATCGTATGCATAACCCAGTAGGGGGAGCGACAGCAGGCTCGGCACGTTGGCGTCGTCCATGAACTTCGCGTGGCCCAGGCCGTCGATCTCGTAGGCGTAGATATGGCCGCGCGCCGTCGGCAGGATGGCGAGCCGCGAAATCGCTGATTCGACGCGCTGCGCCATCGTGAGCGCTTGGTGCGCATCGGCTTCATCGCCGTAGCGTCGTTCGAAGATCGCCGCCATCTCGCGCAGCGTGACCGCCGCGAATGCATTCTCCGGGATGTTATAGTTGAACGCGACCGGGTCGTCGGACGGACGATAGGCGCTCCAGATCAAGCCGGTGCCGCTCGCCGCCGGGTGTTCGTTCCGATGGTACGTCGAGCGATCCGCATGGCTCTGCTCGTCGCTGATCGTCGCGAGTATGCGGCGGAGTTCGTTCTCGAACCCGGCGTCGTAGATCGACGTATCACCGGTCTGTTCGACATAGCGCTCGGCGAGCTTGACGGGGTAGCTGAGCGAGTCCAATTCGAACTTTCGCTCTGCCACGACGTAGTCCGCGCGGAACGCATTGGCGTACGGATCGGAGCGGATCATGCGCTCCTGACGCAAGATGACGCCGCGCACGAGTGCGCGATCGCGGCTGCTGTTGAGCGCCATCGCCTGGACGCTCGAGTCGCGCAACCACATGGCATCGATGTCGCCTGTGCTCACGTACGTTGTGCCGTCGGGCTGGTGGAAAAAGCAGGCGGCGTTCACTTCGGCCGCGCGGTGATAGCGCTGGGCGATCGTGGATGACTGCGCAGCGACAGCCGAGAGCAATATAGCTCCGATGATCGCCGTGACGTGTACGCGCATCTTCACCCTAGCTGCCTGCGGCGCCGCAGAGTGCGGCGGCCACTACAACAGGTTTCGGTCGTTGGACCCGCGACGCGCATAGATTGTTACCGCGGCCACGGTTCGACGAGGGGCGCCTCGTCGACGAGCCCGATATGAGCGATGTTGGCCCCGGGGTAGGCCAAAACGCCGTCCTCGAGGCCGATGATCCACGAATCTTCCGTGGCTCTGATCACGCCGTCGCCGATCGGACGCCCCCAGATGTCGCGAATCCCGGCCACGACGCCGCCCGAGCGGACGTAGTCGCCCGGCGCAACTCTATAGTCCAATATGCCGGCTTGACTGGAATACGGTCCGTCATCCCGGCGTCGCGTTCGTCCGTCGGGCGGCATCGGCAATGCCGGCATCGCCTCATTCGGACCATCGAGCATCTCAGCCCACCGGAGGACGTTGCGCAATCCGATCACGGCGGCGGCCACATTGGTCTCGTCGCTAATGGTATGACTGCCGAGCTCGACGGTGAAAGCGGGCCGACGCAATTCTTGAAGCGCGGCGCCCGTCGTGGAGCGGTGCAGTTCCTTGCCGACGTACTGCACGGCAGAATATTCGGCGACCGCAGCAAAGCCGAACGCCTTTACCATCGCGTCGAGCCGGGCGGACAGGGCTTCGGCCGCGGGTTTCTCCGATTCGTGGCGGTACAGCACGCGATCGCGAATGCTGAATGGGATCGAGAGGATCGATGCGCAATGCAAGTCGATATAGAAGTCGGCGCTTTCCTTCATGACTTCGAAGAGCCGCGCCGATTGCCGTTCGTAGACTGTCGGCTCGCGCAGCCGGTCATCGTCTTTGCGCAGACCGGGAAACGTGCGGTTCGGATCCCGATCGTCGTAATACGGATGCCGGCGGCGCGTACGCAATCCTGCGGGGTTGAGACTTGGAATGACCACGAGCGTGCCGCGCAAGTGATCGACGATAGGCGAGTCGAGCAGCCGGTGCAGCACTGCGATTCCCGCGACTTCGTCGCCGTGGATATTCGCCGTCAACCAGAAGACAGGGCCGCTCTCACGGCCCTGCGCGATGATCACAGCGAGTTGGTCGGCGCCCCCGGTAGGAAGAGGCACGCCGTCGAACGTGCCATACGAAATCGCTCCGGGAGCGGCGGAGCATGTGCCGACCGACAGTGCTTTCAAACGCACGCAAACGCAGTTCGCGCGCCCGCCCACCTGACCTCCAACCGCGTCCGAAAATAATTGTAGGGCGCGCCTTTATGGCGCGCCGAAAATAATTGTAGGGCGCGCCTTTATGGCGCGCCGAAACAAATGTATCGCGCGCCGGCGGACCATAAAGGTCCGCCCCACACGATCTCACACGGCGGACCATAAAGGTCCGCCCCACACGATGTAAAGGTCCGCCCCACACGAGCTCACGGCGGACCATAAAGGTCCGCCCCACATGATATTGGTCCGCCCTACACGATTTCGATGAGGTCGGCTGCGAACTGGTTGAGCAGCGAAAGGTCTTGGCCCCAAATCTGGCGCGCGTCGTTCGAGTGGGCCGCCAGCGCGTGCGGCGTATCGTCCTTTGCAACAAACGGCACCGCGGCCACGCATCGGATCCCAAAGCTTCGGGCCCGTTCGCGCCAGGGAGCGAACGACGCGTCGTGCACTTTGGCGATTGCCGGTTCGCGGCGGCGGATCGCTCGGCCGACCGGGCCGCCGCCTTCCTGGCGGTCGTCCCAACGCATCGGCAGTCCCTTGAGGTAGTCGATCGCCTCCCCTGCAGCCCCCACGACGGAAACGCTGCCGTCGGGCTCGCCGCGGCCGATCCAGACGAGCGAATAGCCGCGAGCCCGTGCTATGACCCCGCAGCATTCGTGCAGCAGATCATCGCGTTCGCTGTTCGAGTCGAGGGCGCGGCCAAATTCGGCGAGCGCCTCGTCGCGACGCAAGTCGTCGATGCGCAAGGGCATTCGCCGTTCGATGTGGCTCAGTTTCCCAACCATTTGATGACGGCGACCTGCTCGTCATCGATTTCGATGCTCACGGCACCGGACGGGAAACGCAGATTGGTAGGCCCGTTCGTCTTCAGGCGGACATGCAGCATCGACCGCTCCACGCGCTCGCCCTGGCGCGAGGTCTCGCGCAGCAGCAGCGTGCCGGAGCCGTCGACTCCCAGGTAATCATAGACAACGCTCTCGATAAAAGGTATGGGCGCGCGCGCGCCGGTCGTGTCGAATTCACGAGCGGAATCGCGATCTTGCTGCATCTTGATGTCGATATGGACTTCAGCGAACAACCGGTCGCCGATGGTCGCCCTGTGCGCCCCATTCTTAGGAAAAGCGAGCGTCGGCTCCCAACGCGATCGCCCTGCGCCGGCCGATGAATCGGCGAGCAGCGGTTCTGTGGTCCAGCGCCTCGATCTCGGCATAGTCGTCATCCTGTCAACGGCAATGCTGCGAAGCTCTTCGGTACGCGATACCGTCACGCGTACACGCTCCCCAATTCGTCATCGGCAATTTTCGCGTGAAATCGCGCGGTTGTCGGCCGGGACGTCGATATTTTAGGGGCCCGTCAGCCGTTCCACCACGCGCGCCCCGCAGGAGCGTTCGTAGAATTCGGTAGGCCCGACCGCGGGTATGATCGCATACGAAAAGCCGAGAGACCGCAACGAACAAAGCGCGTGCCGCGCGAGCGCGCCGCCGACTCCCCTGCCGCGCGCGCTCTTTTGTACGCCAAGCGGTCCGAAAATCCCGACATCGGTTCGCTCGAACCAATTGGTCAACCACCACCATCGGAAGAAGCGCTGATCGAAGGCGCAAAATCCAACCGGCGCGCCCTCGATGCAGGCAAACCAATTCCAGCCGGCGCCGGCCTCCGAAGCCCAGCTGCCGCCGAACGTCGATTCGATGAAGTCGCGTTCCGCCTCGGAGACTCCATGCCGCTTCTCCAATGCGATGCCCGCGGGCGCTTTGCGAATTTCTGCATCGTCTTGAAATTCCGGCCGCGTGAGATCGACCAGCATGTTGACGATCACGTTTCGTTGCTCGATTTCTTGCGCGCATGATTTGTCATGGAGAATTACTGACGATTGGCGGCTCGCGCGAGGTCGGCCCTATTCGTCGCGGGAAGTCGCCGTGATTCGTCTGTTGCTGGAGTCCCACCCTTGTCGCAACGCCCAGGCTCATCCGACGTCGGCATCGTAGGCCGGACGTTCGCCGCGCTTCGCCATCGCAGCTATCGCCTGTATTTCGCGGGCATGGCCGTCTCGCTGATCGGCTCCTGGATGCAGACGGTGTCGGCGGGTTGGCTCGTGTTGCGCGTGACGTCGTCGCCGTTCTTGCTCGGCGTCATCACCGCGATTGAATGGCTGCCGTCGCTCTTCTTCTCTCTTTTGGCGGGCGCGCTCGCCGATCGCGTCGACAAGCGGCGTTTTGCGATGATCACGCAGGGCCTGCTCGCAGTGCAGGCCCTCCTTCTCGGCTTGCTCGTGTTAGGCCACGCCGCCTCATTCTGGCCGATCTTCGGGCTCGCTCTCTTCGCCGGCCTGGTCAGCGCGTTTGATCTGCCCGTGCGGCAATCGCTGCTCTTCGATCTTGTCGGCGCCGGCGATATTATCAACGCCACCGCGTTGAACTCTGTGATTTTCAACGTCGCGCGGATCGTCGGTCCGACGATCGCGGCGATCATCATCGAGCGCAGTGGTGAAGCCGCCAATTTCTTCACAAATGCTCTCTCGTATCTTTTCGTCGTGTGGGCGCTTGCAGCGATCCGCACGAGCAAGCGCGCGGAGGAAGCACGCGCCGCGCGCGTGCACGAGCCGCTCGTGCATCAAGTCCGGGCGGGTTTGCGCTACGTCGTCGAGCATCCGTTGCTTGCGCGGATGTTCCTCTGTCTGCTTGCGATCAGCGTCTTCGGGTACAATTACGTCCTGCTCATGCCCGTGTTCGCCAAGTACGTGCTGCACGGCGGCGCGCACGCGCTCGGTGTGCTGCTCACGTGTCTCGGCGTTGGAGCCTTGCTGGGATCGTTGACCATGGCAGGCAGGGCGCGCACGAGCATCCGTTCGCTCATCATCGCCGGCTTCGTCTATCCCCTTTCGCTCATCGCCTTTGCCGAAACGCGAAGTCTTGTGGCCGCCGCGTTTGCCGTCGCCTTGCTTGGCTTGTGCATGGTGCAGTTCGCCGTCCGGTTTTCGTCGCTCTTGCAGACCGAGGCGAACGCCGCCGTACGCGGCCGCGTGCTCGGGCTCTACAACACCGTGCTCGTCGGTCTAGCACCGCTCGGCGCGCTTCAGGCTGGGGCCATCGCACAAGCATTTGGCGCGGGAACCGCACTCGCCGCCGGCGCGGTCGTCTGCCTTGCAGCGATCGCGATCGCGATCGCGTGGCCGCAGGCCAAGCCGATCATCGCAACGGATCAACTCTATAGGACGGCTCGCGTCGAGGAGATCACGGTCGATGTTTCGTGATCGACCGGCGATTAGGGAACGCGGACCACTCGGCCGGGCAGGCCGTTCTCTCCGATCGTGACCACGCGCGCGCCGTCCGCGTGCAGCTCGTCCTGGCCGAACTGTTTACCGTGCGGCTTGAACTGGAAGAACGTCGAAGGCGCGCTCGCATAGACGGTCTGACCGCGACGTTCTTCAAACTCCTGATGCACGTGCCCGAACAGAACAAGTCTCACATTCGGCGATGTGTCCAAGACGGCGAGCAGCGCGGGCGCATCGGATATCGTCATCGTGTCAAGCCATTCGGAGCCGACCGGCAGCGGATTGTGGTGCACTGCGACCACCGTCGGCATCTGGCCGTCTCGCGCGAGTTGGGCGCGCAGCCATTCGCGCTGTTCGTTTCCGATGCAGCCGCCGTCTTCGCCCGCGACCGAGCTGTCCAGCAGGATGAAGCGCCAACCGCATGCGTCAAAGGTCTGCGTGAACTTTTCAAATTGCGCGAGCGCGCGATCGGCGAGCAGGCGCGCCATAAATGGCGCGTCATCGTGGTTGCCCGGCAGATAATACGCTTTTGGGGAGAGCTGTGAGATTTTTTCGTGGAGCCGCTCGTACGAAGCAGGCGTGCCGTCAGCTGAACAATCGCCGGTGACGAGGACGAACTCCGGATCCGGCGCGACCTCACGCAGGCGTTGCACGACTGCATCGAGGTGTGGATCAGGAGCGACGTTCCAGAGGCGAGCGCCCGGGTCGGCGAAGAGATGCGTGTCGGATATCTGGATGAAATACGGTTTGTGTTCCACTTTAGGCTCCGAATCCGCGAGCCGGCGAGTCCATTCCTCTCCACGCCGACCGCGCCGAATCCGACAACGCCGCGAAGGCCCGGCGAGGCCTTTTCACCATCGCGCGGCGAATGGAGAGGTCCATGGCAATCGCGCTACCCACCGACGACGGCACCGTCGCCCGCGAGATCACCCCAGAACTGCAAGCGATGCAGCGCCGCATACGCGCACTCGCCGCAGAGAAGAACGCGGTCGTGCTCGCGCATATCTATCAGCGCGGCGAAGTACAAGCGGTGGCCGACTTCATCGGCGATTCCCTGAATCTCAGCCGTGAGGCCGCAAGCACCAAGGCCGACATCATCGTCTTCTGCGGCGTGCATTTCATGGCCGAAACGGCGAAGCTGCTCAGTCCGAACAAGCTGGTCTTGCTGCCGGACATGAAGGCCGGCTGCGGTATGGCTGACATGATCACCGGTGACCAGGCGCGCGAGTTCAAAGCGGCCCATCCGGGCCGGCCGCTCGTCAGCTACGTCAACACTTTTGCCGAAGTGAAAGCCGAGTCGGATATCTGCTGCACCTCCACGAACGCCGCGCGTGTCGTCCAATCTTTGCCCGATCGCGAAGTGCTCTTCGCGCCGGACCGATTCTTGGCGGCCTGGGTTCAAAAGCACACACCGGACAAGAAGATCATCGCGTTTAACGGCTATTGCCCCACGCACTTCGTCATCAAACCGTCTATGGTCGAAGCGCGCAAGAAGTTGTCTCCCGACGCGCTCGTGCTCGCCCATCCGGAGTGTTCGCCCGAGGTGCTCGAGATGGCCGACTTCGTCGGGAGCACGCAAGGCCTCATGGACTACGCCGGCAAGAGCGATCGGCGCGAGTTCATCATCCTGACCGAATCCGGTCTACTGCTGCGGCTGCGAGAGCTTTACCCGGAGAAACGATTCGTCTCGATCGCGCCATGCCCGCACTGCCCGTACATGAAGTTCGTCGAGCTCGAAAAAGTGCTGGCATGTCTTGAAAACGAGAGCAATCCGATCGAGATCCCCACAGCCATCATGCTGCGCGCACGCACGAGCATCGAACGCATGATGGCCGTCGTCTGAAGCTGCACGGATGATCCGCACCGACGTGCTCGTGATCGGATCCGGCGCGGCGGGTCTCTTGTTCGCGTTGCATTGCGCAGCCCAAGGCAAGTCGGTGGTGCTCGCGACCAAGGCCACGGCCGGCGAATCGAATTCGGCATGGGCGCAGGGCGGCGTCGCGGCGGCGCTCGATCTTGAGGAAGACTCCCCGACCGCGCATCTTTCCGACACGCTCGCGGCGGGAGCGGGACTTTGCGACGAGGCGGCGGCCGCGATCGTCGCCGCGGAAGCGCCCCAGCGCGTTGAAGAACTCGTGCGTCTCGGCGTCGCATTTGACTTTGGCGGATCGGGCGCACTCGACCTCACGCGCGAAGCCGCCCATAGCGCCGCGCGGGTCGCGCACGCGGCCGACGCGACCGGCCGCGCGATCACATCAACGCTCGTCTCGCGCGCCCTTCGACATCCGAACGTGACTGTTCTCGAACGCGCCACGGCGGTCGAGCTCATCGTCGACGATCGCGGTTGTCGCGGCGCGTGGCTGCTCGTGCACGATCGGCTCGTGGCGGTGATCGCAGGATCGGCGACCGCGCTCGCGACCGGAGGCAGCGGGCGTCTGTTCGCGCGGACGACGAACCCGCCCGGTGCAACGGCCGATGGTCTGCCGCTCGCTTTACGGGCCGGCGCCATTCTCGCCGACCTCGAATTCGTGCAGTTCCACCCAACTGCGCTTGCGCTCTCCGGCGCACCTGCGTTGCTCGTGTCCGAAGCTGCGCGCGGCGAAGGCGGAATCTTAGTCGATGCGGCGGGGCGCCGCTTCTGCTTCGACGCCGATCCGCGCGGCGAACTCGCGGCGCGCGATGTGGTCGCGCGCGCCATCTATAAGCAGTTGCAGCGCGATCCGGCCGGCGGCGTGCGCTTGGACCTCCGCCCGATCGGCTCGCCTGATGCGATCCGCGCGCGCTTCCCGAATATCTCAGCCGCGTGCGCACGATTCGGCATCGACATCGGCACGACGCCGATTCCGGTATCGCCGGCGGCGCATTATCACATGGGCGGCATCCGCACCGACCTCTGGGGCCGGACAGCGCTGTCCGGCCTTTATGCGATCGGGGAATGCGCCTGCACGGGTCTGCACGGGGCGAATCGGCTCGCGTCCAACTCGCTTGCCGAATGCCTCGTCTTCGCCGCGCGCGCAGCGGATGACGTGCAAGCTGGTGCCGCTGAAGGTTTCGACACCGAGGATCCGAGCGCGCCGCCGGCGGTCGTCGAAGGTCCGGAGACGATCGATCCGATCGCTGCTTTGCTCTGGGATACGGCCGGCGTCGAGCGCGAGGCGCAAGCGCTGCGACGCGCCGTCGGTGCGCTCGAAGGCTACGCCGTGGAGCGGCGTCCGGTTTCGCGCCCGGCGCTGGAGGCACGTGCCGTGCTCGCGACCGGACTGCTCATCGCGCGCGCAGCGCTGATGCGCGAGGAGAGCAGGGGCAGTCACTATCGTGCCGATTTTCCTGCGCGCGACGACGCGCGCTGGCGCGCGCGGATTTTGTGGAGCATGTCCGGCGCGTCGTTCGAGCCGGTCGCCGCGCCGACGCAGATCCTCTGATGCGGCATCCCTTCGAGCAGTCGCCTTCATTCGTACCGATGACACTCGAGTCGGCTGCCGACTTCGATGAGTTGCTTCACCGCGAGCTGCGCGAAGATATCGGTTCGGGCGATCTCACGACGGAAGCGGTGATCCCGGAGGGTGCGGTCGCGACGGCGGACGTCGTCATCCGAGCGCGCGGCGTGCTGGCCGGCCTTGCGGTCGCGATGCGGGCCGTTGCGTTGTTGGATCCGCACGTCGTGATCGAGCCGCGGATCGCTGACGGATCGCGTGTGGCCGCGGGCGCCGCAGTTGCCCGGATCAGGGGCGCGGCGCGGGCCATACTCACGGCAGAACGCGTGGCGCTTAACTTCTTGGGCAGGCTGTGCGGGATCGCCACCCTGACGCGGGCCTATGTCGACGCCGCCGCGGGTTCTGCCGCGCGCATCGCCGACACGCGCAAGACAACGCCAGGTTTGCGGGCGCTCGAGCGCTACGCGGTGCGGGCGGGCGGCGGCGTCAATCATCGCGCCGGGCTTTACGACGCCGTGCTGATCAAAGACAATCACATCGCCGCGGTCGGCAGCATCGCCGAAGCGATCGAGCGCGCGCGCGCCGCATCGCCGCCGGGAACGCTCATCGAAGCGGAATGCGACACGCTCGATCAAGTGCGCGCCGCACTGACAGCGCGCGCAGATTCGATTCTTCTCGACAACATGGACATCGGATCGATGGCCGAGGCGGTGCGCCTCATACACGGTGCCGCTATTGTCGAGGCATCCGGCGGGGTCAATCTCTCGAACGTCGGAGCGGTGGCGGCGACCGGGGTCGACCTGATCTCCGTCGGCGCGTTGACGCACGGCGCCACATCGCTCGACGTCGGACTCGATTTCGTGCTCGGCTAAGCCGTGCGTACTGGAGCGTGGTAGATGAGTAAGCGGCCGGAAGACGTCCAACAGGACTGGGTCAACGCGCATCTCGGCAAGTCGTCAAAGCAGACGGTCGAGCGGCTGCTCACGGCGCCGCAAGCCCGTCCGCCCGAGGGTGCACCGACCTTGACGCTGCGTGGCGTTCGGGCGCGGTGTGTGGCGGGCGGCGCCTCCAATTTCTGGATCGTCGGACACCCGGCGGCTGAACCGGCGCTGACCGGCGCCTATCCTCTGATCGGCATGTCGCCGAGCGCCTACTTCGTGCAGGCTCCGGAGTTCAATTGGCTGCCATATGCAGTACCGCGGGACCAGCTCACGCCCGACAATCACGCCGTCGAGGGTGATATGGGGAGGCTTGAGGCCGAGATGCACGAGGCATATGGGCCCTAGTTCTTAACTTGCCGGAGGGCCGACCCAATCCGCCGCGAAAGTCTGCTTTTAGGACCAACCACGCCTGCCGCGCGCGTGTCCGACCAACGGTCGACAAAAGGAGGCGTTCGTGAGCAAACCCATCGAGCCCGAGCACGTAATGCTCGAGTTTTATACGACGTGCTCGTTCCATCCCGATGACGAACCGGCCACAGCACCAGTACCCCTCTTCGTCCTGGGGTATCGAGAAGGCAGCGAGCCGGTTTTCGTTTGGCTGGTCGACAAGCACCACTTCGATGGATCGCGCTTGACGAAGGATGCGTACTGGCTTCACGCACTCAACAACCTTGAAGAATATTTCCACAAGAAGCTCGCGAAATGCGTCGAAGAAGAGGCGTGTGTTCGCGGCGGAATCGAACTGCTCGTTCAGACCTATCAGCGACAGTTGCGTTTCACACCGTTGACCCCGGTCGCCGACCACGCGTTTGGACTGCGTCGCGCGGACACCACGGAACTCGCCTCCGTCTGAAACCCTAACGCAGCGCGCTCGCGCACGATCTAAGACGGGCGGCCTCGCGGCCGCCCGTTCGTCTTGTGAGGACAGATGCCCAAGCAGGCCACGCACGCCACCGCCCCGCCGCGCCAACGAGTGATCCTTGCGGGCGTCGACACAGGGCAGGATCACGC
>Ga0209168_10002504_pt1 | contig 13222 bp, 12 predicted proteins | sample Coa_R1_FD_187156 | JGI IMG/M metagenome (GOLD analysis project Ga0209168, IMG submission 187156) | Surface soil microbial communities from Centralia Pennsylvania, which are recovering from an underground coalmine fire - Coalmine... | ecosystem: Environmental > Terrestrial > Soil > Unclassified ... | reverse complement strand
CGTGAGCGCCGCCGCCCCGGGCGAAGCAGAACTTCCACAGTTCCGCGGCGGCACGGTGGTAGTGGTGGATCGTCTCATCCGCGGCATAGGCGTCGATCTCGCCGGCGCGGTAGCGGTCGATCTCTGCCCCGACGTGGCCAAGAAGTCCGGCCAGCTGCGATTCGTGGTAGGCGCTCACGCGTTCGCGCGCGGCGCGCCGCTCGGCTTTGGTGGCCATGACCGGGACGGTACCGTGTTTCAACCGGGCCGCCCCTCGGCCAGGGCTCACCAGCGGATATCACGCGATGGCTGTGATCAGCAGTCTCGCGCTGCGCGACTGTTGTTCCAGAGGCTGAGCAAACCGAGCGTCCGATCAGCGGTACCTCTCCGTACCCGCGAGCACCCGCAGGGCGCTCGGCCCACTCAGCGCGGCTGCACTGTGGGATCCGCGCCGCATGGGCCGTCGCCCGCCGCAGGCGCGGCCTCGCTCATCCGGATGAGGCTGGTTCCTGGGCTCGCGGCCGGCGATCGCATCGGGTCCAGGCTTTCGAACATTAGCCTTGCTAACGAGATCCTGGGGAGCCAAACGGGGAGCCAACGACCACAGGCACAGGGCCACATCAGGCCACGCCCAGCCATTATCACTGCAGCAAAATGGCATGTCAGGCCACGCCCGGCGACGTCAGGCCGTGTTTCGGGAATGCCTCCTGAGCAGTAGGTCCCGCGTTCGAGTCGCGGTCGGGGCGCTGGTCAGAGGTGTAGCTCTCAGGTAAGTGTCACTGGGAGCCAAAGCGTAACGCCGGCAAGCTGGTGACCCCGTACTCCACCCGTTCACTCCAGAAGCTTTCGACCACTGAGCCAAGCACCGCCTTCCCTTTGTCCGCGGAAGCCAGCGACGGCTTGCCTAGCACCCCGGTTTCGTATATCCGCGCATTCCGGTGCCAAGGACGTGTCCGAAAACTCCCGTGGGTTCGGCGTCATACGCCTGAGGCCTGTCCTGCCCGGGTGTATGAGATGGGCTGACACGTACTTCAGGCATGTCCTGAGCACGCGGGATTGTCTAAGTCCGCCGGCTTGCGGGCCAGGTCGTAGGCGAAGCCCACGTGGTGCGGGAAGGTGCCGTCGGCGGCGGCGAACGGGCCGATGCCGGCCGCGAGGTCGTCGTCGAAGGCGGCCCCCTGGTCGCCGAGGACCGAGGGCGGGAGGAACGAGGTGGACCGGACGTAGCCGGCCAGTTCCGCCAGAGTCCACCGGTGCTCGACGTGGAACTCGTGGCGCCTGGCCGTCTCGAACCCGGCCTCGGACAGCACCTGGGCATCGGGCCGCCGCCGCTGCGGCTCGGCCCAGTTGGCGGGGATCCGGCCGGTCGCGCCGAGCGCGGTCTGCCACCGGTCAAGCAGCGCCGCGAGCGCTCGCTGCCAGTCCCGGTCACCCAGCTGCGGGACGTCCGCCCAGCACAGCGCCACGCATCCGCCTGGCCGCAGCCAGTGCAGCAGCCTGGCGGCGACCAGGTCGCGGTCGAGGCGGTGGAAGGCGCTGCCGATGACGGCCAGTTCGAAGTGCCCGGGTTCCGCGTCGAGGGTCTCGGCGTCCGCTGTGACCGGGCGGATGTTCCCGGCGCCCAGCTTGTGGCCTTGGCCTGGACCATCTGCGCGAAGTCGGGTTCCCGGTCCACGGCCCAGACTTCCGCGAAGGACCGGCGCAGCGGGAAGGCGAGCTGGCCGGTACCGCAGGCCAGGTCAAGCAGCCGCCCCTGCCCGGAGACCCCGGCGCGCGCGATCAGGTCCTCGGTCATCGCCTCCGGGTATGGCAGCCGGCAGCGGTCGTAGTACTCGGCGGTCCCGTGGTAGAGGTCGACCGGGAAGTGCAACTTGTCGTCCATGAACCCCAGCCCGTCCGGTAGCGGCTTCCTCACATGTTTGTTCATGACGCTAAGCCACGCTGGCGGCTAACGGGCGCGCCCGCCCGCGGCACCGTTGCGGGAGAGCCGGCAGCTACGCCCCCCGCGGCACCCGCGGCTCGATCACGATCGGGAAGTTCAACCCGCGCTTGTGCTCCTGACCTCGGCGCCTCTCACGCAGCGGCGGCCCTCGACCCACCGCGACCTGCCAGGATCATCCGCCCGGTCAGAGGCGCTCTACTCGACTCCGTCGACCGTTCCGGACTCCCGGGAACTCGATGGCACGCCAGAGGCCGGTTCAAATCGCTTAAGCTCAACCGCCAGGCGTGGCATGTTAGAGGTCGCATGAGCTAAGAGGGCAAAGGAACGACGATGGGATCGCAATCGCGCTGGGGTCTGACGTTGCCGCTTAGCGGGCTGCCGCTTGCCGCCCAGCGAGACCTGGTGACGGGCCTGCCCGAGCTCGGCTATACCGACGTCTGGTCGGCGGAGCTGAACGGGATTGACGGCTTCACCCCGCTGATCCTTGCCTCCCAGTGGGCGCCTCAGCTGCGCCTCGGCACGGCGATTGTCGGCATCTACACCCGTGCACCGGTCTCGCTCGCCGTGCAGGCCGGCACGCTGGCCGCCCTCGCTCCCGGCAGGTTCGTGATGGGCGTCGGCACCTCGTCCCAGGCCGCCGTCGAGCAGTGGAACGGCATCCCGTTCGAAAAGCCCTACCAGCGTTCGCGGGACATGCTGCGGTTCCTGCGCGAGGCGTTGAGCGGCGGCAAGGTCACCCGCGAGTACGAGACGTTCTCGGTGAATGGCTTCCGGCTGGACCCGGCACCTGAAGTCCCGCCTGCGCTCGCCCTGGCAGCGCTGCGGCCCGGCATGCTCAAGCTCGCCGCCGCCGAGGCTGGCGTGGCGATCACCAACTGGCTCGCCCCGAAGGACGTGCCGAGGGTACGCGACGCGGCAGGCCCGGACTGCGAACTGGTCGCGCGGATCTTCGTCTGCCCGACCACCGACGCCGACACCGCCCGGCTTATCGGCAAGCGAATGGTCGCCGCCTACCTCACCGTGCCGGTGTATGCCGCATTCCATCAGTGGCTCGGCCGCGGCGACATCATCGCGCCCATGCTGACCGCCTGGAACTCCGGCGACCGCAAGGGCGCTCTCGAGGCAATCCCCGACACGCTCGTCGACGAACTGGTGATCCACGGCTCCGCGGAGGAGTGCCGGGAGCGCGTGGCCGAGTACCAGGCGGCCGGCCTGGACACTCCCGTCATCGCGATCCCACCCGTTCCCGGCCTCGACCTCGCCGACACCATTCGCCGGCTCGCGCCGGCCTGACAGGCCTGGTCTGGACGACATCGAGCTGGAAGGCGGGCATACCTGGCGCGACGCTTAACGCCGGAAAAACTGCCTGCCACTAATCCTCGACGGCAAAGACGGCCGGCCCTGCACGCCGACAGACGCTCGGTGCTGGGGTGACAGCGGCGCCCAGAACCGGCTGATCCGTGGCGCCTGTGCCGACGAGAGGCACACGAGCCGGCATCACTGGCAGCTGCCCGGCTCGAGGAGACCGGTGTGCTGCGGCGTACCATCGGAGCCGGACCCGCCGGCTCTCGCGTGAGCCCGGTGTGCTGAGCGACACGACGGACTGGATGGATCGCGAGCGCGCCCGGGGCGCCTGTTCGACATCGTCGACGAGCATCTGAGGGAGGACAAGGCCATGATGAAAACTCCGCCGATCGTGTCACCGCAGGAGTGGGACGCCGCCCGCGAGGAGCTGCTGGTCGAGGAGAAGAAGCTGACCCGCGCCCGCGATGCGCTGGCCGCCAAGCGTCGCCGGATGCCGTGGATGGCGGTTGAGAAGGAGTACCGCTTCGACGGCCCGCAGGGCCCGGTGAGCCTTCTCGACCTGTTCGGGGGTCGCCGCCAGCTGATCGTCTACCGCGCCTTCTACGCGCCGGATGTCACCACGTACCCACGGGGGGGCGGTGCCTACCCGGAGCGCGCCTGCGCGGGTTGCTCGTTCCTCGCCGACCAGGTCGCGCACCCCGCCCACCTGAACGCGCGGGACACGACGCTCGCCTTCGTTTCGCGCGCCCCCCAGGCCGAGATCCAGGGCCTGAAGGAGCGCATGGGCTGGGAGCTGATCCCCTGGTACACGATCACCGGCGACTTTGACAAAGACTTCGGCGTGGATGAGTGGCACGGGACCAACGCCTTCATCCGGGACGGCGAGCGGATCTACCGGACCTACTTCGTCAACAGCCGGGGCGCCGAGGCGCTGGGAAGCACCTGGAGTTACCTGGATATCACGGCGCTCGGCCGCCAGGAGGAGTGGGAGGACTCGCCGGAGGGCTATCCGCAGACCCCGCCGTACGGGTGGTGGAACTACCACGACGCGTACGGCAAGACCCCGTAATCCCCGTCGCGGCCGGCCAGCGTCGTCGGTAGGCTGCGCGTCCCTTGCGCGTCACCGTTCCGCATGCGACGTCGCACCGCCGCCAGCTTCAGGACAGAGCGTCACCTCGGGCATGGCCTGGGTAAATGTCTGCAGATGAGGATGCCTGTTCGGCACGATGCAGTAGTTGCAGAATGCCATGTCTGGGTCGCATCAAACCTGTCTTGTGGCACGTCAGTGCGCACCCCGAACGCTGTTAGCGACATTCTTGTATGGCCACCGCTGGACCGGCGGATCGGCCGTGCCAGGCGGGGCCTGCCAGGTTAAACCGCCGGGAATCCCTTGATGCTGGCCTCGGCAGAGATGTCGCAAATGACGCAAGGGGAAGCCGTCAGCGTCCGCTTATCATGAAAGGGCCGGCGGGCGGAGGGGGCCATGCAGTTCCTGGAGTCGAGCATCATAGGGCTCCGCTCAGCGGTTATCACCTTGACGCGCAGGGCAACGCCGCTGCGGTTCACCCTGTTTCCCATGGTGCACGTGGCCGATCAGCAGTTCTATGACGAGGTGGCGGCCCGGGCCCGGTTGTGCCAGCTCATCGTGGCCGAGGGTGTTCCGGCCAAGGACGTTCCCGCGCAGAGCTGGATGGCGCGGCACCACCGGGGTCCCCTGGTCGATCAGGGGGCCGCGTTGCGGCTGGAGAGCCTGGGTGTGCCGGTGCGCTGGGAGGCTGAGCCGAGGCCGGGCACCGGGCGGCCCGTGTCCCGCAGGGCCGATATTGCGGGGGCGGCCACCATCGGGCTGGTCCGGAAGTTTATCGACCCCCTGATGATGCCGAGCCTGGAGCAGGCGGAGGCTTACGACGAGCGCGCGGAAAACCTGACCGGCGGCTGGTTCGACCGGCTGCTGGAACATAACGTCTCCACCGTGCGAGATGCCCGGCTGATGCGGGTGCTCGACGAGATTCACCGTGATCGCGCTGCCGAGCAGGTTAAGGTCGGCGTGATATTCGGCGCGGCCCACATGCCGGCCGTCGCTGACCATTTGTGCGGCCAGCTCGGCTATATCGCGGCCAGCGCCGAATGGCTGACCGTCGCCCACCGCAGGTCGTGAGCGGCCGCCCCGGGACGAGCAGGATGCGCCGACAGCCGCGGGACTGGGTCACCCGCACCGGGTCGCGGTCGCGTGGACATATGGCGGCCGTCAAGACCACCAGGCCGGCGTCATCGCGGACCGATCCGACGGATTCGACCCGAGCCGGGCCACAACCCAGGAAACCGCCCGACCAGCATGCATGAGAGTGCGGAATCGCGTCCGGCCTGGGCTGCATAACAATTCAGGACCTAGCGTCCTGAGTCATGCATGACCGCGGACATTTACCGTCGCTATGGCGATGGTTTCGGTCCACGATCTCGGTCAGGCAGCCAGGCGGCGACCGCTATTCGGCGGATCCGGTCGGCCTCGGACACGCACAGGCCCGTGATCTGCGCACCTGGGCCGGTGATCGCCGGTGAGTCGCCAGCCGTCCCGGCGGCTCGGCGGGTGCCCGGCAGCGGCGGTCGCGGGACGGTGGTCACAGGCGGCCAGGTCATATAGATCCGGGTTCCGGCCACTCAGGGCGCCCCGGGAGGCTGTTCAGCATCGTTCTGGCCGGCGATCGGCGCGGTCTTATACTGGCTGAATGAAGCATGCATGGCCGGTCACCCGGGCGGCCATCTGCCTTGCCGTGTGGCCGCTGACACTCATCTTGTCCCCTGTGATCCTGGTGGCCGGGGAGCCCGTGAACCGGTACGTGATGCGGCGGGTGCGCAGGAGCGCCGCTGCCGGGCCGGCGCCTGTTACCGGTCCCGGTGACGGGCCGGCTCGCGCGGTGGTGCGCCTGTCAGGGCCGGCCTCCCTGCTGTGGGTGGTCATCACAAATCCGCTGTGGATCGCGCTCACCGCGCCGGGCCGCTGGGTCGGCGACCGGTTCCGCAGGCCACCCTCGATGCCAGCAGGCACCGCAGCCCGGTGACCGCGGATGCCGGTCGTGCGCGACCCCGGACCCGGCCCGCGCGGATGGCGGGCCGGGTACCGATCACCAATCCGGGCTCGGGAGAGGACAGCACCGCTGGCCGCGAGGTGTGCCGGTCATGGGCGGTTCTCTGTGCAGGGCCCCTGACGAGGGGTGGCCGCACTCCGTGACCGCTGGCGCTCTCCCGCCCGGCCCGCGCAAGGTCACCCCCAGGGGCTGACGGCGCCAGGGGTAATGCAGCCTGCGGAGGGCTACTGCGAAGGGAGGCCGAGCACTTTGGGATGGGCCCGGCGGTAGTGCTCGGTCAGGACCTCACTGAGGCGGCCGGGCCGGGCCGGTACGCCACGCCACACCACACCACTCACCTCAGCCTGGCCGGCGTATCACGTCCCGCTGGCGCAGCAGCCGGACCGGTGAACGCGGCGTTCTGATGGCTCTTCCCGGTAGAACGCCACGTTCACCGGGCGGGAATCGCATCTACAAGGAAAACTTAAGCGAAACATGGGAGTGACGAGGTGATTGATAGTTCTGAGCCGGGCGGCGGGCCGAAGCAGCCCGGCCCCGTCCTCAATCCGGCATGAGGGCGGGTCACCCTGCTGACGTGGCAGCCGAAATAAGACGTGACACGCTCGGCGCTCCGGAAGGGTAATCACCGGGCGGACCAGCGGTTTCGCGTTCATGATGCCCGAAACTGCGCACTAAATCCTGGTCCTGGCCTCAGAGGAGCCTGGCGTCGGCCGTCCGGACGGTGAAGACGGCATCGTGTGACGCCGGCCCCGATCGCCGCCGACGACACTCCTGCGCGGGCCGGGGTAACCTACGTCTCGGTCCGGATCAGCTTCCCGCCAGGTTCCAAGCGGTACGTGGTGCGCCGGCGGGTTCGCATGAACTCGGCGAGCATCTCCTTGGTAATGGGGTTCGCGGGCGGAACCTGAAAGCCCGCGAGCTTGACCGATTCCGCGTCGACATCCGCGGGCTGCCGCCGTCCCGCGAGGCTGAAACCGAAAAAAGCGCGCAGTACCGTCTCGCCGCCGAGCCGGAGCGGGTGGAAGGGAAGCGGGTACCGGTCCCCGGCGGGATGCTCACCCGCCCAGTAGGGCGCCTCGAACGGCAGCGGATCCCCGATGTTCTCGGTGATCCCGTCATCTGGCGACAAGCACAGCGAGCGGACCAGGCTGCCGTCCTCCCAGACCGCATACGCGAACGTGTCAGAGACGCTGTGCATCGCGTGGAGGATGACGCGCCGCCCCGCTGCGGCATCGAGGTACCGGGTCGGGAACTGCGACGGCAGGTGGTCCATGACATCCCGGTCGCACAAGATGTCAATGCCGGGGAAACTCCCCGCATAGACGACTCCTTCCGGCGGGTAGCACTGGTCGGACAGGTCGCCGCGCGATGAGGCTGTCCCGTCCCACGCCGGATGAGTCGCGGCGACTAGCGCGCGAGTTGCCGCCGGATCGTATTCCCGGGCCCTGCGAAGCGATTCCACCGGATCTCCTGCCGCGTAGGCCAGCAGCGCGGTCTTGGCGCCCAAGGCTCCCCCCTCTCGATCATCCTCCCGCCGAGGCAGGCGACATCGTACATCCGGCCGTACCGCGAAACCGTCCTCCAGCACAGCCGGCGACCCCTGCAGGAACCGCGGAAGCAACCAAGCGGCGAGGACGCCCAGCTCGGGGCACCCGACCAGATGATCACGGCCATGCCCGGCACACACACCCGGACCGAAACCACGTCATCGCGGCCGGCGCCGACGGGTGTACCCGAACACGGTCGACTCGGCGGCCAGCAACGGCAACGCCATGTACCTGGCGGCCAACGCGGCCATCAACGGACGTCTCCGGCCCGTCGGCCGGCTGGAAGAAGCGGATCGGTGCAGTTCGTCTGCTGCCTGGTGCTAGTCGAGGTTGTCGCGGTCGGCCCAGTCCAGCAGGGTGTCCAGCCGGAAGGCGGTGTCGTCGATGCCCTGGTGCAGGTCGCCGAGCTCGGCGTAGCGGGCGGGCACGGTGGCGATGGTGAACTGGCGCGGGTCGACGACCTCGATCTCGTCCCACGTGATGGGGGTCGACACGGTGCCCTCGGGCACCCCGCGGACCGAATAAGCACTGGCGATCGTGTGGTCACGGGCGTTCTGGTTATAATCCACGAACAACTTCGCCGGATCCCGGTCCTTCCGCCACCACGTCGTGGTGACCTGGTCCGGGGCCCGGCGCTCCACCTCGCAGGCGAACGCGTGCGCGGCCCGCCGCACCTCGGCGAAACCCCACGCCGGCTCGATCCGCACATAGACGTGCAGGCCGCTCCCGCCCGAGGTCTTCGGCCACCCCGTCACACCCAGCTCACCGAGGATCTCGCGCACGATCCGGGCCACCCGCCGCACGGTGCCGAACCCGCAGCGCGGCATGGGATCCAGGTCGATCCGCCACTCATCGGGCCGCTCGGTGTCGGCCCGCCGCGAGTTCCACGGATGGAACTCCACCGTCGACATCTGCACCGCCCACACCACCGCGGCCAGCTCGGTCACGCACAGCTCGTCCGCGACCCGGTCATAGCGAGGGAAATGCACTCGCACCGTCTCCAGCCACGGCGGCGCGCCAGCCGGCACCCGCTTCTGGTGCACCTTCTCCCCGGCGACCCCGGACGGGAACCGGTGCATCATGCACGGCCGCTCCCGCAGCGCCCGCACGATCCCCTCCCCGACCGACAGGTAGTACCGGACCAGGTCCAGCTTGGTCTCCCCGCGGGCCGGGAAATACACCCGCCCCGGATTAGTGACCCGCACCACCCGGTCCCCGACCTCCACCTCCACCACATCAGCGGCCATGACAGAAACCTAACCCCGCACCGCCGACGACAACCACGGGCTCCGCGCCCGCCGTGACCGGGGCCTGGATCTGGTCAGCGCGGGCCGCCGCTTTGGTGGCGCTCAGCGCCGGCAGGTGGGCTGGCCTGGCCGGCCGGGCCTGCCGGCCCGACGGCGGTCTGGCTGTCTTGCAGATGCTGCCGGAACCAGGTCAGGATCAGTTCTGCCCGGGTGACACGGTGTTGCGGCGACCCGGAGCGGGTCAGCTCGTGGTTCTCGCCGGGGAAGCGGTACATGACCGGGTTGCGGCCGAGCATCCGCAGCGCGACGAACAGCTCCTCGGCCTGGGCGATCGGGCAGCGCAGGTCGTCTTCGGAATGCAGGATGAGCAGCGGAGTGGTCATGTCGCGGACGTAGCTGACCGGCGAGTGCCGCAGGTAGGCGCCGGGATCGGTGAGGTGGTCCGGGCCGACGTAGCTGCGGATGAAGCCGGGGATATCGGCGCTGTGCTCCATGGTGAGCAGGTTGTTGCAGGCCCGCTCGGAGCAGGCAGCCCGGAACCGGCTGGTGTGCCCGATGGCCCAGGACGTCATGAAGCCGCCGTAGGAGCCGCCGAGAATACCGAGCCGGCTGGGATCGATCCAGTCGAAGCGCTGGCATGCGGTCTCCACGCAGGCTGTCACGTCCGCGTAGTCCACTCCACCCCAGCCGGTGCCCGGATCCTGCGCGCACTCCGGGCCCCTGATGGCCCGGCCCCACTGCTCGCTGTAGCCGGCGCTGCCCCGCGGGTTGCAGTACAGGACGCCGAAGCCGGCTGCGGCCTGCAGCTGGAAATCGTCGACGAAACGGTTGCCATACTGCGTGAACGGGCCACCGTGCACGTTCAGCAGCGCCGGGTACTGTTGCCCGGCGGCCGCGCCGGCCGGAGCGATGACCCAGCATTCCACCTCGCTCCCGTCGGCGGACCGGGCGGTGAACCGCTGCGGGGAGGCAAGGGTGACCGCTTCGGCGAACGGCCGCGTCAAGCTGGTCAGCGTCCGTTCCGCCGGCTCCGCGGCTGGCTCGCCGGCGGGCAGGTCCCGGGCGGCAAGCTCACCGGTTGACACCGGCGAGCCGGCCACGAAGGCCAGCGTGCCGCCCGCCCAGTCCCACTCGCTGATCCACCGGTCACCGCCGGCCAGCAGCACCGGGAGCCCGACCCCGTCGGCGCTCACCAGGTACAGGTGCACGTTGCCGTGGTCCTCGACGCCGAACAGCAGCCGGTCACCGACCCACACCGGCGGCCGCGTGATGCCAAACGGAGCGCAGTTGCGGTCCAGGCTGGCCGTCAGTACCTGCTCCTTGCCCGAAGCCGTGTCGATGACGGCCACCTGCTGGTGCCGGGGGCTCTGCAGCGGGGTGGCATTGACATAACAAGCCAGCTGGCCCCCATCGGGCGACCACGACGGCAGCGAGTAGGCCGGGCCGCCGCCGGCGACGCGGCTGGGCGTGCCGCCGCCGTCCGCGGGGACCACCCACAGGTCGACGGCCAGGTCCAGGTCTCGCGCTTCGTGCCGCCCTGACGCGAAAGCCACCATCCGCGAGTCAGGTGACCACGCCAGGCCGGCCGCACCGAACGGCCCGGGCGTGACCGCGCGGGCCGGAGCTGACCCGTCCGCGGCGACGACGAAGACGCGGGCCGGGCGGTCCACCGTCCAGCCGGCCTGGTTGAACCGGTACAGCAGGTCAGTGACGCGCCGTGGCGGCATGTCCTTGTCCCGGCGCTGCTCCCCGTGGCGGCCGTACCGCTCAGGATCGGGGTCGCGGGCGGCGAAGGCAAGCGCGTGCCCGTCCGGGGCCCACTCCAGCTCGGTGACTGGCGCTTCGGTGCCGCACACGACCAGCCGCTCACCGCCGTCCGCGACGGGAAGGACGCAGATTTGCGACCGGCCGTCGTCGCCGGTCACGGCAAAGGCCAGCCGGCGGCCATCCGGTGACCACCGGGGCAGGTGCTCCGACCCCGGCCCGGTAAACGGCCGCGGGCCGGGCCCGGCCCCACGCGCAGGCACCAGCCAGATCCGGCGCGCATACCGGTTACGCTCCAGGTCGGGATCGGTCACCGTGAAAGCCACGGTGCTCCCGTCCGGCGACACCCGCGGATCACCCAGCTGGCGCAACCGCCCGATATCGGCCGGGCCCATGCCGACCAGAGAATCCGTGACCTGGCTCATCCAGCTCCTCTCGGCGCAAACGGACCGCGCCATGGCGGACGCCGATCACCGCGGCGCACGCCGCCCGGCCTCCATAACAACCTACTCAGCCCGGAGATGCCGAGTATCCCAGGCAATACCTATCGGCAGTTCGCGACACCCAGCAGCCGGGTCAGCGCCAGCAGCGCGGCGGCTTGGCGGTCTGGTTCTGGGGTGGCACCGTGGTGAGCACCTGGGTCACGTAGGCGTCGATCAGCTGCTGACCGGTCGCAGCGGCGATAGATACCCGATGGTGACCGTCGCTGACGAAATGCCGATGACCCACGCGGTAGACCTCGATCGGCGGGATCGCCTCACCGCGCCGATGGGCCAGCGCCAGCCGCTCCCAGCGGGACCGGACCCGGCCAGAGGTGGGCCGGAAGCAGCGGTCGAAGTCGCGCCGCTCGCCGGCGCTTCCGACGATCGTGTCGAGCCGGATGGTCTGCAGCCCCAGCTGGCGCTGACCGCGCCAGCCGAGTGAGCCGACAATCTCATCGAGCGGCACGAGGCGGCCGCTGTCCACGGGCCGGCCGCGCAGGCGTCTCGTCACCGCGCCCAGGAACTGGTGCCGCCTAGCCCGCAGGAAATCATTCTCGGCATCTGCCCGGGGGAATCCGGTATCGGGCATCGCGGTGCCCTCCTCCCGTTGCGCTTCCAGGTCAGCGGACCGTTCCCGCCGCGCCGATACCCGGGGCGGGGGTCCTGCACTACAGAATCGCCGTAAGACGTGCCTCACCACATCAGGCGAATGACCTAATCTCCCGGGCCGCCCACCGCCTAAGTCTCCCGGGCCGCCCACCGCCTAAGCAGGCACCAGCGTCGACCGCTCACCGGGTCGGCCGTCCGAGCAGTTTCTCGATACTCCGGCGCTCGCGCTTGGTCGGTCGGCCCGCGCCGCGGTCGCGGACACCCACCGCGACGGTCTCCTCGCGGGGCGCAGGTGGCGGGCTGTGGTCGATATAACACTCAGCGGCAACAAGGGCGCCGACCCGCTTGGCGATCGGCCGCTGGACGATCACGACGCGCTCGCGTCCTTCGTGGCGCAGCCGCACCTCGTCACCGGCTCGCACGGGATGCGCGGGCTTGACCCGTACTCCGTTGACCTTGACGTGTCCGGCCCGGCAGGCGCCGGACGCGGCCGCGCGGGTTCTGGTCAGCCGCACCGACCAGATCCAGCTGTCCACCCGCGCAGCTTGATCACCTGCCACCCAGCACACTGTAATGCCGCCGGGGGACGGCAGGCGGGCCGGGCCAGGCGGTGCCTGTCCCGGCCCGCGGGCGATTAGAGCGGGCGGACTTCCTCGGCCTGCGGGCCCTTGGGCCCGCGACCGGCGGTGTAGGTGACCCGCTGGTTGTCCTGCAGGCTGCGGAAGCCGTCAGCCTGGATGGCGGAGTGATGGACGAACACGTCGGCGGTTCCGTCGTCAGGGGCGATGAATCCGTAGCCCTTGTCGGCGTTGAACCACTTGACGGTGCCTTCAGCCATGTACTTTCTCCTGGAGAGACGATCTTCGGGGGGCACGTGCGCGCTCCCCGGGTTATCGCGACCGCCAGCCTGCCGGGAAGGACCTGGCCGTGTACTCGCGGCGCCGCTGTCAGAAGTTCGCAGGCGCAGGTACACGTAACGAATTTCGACTACAACCGCCATCCATTAAACACCATGCGCGGTACCCGTTGGCCCCCGGCCCCGCTTCCGGAGGGCGCCGGCCTCCTCCCGCGCCCGCTCTTCACCTCCGGCAGAGTGCGGTACAGGGCGAGTTATTTTCGTCCGAACGGCCCGTGGTGCCCCGATCCGGTCTTCCAGCCTGCCCCGCGGCGCGGATGCCGGCCCCTCCTCGAGATCACCGGCCAGCCCCGTTTCTTTAGCGCCGGGGCCACGTTAATGGCCTGTCTTTCAGTCCCCTGGTCT
>Ga0209168_10002503_pt1 | contig 13223 bp, 14 predicted proteins | sample Coa_R1_FD_187156 | JGI IMG/M metagenome (GOLD analysis project Ga0209168, IMG submission 187156) | Surface soil microbial communities from Centralia Pennsylvania, which are recovering from an underground coalmine fire - Coalmine... | ecosystem: Environmental > Terrestrial > Soil > Unclassified ... | reverse complement strand
GCTGCTCCGTGTGCTCCCAGCGCATGCCACAGGGTCGAGAATGGGCATGCAATGCGCCAGCCGGCATTGATCGCGAGACCGGCGCCTGCGCCATACAGGGTGCCCGCCATAGTTGGCCGTGTGGCGAGCGACTTTCGAAACACCCAACTGAAGAACAGGACCAGGATTCCGCCGGCTACCGTGCTGCCGATCCCGCAGCCGAAGCCCATGATCCATGGCGAGTCGCGCAGCATTTCGTTGACCTGTGGGGGCACGCGCACGAGCGGGGCAGTCGCAGGACTTGTCGAGAAGGTGAGTAGGGTGACAAATACTACAAGCAAAGAGGCGGCGGCGCACGCGAGGTAAACCATCTGCCGCGGCAGCCTGCCGGCGGGTGTGCTTTCGTGCGCGGACGTGCCTCAGATCGATTAAGGACTGGTGGCGCGCATGATGCGAATACTGATGCTTGATCGTGTCAACGTGCGTGGCTGGTTGACGCGCCGCCTTCAGCCATCTAAAATATAGATGGTATTGATTCATGGAAGCGGTCGAGCTGAAATTGAAGCAAGCGAGCGCGGTTCTGGGCGTCGCTCCGAAAGATCTCCAAAACCTCGTCCAGTTCAAGGTGTTGCGGCCAAGGCGCCGCGACAGTATCTATTGGTTTGACAACCGGCTTATTCTGGAGGCGAAGATCGCCCTGTACCTGAAGGACTCCCTTGGTACCTCAACGGACGTGCTCACGCTTTTTGCGCGTGCATTGTCCAGTCTCAGTGACGAGCATGTCTCCAATGCTCGATATCTTTCGCTGCGATCTCGCCCGGCGAAGGGCCGAGAGCCGATCGAGGTTCGAATTCCAATCCGAGATCTGGCGAACGAGCTCAACGAACAGCTCCCGACGGCAGCCGTGTACCAGGACTTGCCCCGAGGAAGAAAGCGACCAGGCTGGAAGCGCGAGTTCACGCGCACGTTGGAAGCGGCGGCAAAGGATTTGTCCAGTGTGACGGAAACCCAAATTGCGGATGCAATTCGCGACTTCCGATCTGGGAAAAAGACGTTGCCGGAGATCACGATTGGGCGGTCGAACAAAACAGCTCGCCCATGTTGCGAGAGTTCTGTGATGAAATGAGGCGAGGGCCTCCTGCACGATGATGGTGGGAACAAGTTTCGACGGTTTGTCAACGCCGGTTGAAATTTCCCCAGTTCGCCGGTTGAAAAATCCCCACCCAAAAACTTTGCATTCTGCCCCCTTTCCCTCATATCAGCTTCCAGCCGAGTTGGAATTTCTGCTTGGTCGACAGCGGCGCTGGATTCGGTTCATAGGTGACAAAAAATTCGGGAGGACGCCGGCCAGGCGCTGTTTCTCTTCCACCTTCAGTTGTTGAGTAGCCAACTCCGGTGGAGGGACAGTCACGTTCACCTGCGTTGAGGCCGGAGCCACTTGGAGCACGGCCGAGACTCGCGATGGATTGTTTGCGGGATTCACGGTCATGGTCGCCGTCCACGGCGAAAACCCGCTCGCTGTAATGGTGATTTTGTACATTCCGGTCGCGACTGAGGAAAAGCGAAGAGCACCGGCTTTGTCCGTGATCGTCGTGCGCTGCCCTGTGGAAGAGGCGGTCTCGAGCGTGACGACTGCTCCCGCCACCACAGATCCGGACGGGTCGGTCACGGCGCCCTCTATTGTTCCCATCGCCGGCTGATCCGCCGCGTTTTGGAGCTGGTCTTCAGCTAAGGCCGATCCAGCTAGCGAAAGGACCGAAGCTATTATGCTCAGGAGTACCCATTGAGGCAACGTGTGTTCTCCCATGAAGTGCGCGAATCATCGCTAACGGCCACCACGGCTCGGTGCTAATTTTCAGAGGGCCTTTCGATATGATCGATTACAAGGACCTCTACCGGACCCTTGGTTGGCGTAAGCCTTAACCCAAGTTGCTCCTGAACTGCTGTGAAAAGAGAAGGACCGGAAAACTCAGGTGGCGATGCTCCATCCCGTGGTGGCGCCGCGGCTTGCTGCTGCACGCGCTCTGGCATCCATTGCAGACTAAAATCGTAGTTGCCCTTCAGGCCGGTCTCATCAAGAACTTTGCGGCTGGTCAACTCCGTCAACAATGTCACCAGGAGACTGATTGGCGTGCTCTGGAAGGTTAGTTGCCCCATTACGAAACTTACCTTGGGAGAACTTTCCGCAGCGGCTTCTCTAATTTGTGGGCCATTCTTCGCGGGCGGCAGTGCATAGACACCCATCTCCCTCGTTTCGGTGTGAACTCTTAGCTGAAACCGCTCCGCGAGCAGGGACTGTACCATCCCCCTGAGCCGGCGAGCGCTCTCATTATCCGCATTCGCCATCCAGCCGAGCCCTCGGCCGGTCTGCCCTACGAGTTCAAGCTGGCGGCCAACGAAATCCGGAATCGAACCTTCGGGTGCCTTGGCGAAGATCTCGTATTTTTCAGAATCGGCCCAGGCTGGTGCTCCAGAGATCTGGTCGCTGCCGATATTGTAGGAATACATGAGGAGGCGTCTTAATTTAATTCCAGTCGCGGTAAATCGTCCGCCGGGAGAAACGACGAGCGAGGTAGGGGCATTCTGATCGGTCCGCTTGATCGATGCTACTTCGAAGGCAAATTGATTATTGGCGCTTCGAGCCGATTGCGCATTGGCGTGCAGCATTGCGATTTCGATTGAAACCGCCGCGAAAAGCGCAAAACCAAGAGTTCGCCAGGTCATGCCGAATACAAGTTTCATGACTAGAGCGACGGGCGCAGCCAGAGGGTTGTTCCGGCGGTTTTGTGACGAAGTGTGGCAATTGGATTTACGGCGGATCTATTTCCGAGGCAAGCGAATCTCAACCTTAAGGCCCGGCGAAGAGTTTTGTGCCCGAACGGAGCCGTTGTGAAGGGCTATTGCCCGCTCCGTGATCGCTAAACCAAGCCCTGTGCCCCCGGTATCGCGGTCCCGATCCGACTCCACACGATAAAACGGCCGGAGTATTTCTGCGAGCGCGGATTCCGGGACGCCTGGGCCTCGGTCTCGGATGGAAACAACCGCACAATCGTCGTCGCCTTCGGTCGTTACCTCGACTGAAGCACCGGATGGGCTGTGCCGTATGGCATTGCGGAGCGGGTTTTCGATTGCGCGTCGTAATATCTCAACATCACCGGCCAAGGTGCCGGGATGGTCGGCGCGAAGATCGATTTCGCATCCGCGCTCACGAGCTTCGATCGCACAATCGTCCGCAATTTCCGCCAGTAAAGCACGCAAATCGATGAACTCCTTCTTCAGTGCTGTCGGATCAACCTCCGCGCGAGCCACGTCGAGTAGTTGATCAACGAGATCGTTCAGGCGAAATGATTCCAGTTCGATTTGATTGAGCGCACCGCGCGTACCGGACCGCGCCAGTCCGATCGCGAGCCGTAACCTTGTCCAAGGGCGAGCGGAGCTCATGCGATATATCGATACAAAGGCGCCGGTGCGCGTTAACCAAAGATTCAATGCGTTCGGCCATTCGGTTGAAAGCCACAGACAGGCGATGGGTTGGATCACGTGTATCGGACGGCACTCGAATTTCAAGCCGGCCCGTCCCAAAATGGCTGATGGCCGCTTCGAGACGCCGCATTCTGAGTGCGACGTAGGCCGCAATCCCACAGCAGAGAATCGCCAGAAATGCGAGAAACTCAATCGATCGCGTCCCGCGAAACTCGCGCTCCAGGTCTGACGTGACTATGCAAGGGTAGGCCCCGACCTTTCCAACCACCCACAAATCACGAGGATGTTCTTCCCGCAGACTGGCAAGCAGCCTCGCAAGCCATGCAAGCTGTTCCAGTGCCTCACTCTCGTACCCCGTCGCACCTTTCTTGTGCGCAATCTGAAGCAAATTCTGCAACAACTCTCGCGCCTCGGATGTACGGCCCATGGAAACCAGCGCTGTGGCCTTGCCGGCGTAGGCCATCGCTGGTTCTCCAAGCCCCCCGTTTTCTTGGATAAAGATATCGCTTGGTCGAACATCTTCAGCGATGGATCATAACGCTGCCATTCGACCAAACCATCCCCAATCAGAGTCAGATATCGAACCTGGGCACCGACGTCGTTCAGTTTTTCCGCCTTCGCTAGGACTCCTGCGACCATGGAAGGTGCCGCTGCGACTATCGCCGTGTAGAAAGCTGATAATGCCAGTTCGCCGGTGGCCCGATTCATCCACGCCTCTTCGTTCAGCTTCGTCGCAATTTCGAGCGCCTCCGTCCAATCACTCTTCGCCAGTTCAGTATCGAGATCAAGATCAACGTCACCCTTCACGACCAGGCACCGCAATCGCAGCGTGAGATCCGCTTTCATCAGTGGGTCGTCGAGCTTTTCCGCGAGAGCTTGCGACGTCTCGATCAGGCTCAGCTTCGGAAGTGCTCCGCGCAAACGGCTGACCTCCGCGTAGAGCGCATTCCTGGAATCCCCGGAGGCGCGGAACGCCGTCTCCGCTTTTTCGAAGTAGGGCTCAGCGGCCTGCCAGTTCTTGAGCCAAGCAAGGTGATCGCCCTCAGTCAGCAACCGCTCCGCATCACGAACCTGGCTGTGAAGCTGGCCTGCAACAACCATCGCGACAAGGATCGCAAACAACCGATCAAAGCGCAGACCCATGGGCACTTCTCCGGGGAAAGCGAGTTTCGCTTAACAGTTAAACGCACGACACTCTGGGAAAGTTTCGTTCGCTGAATTGTTACAAATCTGTCAAGAGCGCTTCACTCATCCCGGACCACGCCGCCGAACTCGCGCTCACAGGAGCGCCAGTATCCGCAATATTTTCGAGAGCATAGGCCGCTGCTTCGGCGTGGCAGAAAGATTCCATCTCGGATGGACTCCTGCACCATCGGATAGACGGCCTCCGCATATTTCCGGTCCGCTGGACCGATCTGGAAGCTCTTCTGCGCAAGGCTGACCGTGCGGCCCTTGGTGACGGTATCCAGTCGGGACAAACCGCTGGCGGCCGGCGTAATCATAGCGTAGCTGGTCAATTGAAACCTGTGGTCATGCGAGATGCCTTTGATCGGCTTAAGGGTGCTCTTGGTATCGATGATTCGTCCCTCGGCATCGAGAAGATCGACGTACCCGCGCACTTTTACGCCGCCGATCATGCCCGTTACGGCAGTCTCAACGGCCGCCGGTTGAATCAATGGTGCTGCTTCGCACAGATATTTCTGGAACATCACGGTCCCGAGCTCGAGCATCTCAACTGCGTCGACGCCACGAACGAGCGCGGCGCTCTCCAGGTGCTGGCCCAGCGAGGATCGGAACGATTCAAGGGCGTCGGTGAGCGGCAAGTCCGAACGTCGCTGGAGCTTGTGCCGGAAATTGTGTGCGTTCGCTTCATGAAATGCCTTGCCCAAGGCTGTAGCAGGTGTTGCCGCCTCCGGAAGGTCGAGAAAATACTTAAAATACCATTTCGCCGGGCAGTGCAAGAACTGGGTCACCTGCGACGGCGACAGGACCTCCGCGGGCTGCCACCCCTCTTGTGCCGTCATGTGCCACCGCCTTACCGCGATGCGTTCGCATAAATCCGCAACGCGATTTCGCCGACGTCCTCGCTCGTGAACTGCAGAGAGATACCGTGTGTGCCGGCGTAGCGTTCACCTTCGGCGACCGCGTCGACCGCTAGCGCCAATGCCTGCTTGAGGGATTGGGCGCTCACTCCGTTGGACGCCACCCGCCCGACGGTGCCATTTCCGGATGCTTGACCCGAAGGTTGTTTCTCTGGACGGGCACCCACCTGCCTCCCCTTCTCCGCGGATTCTCCGTTCCGTTGCCTGGAGGTGCGCCCGTTGGCAGCTACTTGGCATTCGATGGTTCGGCGCGTTCCGTTCTCCTCTTCTCGGCCTTTGATCGTGAATAGCTCGCCCCTGCCGATTTCCAAATCCTCAATTTGCTTCCGTACGATCGGCGGCACGTACGTGACACGGCCGTCTGTGAGCGTGTAAAGAACCTGATCGCCATATTGGCCGGTGACATCTTTGCCGTCCCCGTACTTCAACGCGACTTCAACTGGAATGTTGGTTTGAAAAACAAGTTTGTCGGGCATACTCAACTCCTACCGTGAGCGTCGAATCGTCGTCGTTGCTGCTTTTCAGCCGCGCACGTCTGCCGTCGATGCAGGTTCTTGCAAGCTAAAGCGAGGCGAGTATCGCGATCAACGCGTCTGCTGGATTTCTCAAAGGATCGGCAGCCGAGTTCGAAGCAGGCTCAAATCACCTCCGCATACGGCGTTTGCAGGCTATGCAACCAATTCCGGAATTCGAGGCGCGCGGCCTTTTCGATCCATCGCAGTTGTTCGTCTCCGAGGGGATTAGTAACAGGCCCCGCATTCCGGAACAAGCGGATCAGATGAAATCCGTACAATCGATGCCACTTCTTCTGAAAAGCAACACGCACTCGGGCGTGGCACCGCCGGTCGAACGGAAAGACAGGATAAGCGACTTCCAGTCCTTCGCGCCGATGAAGCTGTTCGAGACGGGCATAGGCGCGGATGATGAGGGGCTGTTCGTTAGCGGAGCAGATCCATTTGAGGAGATGCCAGTCCGCGAGCTTTTCGCGCGTGTAGTCGGTGATCTGCGTCAGCGCCGCGTCGTTGCGAACCAACTGCGACAGCGATTCGTCGGTCAAAACACGCATCAGGCCGCGAAAATAGTCTTCGTAATCGAGCTGGTCGAGGATCTCGGTAAGCGATTCGCACTCCCTTACGAGCGTCGCGAGCCGCTTTCTACCCCTCTCCATCAGCGCAAGCGCGCCGGCGAGCAGGCCCCCGTTGGGCTCATTGTAAAACGCGGAGCTCGGAATCCGGCTCACGACTCGCATAAAATTCCTTCAGCCGGCGCGCCGCCGCGCGGCCCACTACTTCAATCAGTTCACCCTCCCGGGCTTGCCGGACGCGTTCCGCGCTGCCAAAATGATGCAGAAGCTTCGCTACCGTTTTTCCGCCGATACCGGGCGCCTCTTCCAGTTCCGATGTCAGCCGGCTGGCGTTTCGCCTCGTCCGGTGGAAGGTGACGGCAAACCGGTGCGCCTCGTCCCGTACGGTTTGCACCAGGTGCAGCACGGGCGAGTGCCGGTCCAGGATTACGGGCTCATCTTCCTGCCCATACACATAGATCCACTCTTCGCGCTTGGCAATGGAGGCCAGCGGCTGGCTGGTGATCCCCAGCGCCTCCAGCGCATCCGCTGCCGCGTGCAATTGCCCCAGTCCACCATCGACCAGCACCAGACCCGGCATTTTGGCGTTCTCCTGCTGGAGACGCCCGTACCGCCGCGCGATCACCTCGCGCATCGATGCGAAATCGTCGTTGCCCTCTACTGACCGGATGATGAATTTCCGGTAATCGGATTTTTTCATCCGCCCGTCTTCCCATACCACCATGCTCGCCACCTTGTCGGTGCCCTGGATGTGGGAGATATCGAAGCACTCGATGCGCCGCGGGGCTTCCGGCAAATTCAGCGCATCCTCCAGCGCTGCTTGAATCGCCTTCGACGACGGCTTCAGCACCCGGAATCGCTGTTCAAAGCTGTTTTTCGCGTTGGTCTGTACCAGCTCGAGCATGGCCTTTTTCTGGCCCCGCTGCGGCGTATGGATCTCGACTGCATGGCCTCGTTTTTCGGCCAGCAACTCCTGCAATGCCTCACAATCGTCGAAGCCCACAGGTACATGAATGTGCCGGGGGATGTACTGCTGGTCCAGGTAGATCTGCTTTAGCAGCGCCGAGAAAAACTCACGTGGGTCGAATTCGGCTTGATCTTCCCAAAAAAACTCACGCCGGTCGACAATCCTGCCGTTGCGCAAATGGAAGAGGTTCACCGCCACGAGCGGCGGCTCCGCGTGATAAGCGAGGATATCGGTATCGTCGCCCTCGGCCGCGGCCATCTTCTGCCGCTCCGCCAGTTCTTCTACTGTCGTGAGCAAGTCACGCAGCCCGGCGGCTTCCTCAAACCGTGTCGCCTCCGCTGCGGATTCCATCCGCTCGCGCAATTGATCCGCCAGATCGCGATGCCGTCCCTCCAAAAACAGCCGCACGTTGCGCACGACCGCGGCGTATTGCTCGTCCGTTGTTAATCCCTGGACGCAAGGTCCCAGGCAGCGGTGAATGTGATACTGCAAGCAAGGGTGCGTGTGATACCGCGTCAGATCCACTTTGCAGGACGGCACCAGAAAATGGCGATGAATGAAATGCACCAGGCGGTGCGCCAAATTTCCCGGGAAGTAGGGCCCGAAATACGACGATCCGTCTTTCTTTAATCGTCTGGTCACATACACTCTGGGATATTTTTCTGCGGTCAGCTTGATGTAGGGATAGGTTTTGTCGTCGCGCAGTAGAATATTGAAGCGCGGCTTCCATTGCTTAATGAGGTTGTTTTCGAGCGCCAGCGCCTCTTTTTCGTTATCGACCTGGATGTAATCCACATCGCGCGCTTCGGCGATAAGGGTACCTGTTTTGGAATCGGCCAACCGCTCGTCGGAAAAATAGCTCCGTACGCGGCTGCGCAGGTTCTTGGCCTTGCCTACATAGATAACGGTCCCATGGACATCCTTATATAGGTACACGCCGGGCAGGAGAGGCAGCAGCGCTGCTTTTTCTCGGAGTTCCATGGGGATTATAATTCAATTGTGGCACGCTACCGCCTTGCATATCTTCCCGCGGTGCTCGCCCTGTTGGCCGCCGCTATCGCTCACGGGCAATTGAAAGATCGCTCCAAACAAGCTCAGCCTAAGACGAAAACGGAAGTCGCCGAGCCGCCCGAGGAGGACTCTTCCTACAAGCCCCGGGTATACGCCTTCAACCCTCTCCGTGCCCAGCAGGAGCTTGCGGTTGGCAACTTCTATTACAAGAAGGGCGATTACGTCGCCGCTGCGCAACGCTTCGAGGAATCGGGCAAGTGGAATCCGACCTCCGCGGAAGCCTTCCTTCGGCTCGCAGAAGCGCAATCCAAGCTGAAGGACAAGGATGCTGCGTGCGAGGCGTACTCAAAATACCTGCAGTTAGCGCCGGATGCCAAAAACGTCTCTTCTATCCGCAAGAAAACGGCGCATTGCAAGGTGTCATCCGACGGGTCGTAGACTATCTCGCATCGGCTTCCGGCTGTGCCGCTTAATTGTCCGTAACACCCTCTGGATACCCCGCTCCCAGTCCGGAAAAAGGTCTACGTACTGAATCTGCGAGCTGATTCGCCGCGGCACCGCGCATTCGTTCAGCCGGACCGGAACGAAGAACACTTCCTCCAACGGCATCCGCTGCGCGCAATCGAGAGCATACCGCAGCTCGCAGTGAAAATGGCCGCGTTTGGTTTCACCCTGGGAAGAAAAGCACGCAATGAAGAAGTCGGAAAGCTCGATGGCCCGCTCGATCGATCGCGGCCAGTTCTGTCCCGGTAACAATTTTTCTTTATCCAGCCAGGGCCGGTAGCCCTCGGTCTCCAGCCGGCGGTATAGCTTCCGCACCAGCGCTAAGTCTTCTTCGACATAGGCGAGGAAAATACGGGGCCGCGTCTCAGGCTCGAAAGCAAAACCGCGCTTGGAAGGACGGAAGGTGCCGAGGCCGTCGATTTCCACCTCTTTCCCCGACAACAGACATTGCCGGACGATGCTGGCCACTCTCTGGCCGCTCGCTATCCGTTTTCCCGCCCCCTTGGTACGGGATTTGGACTTCACTTCGGGCCTGCTTTAGCGGCAGCACGCGGGCGCTTCTCGAGTGCTATGAAGGCACGCGACCGGCGTGGGGAGCTGAGTTTGCCTAATCCGGGCATCGAAACCGCTTCCCCTTTTCGGAGCCGCTTCATGATGTCGTGCACAACGCGATCCACGCGGTCCGCTGCAACTGCCTTCGAGAGATGGGATTCCCGCGCCAGTTGTTCTGAAATTTCGTTCTTCCTCATAGCGATTTGAGGATACTGCCAGGTTCCGCGATCGGGAATGATCGCGTGGCCGGAACTGCCGGATCCAAAGATCGTAAACGTTGTATTGAGAGATGTTTATCGAAATTTGGCCGTTTGGCTGCCGAAGTTGTGACCGACGGCCCAAAGGAGCGCTTATGAATTGTTTTTAATCCTGGACTCAGGCACTCTTCTTTCCTCGAGACAGCCCAGTAAATATCATTAAGAAAGTCCCCAAGTACAGAAGCCAGGGAAAGTGATCTCGTCGGGGAAAGAATAGCTTAGAGGCACTCTCCTGACAGGGGTAAAAATTCTCGTCGCAGCGGGGCAGTTGTTCTGAAGCTACTTTAATTTTTTCTTAAGATCCCGCTCATCTTCGGCGTGCAATACTGTTAGTCGTAAGTTGAGTTCCCCAACCCCAATAAGGAGAGAAAACACACCATGAAGAAAATTATGAGCTTGATGCTCGGCCTTTCTTTGGTAGTCGGCGCCGCGTCCTTCGCGTTGGCGCAGGATTCCCAGACCGGTACCGACAAGAAGACTACAAAGAAAAAAGGCAAGAAGAAAAAGGGCGGCGACACCGGCACGACCAGCCCCCGCAGCTAATCCTTTCTCATTTCTGGAGGCCGTGCGAGGTTTTTCGCCGGGAGCTTTTGGGCTCCTCTCGAAATGCCCCGCGCGGCCTTCTCTTTTGTGTCCGGCCTTCTCTTTTGCCTCCCATGTGCCGATAATCCCAGTGGGATCGAACCATGAAGACACTTTTCGCCTTTCTTGCGGCCTGGATGCTGCTGAGCATACCCGTCTCCGCTTCCGTCACGCGGAGTCATGGCCCGCTCGGCCTGGCCAACCAAGCGAACAAGAAAAGGAAGAAGGCCAAAAAGTTCAAGCAAGCGAAGAAAGTAAAGCCCGCCAAATGGGGCGCCCCCAAGGGCCATTAGGCTTATCCAAAATTTTTTGATCGAGAACGGCCGGGAACGCTGTTCCAGCCGGCATGAAGCGATTGGCAGTTGTGATTGGGTTGCTTCCGCTCGTTGACACATTGCTGGCCACCCCATGGCGGTACTCAACGACGCATTGCCGATCAGGTCGAAGCTTTGTGATGCCGTGACCTCCATGAAGCTGTCGATTTATGTGTGGTTTTATCTATTGCCGTCACGGTCGCTCTGACCGCCTGTGGCTACAAGCGCCAACAGATTCACGAGGACAAAGCGGCCGAAGAAAAGGAGGCGATTCGCAGCGTGAACCTCTCGGGCGTTTATCGCGCCGATAAAGAACTCCAAGCCACACTTTCTACAATCGCAGCGATACCCGAGCTCCAGAATATGACGGCTAGCCTCAACACCGAAATGGCAATCCTCAAACATCGCGTTTCCTTCGATCAAAACTCGGTCCCATTTCCGCTTGTGGCGAAGTACAGCCAGATCGCCAGCGGGTACGACGGCTACCGGGAGACGCGGATGCCGATAAGAAAGCATATCGATTGCATAGTCAAGCAGGATAGCAACTCAGGCATGAACTATTGCGACAAAATCCACAAGCCCCAGGAGAACAAGATCCAGCAGCAGATGAGCGCGTGGGAACGAGTGCGACCCATCTTCCGGATTCGATCGCAACGGCAAGTGCGATTTCGAAACGCAGATCTCGACAATCGAAGTGAGGCAACTGAACCTACATGCATCTTACGAATCCAAGCAGATAATCTGTCAGGCGACTGCGCGCACCGCGGACGATCCGTTCCTTCATTACTCAGCGTGGCTCGCGCATCCTGAAATCATACGCCGTGAGCCCGTTGGCGTCTGGTGTTTCACCTCCACCCCTCCGACTGAGAACAGGCCTAATATCGGATTGTTCTTGATCGCCCATAATCGTACGCAGCAATTCCTTTTGCCGCCTCTACTAGCGCAGCCCGGAATTTTAAGACCCTCCTTCCGCCGGTGCACTTTTAGCGCGCTACCCGAGCAAGAAGAGAATTGCCAAAATTTACAAGAATCACGGATAGTAGCCTGAGAGCTACCCTACTGCGTCATCTCCGGCGGCCGGTACCATTTAAACAACCGCTCTCGCATTTTGTCCACCATCCCGTTGTGATCGGTGTGTCCTGCCAAGTTGACTAGCTCGTCCGGATCGCTCCGCAGATCGTACAGCTCATCCACATCGTGCGTGTAGAAGTTATATTTGTAATCGCCACGCCGGATCATGTATTTCGCCCGGGGCGTCCGGAGATTGTATTCAGCAAACACGGTGGCGTCTGTAGCCCGCCGGGGCTCCTGCAGAGTGCTCACGACGCTTGAGCCGTCGAGTTTCGGTAGCTCGAAGCCACACAACTCGGCTAGGGTGGGCAGCACATCTACCAGACTGGTCAGATTTTTAGAACGCGCGCCGGCCGCAGTCAATCCCGGCACGCCATAGAGCAGGGGCACACCGACAGACGATTCGTAGAAAACAAATTTATTCCACATTCCATGCTCGCCCAACATCTCTCCATGATCGGCCGTGTACAGCACAATCGTGTCGTTTTCCAAACCCAGATCGCGCAGGCAGCGAACGACTTGGCCCAACGCATCATCCATCTGCGCCAGGTTGGCATAGTACATCGCTATCCGTTGCTTCGCCATGGCTGGATCGTGAAGTTCTGGTGTTGGTCTGTCGAACGCGATCGAATCCCGTATTTCCTTCGGCAAGCGCGAAAAATCTGCTTTGCCCCAGGTGCGGGGCAACTTCATATCCTCAGCACGAAACATGGCTGCAAACCGAGCCGCCGGCATGAATGGATCGTGCGGTTTCAAAAATGAGCTGATCAGAAAGAACGGCTGCGCCCGGCCATGTTCCTTCAGGAATCGTGCCGACTCGCGAGCCACAAAGCTCTCGAAGTGATCCTTTTCCTCCAGCGGCGACACGCGCCCGACTGCAACAAAGCCTTTGCGGTCGTCGAGGGTACGCGTACCCTTCCATGGATCTCCTGCATCGCGCCATAGATCGTCGATTTGCGGCAGGCCAGATCCTGAATTCGCGCGGCCCAGTTCATCTGCATACAGCTTCGTCTTCGGCCCGAGATATTGATACCAGTCGTTGAAATCCAGGTGATAATCGAAGCCATGCGTCTGTGCGTCGACAAAGTGCATCTTTCCGATCAGCGCCGTGTTGTAGCCGGCATTCCGGAAATAGTGAGCCGCTGTCTTGATCTCTAACGGCCACGGCGTCCCGTTGTTGTAGGCGTGGTGGTGATGCGTGTAGAGCCCGGTCAACAGCGAAGCGCGCGAGGGCACGCACACAGGATTTGTGCAGTAGGCATGATCGAATCGCATCCCCGCCCGCGCTAGTGCATCCAGATTGGGAGTGTGCGCGAC